>Ga0265314_10000754_pt1 | contig 38698 bp, 29 predicted proteins | sample 4126metaG_FD_203106 | JGI IMG/M metagenome (GOLD analysis project Ga0265314, IMG submission 203106) | Rhizosphere microbial communities from Carex aquatilis grown in University of Washington, Seatle, WA, United States - 4-1-26 metaG | ecosystem: Host-associated > Plants > Roots > Rhizosphere >...
TCGCCATATTGCCTCGCTCCCATGGCGCAACGCTCGCACATCCCGTCGCGCATACGCAGAGCAGAAGCGCCAACACGACCAAATATGGTTTCGACAGGTTCATACATTGCTCCAAGTCATCGCAGTTCTGCGTGAGCCCGCATCACGGACTCGCCGGTCTTTCGGCCAACAACTGCTCCACCTGTTTTCGCAGTTCGACGGTGTCGTTGGCCCGAAATCCCTGATGCACGTAGCGAATCGAACCATTGCGATCGATCAAATATGAAGATGGCATTCCCGCAACGCCAAAATCCTTGGCGCATTGCGCATTCGAACCCAAGGCGATTGCGAATTTCGCCGCATGTTCATCTAGAAATCTTTGGGCGTCCGCCGGCTTTTGATCCATATTCATTCCAACCACCTGCAACCCCTGGGCTTGGTAGGAACGATTCAGCTCATTCAAGAACGGAAAAGACAGTACGCAACTCGTGCACCAAGATGCCCAGAAATCGACATACAGCACTTTGCCGCGAAATTGGCGAAGCGTTGAATGAGTTTTGTCTGTGACAAGCGCAAGAGCGCAGTCGGGTGCGGCGATGCTCTTGCCCGTCGATGCGCCGGGCGAATCCGCAGATGCGCGTGTCGAACTGGCCATCGCCCCAGCGTCGGAACACAGAAGAAGCAGTAGAACCGAGACCGCCAGCCACAGAGGCCCGCGCGTTCCATAACCTGCTGCTCGAATTTTCATTGATCCCAAGCCTAGTCGCACTTTTCCAAACCATCGCAATCCTAGCGACTAAAATGCTGATGCGAATTAAAATAATTGTGATCCGGTTTGGGTTCCGCTGAGATAACTTTTTTCGCACCGAGCGCCGCGGCACGCCTGGATATCGTTATGAGCGCTGCGGTACGCAGAATTGCGCGACAGTTCGACAAAATGGAATTGAAGGGTTATCTTTTGTGTCCGACCACGAACCCTCAAAGGCCACATACGCCAGCATAATCAATGGTGTACGTTCATCGTTGGCGGGTTGGGCGCGATTTCACACACTTGGCGCTGTGGAGCTTAGTCCGGATTGCAGTCAACGCCGAATGGCGAGGACGGCATTATGCCCACCGAACGCGAATGAATTCGACATTGCCACCGCGATCTGCGCCTCTCGCGCCTCGTTGGGGACATAATCCAGGTCGCAGTCCGGATCGGCCTCGATGAAGTTGGCAGTCGGCGGGATAAATCCGTCGCGCAGCGCCATGACGGTCGCAGCCAATTCGAGTGCACCGGACGCGCCAAGCGCATGACCGTGCATCGACTTGGTTGAGGACACCGCGAGCTTCCTTGCGTGGTCCCCGAAGACCGTGTGGATCGCCTTCGTCTCGGTAACGTCGTTGGCCACGGTGCCGGTACCGTGCGCGTTGATATAGCCGACCTCCTCCACCGTGAGCCTGGCATCGGCTAGGCACGCTCGCATGGCGCTTGCCGCTCCCGTCGCCGACGGCAAAACGATATCCATGGCGTCGGAACTCATCCCAAAACCGATAATTTCGGCAAGGATTTCGGCACCGCGTGCCTGTGCCCGCGCGCGGTCCTCCAACACCATGATCGCCGCGCCCTCGCCGAGCACCATACCTGAGCGGTTACGCGAAAACGGCCGACAGGTATCGGGCGCCATGACGCGCAGCGCCTCCCAGCCCTTGATCGTGCCAAATGTGAATACCGCCTCGGTGCCCCCGGTGACCGCGACATCAACCGAGCCGGATCGCACCATATGGAAGGCGACCCCTATCGCATGGTTTGCGGAAGCGCACGCGCTCGCCACCGTGAACGAGGGCCCGGTGATGCCGTGCTCCATCGTTATGTGACTCATCGCAGCGGAGATCATAAACTTCGGAATGGTGAGGGGGTGTATCCGTTTTGCCCCTTCCGCATAGACACGGTGAAAACTCTCATCGAGCGTGACCATGCCGCCTACGCCGGCGCCGATAATTGTGGCGGTGCGCTGGCCGAGGCCGTCGCGAAAACTCAATCCACTCTGCGCGATCGCTTCGCGCGAGGCCACCAGCGAGAACTGAGCACAGCGGTCGAGTAGTGCCAATTGTTTGTCTGCGAAATAGGCTGCAGGATCGAAGTCGCGGACCTCCGCTCCGATCGTCGTGATCAGTCCGTCAGTCGGGATGGTGGTGATAGGGCCGATGGCGCTATGCCCGGTGCGCAGTCTGGCCGTGACCTCCGCGACGTTTTTGCCAAGCGGCGAAACGATGCCGAGACCCGTAATAACGACGCGGTTCATGCCGACACGTCTTTCATTGTAGAGGTTCTATCCAAGACGAAGGTGCCGGCCGGTCAACCGGCTTTCTGCGCATGCTGCTCAGCAGTCAGTCGTTCGACCGCATCGACCAGATTCCCGATGGTCTCAAACGAGATGCCGGCGGAATTCAAGTCGTTGGCGTTGTAAGGCACGGAGATATCGAACTTATCCTCGATCGCAAAGATAAGCTCAATGATATCGATTGACTGAAGGTCAAGTTCGGATAAGTGAGTGTCGCGCTTCAGAGTAGCGCGATCGGCCTTCGCCTGTTTTGCGACGATGTCGATAATATCGTTTTCCGTATCCACTCAGGCAGCCCCCTAAAAAAGACTCTCAGATTCCTGATCATCGGCACGACATTCTAGCCGTTTAACCGCTGTAGGCAAATCTCGATCAGCACGGTTTGCTGCTTCAACTTGCGGCAATTAGCGCTGATTCATGCGTTCCGCAAGGGTCGCCCCACCGTCCCGGCGGCATTCCCAGCATGGGGGATGTTGAGGCAGGCTAGCGGGCAGCACCAACGACGCGGAACATCTCGTCCTGCAACGTGCAAGCGTGCTTTCTGGCATCGAAATCCCGCTCGACGCGCTTACGCGCAGCGGCACCGTGCCGGCGGCGCATCTCCGGATCGAAAAAGTAACCAAGACACGCCTCAGCCAGAGCGCCAATATCGGGGGGCCGGCCGCTCGCCAGACGGCCCTCTACTCCATCATCGATCATCTCGCCGATGCCACCCATCGCAAAAGCCGCTACGGGCTTGGACATCGCCATCGATTCCATGACCGCACGTGGGAGCGGATCCTCATAGACGCTGGGGACAACGGAAACATCGAAGTCCGCCACATAGGGTCTTACGTCGGGGCGAAAGCCGATGAACTGGACCTGATCAGTCAGGTTCAGCTCACGCACGAGAGACCGGCACTCTTCTAGGTGATCCGGCCGCATATCCTGAGGCGTGTCGCCGAGGACGACAAACCGGCACCGCGTGCGGTCCGCAGGACTTAGCCTGTCAACAACGATTCGCGCGGCGCGGATCAACTCCACAAATCCCTTTCGCGGCAAAATCCGGCCGTGACTGCCAAAAATCACGGTCCGGTCGTCGAGGCCAAGCTCCTTGCGCAACAGCGGCTCGGCGGCGCGCGCGTCGAACTCGTCGATATCGAGCGCGGTCTGGATCAATCGGACCTTTTGCGAGCAATGCGCAAACTGCAGGGATGTTTGGCGCGAGACGCATATAATCGAACGGACGTTCTTGCCTGCTGCCAACCAGCGGTGCACGGAGCGGGCGGCTGGAGGGACGGATGGATAGAGCACGTGCCAGATCGCCGGAACGCCGATCGATGCAGCGAGCGCCCCACCCAGAAATCCCGCAGACGTGCCGTTGCAAAATATCAAGTCATAGCGCTCTTTTCGGACACGGCGCCGAAGCCGGACAAACCCCGCCACGGCCCGAACGACATTTCCGGTCGCGCGCATCATCTTGAGTACGAGCGGCGCGTCGAAGTCGTTGCGCTCCATCGGATGCGATAAGGGCTCGTAGATGTTCTCGATGAGACCCGGCTCAAAGAAAAGTGCTTCCGCAACCCTGTTGTCCAAAAGTCTGCGGCTGACGATGCCTTCGCGCGGAATCAACACTGTGCGATGGACGCGAGTGGGATCGAGGAATTTCAGGATGTACAAAATCGTGCGGCCGGGACCGCCATTGCGCGACGTATCGTTGATGAACAGAACACGCAAAAGCCTCGTCTGCCCGGCATCGCGAACAAAGGCGCTTTTGCTGGATTCCGCAATCATCGAAGTCATTAATCCATCGTTGCCGTCGCGATGCGATGAGAATTGCCGCGCCGTTCGGCGAGTTCCCTATATACGGCCGCATAGCTCTTGCACATGGCGCCGATGGAAAATCTGGCCTCCACCCAGTTGCGCGCCGCGGCGCCCAGTTCCACCGCCCGCGGTCGGCTGGCACTGGCCTCTGCCAGGGCCGCCGCCAAGGCGTCGACCGAATGCTCGCTGACGAGCCAGCCTGTACGCCGGTTCTGCACGATCTCGGGAATGCCCCCTCCGTCGAATGCGACGGTTGGCCGCTGCATGGCTGCAGCCTCGATCACCACGAGCCCAAGGCCTTCCTCGCGCGTGCAGTTGATGACGGCATCGCCGGCGGCGATTACCGGCCGCGGATCGGCTAGATGTCCGAGAAAACGTACGCGTCCTTCAATGCCGCGTTTGCGAGCGAGTATTTCCAGTTTATCTCGCTCACTCCCTCCGCCGGCGATGTTCAGCAGAACTTCTGGCGTTCGGGCTACCGCTTCGATCGCGAGAGCAACCCGTTTGACGGGTTCGAGACGGGAAACCACGGAGAATGCGAATGGGCCGTCGGCCGGCGGCGGCGCCCGATTAAAATAGGTCATATCGACGCCGTTTGGGATCGTCAGCGTCTTGTTCTCCGCATGCGGCGCGATGGCGGTGACGGTCCGGGCGACATAGGCACTGACCGCCAGAATCCGGTCCGTATGGCGCAAGGCCCAGTGCCGAAACAGGGCACAAGAGGGATCGCGGTAGTGACGGACTCCATGCTCGGTGCGCACGACCGGTAGATGGTGCCGCAGGGCCGCCCGGACGGCGAGAATATGCGAGCCAAACGTATGGGCATGAACGAGGTCTGCACCTTCCTCCAGCAGAACATGCCCCAGCCATGAAATGTCCGCTGGCCCAAAACTGCGCCACAAATAGGCGGCGGGGTTTTCCCTGACCGGGCCCCTATCCCTTACACTCAACCCGGCATCCGCAAAGAAAGCGCGGAGCTTCGGATTGGGCGTCATCAGCGCCACACAGTGATCGGCGCCAGACAGTTCCGGCCGGGACGCCAGGTTGACGAGGAATCGTTCGGCGCCGCCGATCTCACCGGCAACGACGACGTGAACGACTTTCGGTCGGTTGGGAAGCGATGTTTCCGGCTGCATGGCATACATCTTGAATTGTCAGCCCTATCGGCGGGATAATGCGGAGTCAAGGCGACCGTTCCACGTTACATCCTCGGACGCGAAGGACGAAGTGCCAGATCGGATGTTCAATGGTCGCGTTGAATTGTGCGGCATCGCCTGCAAACGGTCGTTTGCGCACGTTACTTTCTCGCTTGGGAGCGCCAGGGGTCATGGGCCGGCTCGATACTGTTTGGTCGTCTGAACTGTCCGCGGCCGACGCGGAGGCGTACGACAGCTTCGTTGCCACAGCACGCGGCGGCCACTACAGCCAGGCGCGGTCCTGGGCAAAAGTCGCGACGGCGGCAAAGCCCGCTGTTGCCCGTTACTTCCTTGCGCGCCGCGACGGGTGCGTCGTGGGAGCCGCCTTGATCTTGAGGACGCAGGCCCTTGGCGCGGTGGCGCTGCCCTTCGCCCAAGTTGAACGCGGTCCCGTCTGCGATGACCCCGAACACATGCCCGACGTCCTCGAAGCCCTCCTCGACCAGGCGCACCGCCACGGCATATTGCGCCTGTCGGTCATGCCGTATTGGGCGGACGACACGAAGCAACGGATCGAACTGGCGCTCAAGGACCGCAGATTTTCGGATGTACAATCCAACGCGGGCAGTCACGTCCGCGCCTTGCGCCTGGATCTGTCTTCCATATCCGCAGACGCTCCGTTCTCCGGAACCGAATTTACCAAACTTCGAAAGGAGCTGCGGCGATCCGAACGGGCTGGCGCAACTTCGCGCCGGGGCGGAGAAGAAGACCTCGACAAATTTCGTGGGATGCTTGAACAGCGATTGCGCAGCGAAGGCCGGCATACCCCGACGAAGGCCTACTACGACGCGTTGAAGGACTATTTTTTGTCGCGCGACAATCAAAGGGCGATGTTCGTTGGTGAAATTGATGGAGAAGCCGTGTCTGCAATCTTCGTGACGCGACATGGTCCGGTTGCGGCTTACGCCGCCGGGGTGTCGTCGGCACGGGAACTCAGTTTTTCAAAAATGATTCAACCGATGTCGACCGCCGTCTTATGGGCGAAGGAGCAGGGAAATACCGCGTTCGATTTTGGGGGAATGCCGATGCCTGGCGACACCGATCCCAAACGAGCCAGTATCGCACTATTCAAGCGCAGCTTTTCGCGCACCGAGATCGCCCTCGTTCATGAACATGCTCGTTGGTTCTGACGAATGAGCGTCTATCTCTGCATTTCGATCGATTGCGAGTGCGACAAGGGGCCGGATTGGCGCACTCAGAAGCCACTTGCTTTCCGCGGTATCCTGCAGGGAGTTCGGGATCGCCTGCAACCTCTATTCCGCCAATTTCGAGCCAAGCCGACCTATCTTCTTTCCCCCGAGATTATGCGCGATGCGCAAGCGCTGGAAACTCTCGTCCATCTCGACGGCGACGCGGAGCTGGGCACCCACCTGCACGGCGAATTCGCGGAGCCCGACGCCTTCGAACCCGATATCACGTCGGTCTTCCAATGCCACTATGACCGGGAAACCGAACGGCAAAAGCTGCAATACCTTACCGAGCTCTTTCGAAGCTCATTCGGGCGCCAGCCCCGCTCGTTTCGCGCCGGGCGGTTTGGAATTGGACGGCATTCCCTGAATTTGCTGCAAGACCTCGGCTACACCGTCGATTCAAGCGTCACGCCATATATGGACTGGACGCGGGCCGGTGCCCCCGAGGCATCGTTCCTGCGAGCTTCCACACAGCCCTATTGGCCTGTCCTGGACGATCCCGAGCGTGCTGCTCCGAATCCCGGAACACTTCTGGAAGTGCCCGTCACGATCTGGCCGTCCACCTTCGCCGCAATGCCGGTCGTGGGCCGCTGGCTCGAGCCTCGATGGCTGCGCCCCACACACGGAAGCGTAGCCCGCCTCGTCGAAGTCGCAAGAGAGGAAATTCGCCATGCCCAATCGTCGCACAACGATCGACCGATTATACTAAATTGTATGTTTCACAACGTGGAGGTAGTCGCCCAGACGAGCCCATATGCGCAAAACGAATCCGAGGCCGCAGCCATCTTGCGCAGGCTGGCAGGGCTGCTCGCTTGGGCAGAACGGGAAGGTGTCCGCAGCCTCGGCCTGGGCGATATACGGGAGCTGTTTGCGGGTCACGATTCGTCAGCGTAGCCGCTCGCAGGCGCTTCCAGCAGGCGGCTCGAAGGCGTTATACGCGTTACCGGCCTGTACACTGAAGGAGCCCGCCCTATATCATCCGGCTTTCCGGTCCGGACGGGGCCATCCTCAATAAGACGTTGTGAAGCGGCATGCTATCCGTACAACAACTGGTTAAATCGCTTTCCGGGCGCCGGATCATCGAAGATGTGACACTGTCGGTTCAGCGTGGCGAAACCGTCGGTCTGCTCGGACCCAACGGCGCCGGCAAAACAACGACCTTTCGGATGTTGACCGGACTGATCGTTCCAGATTCGGGCCGGATCATGCTCGACGGCGCCGATATTACCACCCTACCGTTCTACGAGCGCGCCCGGCGCGGCATCAGCTATTTGCCGCAGGATTCCTTCGTGCCGCGGTCGCTTTCGGTCGAGGACAACATCGCGATGGTTCTGGAAGTCCGTGAACCATCCGCGAAGAAGCGAAACGAGATATTCGGGCGCCTGCTCTCTCAGTTTCATCTCGATGAGGTTCGCAGAATGCGTGTTGGCACGCTTTCCGGCGGCCAACGACGCCGCTGCGAGATCGCGATCACGCTTGCCTGCGAGCCCAGTTTTGCTCTCCTCGACGAACCATTTGCAGGCGTCGATCCGCATGCCGTCGAGGAAATCACAACGCTAATTCGTCACCTAACGGACCGCGGCATCGGCGTACTCATCACGGACCATAATGCTCGCGAGCTGCTGCAACTGGTCGACCGAGCCTATGTCATCGAGAGCGGCCGCGTGCTCGCGCATGGCAGTGCCGAGGTGATCATCGCCGACCCCGACGTTCGCCGGACCTATCTCGGTGAGGCGTTCCGGATATGACCCCCAATATGCGCGCGCACGGTTTCGACATTCGCGATCTTATCCGCCTGCGGACCGTTTATGGCCTGTTCACGCGCCTTTATGCACGGAGCATCTTCGTCAGCGTGGCGCTACAGGTATTCGCGGTCATGGTCATGGTCGAAGCCATCTTCCTGGCCGAACGCTTCCCTATGGTGTTTAGGGACGTGCTCAAGAGCAACGCCGATCCGGTCGACACGGCCAAGTTACTACTGTGCACAAGCACGCAGATAGTCGATTTGGCACTCGCAATCGCGATCCTCATGGCGGTGTATTGGACAATTCTGCGGATGCGTGAAAACCGGGAACTGCTGGTTCTTTTCGGTGCGGGATCCGGACCATATCAGCTCATTGCGCTGACCCTGGTAATTGCCATCACTGCACAAATCGCCTCATTGACAGTCTCCGGCGTGATCGATCCGGCGTCGCGCTATGCCCAACGTGAAATCCTGTTCAACGCTGCGTTTCGAGCCCTCAAAAACGGGATCAACACCGGACAATTCTATCATTTTCCCGAACATGTCGCGTACGCGCCCGCGGCGCCCGCATCACGCCGCGACCGCGTGAACACCGGTCAGAGCAAACAGCTCTTCATCTACGAACAGATGAAGCCAGACACGTTCCGGGTGATCACGGCCGATCGTGCCCTTCTCGATGGACCGGATTCATCAGGAAGAATCCTGCTGAAGCTGGCGGGCGTCACGTCGCGCACATTCTCGGCCGCCCAACCTTCTACCGGTGCTACGCCGACCGATTCACAGGCCTGCGTCAACTGCCGTTGGCAACCGAAGGGCGTTTCTCGCATGGCACTGTCTGCGCCCGACGTTACCCAGGAAATGACGGTTGACGAGCTACTGACGTTCCTTCCACGCGGGAGCAATGCCGAGGAATTGACGATTTTCACGCAATTGAGCGCAAAAGCGGATTCAACGTCTCCAAAGTACATGGAGCAAATGCGCCTGCTCGGCGAGCGGTTCGCACGAAGCCTCTTGTGCCTGCTTGCGCCCTTTATTGCGCTAGCTGCGGTTTGCCTTACATCGCGCGCAACTAATTATCTCGTATTGCCGCTCGCGGGCATGGCCCTTATGTCGCTTAACGTGACGAGCGAATGGTTGATCAGTGCCATTGCGCCTTCGGACCCGCTCGAGGCGTTGACCGCGCCGATCGCACTGACGGCAGTGTTCGTGGTCTTGCTGCTTACCGAGATCATCCGCGAGCAAGGCAAGCTGGTACGGCCACAATTGGCGCAACCATGAGCGACGACACACAATCCGTTCCAGGCACGGTTGGATTGCGTGAGATCCATTTGGCGCTCGTCGGTCAGCACACCCGATACATGCTGAAGGCGTATTTGCGCCATGTGTTCATGGTGACGTCGGTCCTGCTCGCGATCGCCCTGACGATCGATTTGTGGCCACAGTTTCATATCATCGCCAACGGCCAAGGTCACGGCGCGTTGAACGCAATCTGGAACGTCCTGCGCTTTTCGGCCTTGCGCACGCCGAACCTCGTTGCACCATTCCTTCCGTTTGCGACATTCCTTGGCGTCGTGTGGACCGAGGTGGTTCACACCCAGTCCGGCGAGCGCATGCTTGTGTGGAATAGCGGTCGGTCGCCGCTTCAGTGTCTGACGCCAGTCGTTTTTTTGGCGACCATCCTCGGCGCAGGTGAATTCATAATGGACTCATATCTGGGACCTGCGGCGATGACAGTGCAGATGCACGAGCGGCTAGGGCTCGATGGCAAACGGCTGGATCGGACCCGGAGGGGAGACGACCACTGGATCGCCTTGTCCGGCGGATTGCTCAGGACAGAAATAGAATACGGGCCGCCTCCGGTTCTTCACAATCTGACACTCTACAAACGTAGTGCCGGTGGCCAGTTGACCGAACTAGACGTGGCGGCCGTCGCATACCAGTTGCCCGGCAAAAATCTATGGCTCATGCGCAATGGCCGCTTTTGGACGCCAGAGGGAAGTCCGGCGAGCAATGACATGACGTATTCGACGGTTGCGCCTGGGGATGCCGCGGACGACACGATGGTACCGTTCGCCGAGCGCGCCGTCTCGTTGGAACTCGACCCACTCTGGCTCAGCGTCTTCGGGATGGAACCGCAGTATCTTCCGATGCACGAGCTGCGACCACTCGCTCGGTCTGATAGGGGCCCCCAGTCCAAAGGGCTCTACCGCACACGCCTCCAAGTGCTTTACGGCGAGATCGTGCTTCCCGGCGCGATGGCCCTTCTGGCCGCGTCGCTCTCGATGCTATTTCTCTCCTATAGCACGCCAGTGAAGGCCCTAATCGGTATCGTATTTGTCGGCTATCTGGCGCATTTCGGCACCAAAGCGTGCCTGCTGATGGGCCAAAACGGCTACATGCCGCCCGTCATGGCGGGTTGGCTCGTATCGGCCTGTCTTCTCGGGGCGACTCTTGCGGTCTTCGGCGTTATAGAGCGACAGCGCAAGGGCTGAAAATATCCGCGGAACGGGCACTCCGGCGGACATTCAGTGTGGAATGACGTAGTCATGCACGGCCTTGCCGGTAACCCTGTCGGTTCCGAAAATGTCCACGGCCGTCACGTCCGGCATCAATCCATGGTCGTCGACGTGAAGATAGACATAGTCGAGCTTTATCCAACGCTCGCCGACCTGAAGCAGCGCCTCGGGATGTTGGTGCGCATCCAGATCGACCACGAACGTTTGCTCGGGAATCGCGGCGATCTTGAAGGTCACGGCGCCACGCGGTCCGCTGTGCGTAACCGATTTGACGCCATAAGCCAGCATGCGCTCGATAAAAATGAGCGGCTTCTTGTGCCCGTCAACATTATACCAACGCCAATACGCATCGATGGGCGTGTCGTGATCGATTTGTCCCTTTGGATCGAGATGCGCCGCGTAGATCACAGTGTTGGAGTTCACCGAACGTTGAACGTAGAAAAGCATGTTCGGTTCGTTCGGCACAGGAAACTCGGGGCGCATACTGGGGATGCGATCCAGTTCGGTCACCTTGCTCGTCAGTTCGCGCCCGCCCGCTTCGATGCTCGCCGAAAGCATAAGGCTCATTGCGGCCGCCACACAGATAAAAAGGCGACGCATGGCTGTCGCTCGAGTCGAGTCAGATTTCATTCCGATTCGCAGGTCCAAAATATGTTGCAATGGGTTAGACATTCTAAGAGACCATAGCAATTCGGCTGTTGATTGCCGCCAGTCGGCTGCGCTTGCTCTGAGCGGCTCGCACATAGACGGCGAAGAGCTTTTCAAAATGGTTTTCTATGTCACCGACACGTGACTTTCCAGCTTCAAGCGCCGCGATTGAAAGTTTTTCCCGATCACGCCCTAGTATTTCTAGAATTGCCCTGGCGGCGGCATTCGCGTTGCCCGGCGGATAGGTCTGGGCATAGCCGTCCGCCGCCAAGTCTCCCGCCCCGCCGGCGTTCGGTACGATGACCGGCGTACCGCAGCACAGTGCCTCGGCGACGACAAATCCGTAGGTCTCGGCGCTCGAACAATGAAGAAGCGCGTCGGCGCTCGCGATCATACGGGCGAGCGTCGCGCGATCTTTCACCCAGCCAGCAACATGAACGTGTGAAGCCCGCGCCGCCTTGGCCAGCACCCGGGCATGGATCAGGCCATCGCCAATAATATAAAGGCCGATAGGCCGGGACTTCTGGGCAATGGTCACCGCATCGATCGCCGTGCCCACGCGCTTTTCCGGATGATGGCGTCCAATATTGACGAGCAGCGCTGCGTCCGGTCCAAGCCCGCATTTCTCGAGCATCGCCGAGCGCAATGCGTTGTCGCGGAGGCCCGGACCGAACCATGCCGTCTCGACGCCGAACGGAACGACGTGCAGATTGTGTAATCCGTGGTTCGCGAAACGCGCGGCCAGCCACGATCCCGAGACGACGCAACCATCAAAACAAGCGTTCAGGCTGCGCAAATACGACCAGTACCACCCGAATAGCTTATCGATCGTGGAAGGCGACATTAGGCCGGACAGCAGCGTCTGGGGATAAACAGCAACAGGGTCGGCGTGCATGAACAGCATCTTCGCGGCAGCGCCTTGCCAGCGTGCGGCGATCCATCCGCCGCGCCAGGGCGACGAACCCTCGATAACATCGGGCGCATCATCGTCGAGAATTCTCCAAACGTCCTCAGCGCGCCAAAACATGCGATAGTTGCGATCGAACGGTAGTTGAGGTGTTTCTACCCACACCAACTTGCCACCCTCTCGCTTCTCGATTCCGTTTTTTGTCCCGGGCGCGATCACTGTCAGCGAATGGCCGTACCTCGCCGCAGCTTTGAACTTCTGGTCGACATAGTTGCGCACGCCGCCGCCAGTTGGAGAATAGAATTCCGAGATATCGACGATCTTCACGGCGGCGTTCCTGCAAGCAGCGAATTATAGTAGCCGAGGATGCGCGCCATCGTTTCGTCCCAGGAGAATCCGAGACTGCGCTCGCGCCCGGCGGCCCCCATCTGACGGCGCAACGCCGGATCACGTGCCAATGCCGCGACATGATCGGCAAATTCTTGCGCGCATCCAGGCTTGACGAGGTACCCGGTGTGGCCCTGCGCGACAAGCGAGCGGCTGCCCGTCGCATCGGCGCATACGCATGGCAAGCCCGAGGCCATCGCCTCCAACGTCACATTGCCGAATGTCTCGGTTTCGCTTGGAAACAGAAAGACATCGGACGATGCATAAGCTTGGGCGAGTTCTTCCCCTTCCAGGAAACCAGTAAAGATTGCGCTGGGTAATTGGCGCTCCAGGGCAGCACGCTCCGGTCCGTCGCCCACGATCACGCTTCGATGGTCAACGCCACCCGCCTCAAGCTGCCGCAGCGCAGCGGCCAGCGTGTCGAGTTGTTTCTCGCGCACAAGTCGGGAAACAAACACGACAACGAATTCGCTTTCGCCGATTCCATGCTTTGCACGCCAAAGGCTCGATCTCTTGCCGGGATCGAATTGCGTTGTGTCGATGCCTCGCGGCCAGAGGCGGAAGTTGTTCCTGAACCCGTCTGCCAGCAGCGTATCGATCATGGACTGTGACGGGACGTAAACCTCGCGGCAGGCACCATAGGCATAGCGCAGATAGTATTTGAGTGGATTGCCCAAGCCGGCCGCGTACCAATAATGTTTGAGATACGTTTCAAATCGGGTGTGGCAGGAGGCGACGACCGGAATTTTCCAGCTTCGCGCAATCCGCAGTGCGCTGTAGCCCAAAGGATCCGGGGCCAACGCGATGTGGATGATGTCCGGACGGAATCTATGCAGCTGTTCCTTCGCTTGGCGCTGCAACCCAAAGGCCACTCGATATTCCGGCCGCGGGGGCAATGGCAGCGACGAAACTGGCACGAGCGAGCCGTGATGGCTGAAGGCCGGCATCTTCGCGACCGGTGCGAAGACAAGCACTTCGACGCCTTGTCGTTCCAGGTATTCCACCAACCGGTTTAACGTCAGCGCGACGCCATCTTTGATGTAATTGTAGGAACTCGCGACAAGCGCTACGCGAAGCGGACGTTGCCCGATGTCGCGCAGCCGCTGCCCGGCTATCCCTGAATCCACCGTGCGCACGAGACCATCTCCGCGCCCTTCGTCACGCCTATGTGCTTGAACGGAAACCACAAGTTGTTCCTGAACCGCCCCCCGGGTACAGACTTTACAAGAGGTCTCAGCCATGGCCTTGTCAACCAGTTTGTGGGCCTATGGTTTTCTTCAGGGCGCACAAGCAGGGTGTATTCTCTTTCGTCGCTTTTCTGGCGCAACCGAGCCCATGACCGCTAAAACAATATTGATTACGGGCGCCTCGAGCGGCATCGGTGCTGCGCTGGCCCGCGTTTATGCGGCCCCGGGAACTCGGCTCATCCTGTGGGGACAGAACGAAGTACGTCTCAACACGACAGCTGAGCAATGCCGCGAGCGCGGTGCAACGATCGAAACGTCGTCCTTTGACCTTGCCGAATTCGGCCACTTGGTTACCGAGCTCGAGGCGGCGGATGCACGCAACCCGTTCGATCTCGCCATCTTCAATGCGGGGATGGGCGGCAGCCTGCCCCCCGACTACGCGGCACAGGACGTGCGTGCCGCCGAGAAGATGGCAAGTGTGAATTTCACGGCACCTGTCGTCGGTGCAAATCTGCTTGCCGAACGCATGGCAAAGCGAGGTCGCGGGCGGATCGTCATGGTCGGCTCCGTCGCTGCATCCTTTCCACTACCGATGGCACCATTGTACGCCGGCACGAAGGCGGGACTCGCATTATTCGCGGAAGCACTCGGATTGCGGCTCGCAAGATATGGCGTCGGCGTAACGCTGGTCTCGCCAGGCTTTGTCGATACGCCTATGAGCCAAAATCTCAAGGAACCACGACCGTTTCTCATCAGCGCCGATGCGGCTGCTACGGTTATCGCACGAAGGATAGAGTGCGGTGCGCGACGTATTGTCGTCCCTTGGCAGTTTGCGGTGATCCGTGTCGCAGCCGGTTTTTTGCCGCGCGCGATCATCCGCGCGGTACTCTCGCGGATATTGCGTGCCTCCGTCGCGGAATGAACGTTGCCCGCAGCAGAATTGCCGTTGTACAGTCGGCCTTCGCATTTCGGCCTTGGCAGCCGCGATTTTCAATCGGAAAAATTACATATGGAGAGATTTCTTAAGCTTTGGCACGACTGCCTGCATATCGCCGACGGATTGAATGCGCGGTGGGGGAAGGCCGCGTCACACGCGTTGCGCTGGGGCGTTCCAATCCTCCTGCTCGCAATCCTGGGCTATAGCCTGACGCAAATCGGATGGGTTCAAGTCTGGGATGCACGCCCTCATGCGTTTAGCTTCTATTTTGTTCTTGTACTTCCTTTTTTCGTTCAGCCAGTCGCCGATCTCATCATCTATCGCAATTTACTGGGCGTCGGACGTTCTCTCCCTTTTTCCATCATGCTTCGCAAGAGATACATGAATAACGTCATGGTGGATTACTCGGGCGAAGCTTATTTCTTTCTATGGGCCAGAAAACATTTGAATCTGAAAAAAGGCGTACTACTGCACGCGGTAAAAGACTCGAACATACTTTCCGCTGGTGCCGGTTTGGCGGTGGTCTGGCTGATGCTGTTGGCTCTTGTGGAGAGCGGCGTAATGAAGTTACCAGCGTTTTTGCCGACAAATCTGTGGACGATCGTTTCGATCGGTTCTCTTCCATTGGCCCTTTGCCTTGCACTGATCGTCGGCGGCCGCAGGGTTACCGCATTGAGCCGCGGCAACGTCGCCACGACGTTTGCCCTACATCTTGCACGGAGCATCGCCGCCCTGTTTCTTGAATACGCGCTTTGGTGGCTCTCGGGGGCTCTTCCTTCGGCGACCGTCTGTCTTGAGTTTGTTGCCCTGCGCCTTCTGATAACGCGGCTGCCGTTCGTGCCGAGCAAGGAACTCGTTTTCATGGGCGTCGGAATTGCGGCTGCGGGGTTGATGAATGTGTCGGCCCCCCGGGTGGCGGCGGTTCTCGTGATCACGACGGCTTTCAGCCTTCTCCAGGAATTTGTGCTTGTCGGATTGCCTTGGCTCTTTGAACAGTTTCAAATCCGGCGAAACGCGGATCAAATTGTGTCATAAGCGAACTGCCCGGCCCCCGACGCTTACCGGCACAATGGCCGGCCATGAGCGGGGCCAGCCGACTTCGGACGGCTAGCCGCTCCTGACGATTTAGCCTTAACAAGTCAGGCGTGCGTAACGACTCATCTTCGAGCGTGTCCTGCGACAAATCGCTTTGCCGACACGCGGCGCCGCTCACGTCAAAGCCGAAAAACCACTGGTGATGCGATGAAGCCGCGGTAGCGAAAATGTTTACCGACCGCGCCCAATTGCCGGGATATATTGGCCCGGAAATGCAGTAATATTAAGGACTTGACTTGCCTTTCGTCGCGCTAGCATAGTACCCTGAAATTGGGGGTCGCACGGGATGCCATCTGACCGATCGCTCGTGGCTTATGTAGATCGACGAGCGCGCATAGCCTTGGCGGGAAATGCGATCTTCGACACCGGCAATCCGTGGTTCGCGCCGTTGGACCAGTTGCAGGCCGAAGCCAATCGGGACGGCAGTGCGTTCGTCAGCTTCGCAAACTACGACTATCTCGGGCTCGCCGATCATCCTGCGGTCAAGAATGCGGCTCACTCCGCAGTGGACAAGCTCGGCGTGGGCGCATTGGGCTCCCGTGTGGTCGGGGGCGAACGTCTGATCCATTCCGAGTTTGAGGAAGCGCTAGCGAAGTTCGTCGGCGTGGACTCTTGCCTTACGCTCGTGAGCGGCTATCTGACGAATCTCACGACGATTTCGCATCTCATGAACGCCCGGGACGTCATTCTCTACGACGAGCTCAGTCACAACAGCATCATATCCGGAATCTTGGGGTCCAAGGCCGAGTCGGTGGCGTTCCGGCACAACGACATGGACCACCTCCAGTCGATCTTGAAGGAATCGCGATCAAACCATCGCAACTGCCTCATCGTCGTCGAGAGCCTTTACAGCATGGATGGGGACATCGCCAATCTTCCTGAGCTTCTTGCACTGAAGGACAGATTCGGCTGTTGGCTCCTGGTTGATGAGGCCCATTCGATCGGAGTGCTTGGCACGAGCGGTCGTGGTCTAAGCGAACATTTCGGCGAGGATCCACGACGCATCGATATCATCATTGGAACGCTCTCGAAGACCTTTGCCTCCTGCGGCGGCTTCATTTGTGCACAGGGAATGGTGCTTGAGTGGATGCGTTATACGCTGCCCGGTTTCGTCTACAGCGTCGGCTTGCCGCCGGTCATCGCGGCTGCAGCCCAGGCGGCCTTGAAGGTGATTGTGGCCGAACCGGAGCGCGTGGCCGGCCTACAGAGAAATGCGCAGCGTTTTCTGACAAAGGCCCGAGAAGCGCATCTCGCGACAAGCAGCGCTGTCGGCGAAGGCATCGTTCCGGTGCTTTTTCCCGATTTGAAGAGCACGATGGAAGGTTCAGCTTTCCTGCTCAAGCACGGAATATATGCGCCGCCGATCGTTCAGATGGGCGTTCCGAAGGAGCTGCCGCGCATCCGGTTTTTCATCTCGGCGCGCCACACAGTCGATGATATCGACCGCACCATAAGCGCACTTGAGAGTTTCTTTACGGCGATGCATGCGAGCGCTGGTCAGCAAGCGACGCCGACACTCGTCCCCGCGCATGTTTGAGTGTCAGAATAGCGCTTTTTCGTAGATTCGATATCGCTTGTAGATGGTTCCACCTATGAGCGTGATCATGTGCTTCATGCGCTCATTGGAATCGAGAATCCACGAGAGCTCTCCGCGCACAATACCGCGTGCAATGTGGCTCAATCTCATCTGTCGGATGATCGATAAGGCAAGAACTGCGCCAATTTGGGAGTTCTGCCATTTGCGCCGGACGCCCATCAACGGCATTCGCAAAGAAGGTACGCCGGAAACTTTCAGTCGCCAGAGCAGTTTGACAAAGCCGAATGGAAAGAGGCGTCCGTCCAGGTCGCGGATAGCTTCGTTGATGTCGGGAAGCGTCAGGGCAAAACCGGCCGCTTCTCCCTGGTACTCCGCTATAACGACGGAATCCGGTCGAAGCACCATCTTGAACATCATGACCATCTCGTCGACCTCGGCGTCGGTTACCTCGACGAAGCCCCAGTTGTCGGACCAAGCGTCGTTCAGGATATTCAGCAGCAGTACGACTTCGGACTTGAAACTCTTGCGGTCCATGCGGATCGTACGATATTTGAAATGATGTTTTTCCTGGCCGCGGGCAACGATCCGCTCCATGGTCTGCTGCAGCGGCGGGCCCATATCATGATCGTAAGCGAGCAGATCTTGCGTCTTGGTGTAGCCCTGCGCGACGATGTGATTCTGATAATATGGCAGCGCGTGGCCCATCAGAACGCATGGCGGACGATCGAAGCCCTCGACCAGGAGCCCCGGTTCGTCCCACATCGAAAAACTCACCGGACCGACGCAGCGGCGCATGCCTTCCGACCGCAGCCATGACTCGGCCGCCCCGAGCAGAGCCTCGAACACCAAGGGATCGTCGATCCCTTCGATAAAACCGAAGTGGCCGGTGGCGTCGTTGTATCGTGCCAGATGCAGTGCATCGATCTGAGCCGTGATGCGCCCGACGGGAACGCCATCACGATAGGCGAGCCAAAATGCGGCCTTTGCATGCTGGAAGAACGGATTGTGAGTTTTGTCGAAATGGAAGCGCCGCTCAAGCAGAAGCGGCGCAACCCAGTTCGGATCGTCTTTGTACAGCGCATAGGGCAGACGATGAAAGGCGCGCCATAGGGCGCTGCCCTCAACCGGAACGACCGTCACAGCGGACCGCCCTGCATTCTTGGCAGTTGATTCGAGCAAATGCATCTCCAGTCGCCGGCAGGATCACGCGAGAATGGTTAGGCAAACGGTTTCCGCAATTCAATCACTATCTGCGGGGGAAACGCATAGGGCAAGGCATCGGCTGCGCCGTATAACCTCCGCAGCGGAAACCAGATTTTTTCAATTCGATCGGTTCAAGTCCGCATTTCGGCGTTGCCGGTCCGCCAGCGTCGTCTATATAAATTCACCTGTCAGTCGAGAACGGCACTAAGACGTACGACGTCGGACGCGGCGCCGAACGAAGAAGAGTACGGTACAACGGAGTGCATATGGGACCGCTGAAGGGAATTCGTATCGTAGAGTTCGCGGGCCTTGGACCGGGACCGTTTGCCGCGATGCTGTTCGCGGACATGGGCGCGGAGGTGATCCGCATCGACCGCAAAGGCGGACGCATCCCCAATGGATCGGAAATCGTCTATCGCGGCCGGCGTGCAGTGGCGCTCGACATGAAGAAGCCCGATGCGGTCGATGCCGCGCTGAAACTGGTCAATCAAGCCGACGGTCTGATCGAAGGCTTCAGGCCGGGCGTGATGGAGCGCCTCGGTGTCGGACCGGACGTCTGCCTCTCCCGCAATCCGCGCCTGGTTTACGGGCGGGTGACGGGATGGGGACAGACCGGACCGCTGGCGGACAGGGCCGGACACGACATCAACTACATCGCGCTCAGTGGTGCGCTGCACGCCATCGGCGAGCACGGCCGCCAGCCGGTTCCGCCCCTCAATCTCGTGGGCGATTACGGGGGCGGTGCGCTGTATCTGTGCTTCGGCATGGCGTGCGCGATGCTGGAGGCACGTACCTCGGGCAAGGGGCAAGTGGTCGATGCCGCAATGACTGACGGTGCGACATCACTGATGACGGTGTTCCACAGCCTCAGGAGAGCCGGCTTGTGGGAAGGCGCGCGCGGTGAGAACTTCCTGGACGGGGGCGCACATTTCTACGGGACGTATGAGACGGCCGACGGCAAGTGGATCGCGCTGGGGCCCATCGAACCGCAATTCTACAAGGAGCTCCTCGAAAAGCTGGGCATTGCCGATCCCGCCTTCGTTGCGCAGATGGATCGAAGCGCCTGGCCGGCATTGAAGGCGAAGCTTACCGCAGTTGTCAGGACAAAGACGCGCGACGAATGGGACGCGGTCTTTACTGGCAGCGACGCTTGTTATGCGCCAGTCCTGTCGTTGGATGAGGCGCCCAAACATCCGCACAACGTGGCGCGCGGGACGTTTGTGGAAATCGACGGCGTGGTGCAACCCGCGCCCGCGCCCCGCTTTTCGCGTACTAAACCGCAATTGCAAAGGCCGCCTACCGCAGACGACAACGACGCGGCGCTGTCGGCGTGGGGATTCTCAGCAGACGAAATTGCGTCCTTGCACGATTGCGGCGCGATCTGACAAAAGACCTTACCTTACCCTGCCCTAGCGGATAGGCCGATGCCCTACAACTCTCCCCGGAGCATCTTCACGATTCCCGAGAAGTCGACGCCGCCATGTCCTTTCGCGGTGAACAGTGCGTAAAGCTGTGCGGCTTCGGCGCCGAGCGGCGTGGACACGCCGACATTCGACGCGGCGCCTTGCGAGAGTTTCAGGTCCTTCAACATCAAGGCCGTCGCAAAGCCGCCCGTATAGTCGCGGTTCGACGGGGCGGTTGGGACCGGGCCGGGCACTGGACAATAGGTTGTGAGTGACCAGCATTGCCCAGATGCCGCGGACATGATTTCGAAAAGCGTTTGAGACTTGAGGCCGAGCTTTTCGCCGAGGACAAACGCCTCGCACGTTCCGATCATCGAGATTGCCAGAAGCATATTGTTGCAGATCTTCGCCGCCTGCCCCGCGCCCGCTACACCGGCATGGACAACGCGCTTGCCCATCTTTTCCAGAATCGGTTTTGCTCGCCTGAAGGCGGCGTCGGTGCCGCCGCACATGAAGGCCAGCGTGGCGGCTTCCGCGCCGCCGACGCCTCCAGAAACCGGCGCATCCAGAAAATCGAGGCCGGCGTTGGCGGCCGCGTCGTGCACGGCGCGCGCGGAGTCGATATCGATCGTCGAACAATCGATCAACAGCGCGCCTTTCTTCGCAGCGGCAAGAACGCCGTCGCCCAGGTAGATCGCGCGCACATGCGCGCCCGCGGGCAGCATGGAAATGACGACATCGGCTCCGCCGACGGCCTCGCGCACCGACGGCGCAGTCGTCGCACCGGCGTCTATGACGGGCTTCAACACCTTGTCGCTGAGATCGAAGGCGCAGACAGATTCCCCTGCTTTCAGCAGATTGCGCGCCATGGGCCCGCCCATGTTTCCGACGCCGACGAATGCGATAGTCGTCATAGCTTCAGCTCCCTGTGCTCCAACGGGGCGAAGTAAGCCCCAATAGTTTTATCGTTCACCTCGCTTAACGCGGCGGGCCGCCAATTCGGTGCGTTGTCCTTGTCCACGATTACCGCGCGCACGCCTTCGTAGAAGTCGCTGCCCGCCAGAACGCGGTTCGCCATGCGATATTCCATCCGCATGCACTCGTCGAAGGACAGTTCCTTGCCTTTGCGCATCTCGCGGAAGGTAAGCTTGAGCGAGGTCGGCGATTTGGTGCGGATCGTGGCGGCCGTCACCCGTGCCCACTCGTCGGAATCAGCATCGAGACTGATCATGATCGCCTCGATGGATTCGGCGGAGAACAGGCGATCGATCTGCGTGCGATGTTCGGCGAGCGGTGCGGGAATTTTGTTGTCGAATATTGCCAACGCATGTTCGGGTGCATCCCCAGCAGCGAATCGATCGACGATGCCGTTCCATTGTGCTTGGGGGGCAATATGTGTGGAAACGCCCACATACCGCGTGTCGGCGACCTTTAACCGAGTGCCGGTGAGCGCCAGGTACATACCGGTCTCGCCGGGGCAACGCGGCAGGAAATAACTTCCGCCGACGTCGGGGAAGAATCCGATACCGGTCTCCGGCATTGCGAACACTGCCGTATTGTCAGCGACGCGGTAGCGCCCGTGCACAGACACGCCGACGCCGCCGCCCATGACGATGCCATGGATCAACGCCACATAAGGCTTGGGATAATGCTTGATCGCGGCATTTAGGATGTACTCGTCGCGCCAGAAATCGAGCGCATAGCTCGACCCCGAACGGCCGGATTCGGCGAGCGCGCGAATGTCGCCGCCGGCACAGAACGCCCGTTCGCCAGCGCCGCGCACCACAACAGTGCCGATGGCTGGATCGCCGGCCCATTCGTCGAGTTGCGCCTTCATGGCGACGACCATGCCGTGCGTCAGGGCGTTGAGCGCCTTGGGTCGATTGAGCGTGACGATGCCCGCCTCCCCGCGCCGCTCGAAAAGGATATCAGGGTCGTTACTCATTTGCGGAACGTCACTTTCAACGCTATTTCATCGTTGGGATGACGAAGCTCGAATTCTCGCGCACGCCGCCCTTCGGCCAACGCTGGGTCACTGTCTTGATGCGGGTATAGAATCGCACACCTTCGGGCCCGTGCTGATTGACGTCGCCGAATGCCGAGCGCTTCCAACCGCCAAAGGTATGATAGGCAAGCGGTACGGGAATGGGAATGTTGATCCCGACCATGCCGACCTTCACCTTGGAAGCAAACTCCCGCGCGGCATCACCGTCGCGGGTGAATATCGCAACGCCATTGCCGTACTGATGCTTCGAAGGAAGCGAAATCGCCTCCTCGAAATCCACGGCGCGTGCGATCTGAAGCACAGGGCCGAAGATCTCGTCCCGATAGGATTTCATCTGCGGCGTGACGCGGTCAAACAGCGAGCCACCCATGTAGAATCCCTTCTCGTAGCCCTGGAGCTTGAAACCGCGGCCGTCGACGACGAGTTCAGCGCCTTCCTTCACGCCCATCTCGATATAGGCCGCCACCTTGTCGCGATGCGCCGCTGTGACCATTGGGCCGTAATCGGCGCTGGCATCGGTGGGTGGGGCGACTTTGAGTGCCTCGACGCGCGGCTTCAGCTTCGCGACCAGTGCATCGGCGAGCTTGTCGGTCACCGGCACTGCGACCGAAATCGCCATGCAGCGCTCGCCCGCCGAGCCGTAGCCCGCACCCATGAGTTCGTTCGTCACCTGATCGAGATCGGCATCTGGCATGATGATGGCGTGATTCTTGGCGCCGCCCATCGCCTGCACGCGCTTTCCATGCGCGGTACCCCTTGAATACACATACTCCGCGATGGCGGAGGAGCCCACAAAGCTGACCGCCTGAATATCCGGGTCGTCGAGAATTGCGTCCACAGCTTCCTTGTCGCCATTGACGACCTGAAGTACGCCCGCGGGCGCGCCGGCCTCCATCATGAGTTCTGCCAGCCGCAAAGGAACACCCGGATCTTTCTCGGAAGGCTTGCAGATGAAAGCGTTGCCGCAGGCGATCGCCACGCCGAACATCCACATCGGTATCATGGCGGGGAAATTGAACGGCGTGATACCTGCGACAACGCCCAAAGGTTGGCGCATGGAATACAGATCGATACCCGGGCCGGCGCCTTCGGTGTATTCGCCCTTCATCAGATGGGGAATGCCGCAAGCGAACTCGATCACTTCAATGCCGCGCTGAATATCGCCCTTCGAATCGGCGATGACCTTGCCGTGCTCCGACGAGAGCAGCGCCGCTAGTTCGTCCATGTTCTTTTCGACCAAGGTCTTGAAATTGAACATGACCCGTGCGCGGCGCTGGGGGTTAAAAGTAGCCCAATCGCTTTGTGCCTTCACCGCCACCTCGACCGCCTTGCGAAGTTCCGCTGGGGAAGCAAGCGGGACGTTCGCCTGCACCTCCCCAACGGCGGGGTTGAAGACGTCGCCAAAGCGGCCCGACGTGCCCTTCACGGCGCTGCCAGCAATAAAATGGGAATATTCCTTCATGTTCCGCGCGCCTCCCGAGAGCCTGCCGTCCCTAATCAGAGCGCACTGTAAAGGATACTTCTACCCCCTAGCACTATAGTTCGGGGGGCAGATTACCGAATTGCGGCCCGCTGGCAGCATTGACCTGCCTCCCGATTCTCGGACCGCTTGAAGCTGGAAATTCCAATTTACCGTTCCCTTAGCCGACAGAGTCCACTTTGATCCATCTGGAATTTGTCCTTCTTCAGATTACTGCGGGATGTGCGACATTCCGCTTGACGAATATCCAATAGCCTCGCGCCCTAATTGTCTGATAAGTTATACGCATTCGGGACAGGGGAGACGACGTTGATGGATACGCGCGCGACACTTCTGGCGATCAGCGCTTTTGCATTCCTTTCCACGGCCTATGCAGGCGATTTGGCGCCCACCGGCGCGTGGAGCGGAAATATACGCGGAGCCGCCACGATGCCTCCAATGGGCTGGAATTCGTGGAACACCTTCGCGACGAATATCTCGGAAGACAAGATTATCTCCGTCGCGGGCTCCCTGGTCAAAACCGGTCTTGCAGCCAAGGGTTATCGCTATGTGAATATGGACGACGGCTGGTGGCAACAGCGCCGCGTGTCCGACGGCAGAATGCAGATTCGCGCAACGCAATTTCCATCGGCGGCGGTCGGCGGAACGGAAGGGACAAGCTTCAAGCCTCTGACCGACAAGCTCCACGCCATGGGTTTTAAGGCGGGCATCTATTCCGATCTCGGGCACAATTCCTGCTCGCAGGCTTGGCCGTCGGCTGATGGATGGCTGCCACAAGGAACGGTGGATGAACGCGAAGTCGGGCTCTATGGCCACACCGATCAGGACATCAATCTGTACATGCGCGAATGGGGCTTCGATTACATCAAGGTCGATGCCTGCGGCATCCGCGACTATGCGGCGAACAGAGACCAGGTGAAATCGGGCCATTACCACGAGCTCGATCCGCTGATCTTCGGCTGGCAACTGGGCCGCGCCAATATCGCCGGAGTTCGTAAGCTCTACACCGACGTCAGCGACGCCCTCCAACGGGTGAGACCGAACAACGATTACGTGTTTTCCATCTGCGTCTGGGGCTCTGCTGATGTGCGGTCATGGGCCAAGAACGTCGGCAACCTGTCGAGGACCAGTGACGATCTGGGCCCAATCTGGACGCGCATGTTGTCGAATTTCGATACCGCCGTGACGAGGCCGCTCTATGCCCATCCCGGTTCGTGGAATGATCCCGACATGCTGTACATCGGCTATGGCGAATTCGACGAAAACCACTTGACCGAAGCGCGCTCCCAATTTGCGTTGTGGGCGATCATCAACGCGCCGCTCATTCTGGGCAATGACATCCGGACGATGCCGAAGTCCCTTCTCGATATCGTCGGCAACCAGGACATTATCGCCATCAATCAAGATCCGGCCGGGAACCAAGCCGTCCTCGCCTACGATGCCAACGACGTTCAGATCCTGGTCAAGACCTTGGCCTCCGGAAAGAAGGCCGTCGCCATCTTCAACCGTGGCCTCGGCCCGGAAGACGCCGATCTGACCGCCCAGCATCTCAAATTTGCCGAGGACGGTGAGATCGTCCTCACCGATTTGTGGAGCAAGCAGCAGACGCGGTTCAAAAAAGAAATCAAGATCGCGGTTGCGCCCCGTCAAACGTTGATCTTCACGGCGGACGGACCACGCCGCCTTAGGAACGGCCAATATCTGTCAGAGATGCCCGGCCGCGTGAATCCGGCGGTCGATGGGGTGAACGTGCCGCAGCCCGATCCCATGCTGTTCCGCTATCAGACCTGGGGCAGCACGCGCGGCAACGGTGCCCATCCTCAATATGGCGGGTGGGGCGGAGCGCAGGCGGATCTGACGCCTTATGGGCAATCCCTGAGCATCGGTGGGCAGCCTTTTGATACGGGATTGGGCCTGCTTGCGAATTCGCGGGTCGAGGTGCGCAACAACGGAGCGAGGACATTTTCCACAGAAGTGGGCATCGATGATTCGACTCTCGACAAATCGCAGCCGACCATCTTTGCGGTTTACGGCGACGGCAAACTCCTCGCCAAGACCGCCCCAAAGATGTATGGCGACAAGGCTGAAACGATTGCCGTCAAGGTCAAAGGTGTGAAAATCATCGAGTTGGTGACCACGAACGCCGCGTCGGCAACTACCCAGCCCACGGTCGTGACTTGGGCAAATGCGGCATTGACGAACTAACGGAGAGAAAATTGCCCGCATCCCGCTTTTGTGCCGCCGCCTTCTTGGGCTTGCTCGCGTTCCCGGCATACGCCGACACGCTTCTCAACCCGGTGTTCCAGGATCACGCAGTGTTGCAGCGCGACCGGCCGATCCGGCTTTGGGGCACAGCGGCACCGGATGCGGCAATTACAGCCTCCATCGCCAATACATCGGTGGATGCGCACGCGGATGCATCTGGCCGTTGGAGTGCCCAGCTTCCGGCCATGGCGGCGGGCGGGCCTTACACGCTCACGGTGCACGCCGGCGCGGGATCGGTTCAGACGGTCGGCGACGTCCTGATCGGCGACGTCTATCTCTGTTCCGGACAGTCGAACATGGCTTTTCCCGTCATGGGCGCTGTCGATGCCGGCCCGGACATTCAGGTCTCGGCTAATGACAACATCCGGCTGATGACGGTCGCCAACAAGACCAGCACGACTCCACAATCCGTTCTGCCGTCGCCGGTCCAATGGGCAGCGGCCGCACCCAAGACGGTGGCAGGTTTCTCCGCCGCTTGTTACTTCTTCGGGCGCGAGTTGCAGAAATCCGTGCACGTACCACTAGGGCTGATCCATTCCTCGTGGGCCGGCGCGAACATCACGTCGTTCATGAGCGCGCAAGCGCTACACAAAGCGGGTGGCGACGATGCACGCCTCGACGCCCTGAAGCTCTATGCCAGCGATCCCATCGCCGGGATGAAGCATTGGGGCGCGTTGATCGAAGCGTGGTGGCGCCAGCATCTCGGCTCCGCGCCTTGGACGGATCCATCGGTCAGCGCAAATTGGGCGGTGGCGCCGAAGGACCTCGGCATCTGGAGCGAGTGGGGGATTGCCTCGCTCGAACACTATGCGGGCCATGTTTGGTTCCGTACGACCGTCACCCTCACCGCGGCCCAGGCGGCGCAAGCCGAACTAATCTCGCTAGGCACAATCACCGAAGAAGATCAGACCTGGATCAACGGGCAGTTCGTGGCCTCGACCTTCGGCTATGGCGAACCGCGCAGCTATGCGCTGGTGCCCGGCGCGCTGCATGAGGGCAGCAACGACATTCTCATCAATGACTATTGCGGCTGGCGCGGTTGCGGCATGTTCGGTCCGCCCGATGCGCGCGCGATTCACTTGAAGGACGGCAGCACCGTTCCGCTCGCGGGTCCATGGCGTTACGAACCCGTGCCCGCCTCCGTCGGCACGTCACCCCGCATTCCATGGGGCGCCACCGCCGGCCTGACGATGGCCTACAACGCCATGATCGCGCCGCTTGGCCCTTACGGCTTGCGCGGCGTCCTATGGTACCAAGGTGAATCCAATACGGGCGATCCGAAAGGCTATGGCGGATTGCAGAAAGCTTGGATGGAGGATTGGCGCGGATTATTCGAGGCGCCGACACTACCGTTCCTGATCGTACAACTTCCCGATTACGGTCTGCCGCCCATTACGCCGGAAGACACGAGTTGGGCGAGTCTGCGTGAATCGCAGCGGCTGGCCGTGGCCCGTGATCCCGACGCCGCCCTCATCGTGACTATCGACATCGGCGACCACATGGGATTGCACCCTGCGGACAAGCAGGAGGTGGGCCGCCGGCTGTCGCTCGCCGCTCGCCGGGTGATTTATGGCGATGCGACCGTGAAATCGGGACCTGTACCCGTGACCGCCAACCGACGCAAAGCGACAGTCACCATAGGATTCACAGGCGTCAACGGGAAGCTTATGGCCGTCAACGCCACCCAGCCGATCGGCTTCGAACTGTGCGGCCCTGCACAACAAACCTGCCACTTCGTGGCCGCCACGATCCACGGGACCACAGTGGGTCTGACCGTACCGCGCGGCCTGAACCCCACGCGCGTGCGCTATTGCTGGGGCGACGGGCCACTGTGCACCCTTTATGACTCAACCCGTATCCCCGCGGTGCCATTCGAACTTGCGTTGTCCGCGCCACCAGTCAGACACAAGGGACATCGGAGATAAACCTCGCTCGTAATACGTTGCCCATTGCCATTCGGAGTGGTGCAGCCTTTAGTTCTGGCGCGTTAGGCAGCAAACGCGCCACTCGCCATGGTGGATCAGTACATTTTCAATCTCCGCCAATACCACGCCATCGCGATCGATGTCGGAGACCAGGACGGTCCGCGCACTGATACCGCGGAACTGCACCGGATTCTGGACGACTATGGGATTTCCAACAGCTTCGAGCTTTACAGCGGCACGCATGTGAGTGTGGTCGCCGACCGCTTCCAGAACCATGTTCTGCCCTTCCTCAGCCGCAACCTCTCGTTTTGATCAGACCCACTAGCCTTACGGATTTTCACGTCCACGTGGTCTGCCCCGATGCATCGAGACGCATTACTCGCAACGCGTCGCGGTAACGTACAGAGACCTTGGCAAACGGCGGTCCCTTGAGCGTCAACTCGCGCAGTTCATGACCTTTCCACGCGATGCCCAGCTCGATGCCGCCCCGCACCCGCAGACCGTCGATGCGGCCGTCAGGCCACGCCGACGGCAAGGCGGGAAGAATGCGAACCTCTCCGCCCCATGACTGCACGATCATCTCTAGTATGCCAGCTGTACCTCCGAAGTTCCCATCGATCTGGAACGGAGGATGGGCGTCAAAGAGATTGGGATAGGTTCGGCTTGGCCCTAGAAGTCCCTGCAAGATACCGTGCGCCCGTTCCCCTTCTCCCATGCGCGCCCACAGGGCCAGGCGCCACGCGGTCGCCCATCCCGTGGACAGGTCACCGCGCGTGTTCAAGCTGACCTTGGCGGCGGCGATCAGATCCGGTGTGTCCCGAATATTGATTTGATCGCTGGGGTATACGGCATAGAGATGTGAAACATGGCGGTGCTGCTGCTCCGGTGCGGCCACGTCCCAGTCCTCAAGCCATTCCTGAAGCTGCCCCTGCTCCCCAATCCTGTCCTTGGCGAGGCGCCCTCGACTGTCGGCCACCGTTGCGGCGAACGCCGTGTCGGGGTCCGCGGTCAGACGGTGGGCTTCGAGCGTGTGGCCGAAGAGATCGCGCAGGATTTGCCGGTCCATTGCCGGCCCCGCGCAGATGGCAACGCCCGGATGATGCTCGTGCTCCGGCGACAGCGAAGGCGATGTAACGAGGCCTCGCCCCTTGGGATCCTCGACCAGCGTATCGAGGAAAAACTGACAGGCACCCTTGAGCAGCGGATAAATACGAACGAGGAATGCGTGATCGCGGCCGTAATCGTAATGGTCCCACAGAACATTGCAGAGCCAGGCGCCCCCCATCGGCCACAAGCCCCAAAGGGGACCGTCAATCGGAGCCGTTGCCCGCCACAGATCGGTGTTGTGGTGCGCCACCCAACCTCTCGCGCCGTACATTGCCCTGGCAGTACGCGCGCCAGTGATCGACAACTCCTCAACCAGCCTAACCAGCGGCTCCACACATTCGCCGAGATTCAGGGTGTCTACTGGCCAATAGTTCATCTCGGTATTGATGTTGATAGTGTACTTGCCGCCCCAGGGAGGATTGGTTCCTTCGTTCCAAATGCCCTGCAGGTTGGAGGCCTGACCAGCGCCGCGTGAGCATGACATCATCAGATAACGCGCGTATTGGACATACAGCGCGGCAAGCCCGCCAGTGTCCTGCTCGGCTTGGGCAATGCGCTTGTCGGTAAACGCCAGATCGGCGGGACTTGGCGTTCCAATCGACATCGCGAAGCGACCGAAAAGCCTGTTGTGTGCCGCGATATGGGCAGACTTCAGTTCCGCGAATTTCTTGCGAACGGCGTTCGAGCTCTGGGAACGCACCTCTGCAATGGGGTCCCCGTCGGTCTTGATAAAGGAGACAAAACTCGTAGCAGCGGCAATCACTAATGTGACCGACCGTGCAGACCGAATTTCCATAACATCACCTTTGATGGCGATGTGGCCGTCGCTCTTCGCACAAACGCGAACGGCGTATGTCAGGCCGGCGGGAATGCTGGCGGAAGCAACGTTGTGTCCCTTGATCAGGAGCGCAGCCGGGCCGTCTGCCGCCACCAACAGGTCGGCCGGACGTTTGTCCCGGTTCAGGCTTTCCTGGAAGTCCCATGGCGCGCCGGACGCATCTGCCGCCGTAACCGCGGCATTTTCTCCGTTGTAGATCTCCGCGCCGTAAGTCGCTGTATCGGGATGGCGGTATTCGATGTCGAAATTCAGCTTCGCCGTACTCCTCGCCTTCAGACCAACGACAATGACTTGGTCCGGCTCGCTGACGAATATCTCGCGCTCGAAAGCGCCATTCTTGGCACGAAATGTCGTCCGCGCAATTGCCGAGGTCAGATCGAGAGACCTGCGATAGTCGGCGACCTTGTCAATGTCGCGAAACGTAAAAAAAAGATCACCGGCCGCGCCATATGGCATCTGGCTCAACGGCTTCGCCATTACCGATTTCGAGACCAGATCAGCAGCCTCCTGAAACTTCTCCTCCGCGATGAGCCTCCTTACGACCGGAAGTGCCTGCAATGCGTCTGGATTGTTCGGGTCGTATGGCGATCCGGCCCACAACGTGTCTTCGTTCAACTGAATACGTTCTTGTTCGACACGGCCATACACCATGGCCGCCAACCTACCGTTACCAACCGGCAAGGCCTCGACCCATCGCAGCGCTGGCTTATTGTACCAAAGTGAGAGGTTCGCCCGCTGGTTCCACTTGCCCTGCGCAGCGCGGGTATGTGCGCCGCTCGGAGCAGCGAGACTGGCTGCAGTTGCCGCCAGGAACGTGCGCCGCCGGATCGACAAACCGGAGAAATGGTCTTTTAAAATAGAAAACTCCTTTCCGGATGCAGGCTCCGACGCGCCGCTTATTGCAACCTAACGCCGAAATTGTGCGCCACTCTTGGTCCCCGCACCCAAGCGACACACTGATAATCAATTCGCAGCCGCGTACAGTTTGTGGAGCCACGGCGGAACGCTTTTGTACGGCATGGCAGTACGTTCAAGGGTGATGTAATCCGGTCCGCGATCACGGTGCTCTCCAATTCGTCAACCCGCCCTCGAAAGCCCGAATGCCCGCCGCAATGCATCCATTTTGGCGAGATTAAAGCGCATTGAGATGGCGGCCGATTCGCTGTGGTCGAAGCCATGGTAGGCGCCCGGAACAACGTGCATTTCTACGGGTACCCCCGCCACCACAAGACGGCGGGCGTATTCCATATCCTCCTCGACAAAGAGATCGAGCGTGCCGACGCCGATGAATGCCGGAGGCAAGCCACGGAGATTGGGATTGCGCGCCGGAACGGCGGCGGCCGGAACACCCCGGCCACCAGGCGCGCGGCCAAGAAAGGACCGCCAGCCAAAACGGTTGGCATCTGCTGCCCAGACAAACGTCCCAATATGCCTGGCTACCGGCCGTGAAGAGCCCGTGCGGTCGTCCAGCATAGGATAAATCAACACCTGGAACAGGACCGGTACCTCCCCGCGATCTCGCGCTGTGATGGCCAGAAGGGCAGCATGACCGCCACCAGCGCTTTCTCCCATTACGGCGATGCGGGCCGGATCAATGCCCAATTCCGCCGCGTGTTTAGCGGCCCAAACCAGCGCCGCGTAATTGTCCTCGATCGAGCCGGTATAAATAGTTTCCGGCGCCAGCCTGTAATCCACCGACACGATACAGCAATCGAGCGCGACGGACAGACCTTGGAGCTCACGAACCGAGGACGCCGCGTCGCCGAAAATAAACCCACCGCCATGCATATAGACGATACCCGGGCGTGACATTCCCGGCTTCGCATTGACGATATAGATTCGTACATCGGGTGCCCCGGCCGCGCCGCCGATCTGCCGTTCCGCGACCGCAACACCATCCACGGGCTTGACCGACATGGTGGCGATTTTCGAACGGATGAGTGGAAGGGTTTCCGTCGACAGCGACGGGAACTGGCCCGCATTGGCACGCATTTGAATTGCCGCCGGTCGCAGTTCCGGATCAACGAGTGCCAACGGATCAATCTCGCCTGCTTCCGGTGGCGAAGCCAGAGCAAAGCCGCCCGTGCAGGCGCCGAATGCCGAAGCCACCACGGCTGCGCCGCCGATCTTCAAGAAGCCGCGCCTATTCGTCATGGCAATTCCCCGCTGTTCATTTCCTCGTTTGTGCTACCGGCCCATGTGGAGTTTTGGTGGCGGGCCACTTCCTGTGGCCCACCGCACCTCGTCTTCATGCCGCACGATATTCGTAGAGTTCGATCCCGCGAGGAGGCACGACGATCGTCTTCTGACCACTATCGAAGGTGTTCTCGGCGATCACCACTTGAGGCGGCTTGCTGACATTGTTTTGTGCATCGAGACCGGGGGCGAAAAGTTGCCAGCACCGCCCCTTTGCAGCCATCTTGAAGCCTTCCAGCGCCAAGTCGAGCGAGCGCGCATCCTCGGTCGCATTGACAACAGCCACGACCAGAGCCTTGCGGTCCGCGGTCAATGCCGCCGAGACGTCCAAGGGATAGGTCGCGCTGCCGGTATTGACCTTCGGCTGATCACCGCCGATCGGGTATTTCGGCGGCGGAACGGGCGAATTGCCCATCACGGCCACCGGAATTTTTCCGAAATGCTTGTTATAGAGCTGGAACACACGGCCGGACGCGCTGATTACCGATTGCGTCCGATTGTAGTCGAGCCACGCCATCCCCATCGTATACGCCGCCATGTCGATGAAGTCGGAATGGCGGAAGAACTCATGGAAGGTCCGCGCGATGGCGAGGCACCCCTTGTAATCCTGCTTGAAGTGATAGGCCCACTCGTCGAAAAACACCTTCACCTTGCCTTCGTTGAGGGCCGGGAAGCGCTTTTTATATTCCTCCCAGCAATCGGCCATGGTGGCGACGCGGTTCGCCTCGGCTTGTGCCCATTCGACAAGCGTCTGCTGGACATCCTCGTTCTTGCCGGTGACGACATTGAAGTGCTTGTACTCCGCCTGATAGGCGTGCGTCGCGAGCGCATCGAATTTGCCCCAGCAATTCTTGAGCATGCCGCCGGCCCAGTCGCGCTCCGAGCCGTATTCGACGAGGCGGCTGCCGGAATCCACTATTATGCCCTGCCCCGTGGTCATTTCATCTACGAAGCCGCCGGGTACGACGATGTAGATCGACGGATCGACTTTGCGCATCTCATCGGCGAACAGGTTGTGCTTGATCGTGTACTGATCGAGCGACATGTGGCCAAGCTGCCAATGGCCGTACATCTCGTTGCCGACGTTCCAGTAATGAACCTTGTAAGGTTCCGGATGACCGTTGGCCGCGCGCTTGGCGCCCCATTCCGTTGTCGCTGCACCGTTGACATACTCGACCAGCTCGGCGCCGGAGCGCGGCTCGCCAAAGCCGGTGTTGATGCACCAATAGGGTTCGACGCCGATGACGTCCTGGCACATTTGGATGAGTTCATCCACGCCGACATCGTTGGGTTGGGGGAAATTCCACTGTGGGTCGATGGCCGGTGGACGCCTATCGGGATCGCCGATGGTGTCCTTCCAATCATAGCCGGAGATAAAATTACCGCCCGGCATGCGCAGGATCTTGCAGTCCATCTCCTTCATCAGCGCCATCGTGTCGGCGCGGAAACCGCGGATATTGTCGGCTGGCATTAGCGAGACCGCACCAACGCGGAACGTACCCGTTCCTTTACCGACGATTTCGATACGACCAGCGGTCGTATCGGCCTTGCAGGTAAATTTGATCGGAACTTTTGTCCAGTCCGCACCGGCGGAAACACGGACCGTTTGCCGGTCGTGCGCGCCTTTGCCCCAGATCAGGGTGGCGGAAACTACCGCGCCAAGCTCGGCTGCCATGACGATACGGCCGATGTAATCCTTCTTGGCGAGCGGCAAACCGGACTGCGCAATGCCGCGCAGCTTGGAACCGGCCAGATGAATCACTGGGCTGTGTTCACCGACATATGGAGCAATGGTATCCATCGTAATGGCCGCGTCCGGACCGACCGGCATCCATTTGTTCGGTGGGGGCATCATCCGGCGGCTGAAGCCCGTCGGCATTGGCAGCGGCTTCAAGTCCACGGTACGATAGAACTTGCGGTCGTCGAGCACTTCGCTCCAGAAGCTGTAATTGATGAGATTGCCGATATGCTCGATGAAGCCACCATACAAATAGTCCGAGAGCGGATGGCCAATCTTGCTGGCGTCTACGCTTGCAGAAATCGCAGCCGTGGCCGCCGCCGCACGGAGCGGCAAGGCCGATGCCAAGCCCAAGGCCAAGCCGCTTTCGAGGGCGCCTCTGCGCGAAAGCAAGAACTTGTTCTTATTCGCCATGTAACTCCTCCCAACTAAAACGCGCTCCAATCCATGCCACCAGGCTGAAGCCCCGGGCTGTCAACCGTGACCGATCTATAACTTTTGTTGACCCGCGGGCAGCGGTTCGTCTGCAGCGACATCAGAACCAATTCCCCACCGGGCGTCTCCATCCACTGGAAGCTTTCCGCATGGCTGGGCTCTCTTCTAATTGTCACCGTACGGCCGTCTGGACGCACGGACAAGACACGATTTCCCAAATGAAACGCGACACGCCCAACAGTAATCGGGGCCCAGGCGTTTATGGTCGGGATCCGAGGACTCGTCATTGAACAGCGGACTGATGTAGTTGCCATTGTCAGCCGTCCATGTGGTCGCGCGAAGCCCTGCAAGAGAACGTCAGCCCAAGCGGCAACGCACGCACTCGGTTCGCACCCACGCTCTTCTCCCGCGGCGCCGCACCTCGTGTTTGGCGGCTTGCTTTTCGGCTATTCCGGAATACCGACAGCATGAGTCATGGCAAAGCTCGCCGACTGGGTTGCAGTACCGGCGTCCGGTTGCCCAGACCCGATGCTGACTGTGTATTGACCAGGCAAGACTTGGCGTATGCCGTCACCCGTCACAAAGCTGAGATCGCGCGGATACAGCTCGAACACGATCCGGCGCCGCTCACCAGCCTTCAGATTTACACGTTGAAAGCCGCGCAGCGCCACTCGAGGTGCTCCATCGAAATTGGGCGGGGTGAGGTAAAGTTCAGCGACCTCATCACCGCCACGGCTTCCCGTGTTGGAGACTTCCGTTGTCACCCGTAGCCCATTTTCCGGGGCACCATTGATGGGTTCGACCGACAAGGGTGCATAGGCAAACGTCGTATAGCTAAGGCCATAGCCGAACGTGTAGACCGGCGTGCCCTGGAAGTAGCGGTAGGTGCGCCCCTTCATGGAATAGTCGTCGAAGGGCGGCAAATCCTCCACCGACGCGTAGAAGGTAAGAGGCAGGCGCCCGCCGGGGTTGACCTTGCCGCTCAGGACCTCGGCGATTGCGAGACCGCCCTCCTCGCCCGAATACCAGGTTTCAACGACGGCGGCGGCGTTGTCCTTGGCCCATTGCAGCGCCACAGGACTTCCATTCATGACCACCACCACAACGGGCTTGCCGGTCGCCTTGGCCTGTTCCAGCAGCGCGCGCTGGTCGGCCGGTAATTCCAGCGAGGTCTTATCCCCACCCGAGAAGCCGTCCACATGCACCGGCATCTCCTCGCCTTCCAGATCGGAGCTGAGGCCGACAACGGCGACGACCACATCGGATTTTGCCGCGGCGGCCTTCAGCTCGGCTTCGGGCGCATCGGACACAAGCTGCCATTTGAGATCGATGCTCGATAGGCCATGCGCTTCCGTCTCGACATGAAGCTTATAGTACTTGCCTTTTGTCAGCTTGAGGTCGGTCATCTTCGGCATGCCGCCCCACTGCGGATGCTCCAGCTTGGCGATTTTCTTGCCGTCGAGAGTGACCGAGCCCATGAAGCCGGTAAGACCGATGCGATATGTGCCGGTCTGCGGCGGCACCAGGAAGCCAGTCCAGACCACCTTGTGATTGTCCGATACCTTTGCAAGCTCGTTGCCGCGGGCCGCAATGCCGGTTTCGATGCGCGACACCGCGGGCTTGGCCGCGAATTTATACGGTTTCGCCTTTCCGGTGGCAGGCCCGGACGCAATCGGATCGGCTGGCGGGACATAGGTCGCGTTGAAATACTCCGCACGTAGACCCGGTTTTCCGTCCGGCGACCGCAAAGCCGTGGTCGGCACGGAGTCGCCATCCGTGAGCGACGGCCCGTACGGTGCATACGTGATCTTTGCGCGGGGCATCGCCTTGCGCAGACCGTTGAGAACGGAAATGGGCGGGGCCGACTGCATGGACGAATAGTTGCCACGCAAAACGTGTGTGGAGTTGGCGAGCGGGCCGACCACGGCAATCTTCAAACTGTGCTTGAACGGCAGAATCTCGTCATTCTTGAGAAGCACCAGGCTTTTTTCCGCCGCCTTGAGCGCGAGCGCGGTGTGCTGCGGTGTTGTCAACGGCAGATTTGGCGCGGGCTTCACGGTCTTCACACCTGCCAAGTCGCCATTGCGGAAGCGCGCCGAGAACAGCCGCACTAGGGCACGGTCGATGTCCTCCATCGTGATCAGGCCCCGTTGCAGGGCTTCCTTGTAGCGGTCGGAGGCGACAGTGCCCGACCCGAACAGCGTGTCGCCGTTGCATTCGTTATCGACGCCCATCTTCAGCGCGGCGGCGACGGCGGAAGCCTGATCGGGAACGTATTTGTGATTGTCAGCGATGTCCTTGACCGCGTCGCAGTCCGATACGACATACCCGTTGAAGCCCCAGGCGCCGCGCAGACGCTCTTTCAACAGTAGGTCGTTAGCGCAAGCCGGTTGGCCGTCGACGCGATTATAGGCGCACATGATCGAGCCGGCATGACCTTCGACGATGGCGGCGCGGAACGCCGGCAGATAGGTATCCTCGATGTCATGCAAGGTCGCCGGGACGTCGGCCTTATGACGGGTCGACTCCGGACCGCTGTGGACAGCGTAGTGCTTCGGTGTAGCGATCACGTCGGGCAAATCAGGGTTGGGGCCCTGCATGCCCTGCACATAGGCGACACCCATCCTGGCCGTCAGGAACGGATCCTCGCCATACGTCTCCTGTCCACGGCCCCAACGCGGATCACGGAAAAGATTGATATTCGGCGACCAAGTGTCGAGGCCGGTGCCGATGCGCCCCAGATGGCTCGTCTTGCGGGCCAAGGCGTGCAACCCGCGATTTTCGACGCTGATCACACCGGCGACGTCTCGAACCAGATTCGGGTCGAACGTTGCGGCCAGGCCGATCGGCTCGGGAAAATTCGTGGTGGGAACCGTTCCCATCGCGCCGTGCAATGACTCGGTCCACCAATTGTAGGCCGGTATGCGCAGACGCGGGATCGCCGGCGCGACATTGACGAGCTGACGGACCTTCTCATCCAGTGTCAGCTTTGCCACGAGCGCGGCTGCGCGTTCGTCGGCCGCTGCGCGGACCTGATTGGCCGGCGGGGCAGACTCCTTAGACACGGCGGCTGTCGCTGCCACGCACGTCAGAGAAAGGCCGCAGAGAAGCGTTTTGGTTGCATTGCGAAGTCCACGCATGGTCGTTCTTCTTTCGTGATGCGCAGCCATACCCGACGAGGCTGTTCGACACGTCACAGCCGCAGGCGGGCGTGCACGCGCGCATTACTTAGACAATTTCGGGCCCAAAAAAAAGGCCGGCGGGTTTCCCCGCCGGCCCACTTTGGAGGAAGGCTTACATCTTGTAGTGAACGCCAAGCGTGAAGCTGCGGCCAATAGCAACCACGTCGAGAACCTGATCGTTGAAGCGGCCACGTGTGCTGTAGGCCACGTCCATCAGGTTGTTCGCCTCGAAGTAGAGGTTGAGGTTGTCCGTGAGCTCATAGCTCGTGCTCGCATCGAGCGTCCACACGCCATTCACGAACACCGGTTCCGAACCATACAACGTACCGGAGCTCTGGCCCTGGCCGAAGTTGTTGAGATAGGTGTCGCGCCAGTTGGCGGCGAAGCGGAACTCGAAGCCGTTCTTGTCGTAGAAGGCAACGAGGTTCGCCGAGTCGGCCAGACCGGTGATGGCGAAGCCAGATGTCGTCAGGTTGTTCGGGTTATACGGCTTGTCGGACTGCACGATCGTGCCGTTCAACGCATAGCCGAAGCCCGAGTCGCCGAACATGTGCTGCCACGCCAGCTCGAGGCCGTAGACGTTGGCCGTCGGGCCGTTGACGTTCTGCGTCAACGTGAACCTGGCAAAGGTCTGCGTGGTCGGATCGATGACAAGCTGGTTGCCGTTCGTGCCATCGAGCACCAGGGTAGAGGTACCGCCAACCACGAAGTTGCTCACGCTCTTGAAGAAGGCGTTTGCCGACAGATAGGAGTTCGGCGCGTAATACCATTCCGCCGAGACATCCGCGTTGTCGGATAGGAACGGCAGTTCCTGTGGGTTGCCGCCGGAAACGCCCAGCGAGCCCACACGGCCACCCCAACCGCTACGGTTCGGCTTCAGGTCGCCCAGATTCGGACGAGTCATTGTACGCGACACGTCGAACCTGAGATGGAGTTCATCCGTCACCAACAGGGTCAGGTCGAGGTTGGGAAGCAGATACTGGTAAGTATTCTTCTGCGACGTCTGTTGGGTAGCGGCAAAGTCGTACGAAAATGCCGTCGAGTCGCCCGGTACCACGTGCAGACCGGTCAGCGGCTGGTCGAGACCCATCGTATTCACGTTGGTGTACTCGTAACGGACACCCGCGTTGACCTTGAGAGGCATACCGGCGAACTTCGTCTCGGTTGCCAAAGTGGCGTAGAACGAGAACGTATCTTCGTTGATCTGCTGGAACGAACCCGCGCTGAACGAGTTGATTCCCGCCGCAGACATGCCGGTGTAGGGGAATTTGGTAAAGTTGCAGCAGCCATAGTTGAAGCCGGGGATGTTCGTCGTGAAGGGGTCCCCGAGGCTGTTGAGGTACGACCATACGTCGGCCACATGGAACCGGATCAAGTTCGGGAGCGCATTGCTGCTATCCCAACCCGGCATCGACGGCAGAACGACCTTGCCCTGGAAGAGATCCGACGGGAGATGAACGCCGGTCGG
>Ga0265314_10000756_pt1 | contig 38675 bp, 36 predicted proteins | sample 4126metaG_FD_203106 | JGI IMG/M metagenome (GOLD analysis project Ga0265314, IMG submission 203106) | Rhizosphere microbial communities from Carex aquatilis grown in University of Washington, Seatle, WA, United States - 4-1-26 metaG | ecosystem: Host-associated > Plants > Roots > Rhizosphere >...
TGCTCGCGGAACTTGGGGATCACACTGCCGTTGCTGCCGAGCACATTGCCGAAACGCACGATGACGAATCGAGTTCCTTCCGGTCGTTGCATCCCCTGACACATGATCTCCGCCAGACGTTTGGTAGTGCCCATCACATTGGTTGGGTTCACCGCTTTGTCGGTGGAGATCAGCACGAACTTCTCCACGCCGTGTCTCTGCGCGCAGAGACCCACGCGCCAGGTGCCGTACACATTGTTGCGCACCGCCTGCCAGGTGTTGAGACGTTCCATCAGCGGCACATGTTTGTAGGCGGCGGCATGAAACACGACGCTGGGCTTGTATTCACTGAACACCTGCTCCAAATGCACATCATCACGCACATCGCCCGCCAGATAGACGATATCGAGCTGCGGGAACGTCCTGATCAGCTCCTGCTCGATGGTGTACAGCGCGAACTCGCCAGCGTCGTACAGCACCAGCTTCTTCGGATTGAACAACGCGATCTGGCGACACAATTCTGAACCGATGGAACCACCCGCGCCGGTCACCAGCACGACCTTGCCGGTCAGCTGCTCATGCAGTCCGGCGGTATCCAGTTGCACCGGATCGCGCCCCAGCAAGTCGTCCAGCTCCACTGCACGCAGTTGCGAGATGGCGACCTTGCCGCTCAGAAGATCGTCGAAAGAAGGAACGGTGAGCACCTTGATGCCGTTGCGATTGGCCAGTTCGATGACGTACTTGCGTGCCTGATGTGTGGCGGACGGCATGGCGACGATGACTTGGGTCACACCCAGTCGCTGCGCCCACTGCGGCAGGCTGGCGAGCTTGCCCAGCACCTTGATGCCATTGAGTGAACGCCCCTGCTTGTCCGCATCATCATCAAGGAAACCGACCAGATGCCATTCGCGACTGCGCGACAGCTCCCTGGCCAAGCCCACGCCGGCCTCTCCCGCTCCCAATACGATCACCGGACTGCCCTGCAGCCTGATCGTTCCGAACAATCCCTGTTCCTTCCACAGACGATAGAGCAGACGGTCACCGCCCATCGCCAACAGCAACAGGATCGGGTCGAGGATCAGGACGGAACGCGGAACGACGGCATTGACGCGGAACATCCACAACACCAGCGGGATCAATGTGGCCGCCAGCAGGACTGCAAGAAAGATGCGTTGCAGATCGGCCATGCTGGCATAACGCCAGATACCCCGATACAGCCCCATGTACCAGAAGACCAGCGATTGCAGCGGCGCCACCCAGAGCAGGGTGCGCCACATCTCGCTCAGATAGTTCGGCGGCAGATCGAAGTTGAAGCGCAGCAGATATGCGCCCAGCCAAGCCAATGCTGCGACCAACAAGTCGTGGGATATGGCCATTGCGGTATAACGATTTGCCTTAAGCATGCTGCTCCCGTTCGAATCTTTTCCACGCTGCATCGAGTGACAACATCAAAGCCCCGTAGATGCCGGACCATATCAGGAATACCTGCCAGGGAAAGGGTCTGCCCAAGGCGAACAATGCCGATATCCCTGCCCCCGCCATCAAGGCATATTCGACCAGCGCCACACCGCGATGGCTCCACCCCATCTGTACCGCGCGCTGATAATAGTGTTCGCGATGCGCTTCCGTGACCTTCACTCCGCGCAACTTGCGCTTGAGCAGTGTGATGCTGGCATCGACCACAAAGGGAGAGAACGCCAGCAGCGTGAACCATGCCGGCCAATAGCCTTGTTGCCATCCCTGCAAGCCCATCGCTGCCGCCAGAAAGCCGAGCGATATCGAGCCTGCATCACCCATGAATATCTTCGCCGGAGGGAAATTGAAATACAGAAAACCGAAGGCTGCAGCGCTGATGGAAAGATTCAGGAGGGCAAACTCGGCATCATGCGCGATCAATGCCGCGATGCCATACATGCCAAAACCGAACAGCGCCATGCCTCCCGCCAACCCATCGGAACCATCCATGAAATTGTAAAGATTGGTCATCCATACTGCGAACAGCAATACGGCCAGTGCGATCACTCCCCCTTGGAAAGCAAGCAGGCCGGAACCGCCGACCAGGATGATCGCCGCCACAAGATGCGCCGCCAGGCGTTGGCGTACCGTCAATCCGCGCATGTCATCCAGCAGCGAAACAAAGAAGAGCATGAGCATCGGCACGGTGATCCACCAGGCGGGCAAAGTGGCCAGTGCCAACCACGCGCACACCACGCCCGCCACCAGACCGACCCCGCCGATGCGCGGTGTCGGCGTGGTATGAAGCGAGCGCTCGTTGGGGATGTCCTGTATCTGTTTACCGAACCTGCCGGACAGGATCGCCCTGATCGACATCAGGGTGACCAGTACAGAAACAAGAAGCGCGTAATAGCTCATAGGCGGGCATTTTGATACCACTCAGCTGTCGCCTGCAGCCCTTGCTGCAAGGTATACGGTGGTGTCCAGTTAAGTTCGCGGCGGATTTTACCACTATCGACCTGCAACGAACCCAGCAGACGCTCGACCTGATTCGACTTGCCTGTCAGATGGCCGGCGAACCTGAGCAAGGTGACCGGACAGGGGAACAAATGCGCCGGATGCCCGATCGCCCTCCCCAGATAGCGCAGCAGATCAGGCGTGGAAATGTCATCGCCGTCACCGAGCAGATAGGTCTTCCCGGCGGCGGCCGAATGGGTAGCGCATAACATCAGCGCGTCCACCAGATTCCCGATGAAGATCAGACTGCGCTGATTCCTGGCCGAGGCCAGGGGCAGCGGAATACCTCTGGCCAGCACTTTGAGCATGTGCGCGAAGTTGCCCTTCGCTTCCGCGCCGTACACCAGAGGTGGGCGCAGGACCACAACCTCAAGCCCGGTTTCCCCGGAAACGCGATGCAGCGCTTGTTCGGCTTCCCACTTTGAAATGCCATAGGGGTCCTGCGGAGCCGGCAAGTCCGCTTCGGAGAACTTGCTATGGCCACTTGTTGCTTCGCCATTCACCTTGATCGAGCTCACATATACCAGCCGCTTTACTCCGTTCTCAGCTGCGAAGCGCGCCAGACGTTCAGTTCCTTCCGTATTCTCCTTGCGGAATTGCTCCAGTGGATCCGCAGCCTTGTCTTTCATGACATGCACTCGCGCGGCAAGATGCACGACGACATCGATCTCGCGCAGAACATGTGCCCATCCGGCCGCATCGTCCGCCGCCGGTGTCTGCTGCCAATCCACGGAAGTGTCTTTTGCGCGCGTGCGCTCCAGTTGCGCACCGTCCCTGCTCAAAGCGCGCAGTGCATGCCCCTCTTCCGCAAAACGGAGAAGAGCGGCCTTCCCGATAAATCCGCGCGCACCTGTCAGCAGGATATTCATACTTGCTAGTTCGTCACCGCAACATAGTGAGAGGCTTTCCTCAAGAATGGCTTTTCTACCATGTGCCACATCAGCATTGCCGAGGTCAGCACCAGCACGGTAGCCATTGCCAGACCACTCCAGGGATGTTCCCTGAAAATGCCGAACATCACCAAGGTTTGCAAAACGGGGAAATGGATCACGTACAGACCATAGGAAAAGTCCCCATATTTGCCAAAGTTCCCAAGGTACGGAAGCTTGAACGCCATATACGCAACCACGATCGCCAGCGCCACCGGTTCCACCAGACCGGCCATCCGGAATCCTTCAAGCAGAAAAACCACCAATGCCGCCGCGAGCAGCCAATACGCATGCTTGAGGAATTCCCGGTAAAAATAATACACAGCCGTACCGGCCATGAAGTACATCATCTGCCCGGGAAGTTGGCGCTGCAACTCCACATATACCCCGCCGTGCTGCCGGGCCAATTCGCCCATGGCCAGAAAATAGACATATGATCCGGCATAGATCAGCACGATCCCGCGCCCATACCCGATCCTTTTGAACAGCAGCACCAGCAAGGGAACGCTCAGATAGAACAAGACCTCTGACTTCAACGTCCACAAAGCCCCGTTCACTGCCGTGATGGCATTGCCGGAGAAGACCCCCGGCAGATCCGGATGCACAAAATTCAGGAACACCAGATTGGCCGCAAGATACCGGTACAGGCCGGGGGCCGTCAGGTAATCGGCCAAAGGCAGAGCACTCAGCAGTCCGCCACACAATGCGCACAACATGACTATGGTGAAATATGCCGGATAGATCCTGCGCGCGCGTTTCTCAAAATAACATTTGAGGCCGTGCGTATTCTCGTAACTCATGAAAATGAGAAAGCCGCTGACAACGAAGAAGGCGTGTACCGCCATTTCCGACGAGACGACTTGGGGTATCCACGCCAAGTGCACATTGCCGGAAAGCGCATAGCTGTGAACGAAGAAAACCATCGCTGCAAACCCGAAACGCAGCATATCGAAATTGTTGTTCACGGCGATCGGCTCACCGACCAGGCGAACAGTGTCTTTGGTCGCGCTCATCGGTACTCACTCATGTCGGCGATCTGCAATCCCATGTCCTGAGCCCGCTACACCGACCTGTTTGAACGGAACATCGCGCGCATCATCATTCCCCGGAAGGGCTTCGACAGAAAAAAGCGCGCCATGCTGGTCAGGTGCCATTTCATGAACCTCATGTTGCGGTGACTGCTTCGCCTTGCTTCGTGGATCACCCTGACTTGCGGGCACAGGACCACCGCAAGATCATCCAGCGTCAAGCGTGCACACAGGTCCACATCTTCGTAATACAGAAAATATCGCTCATCAAAACCACCCAGCGTCCCAAACACCTCATGCGTGAAAAGCATGAACATGCCACCGACCCAATCCGGATGGAGATCGTCCTTGCCGATGGCGTAATCCGGCCCCTTCGCCCCGCCGAACACCTTGCGCACGATGCGCCAGGGTGTCGGAAAACGGCGCGCACTATCCTCGATGCCCCCCTCGGGGTTTGCCACCAGCGGGGCCACCACACCCGCCTTCCCGGCCAAGCGCCCGATCAGGGGGGGAAAAGGATCCTCGATGAGTCTGATGTCCGGATTGGCAACGCAGAAGAACTTTCCTTTTGCTTGCCGGAAGGCGGCGTTGTGATTCGCGCCGAACCCTTTGGGGGTGTCATTACGAATGACATGGAGCGGGAACGGGTAGACATCGCTCCCGAGCGGGAATGCTTCCTCTATGTTCAGGGTCAGGATCACCTCGAAAGTGGTGGCCTGGCAGTACTTCCCCAAGTCAGCCAGCAAGCGTCGCACCAGTTCGATCTGGCCATGACTGACTACCGATATGCTGAGCAGGCCGCTGACATCACTCATTTGTTATCGAGCCCCAATTTGCGGACGACCAGATTTCGGGCAAAACTGAGGCCGCGACAAGCATCGCCCGTCATCGATCTGCCCAGTACGACGATGATCGCGCCCCAGATGATCGCCAGCGGTCTTGGCAGAGTGAAAATCGGACCGACCGTCACCCAGAACCAGCCGTTATCTTTGAATCTTGCATGAAAACGCAGGTAGTCTTCCCGATAGCGTTCCCGGGAGGCCAAACGCATCTTGAAGATATAGAACGGGTAGTAGCTGAACAGCATGTTCCTGGCGAGTTTGTCCATGCTGCGCTGATCGAGACCGCGCTCTTTGAAATTATCGACGATAGCCCAGAAGCGCTCCGCAAACACCTGCGAGTAGATGAAATTGCCGGAATTGTTGCGCTTACACGCCACCGGATAATCGTTCACTATGATGTTTCGCCCCGCTGCCAGCGCGGCGGCATACACCAGGGACAACTGAACCAGTGCGGTCCCGCAATAGTTGTGCGCATCCACCCCCGGCAGCAGTTCTTTGTTGATCACATTGCCCGAGATGAAGGTGGCGTTCGCGCCGATCTTGGCGATGAATGCGCCCGCATCCGAGTATTCGCGATCACGCGGCCGGCAGGATGGTCGCTCTGCCCGAAAATCCCGGTCAAAACCATATGCGCGCAATGAGACCACGCCATACTGGCCTTGCCCGAGCAACCTCAACAATCTGTCCAGCGCCCCATCAACGAACAGATCATCGTCACCGAAGATGACGACATATTTGCCTGCCGCCTCGTTGAAGCACTGCGCGATATTGTGATCCGAGCCGATGTTCTCCCGGTTGCGGATATACCTTATCCGCATCCCCCTGGCGATGAAGTCGGCCACGACCGCCTGGGTATCGTCCGGCGAACAGTTATCGGAGATCAGTATCTCCAAGGGATAGTTCTTCCCGGCAGTCTCTGCCTCAAGCTGCTCAAGGTTGATGCGGAGATATTCGGCCCTGTTGTACGTCGGGATCGCGATGCTAAGAAGGGTAGATTGGTCACTCATGCCTGCATGGTACTTTCGTTCTGGCTCAACTCAAAATTCGAGATCATGGCATGCAGAGGATCAATGCCACTTGCTGCGCAGATGTATCCACAACCACAAGGCGCTTGGCAAGCCGTAGAGCAGATTGATCACCAGCAGCGAGAGCGTCATGCCGTGGCTGCCATAGGTCTTGCCAAAGAACCACATGGAAGCCCCCACCAGAAGCGCCCCCACCACGGACAGCGGCATGAAAGGCTCCTGCTTATGCACCCGCAGATAATGGGCGAAAGCACCGACCACATGCGTCAAGGCAAAGGCCGCAAGCAGGAGCGCCATATCTTCCAGCGGCAGGAAGCGCTGGCTCAACGGGAATCGTTCGATCCCCCACAGCCCCAGCAATATCAGGACGCTCCCTGCACAAACGACCGCAGTCGATTGCCAGAACACCCTGCCGAATACCGCATCCAGTTCATTCCAATCCTTGCGCGCCACCGCCTGTGCCATGCGTGGCGTATTCGTCTGCAGCCAGACTTGCGCGAAAGTGACCATCATGTTCGCAATGATCAAACTCATGCCCATCTTTCCCGCTGCCGCCGGCCCCTGGTAGTAGAACAGGATCGGTGTGAACAATTGAAAGATGATGTATCCGGATATCCAGCTCACCGCGATGCGCCACTGCATCGGCCAGACCTCGTGCATCCAGTTGAAATACGACTTCGTCTTGATGTCCCATCTGGCCCGGATCTCCGTCAGCAATGCGGGATAGTTGCGCGCGACCCAGCCATAGCCGACGATCGAGTTCACGATGAACACGGCCGAAGAGGCAAAGAGTCCGGCTCCGCTCGCGATAGCGGTCCAGGTGGCGGCGTTGCAGGCGATGATCTGGATCAGGCGCAGCTTGTTCACGCTGGCGACTTCTCCGCTCCCTTCTATCGCGGCGAGTACCGGGATGAGGGGCACATATGCCGCCGCCGAGAACACCAGCAACACCCACGAGTAGCGCCAGGACACCAGCGGTGCCGATCCCGACTGGCTGGAGAAGAATAACAAACCAAAGGGCAGGATGAGCACGACCAGCATGAGTGCGACACCGCCATACCAGACGATGGAACGTTCGATGACCGCATAGAAACGAGAGACTGCGACCTCCTCCCCTTTCACCTGCCCGCCTGCGCCCCAGGAAAGCGAAGCGAACTCGTGACTTGCGAATTGCATGATCACGAAGGCCAGTCCAAGCTCGAACAGTGCCTGCAACCCCACGATGCTGGCGAACGTGTAATAGAAGCCCTGCTCCTCGATACTGAAGAACTTCGTCACCAGCAGAATGGAGATCGGCCCGGCGATCACCTGCCAGCCACGCGTCATCAGGGAATAACCTATGGCCCGGTTCATGCCGGTCAGCGAGATGATCCGCTTAATCATTTGGGCTCATGGTTGAGACAAAAGGTGTACTCGTACAGAAGAGCAAAGCTCGGTCGGGACACATTCAAAGCCGCGAGCGGTCGAAGCGCAAACCTTTGTCGGTTCGACCTCTTGCACGCATATAGATCTTCCTGAGCAAGGTCGCGACCCGCATCGGCAGCATGCTGTATATGGCGATCAGCCCGACCATGCGCCCGCGCCATCCCTCGCCGTAGGCCAGCATCGACAGCAGATACGGCCACTGGTCCACACCCAGCGCCTTGTAGTTCAGGGCGACCTTGACCATCATCAGGAATTCGTTGAACGCACCCGGCTTGTTGCGGCTCATGTAGCCGACGACCTCGAGGATGAAGATACGCCGCAACTTGCGGTCTTCCAGGAAGCGGCTCATGCGGAACCACGAACTGCTCCATTCAAGATCGCCGAAATAGTAGCCCGGTGTCGTGCTCGGCGTGTGCGTCATCAGATCGCGGACAACAGAATAGGTAAGCAGCGGTCGCTGTCCGACAGAACGAAGCAGCGGAACCAACTGCGGGTAAGCGTCGCAGATGCCCATATAGGCATGGGGAATATTGGGCTTGATGATGTCGCGGCGGATGATCGTCGCCGAGATCATGCTCAGGCTGGCAAAGAACATCTTTTCCTGCTCGACCAGATCGGCCGCTTCCAGCAACTTGCCACGGCTTTGCGGTGACACCAGCCATCCCAGCCGGATGACATCCGCCTTGCCTTCGTTCAACACGGCACACAACTCGCTGATGTCCTCCAGTTGCCAGGCATCATCATCGCCGACGATCCATGAATATTCGGAGTTGGCTATCTCCACGGCACGCAGGATATTGGCATTGCCACCGATGTTGAACGTGTTCCGGTGATAGGTCAGTTCCGGCCACCTGGCTTGCGCCCCGGCGACGACCGCCGCCGTGTCGTCGGTCGATGCATTGTCCAGGATATGCATCCTGATGTTGGTGAGCCCGGCATCGATGAACGCCGTCAAAGTGCGTTGCAGCTCTGCCGACCGGTTAAAGGTGATCAGTACCGGCTCAAGCTTCCGGTTGTCCCAATTCGCAGCCACGCTCACTGTGCCCCCACGAGCTTCTGCAATTCCTGGTTGGCGGCGGCAAGCTCCGCATAGGTCAGGTCTTCGATCTTGCTCATCTCATAGCCGTTCGTCAGCATGACCAGAACCAGTCCCTCACCTGTCCGCTTCTTGTCCATCTTCATCGCGGCGAATACCGTGTCGGTATCCAGGTGGCTCTTGCCCGGACGTGACATGAGCGCGGGCATGAGCACCTTGTCGTGCAGATGCGTGAAGAGATCGCCATTCAGCTGCCCTCTATTCCTGGCGGCGATATTGGCGAACATCATGCCGATGACCACAGCCTGTCCGTGCGGGATGGCAAAATCGGAAGTGGACTCGACCGCGTGTCCGAAACAATGCCCGTAGTTGAGCAGGTTGCGTTTGCCTGTATCGAACTCGTCGTCCTGCATGTAGCTCAATTTGACCGCGAGCGACCTTTCGATCGCCGCAAGCAATGCGCCCGGATCCTTGCGCCCGGTCAGCGCAGGCATGGCTGCCATCAACTCCTGCGCCTTTGCCTCGCCGCCCATCAGATGCAGCTTGATGACCTCGCCCAACCCGCTGAAATAATCCTCGCTCTTCAGCGTCCCGGTGAATCTGGGGCACAGGAATATCTGGTTGGGCGGGAAGAACGAACCGATCAGGTTCTTGTAGCTCTTGTAATTGAGCGAGGTCTTGCTGCCGATGCAACTGTCCGCCTGCGCCAGCAAGGTGGTCGGCACAAAGATCCAGTTGATCCCGCGATACAGCGTCGAGGCGGCGAACCCCGTGATGTCCTGGACGATGCCGCCACCGATCGAGATCATCGTCATGTTGCGCTTGGCGGAGCGTGCCATCAGCGCGTCGTAGACTTCCATGACGGTATCCAGATTCTTGCGTTCTTCCTCGATGGGCAACACCATCACCAGTTGCGGATCGAGATGCGAGAACTGCGAATCGCGGTAGAGCTGCCAGACGTTGCTGTCTATCACATAGAAACGATTGGGTATCTTTTCAAACGCCGCAAGAAAATCAAACCCGTCGGAAAAATGCACCGCATAGTCGCGAATCGCGGAATGCACATTGATCACTGGCATACATATCCTCCATCAACCACCAAGACCTGTCCGGTCATATAAGAATTCTTTCCTGAACACAAGAATGCAGCCATCTCGGCGATCTCGGCCGGCTCGGCCAAGCGCCCCAACGGAATGTTGTCGCTGATCGAACGTATCTGCTCCGGCGAATTGTTCTGGCTGGTCAGCTCGGTGTTGACATAGCCGGGCGCGATGGCATTCACCAGCACACCGTAACGTCCCAATTCCAGCGCCAATGTGCGGGTGACGCCGCTCATCGCCGTCTTGCTGGCCGCGTACGCCAAGCGTCTTTCTTTGGCGACGACGCTCCAGATCGAGCTGATGTTGACGATCCTGCCATAGCGGTTGGCCTTCATCTTTTCCGCCACCAGTTTGGTCAGCATGATGGGCGCGACCAGATTCACCTGTAGCGTCTCGTTCAGCATCCCACTGTCGATCTCATCCAGTCCGGCCAAAATATTGATACCGGCATTGTTCACCAGCACGTCGATCGCACCTTCAACCGATCCGATATAGCGCTCGATCGAAGCCGGATCGGCCATATCCATCTCGGCACGTGAAGGCGTCAGCACTTTGGCGCCTGCCACTTCAAAGGCACCGGCGATCGCAGCACCTATCCCTCTGGACGCCCCCGTCACCAAAGCAACCCGTCCCTTCATTTTGCACCCCTGTCCGTTGTCATTTCGCTATGCGTCTCATGATAAATCAATCGGGTTTCCGGCAATACACGGAAATCAGACCCCCTGATTTGCATTTCACGTACTTGTCGGCAACTTTTAGATACACATCATTGAGTTGTCCCAGAAGCCTCTCCCGCGCCACTGCCTCGCCATAGAACGCTTGAACTTGTTGCACGGCCAAATGAGCTGCGGAATCCGATTTTTTCACATTCTCAATAAAGATGTGTCCAATATCGCTGTCCACGAACAGATACTGCGGCTTGTTCTCCAGGATCGCCTTGGCCGCAACATCCACCTCTTTTGCCGAAGCCATATTCGTCATCACCTCGTTATAGGGCATCGCACTATATCTGCCCGCCAGAACAGGCAGTATGTGGTCATATTTCGAAATGATATAAATGCCTTTATCCGCACTATATTGATCGATCAGAGCGACCGCACCCTCGAACAGCGAGGGGTCCATCGTCGACGCAAAGGAGCCTCTCGCAAAATTCCACTGATACAACTGATGATGCTCGAACTGTTGCGTGTACGCTTTGCGCTCTTTGGAGAAATGAGCGTACGCCGGAACATATATAAGCAATAACAGCAGGACAAAGACCGGCACCTGCAGGGTAACGACTGCATTCCTGTCACGCTGACAGGATGTCATGCCGTGATACAACGCAGTCATCCATAGTATGAAAACCGGCGCCACACCCCACAGGTGGTGCCATTCGGGGTACCAGATGAAGTAAGTGAGGCTCTGCACAAAATACAGCGCCATGCCAATGGTGAGCGTCTTGTACACAGCATCCTGCCTGACCCACAAAGTACACAGCAACAGCACACCCACCAGCAAGATCAGGTTGAATATCTCTTTGGGAGCAGCCAGCGGCGATCCCACACCCAGGAGCATATAGATCGAAGTGGGATTCGCTCCCGGCATCGGATACAAGTACAAGCTCAAAGCGGAAACGACCGTCAGCAAGCCGATGATAAGCGGCAGACGCTGAAATGGCCGCACACGAAGACCATACACAAAGAGGGCGCCACCGATCGAAAGCGAAAGGTATGCACCGAAATCCTTGCTCCACAAGATCGCGAAGAGAGCCAGCGCCGTGGCCGCAAATAGATATATGTTCCGTTTGTCCGACAGGTAGCGATATAGAAGATAGAACGCCGGAACATCAAAGAAGTGACGCATGGGGTTAAAGCCGGGCCCAAGCCTGATCAGCTCTGTCCCAAGGAACAACAGGGCAGAGACGGCCAGCAATCCTGCAAAAGCGACCGTGCCCGGATCTTTATAGATCAGCCAGATACCCAGCATGTAAACCATAAAGTAGATGAGATAGTTGCTAAAGAACGCCTTGAAGTAACCCTGGTAATTCATCATCCCCAAGGACTCAAGCACCCTGCCCTGCGTAACTGTGCTGAGCCAACCATAGACCATGGTCTGCTTATCGGGTGCGGCCCCCAACGAGAGCGCATTCATGGGGCCAAAATTGTATCCGTGGTGAAAGAAGAACCAACCTTTTTTCTTCTGGTTCTCCAAATCGCCTTCTGTGTTCAGACGAATGAAGTCTTTTTCCTCGTCGGAGACACTTTCAATTCGCAGATATTTGAACGCATCCTCCTCCAGCGACATGAATGGCAACCTGGCGGTCAAGATGTTTGTTTTCACTTCACAGTCATAATCTGTCACCAGTTCGCGATTGAATAATGCCAGGGTCTGCTGGAAAACTCGGCAATCATCGACCTTGACCATCGTGCCTGCCGTGCTCTTGCGTGGATCGTATATCTGCAGGTTGTTGATCTTGTGCTCGTTGATGTAGTCAAGGTTATCGACGACCTTTCCATCACTTAAGATCGTCCTCGATGAAACGTGCACGTAGTCCTGCCCGATCATCAACGGGCCGACGATCATCGGTACGAAGATAGTGACGTAATGAATCAAGACCAGGCAGATCGCAATGCCCCAGAACCACTTGACCTTGGCCGCTATCCAGGACACGAACCAAGTCGGCCGCGTTAGCCAGCGATTCAGATGGACGGAAAGCGGGAACCACAGGAATAGCAGCAACCACAAGACCGAAAGAACGCCCAACAGTGCCAACCGCTCCTTGTTCGCAATCAGCAAGCCCACATTGGTAGTGATCAAAACCAGATAGAAATCCCACACTCTGGGGAAGTTATCGCCCCGATATCTGCTCCCGTCTGCAACAAGCCATTTGGTTAGAAATGTGACCAAAGGAAAATATATGAACATCATCAGCACAGGAATGACGTACTGCAACAGCGATATGATCTTGCCTGTGCCCGCCCTGTTTTTCGCCCAAGGATAAAGATCGGCGACAAGATGCTCCGGCAGATGAACCGCCCGAGCCAACAGGCCCGCAAAGAACATTGAAATAACTATCAGTCCGGCAAAGCAGATCACGAAATGAAAAGTCAGCAACCGGGAGATGCTCTGACCTGCAAAATAGGACTTACATCTGCCAAAGATGCCCATATCACTTTCTGTCCTGCTCTCTTCTATAATCATTTCGTTTTTTGAAGTCCCGTTGAATTATGGTATTGCGGACAGCTCTTTCAGATCGCCCTTGGATATGCAACAAACCCTGCCTTCTCTTTTCACATAGGGCATATTTGAATCATGCATCGCTCCGCATCGCACTACCAAACCATCCGAATCGGCTTTTGAAAAGAAGTTTTGAAGCGACTCTTTATCCTTAAGGTACCCCAGATATGTGAATGGCATCGGCCATTTGCTTTTTTCAAAGAACATGTAGGTGAAATCATCAACGATGATCTTGTTGCTGTTCACGGGGTCGATATCACATCTGCGCGAAACAGCTTCCATCTCTGCATTGGCTTTGGTTGGATCGAAATTAACAACTGACACACTTGGCCCGGCATACCCCATCTTGAATACCGGGTAGTATCGATCGGTCAAAACGACTTGCGAAAGTATGGCTACCACTCCCATGTAGAGATAAATCCTTCGTGCTCCGGGCTTCTTCAACATGCCTGAGAAATTCTCACCCACAAAGAATATCAGGATGATGAGCAATAACGCATACAGATATCCTGCGTCGTACCAGTTCTTTGGAAGATTAAATGTTGCGCTGATCAAAGTACAAGCAAAGAGCGTCGCCAGTACCAGATTAGCGGTGACTACCCTGCCTGTCCTTATATCTTTCCTGTAGTACTGGACAGGAATGAATAGCATCAGGGTGAAAAAAAGCACTGCCAGATCTATGCCGATAAACGTGTTTGCTATTGAAGCCGATCTGGTCAGAGGCTGAGCAAGCAGATAATTGATATCTGTTCGAACCTGAAATCCGAGCTGGTCTATGTATTTCGGGAAATGCAGCCAACTCGCATATGCCTGCTCAAAAAAATGCTGCGGGTCATAGAGAAGTGAAAGCGGATCGAACGAGAATCTGTTCAACATGGCCTCAAACTCAGGCGCCTCGCTACATTTGAAAGCATATTTCAATGCGGCAATATCTTGCACGATGTGCACGACCAATAAAGACATGGCAATCACGAACGGCCAGCGAGATTTATAGTGGCCGAACAATTGCCAGCCTATAACAATAAACACGGGGGTTAAAAACAAACCTTTCGGATGTCCATATAGAATCAGGGAGACAGCCGCAAAGTACAGAACGATCAATCCGGATAATTTCCAATGGTTGCTTTTGAATTTCGGAGAACTGCTTATAAGGAATACCGCCACCAGTAGCACAACCGAAGGCAGAATGAGTTGCTCACCCCGGTTAGTAACCAAAAAGAAGGGGAAAACCCCAATGGAAAATAATGCGATGAAAATGCCTGCTATATAAACACCCAGCAGTTTTTTGCTTGGCATATCCTCGACCTGAGCCGAACTTGCCCTGGCATACAAATACAGCGCCAATCCACCCACCCAAATGAAGGCTACGAAGAAGCCAACCTGCCTTAGCGCTATGATGTTGTCCAGCCTCCCATGTACCACCCAATTGATCAATCCCGGCAAATACATTGTTGCTGGAATAGATTGAAAGTATGTGGACAGGCACATCGGGGCGCCACTGATCTTGTCCGGAAAGTCATAAGGCAACCTGGAAAGCCAGAAACGCCCCTGAATCTCATCGGGGTAGATCGGAAACAGATACGCCGTTGAAAGAGTCTCCAAAAATATGAGGGCCAGTACAATTGAAATGAGGGCGACCCAATCTGTACGCACTAGATATTCTTGCAACAATTTGGCGTTTCGCCGACCCAGCATATCTTTTCTACCCTTGCTATTTGTTCAGGTTATTCATGTAAGGCACTTACACCCCATCATCCGCACTGACAACGAATCAGTCTTTGACTTCCTGCCTTAATGACCAGAATTTTGCTGTTGAAAAATTGAAGACGACGATGAAAGGAATTAGCAGCACTTGCACAAAAAAAGCATCCATGTTGGTTCGCTCAACGAGATATTTAAGTGCCAGCATGTTCATCATCAACGACAACAGAGCGGCCAGAAAGAATTTTAAGAATCGGCTCTTGAACTGAATCCTTTGATCCGGCCTGAATACCCAAGCAAGATTCAGCACATATGAAAACACTATGCCAATTGCCCACGCCGTCGCCAACGAGATCAAATATTGCACCTCCATCATCTTGAGCATGAAGGTAAACACAATGAAGGTGAGCACAAAATTTGCCCCGCCTACGATTGTGAACTTGGTAACTTCGATTCTTAGCTTATGCATCAATGAAAGTGCATCTGATGATTCATCCAGTGGAATATCTATCCGGGTTTTCTTGCCACAACAACGATTGTTCCGCCAACCGGGAGCGATATGCCCAGACGGATGAGCATTTCATCAACGCGCATGAACAGATCAAACACAAAATTCAATGATCTGGAAAATTTCACTCTCTTATCCAACTCGACTTCAGAAGCGCATGATTTAGTCCGACCCTTATCAAACATTCTTGAAATCCACATCAACGGAAACAGGACAAAGAGAAATGATGTTGTGTATACGATCTCAAAACCATTGTTGGTTAGTTTTGAAATCAGCTCCTGTCTCGAATACCTGCGTTTGTGTTTGACGATCTCATCCAGCCTGCTCCACATGAACATATGCTGTGGTGCACTAACTACAAAAACCCCGCCTTTGTTAAGCATCTGGAAAATGTTTGATATTGCCGCCATATCATTGTCTATGTGTTCAACAACATCAAATGCAGTGATCATGTCGAACTTTTCTTCAAGTACGCCTTGTGTAACATCAAATTGAATGAAATCGACACCGGGGAGGTTCTTCTTTGCATACTGGAGTCCCTTTAGATATATCTCAGAACCCGTAATCTCCAGATTCTCACTGGAATTCAATTGGCTGATAAAGTCCCCTGTTCCACAACCTATATCCAGGTATCTGGTTTTACCCCGCGGCAAAGCATTCCTCAGAACAAGACTTTTAAAAAGCCGGTTTCTTGAACTAACCCAAAAGCTGCCCTCAGCGTTCTCATTGGTCAAGTCAAATCCATTGTCTGGATAGTCCGCATACGAGTTCAATACTTCCGGACTAAAACACTTTATTCCATCGATCAGAGTGTATTTCAGGTTTTCGCTCACAAGAATTTATCCCTGACAACGTAGTTTGGTCTTTTCCGCACTTCCTCATTGATGCGCCACACGTATTCCCCAATGACGCCCAGCATCACCATGATCAGCCCCCCCACCATCAGGATCGCGATCATGATGGGAGCCCAGCCCTGAAACGGTGTCTCGCCGCGCAGCCAACTGAAAACGATGCTTGCGCTATACAGCACACCCAGTGCCGAGGTGATTATTCCAACAAGTGAGATGAACCGGATCGGCAAATAGGAAGCATCCAGAACTGCATCGATGAAATTCTTCAGCTTCTTTCCGAGGTTGTACTGGGATTTGCCGATTGTTCTTTCCAAGCGAGCGTATGGAATGAAGCTGGTGCGATAGCCTGTCCATAGCAGATCCCCCTGAAAGAACCGATGCCGCACGTCAATGGCATTGAATACATCCATGACTTTCCTGTCCATCAGTACAAAATCAAAACCGCCGGGCGGGATTTGTGGCAGCGACATGCGCAGCACGCCGTAAGCCAGGCGCGAGAACAACTTGGCTGATAACGTATCTGCGCGATCTGTTCGATAGCATATGACGGTCTCAGATCCACCAAGCCACTTTTCTACCATCTGCGGAATCAATTCGACCGGGTCTTGCAGATCGGCCGAGATATTGATGACTGCATCGCCCGTAGCTTCCTTGAAGCCGGCCAGCATGGCAGCCATCTGGCCGAAGTTGCGGGTAAAGGTGATCACTTTGACACGGGGATCCTGCTCGCGCAGGTTCAATATTTCCTTCAACGAACCGTCCTTGGATCCATCATCCACGAATACGATTTCGTATTCGTGCTGTGCGAGTTCATTTGAAAAGACCGCCCGGATCTTTTCATGTGTCTTGGTAAGAGCGCCCTCATTGTGATAGACAGCCACCACGAATGAAATCTTCATTTTTTCTCACCCCGTTCGCACATCAGGAAGATGCTGGAACACAAATCCGGATATTGCTGTCCCAATGCATAGCACCCATCCAGATATTCCCCGGAAATAATGTCTGTCTGCAACAATCTATCCCACTGAAAGTTTGCCAGTGCCTTGAAGAATATCCCCGAGCGGTGAACCACTTTCAAGCCGGCAGCAACGGCGTCTCGCTCCAAAGTATCCAATGTGTAGGTGCATCGGTGACCGTGCTCGGCTTCGGCTGGTGTCACGGCCGCGTTGTGCGTGATCAACCCCATCTTGACGGCGATCTGCCGGGAGGGTGCGTTTGCATTGGGACAAACCAAAAAGAACCTGCCACCCTCTGCCAGCCACTCCTCGTTGATGCGTTTCAGCACCAGTACAGGATCATCCAAATGTTCCAGCACATGGGTCAGCACGATGTTGTCATAGCGCTTGGGCAAAGTGGCTTTCTCGAAGAGCGAATTGACGAACTTCACTTTGCCACCCAGTTTTTCTTTTGCCTCTTCGACCGCGACATTCGATGCTTCGACACAGGTTACATCGTCGAAATATGGGAGGAATCTTTTTGTAAAGTCACCTTTGAAGCTTCCGAGTTCAAGCAGGCTACCCTTGTTGAAGAAGGGCTCGAATGCCTTGATCATAAATGGATGCATAACATCGTAGTCGAAGCTATATGCGTATTTCGAATCACTGGAATCCTTAAATTCCTTGTTGTAGTTCCTACCTGTAGTCATCATTTTTCCATTCATGTATCGTTATTCATTTCTGGCATGCACCCATTCTCAATCGCTTGCACTCTCATCCAATACTGCAAGACCGAATCCTAGTCTGCCAAATTCATTACCGTTATAGAGCATGTAGACTTTTCCGTCTGACTTGAAAATATGCGGATAACATTGCATCTCTGAATCCCAGCCTTCTTCAGAAACATCTATTCCCGTTTTGCTATCGTCACGCACCCAATTGATTAGGTCGTTCGAATAAGCATAGCCGATCCTGTACGCACTGTTACTTTGCGTTCTAAAACCATGCGCTTGCCTGTAACAGAAATGCATATGGTAGGTACCGTTCAAATAAATTACTGTCGGCAAGGCTTGGCATTCATCTGCATTCAGCTTGTCAGCGATTATTTGTCGGCCATCTCTGTGCCAATTGATCCCATCACTTGAGGTGGCATATGCGATCTTATAGACACGGTCTGGCGGGTCACTTTCTGCGAATTTTTTCCATTTCGATCCATATATGTACCACATGTGGTACTTGCCCTCATATATGGACACAAATGCATCACCAATCAGGAACGGTTCGTTTAGTGATGCTGACAGTATCGGACCATTGCCATATTTTTGAAAGGTCATACCTTCATCATGACTGATTGCCAAGCCAATTGAGGCGTCAACTGATACTGAAACTTTCCGATTCCAGCCCGTTGTGTAGGCAAGCACTTTCGCCCCATCCCTAACCACATTGATCGGGAATATCCCGTGCTCATCGAAGCAACCCAGCCCCCCCAGCCCGATGATCGTATGTTTCGAGACGCCTATGATGTTTTGCATGCTCTTGTCGAAATCGACAAAAGCAATATGACTTAAATATTTCCCGACGCTGTCTCTCTCTCTTGTTGAAAAATAAATCCTCACCCGATCATTCATCACCAGTGTTTGAGGGGATTGCGCAAATTCATGACAGTTATGGAGAAGAGCATGCTCCGTTGGATCAAAGATCTTCCCAAGTTTTACCCACTTCATGCTGCGCTCCAATCCTTAGGACTCACCAGCTTGGCTAACCCGATACCGGCGCGCCCCATCTCATTACCCTGATACAGCATGTATGTTTCCCCATCCAACATGAACACATGCGGGTAATTCACCATTTCCGAGTCCCATCCTGTTTCCGAGACTTCCATACCCGCCATCTCATCGCACCTATGCCAATTGATCATGTCGGCAGAAGAGGCATATCCGATCCGGTATCCGCCTTCCTTGCCCTTGTAGTTGTGACTGTTCCTGTACGAAAAGAACATATGGTATTTCCCGTCGCGGAAGATCACATCGGGGCATGCTTGACACTCGTGTTCGCCTAACTTGCTTTCCAACAAGTCCTTCCCGAATTTGACCCAATTGATGCCGTCTTCGGAGGATGCCATGCGAATCTTGTAAACAGGCTCCGGCTTCCCTTCTGTCTTTAACCATTCTTTCCCGGCGACATACCACAAGTGCCATTTATCGCCATATTTCCTGATTCGGGGACTTCCCAACAAGAATGGTTCATCGGGGCTGTATGAAAGAACCGGGCCCTCACCCAGTCTGGCGAATGTTTCACCCTCATCACGACTGATTGCCAGCCCGATAGCGGCATTGAACGGGACTGATTCACACCTGGTCCAGCCAGCGTAGTACACCCGAACTTCATCCTGCTCGCGGATCACGGAGACAGGGTTCGTTCCGAATTCATCGAACGTTCCATACCCGCCCAATCCCAGAATGGGCGTTTTGCATATATTTACTATCTTGAGCAGGTTCTTTCTATCCAAGTCGATAAAGGACAGAAAGCTCACATATTGACCATCCGGGGAAGGCGCTGGCCGCGAACAAAAATATATGCGGACGTGTTTCTCGAATACCAGCACTGATGGAGATTGTGCGAATTCTTGCATCCAACTCTCGTTCTTGTGCTCCCTGGGATCAAACACTTTTCCAAGCTTTTCCCACCTAAACATTAATTCACCCCTTGCCGATTCATCATTTCGTTTCCCGACTCGAATTGCTTAAGGAAGCGCCGTTTAAGTCCGTTCGTAGTGAGTGTTTCCCGTTCGCACCCCTCGATACACCACGCCTTGCGCGGCACTCGGGACGAACGGGAAATGTATCGAACCATGGTATTGGACTTAATCAGCGCTTCCTTAATAACATTGAATCAATCCGCGAGTCTTCTCAGATTCTTCGCACCGGTTTTCAATCCGCCATAGTAGTAATCGTTAAAGCCAGCCTCTTCCATCAAATCGAAGACCTTTTGCATGTCATATTCGACACGGCACAGTTCAAAGGCTTTTCCGTCGTATATGGCATAGGCCGCTCTTGGATCTCCGTCCCGTGGCTGGCCGACCGATCCCGGATTGCAGTAAGTCTTATTGCCGAAATGTTGCAGTGTTTGAAAATGTGTATGCCCGGAAATAAATATCTCGCCCTCGACTTTTTCAAAATATTCCTGCGTGGGTTTTAGATATTCATCTACCGGATCAGCCCAGCCTCCATGCACCATGTGAATCTTGTCGATTTGCATTTGTACTGGCAAAGTTTTCAGCCATGCCAGGTTTTCCGGCTCGAGCACTCTTCTTTGATAGACAAGGCAGTCATTCACGCTTCTTGACCTTGGGCAAAATCCACCGCCTGCCATATACCAATCGTGGTTGCCCATCACACTCGGAATACCGCGCGTTCTAAGTTCATTGCAGCACTCATTGATCTGGGTGTAATACCCGACTATGTCACCGGCGCAATAGATTTTATCTATCCCAAGCTTGTCCAGTTCCGACAAGACGGTTTTCAGCGCTTCGTAATTCCCGTGAATATCAGAGATGAATGCTATCTTCATAAAATATATGTTCGTCCGTGTATCGAACCGCCCTTCCCCGCTTTATTTCAGGCTGAACTGGTGTCCGATGTTCTAGAAAATATTCCACTGCCATTGCGCTCTCGTTGTATCCAAAAGCGGCTCGTATAGATGTTGATGAGGAAACCCGGGGATTGATCTCCAGCAGTTTTATTCCGTCCCTACATTTCCTGAATTGAAAGTTCGTTGGGCCTATCGGACGAAATCTTTCGCACAACTCTGATATTGTCTTTATGAACTCATCCGTGGCAACCACTTCCGCTTTATCCGTAAAACCTTCTCTCGACAATTTCCGCCTGAGCGTCATGCACGCATAGAAACCGCCGCGCCCATCGCAAAAGGCAGAAGTCGTAAATTCTTCATCGTCATTGCCGACTATCGGCTGTGCCATCAGGATCGGACCAATGTCTTGTTGATACCTGATGAAAGTGTCTTCAATATCCACCTTGACGATACCTTTTGAACCGAAGCCACGTCGCGGTTTAAGCAAAAAAGGAAGTCCGAATCTATCCTTTAGAGCGTTGAATTCCGTATCCAGTGCACTTTCAATCGCGCAGGTCATGCCCGCTTCGCACAGATTTTGATAGAACATCCACTTGTCTTTACATAATTCGACGAGCGCCCTGTCATTCAACAAGGCAATCGCGCCATTACTCTCGATCTCGGGAATATGCTCAACCCACTTGTACATGTCGATCTCGATTCCCGGCACGATCAGATCAACATTATGTTTCCTGATCGTGCTTAACAACCACTCCATATAGGTTGGGTCATTGGTGGGTGGTGCCAGTTCAAAGATGTCACAAAAACCCGGCGCGACCGAGTCGGTGTAAATCGACGTTCCGACTAGCCTCATTGATTTACTGGCTCGTCTTAACGAGCGAAGGATACCGTATCCAACTAGTCCGCTGGCTCCAGATACAAGAATGGTTTTCATAGCCTTGTTAATCGGTAAGTTGCGATTCTCTTCATCCCTTCTTCGATGGATATTTGAGGAAAGAAGTTAACTCTTTTGTACAAAGCATCATCGTATAGAAAGATGTTGTCTGGAATATCAGCCATGTTCTTTTGAAATATTACTCGCCCCTCAGTGCCAAACGCTTGAATTGCCGCATGCGCAATTTGAGACAAGCTTACGTCTTCAGCATGCGTACAAGCATATAGCCCCTCCACTTGATTAATCACAACGAGAGCTATCAGCTTTGTGAAGTCGTTAATGTGAATGTAATTTCTAAGCGCGTCCTTTGCCCCGTAGATGCCAATATCTTCAGACCTTTCAGCTTTGTCCAATGCCGTATACAAGAATGGTTGATGCTTGCGAAAACTATCATCATTTCCATATAGCTGCGAAGGCCTAAGTATCGTGTACGGTAAATTGAAGGTTGAGCAGAAGAATTTGACAAGCTCATCAGATTGCTTCTTTGAAAGAGCATAAATCCCGAAATATTCCGAATCTTCCGTCAGGTACGCGGAAGTGCTGGAGATGTTCACAAAATGCTTTACATTGGCTTTCAAACACTTTTTGCAAAGTTTCAGTACCCCCTGCACATTTACATTTTCTGCTTGGTATATGTGCTCATATTCTTTTCCACCGAAATGTGCTGCAGTATTTATAACAACATCAACACCATTGGGAATCACGATATTTTCCAGCGGGTCATTCAAGTCCAGATGCACGTCGCACCCTGCTCGACCCGCAGTTATTACCTCAGCAAATTCGGAGAGAACCGGCTTCAGCGCATGCGCCAGAGATGAGGTGCCGCCAACGATTAGTATCTTCATGGAAAACCCATTTATTTCACCATTCCCGACTGGTCGCCAAAGGGCCAATGCTCATAAGCCGAAAAAGATCATCTTGCGGATATCTGCGCCAGAATGCCGCAAGACAGTTCCGGGTAGTCAACTCCAACTTCACACAAGGCCCTGATCACTTGTTCGTCCAAATTCAGTGAAATCATCTGGCTGGTCGTGAATGGCTTCAGGTATATCCCTTCCATTTTGTCTATTTTGTAGCCGGCTCTCTCGACCTCCTCCGACAGCGTGGTAAGGGTGTAATACCGTTTATGCCCCAGCAGAAGATCGTTCTCTGAAAGAGTATTCAGATCTCCCAGTATTCCCGCGAGGTATCCCAGCCTTCGGTTGAGGACTTCTGCATTTGGAACGGCCAGAAACATCCGGCCTCCTGGCGCCAGAAAGTCTTTGAAACGGTCAATGATCACGAATGGGTCATCTACGTGTTCCAGTATGAACCCCATCACGATCACATCAAACTTCTCCTTGCTGGCAAATTCCTCGAAGTAGGTTTCAACTATTTGAGCTTTACATTCAGGAGATCTTTGTTTGAAATTTTGAATAACCGCAGGCGAGCCCTCGAGTACGACGTGTCTGTCAAAGAAATTCGAAAATATATTGGCGGTATATCCGTGGCCCAATCCCAATTCGAGAACCGAACTGGCTGAATCGCTTTTCTCTATTATTCGTTGCGGGTACCAGGTCAGTAATATCTCGTTGTCAAAATCGTAGAGGTTTTCACCCTGGTATGCCGCAACGTGCAAATCCAATTTGTTTTTCATAATCTCGAAATATGGCAAATTAAGGGTGTTGTCAAAGCGCGCCTATATCAAATCATAGTTGGTGTTAACGCAGTCTTTGATGGCTTCGGGCGGATTGAACATCATCACGTCAATGATAGACAACCAGGGAACAAATGTCTCACCCAATTGAGCATATTCGAACGGCCTTGATTTGATGAACTTCAACTCCAGGCCTTTTTCCTGAAATGCTTCTTTCGTATATAACTCCATGCCCCCGATAGCGTTCATATAAGTCTTTGCACCGACTGCCTTGCATAAAGCGAGCACCTTGTCCTGGTTCTTCAGTCCGTGGTCTATGGCGACCGTGGATGAGACGGTGATTTGCGTCTTTATATCCAGGTGTTCGCAGGTTTTGATCAGGGAGTGGTGCAGATACGCGAAAAGGTTCTTTTCTTCATGCCGCACGATCAGCTCAAGTAGCGGGAACGTCTGTTCAAAGTACGGTGCACGCCGATACGCTCCCTTTAATTGGTTAAGCAACTTTTCCCGATTGAATTCTGCCGCCAGTTCCCGTTCGCAAACATCCAAAGAATCTGAATCGTTCTTCAACGGCAGCGAGAACATCGCGTCCTTGCCGTTCAGCAACATGCGATTGCGGTTGATCCAACCTTTCTTGGTGAATTTGATGTTGTCATACACGATGAACTGATCCACTGCCGCGATCAGCTGAAAGTAGCCGATATAGGGCATGAAGTACGGCTGCATGATGGCCAACTTCATTTTTCTGCTCTCGCGAAGCTGACTGATTGCCTGGTATGCATTTCTACTGTGCCGCAATGAATCCGGCGATCTCATCGACCGCCGACATCTCAAGGTCCGGGTATATCGGCAGGCAAAGCACTTGCTGCGCCGAGACGGTAGCCACAGGCAGGTTCTCTTTATGCGCAGATGGCAGGCCACGATACATCGGGAAATCTGATATCAGGGGATAGAAATAACGGCGCGGGTGGATGCCGTTATCTTTTAGTTTTTGGTATAGATCATCCCGACTAAGCGGATAGTCGGCACCAACCAGGATAGGGAAATATGAAAAGTTGGCCGTTTTCTCGCCCGAATCCTGAAGACAATGGATGCCTTTCACTCCTGCAAGCTTCTCGCGATAGGCCGCATCTATTTGCTGGCGTAGAGCCAGCGCCTGGTCTATGTACTTCAGCTGAAGCAACCCCAATGCCGCGTTGAATTCACTCATCTTGCCATTGATGCCCGGTGCCACTACAGAGACTTCGCCTACGTGGCCGAAGTTCTTCAGTTGATCTATGCGCACTTTCGTTTTTTCGTCATGGCAGACTATGGCGCCACCTTCAAAGGTGTTGAACACTTTAGTCGCATGAAAACTCAACACTGACAGATCGCCATATCCAAGTATGCTTCCCTGAGCATCCCGCACCCCAAAGGCATGCGCTGCATCGTAGATCACTCTAAGGTTATAGTTGTCGGCGATCTTCTGAATAGCCTCAACATCGCACGGGTGCCCATAACAATGTACCGGCATGATGGCCGTTGTCTGCGGAGTAATGGCCGCTTCGATCTTGGCGGGATCAAGGTTAAGCGTCGCCGGATCAATATCCACGAATACCGGCTTGATACCATTCCACAACAAGGAATGCGATGTCGCGACAAATGAATAAGGGGTAGTAATAACCTCGCCTGTGATGCGAAGTGCTTGCAGGGCGGTGACCAAGGCAATGGTGCCATTAGTAAACAAGCTGATGTATTCCACACCAAGATATTGGCAAAGCTCTTGCTCCAACTGCTGATGGAAAGGCCCGCAGTTGGTCAACACCTTGTTGTTCCATATCTTCTCCAGATATGGAACAAATTCTTCAAGTGGCGGGAGATACGGCTGTGTTACAAATATTTTCTTTTCCATCGTCTGCGTTGCCTCATTTGTTCAGCATGTCTTCAAAACTCAAGCTTCAGAAGTTTGATTCCCCTATCAACATCAGACCGCTTTGCATTTCACTTTTGTCTTGGCTTGCCGCAAAGTTGGCGCGGTATATGTCACCGCAGCTTTGATTGAACATGGCTACTTGCCAACTTTTCCCGGCTATTTCGCATTTCCAGTAGTTGAACTTGACGGAATGCATTCAAGTAAGGGGGCAGTTGAGCCTTCCTGATGAATTTTCTTACAGCTATAGCCATAGCTCTGTAAGTCACTTATGCATTTTTCAGTCGTCATTTTATCGCCCACCATATGCGTTTCCATGATGATTCTCGGTGAGAATTTTTGGAAAAACGCCTTGTCTTCAAATATCACATTTTCCGCGCCCTCTACATCGACTTTCATGAAGTCGACACGCTTCAAGTTATATTTATCAGCGATCGCACTTAGAGTGAACGATGGAACTTTGCTCACCGCGCCGCGTTTGCTTCCAACGATACTCGCCGCGCTTGAGCCCATATTTCCTTCACAAGAAAACTCCAGTCCATCGTTGTGTTCCCAAACTGCCCCTTCAACCAGGTCAATTGTTTTGCCAAAGTATTTTTTATAATTGGAGAAATTGCGTTTGATGCACTCGATATTTCGTTGATCCGCATCAACCGCAACTACGGTTCCTGTCTTGCCTACTGCCTCTGAAAAAATAATCGAGGTAAGACCAGAATAAGCGCCCAAATCCAACACAGTGCCCCCCTCGTTCAACTTTGCGAATTCCGTATATTGTCGCGCGGTTATCACCGGCTCACTGAATGAGGGAAATACAATTGGGAATGCATCGAACCCTGCAACATCGTGATATCTCGGCGTTGAGTAATCAACAACATTTTTATTTGATGCCCTGAAGGGGGTTACAGCATCAAAATAATATTCAAATGCACCGATGATATCTTCCAGATAAACCGCATGGTCTGTTGACACCCTCACCACGTCAGCACCTTTTGAGATATCGATAAAATCCGATCCGACTTGAATTTCAAGCCCCTTCCGTTTGGCTTTGCCCTTCAATACCATCGGCAAGGCATGTCTGATTATCGCTGCCGGAACAAAACGTTTTGCCAGTCTCTTCATTTGTATTTCTCCTTGTGTCTCTTCAAAGTCATTTATTGCCTGATCAAATTCACTATCGTTTTGGACCATGCGCCTTCGCCAAGAGGATCAACTTGTCATACATGGCTCCTGGCAATATGCGGAATATGGTCCAGATGAAGCGTGATTGCCACGGCAGGGTCACTACCCGCCTTTTCTTTTCAACACTCTTCGCAATCAATGCTGCTGCTTGTGCGGGCGTCAATATGCCGGGCATCCAGAATGGCAGATCTGCTGTCATTGCCGTATTGACAAAGCCCATGCAAATTGTTGTCAACCCAATCCCGAATGGCGCCAGGCGAAGCCGTAGGCTTTCTGTCCAAACATTTACAGCGGCTTTGGACGCGGAATAGGCTCCTGAATTAGGTGTGCCGCGAAAAGCGGCTATGCTCGATATGACAGCGAGTTGTCCACGCCCCCTTGCTTTCATTGGGCGAATAAAGGGTGAAAAGGTATTTATGACCCCGAAATAATTCACTCTCATGATTTCTTCAGCGATGCTGGTGTCCTGGCAATCTGCGTCTTCTTCGCCTCGAATCCCCGCGTTTGCAATAACTAAATCAACGTACTCGACTCTGTCTAATAAGTCTGCCGCACTCTTTCGCATTGCATCGTGGTCGGTCACATCTGCTAAATATTCATACACGACGGCGCCTTTGGCGAGACACCGCTCTGAAATTGACTTTAGCTCGGTTAGGTCACGAGCCAGCAATGCCAATACCACCCCGGGCCGAGCGTAATACTCACTAAGCGCCGCCCCGATGCCTGAAGACGCGCCTGTAATACATATAACCAGCTGCGAAGATATTTTATTCATGCTGTCTTTCTGCATCAAAAGTAGTCAATTTGTTTTATCAACCCTACTTCGTACTAAATGAAAAACGATCATGGCCTACGTACGCCATTATTACGACAATTACTCCGATTATGCCTTGGGAAATAAGAGGATTAATGCCCAGCACCTCAACGAACAGGCCTATCAGAATGATATTTACTACGAAAGTTGTTCCGTAAACAACATAGAACCGCAGATACTCTCGAACAATGTTTCCTTTGGTTTTAAACACAAACAATTTGTAGCCAATATATGCATTTGTCAGGCCCAAGACTTGGCTGATCAGCAGAATAATCATGTAATGAAGTTGCGCATCCGAAAGGTAATACAACAACCCGAACACAATATATGGAAACACTGTGTTCCACATACCGACAATCAAATATCGCAGTTTCTTTTTGTTCTCCGGCGATGCGTTCGTAGCAAGCTCGACTAACCGCTTCATGATGGGCTTCCCTGAAAATTCGCAATCATCAGGGTCTGTCCAATCCCTTTTGGTTTGTCACGATGAAATTGGGCCGCTGCTTCACTTCTTCGTAAATAAGCCCAATATATTCGCTCACCACGCCCAGCATCGTGAACAGTATTCCGAACATCAGCAGCATGACCGTCATGATCGTGCCGTAGCCATCAAAAGGGACACTCCAAAATTCAGCCTTGATCACGTTCCAGACCAATAGCGCAAAAGACAAGATCGAGACAGCGAGACCGGTAAGGGTGATCAGCTTTAGCGGTATATATGAGTGAGCGAATATCCCTTTCAGCGCCAACTCGATCACTTTGAGTGTATGTGCCCCGGATTCGCCCGCGAAGCGCTCCGCTCTTTCATGCTTGATACCTATCGATTTGAAACCTACCCAGGCAAACAGGCCACGAACAAAACGGTTGCGCTCATGGATCGAGTTGATGGTCTGGTAGACCTTTCTGTCTATCAGGCGGAAGTCGCTGACGTTCTTCGGGATCATGCCGCCCGTCAGTGCGTTGGCCACCTTGTAGAACAGTTGGGAATTGAATCTTCTCAGCGCGCTCGTTCCATTGCGCTTGATGACTATCCCAAATACGTTCTCATACCCTTCTTCCCACTTCTTGAGGAACTCGGTGATGAGCTCGGGTGGGTCTTGCAGGTCGGCCGTCATGATGACGGCGGCATCACCGGAGGCGTAATGCAGACCGGCAGTCAGGCCGCCATCCATGCGGAAGTTTCTGGCCAGTTGCAAGATTTTGAAACGGGCATCCTGTTGGTGGACTGCCAGCAACTTTTCGTATGTGTTGTCCTGCGAGCCGTTTTCCACAATGATCGCTTCAAAGTCATAGTCGGGGTTGGCAGCAAACACCGCCTTCAGCCTCTTCGCCAATTCATCGATATTGTCTTGCTCGTTGTACGCCGGGATAACGATCGAGATCAGTTTTTTCATCGGAGTAAGCTCGCTTAAAAGTAAGGACGGTAGATTTCGTGCACGGAAATGAGGTTGTCAGGACATTGCTTGTGCCATAGCCAATGTCCATTCTTTGGCTTGCCCCGTGTCGCAAGCTCGGGGGCTGGCGAGGATACCAAGCGGCAAGTGAACAGCAGCGAGATGAAGTGTCCGCGCGTCTTGTTTGTCGGATGGATGGCCTGGTTTATGGTCACAGGCGCGGCGTCGAATGTAACAGTAGTCCCGAGCTCTTGTTTGGCGACCGCATGGATCCGGTCGCTGAAAGTCTCTTTGTAACGAATGATCCCTCCAGGCACGTGCCAACCTTCCTCATAATGCCCATCGTCGCGCCATGTTAATAGGACACCCTTGTCTTCCTCTTTGATGAGCAGATCGACGTTCATCAGCGGTGTGATCTGGCTCACATACTCGAACAACTCCTCCGGCAATCCTTGTCCGGGATCCCCTGTCAGGTCCCGCAGGCCTTCTATCAGGTTGCCGATATGTTGGCCCATGCTTATTTGCTGCTGTCCCAGGATTCGATGATCATGTTTTCCCTGAACTCTGCCCGGTCGAGGAAGGGGAACATGTCTTCCAGCGGTTTGGACACCATGGTTCCGTCCGGTTTCACTTCAGAGGCCAGTTTCGGGAACAGCGGCTGGTCGGGCGACATCATGACTTCGCATAGGGCAGGCCCGGGTGTGGCCAGGGTCTGGCGTATCTTCTCGGGCAGGTCCTGGTGGTTCAATGCCTTGTTGGATGGGATGCCATAAGCCGCGCAGATCTTTTGTATGTCCGGGAAGGTCACCCCGCTGCTCGGATCGGCAGCGATATAGTCGCCGGGGAAGTAGGCATCCTGCGTGAGGCGTATGGAGGTGTAACCGTTGTTGTTCAACAAAAAGATCTTGATGGGCAACTTGTGATGGACGATGGTCTGCAGCTCTTGCAGGTTCATCTGGATACTGCCGTCACCGGCGATGCAGATGACGCGTTTGCGCCCGTTGGCGAAGCATGCCCCGATGGCTGCCGGCAGATCATAGCCCATGGATGCGCAGCCGGAATTGGTGAACAGGCGCTGCCCTTTTTTCAGCTTGGCTGCCTGAAAGGTGCAGGTGTTGGCTGCCCCATTGGCAAGGACGAACACGTCTTCGGCTGACGCTTCGCGCGTGAGCGTATCGGCAAGGTAGAAAGAGTTGACGAAATCCTTTTGCTCGCGCCATTCCGGCGTGATGCTCGGATAGCGGCGGCGGCGCTCGCCGCACCATTCGATCCATTCTGTTTTGCGCGGCACCGGCTTGCCGCGCAACTGGCGCGCCATCTCTTCCAGCAACACTCTGGCATCGCAATGGACGGGCATATCGGGATAGATGGTCGGCTTCTTCAGCTCTGCCGGGTCGATGTCCACGACGATGCGGTAAGCATCACGCGCAAATGCCTTGAACAGATATGAGACCGTGCGGACACCGAGCCGTGCACCGATGGCCAGAAGCAGGTCTGTGTTCTGGACGATGAAGTTGCTTGAGCGGTCACCCGTAACGCTGGGCCGACCGAAGAACAGCTCGTGATCGGAATGGATGACATCGTTGCCGCCCATCGCGGTCTGCACCGGTATCCCGAGCAGCTCGACAACCTCGTTGAATATATCCATGGCACCGGCCAGCCGGATGCCGTTGCCAGCCAGGAACAAGGGACGCTTTGCCTCGCGCACCCGCTGGATGATCTCTGCTGCCTGCTTGCTGACCAGTGCCGGATCGAAACAGATCCTGTCTTCGGCTTCGCTGTATGGGAGCAGTGCATCTTCTTCGACCATCGCTGCCTGCACATCCAGCGGGATATCCAGCCACACCGGGCCGGGGCGACCGTGACGAGCGAGGTAAAGCGCTTTCTCGAAGTGATAGCGGATGCTGTTCGGGTCGCGCACCATCACTGCATATTTGGTGATCGATTTGACGATGGCGATGATGTTGGCTTCCTGATCGCCCAGTTGGCGCAATGGCAAGCCGGTGCTCTCGACTGTCGTGCCGTATCTGATCTGCCCGGAGATGAACATGCCGGGTATGGAGTCGAGCCAGAGCCCCAGCACACCGGTGACTGCATTGGTCCCGCCCGGGCCGCTGGTGACGACTGCCACGCCGACATTGCCCGTCACGCGGGCATAACCCTCCACTGCGATGGCACAGGCTTGTTCATGGTGGTTGCAGATATATTCGATGTCCTTGTTCTTGCCAACGGCGTCGTTGAGGTGCATGGCACCTCCGCCGGACACCATGAACACATGGCGCACTCCCGCTGCCGCGATACGTTTTGCCAGATAGTCTGCTACTCGGATCTTCATATATGTTCCTTCCAACCGTGCCAACGGGCAGTTTTAATGATCGCTTGTTCCAGTGTGGTCGACTGTTCGAGACCCAATTCTGTCTTTGCCCGCGTGACCGAGGGCACATAGCGTTTGGGCGGGATGTCCGCCCGCGGCTTCTCGCGGATGTCGATGCCGCCACCGCCAAGTGTTCGGTCGACCAGCGATGCCAGCTCCCCGATACTGATCGCTTCGTCTGAGCCGACGTTGTAAGGGATGGCTGTCTTGCCGTTCACGAGAACTGTCCAAAGCCACAAGGTCAGATCCGCCGCATAAAGATACGAGCGGTACGGTGTGCCATCTCCATTGACTTGTATCGTGCCTTTCGCCATCGCGTCGCGGATGAAGTTACCGATCGCAAAGTGGCTGTCCAGCGGCAGATGCGGGCCAACGAATGCGAAACAGCGCGCCAGTTTGGCATCCAGGCCATGCTGCTTGGCATACAGGACGCACAACAATTCAGCCGTACGCTTGCCCTCTGCATAGGCAGAACCAGTGCTGGCGCAATCCGGTCCGTTGCGGTCGGTCTCGGACGTATGCCGGATGTGTGACGGTTGCTCCCCGTACACCGCACCGGAGCTGAGGAAAAGGAACCGTTTCGCGCCCGACTGCACTGCAAAGTCCAGCGTACGGCGCGTTCCTTCCACGATCGTGTCGAACATGCGGATCGGGTCTTCGGCGTTGAGCTTGGCACTGGCATCCGTGGCGCCATGGATGACGATGGTGAACTTGCCCTCGGGGAAGGTGAAGTCCCTGACGTCGCCGCTCAGCAGGGTGATGCCGGTATGGTTCGCAATATGGGGTGCCTTGAGCTTGAATGCATCTGCATTCCGGGTCAGCACGACGGCGTGCATGTCCAGCTCCAGGTGTTCATTCAACCAGACGAGACTTTCCAACAACCAGGTACCGATGAAGCCCGTTCCTCCGGTGATGAAGAAACGTGCGCCTTTCAGCACAGGCCAAAGCGGCGCACCCCTTTCGAGGATGGCCGTCAGGTCATCTTCCAGTTTGTTGGAAACCATCGATCACCAGCCCGACAAGCCGAAGAACGCCTCAATCTTCTCGACCACGAAACCCAGCATCTCTTCGCTCAGACCCGGATACACGCCGATCCAGAGCGTGTCGTTCATGATCTTGTCGGTATTCGTCAATTCGCCGCTGATGCGATAGGTACGGCCTTCGAAGTAAGGCTGGCGCGTGAGGTTACCCGCGAACAGCAGGCGCGTGCCGATCTTGTATTGGTCCAGATATTTCAGCAGCTCTACGCGATTGATGCCTGCCGAGTCGCGCAGGGTGATGGGGAAACCGAACCATGACGGTTCACTGCCTGCTGTGGCCTCGGGCAGGATCAGGAATTCTTCGCAGGTTTTCAGGCGCTCTTTGAGGAAGTTGAAATTATGTTTCCGTGCCTCGATGAACCCGGGCAGACGATCCATCTGCGCCAGTGCACATGCGGCCTGCATGTCGGTGATCTTGAGGTTGTAGCCCAAATGCGAATAGGTGTACTTGTGGTCGTAGCCTTCGGGCAGCGAACCCAGCTTCCAGCCGAAGCGCTTGCCGCAGGTGTTGTCGCAGCCCGGTGCGCAATAGCAATCACGGCCCCAGTCGCGGAACGATTCGATGATGGTGCGCAGGTCGCGGTCTTTGGTGAACACCATGCCGCCTTCACCCATGGTGATGTGGTGCGCCGGATAGAAACTGCACGTGGCGATATGGCCGAAGGTGCCGACGTGCTGGCCTTTGTAGCGCGAACCCAGAGCATCACAGCAATCTTCGATGACCCACAGGTTATGCTTCTTTGCCACCGCCATGACGGCATCCAGATCGAACGGATTGCCCAGCGTGTGTGCAACCATGATGGCTTTGGTCTTGGGTGTAACGGCTGCCTCGATCTTCTTCGGGTCGATGTTGTAGGTGGGGATGTCCACATCCACGAACACCGGCACCATGCCGTTCTGCAGCATGGGGTTCACTGTGGTGGGGAAGCCAGCGGCGACGGTGATGACTTCATCGCCCGGCTTCAAAGCGCGCGCTCCCAGCTTGTGCGAAGTCAGTGCGGTGAATGCCAGCAGGTTCGCCGATGAACCGGATGTGGTGGTCAAGGCATAAGGGACGCCGACGAACTCAGCGAAGCGTTTTTCGAATGCCTCGTTGAAGCGTCCGGTGGTGAGCCAGCCATCCAGCGATGCCTCGACCATGTTCTTCAGTTCTCCCGCTCCCAGCACCTTGCCGGAAGGTGGGACGACGCTGGTACCCGCCTGGAACGGCTTGTCCGCATATTGCAACGCGCTGTATTTTTCGACCAGGTCCAGTATCTGTTTCTTTACGCTATCTTTATCCATGCTGCTCTCATCCAGTGTGCTTCAGTTCATGAAATGTGTCGACTCGCGACGCTTGTGATCCGTTCAAAGTCCTCTGTTGCGTATCGACTCCACGAACTCGGAATTGCTGGTGTAAGGAGTTTCGATCTTGTCTATGGTCAAGGGGGAATCCTTGGCGCAATCGGCCAGCAGTCGATGCCCGTATTTTCCCAGCATGAGTTCGCGGCAGGAGATCTGGCCTTTCTGCAGCGGGATCGCCAGATAGACGTCTTCTTCGGTCAGCAGCTGTCCTTGCTTCAGATCCTGCTTCACATAGACGCCACGGACATAAGAGTCGAGATAGTCGATCTCGCGTTTCAACGGCACTCTGCGCTGACTCGATGAGTTGCCGCACATCTCGCCCGCTTTGTGCCAAGCCTTGAACCAGGTGTCGATCTGGTCGGGCAGGGATGAATATTTTGCGACCTCGAATCCGTCGTCATTGATATCGATGTGCCGCTCAAATGTGCGTGCACCTTTGCCATAAGCGATACCGATCGAGGCGGTCCAGTCGTGGTATTCGTGGCAGGAGTAGCCGATCACGTGGTCGGGATATCTTTCCTTCAGGAAGTCGATCTGGTTCAGCTCGGCCTCCGAATCCTCATGCGGATAGGCTGCCACGCAGTGATTCAACGCCAGCGGGATATTGCGATGTTCGAAGAACACGACCAGGTCATCCAGGTCTTTCTGCGACATGCCGCCTGTCGAGACGATCACCGGTCTGCGTGTCTTGGCGATCTTTTCCAGCAGCATCCAGTCGTTGTTGTCCGCGCTCGCGACCTTGATGATGGGCATGTCGAATTCGACGCACCAGTCAACGGACTTCTCATCGAAGGGTGTCGACATCGGGATGCAGCCGCTCTTGCGGATCGCGTCGACCAGTCTGGCGAATTCTTCTTTGGTGAGCTTGGTGCTGTTGACCCGGTTCACGTAGCGGATGTCATCGCGGTTGATGAAGTCCTTGTGCACGAAGTTGTCCAGATCACGGAATTGGAGCTTGATCGCGGCGCGCACATTGTTGAAACGAACGATCTTTGCATATTGTTGAATGATGCGCAGGCCACGCTCGACGTCCCCTTGATGGTTGCTGGCCATCTCCAGTACGAACAGATCGTCGAATATAGTACTCTTGGTGCTCATTTGAACTTCCTCTCTGCATTTGGTTAACGGCTATGGCGATGCTTAGATCAGTTGGCAACACGACTTTGCGTGTAACCCTTGATCTGCGCTAGTGAAAACTCGCCCATGTCTTTCCCATCCCGGTAGGCGCGTTGCCAGTCTATGATCGCCCCAAGCGCCTGGTCGAGATGCCATCTCGGATGCCAGTCAAGTCTTGCTTTCGCTTTGGAGCAGTCCAGTTTCAGGTAATGCGCTTCATGCGGGTGATTTCCCCCGTCCAGCTTCCAGCTCGCGCCTTCGCCCCATGCTTTGGTCAGTTTCTCAACGATCCACTGCACGGGTTTGGCGTCTTCATCATTCGGTCCGAAGTTCCAGCCTTCGCCGTAACTTGCACCTTCTTCATAGAGTTTCTGTGCCAGCAACAGATAGCCCGATAGGGGCTCCAGCACATGCTGCCAAGGGCGGATGGCATGCGGGTTGCGGATGTTGACCGGTTTGTTTTGCGCGATCGCACGGATGATGTCGGGGATGAGTCGATCTTCCGCCCAATCGCCGCCACCGATGACGTTGCCCGCCCTGACGGAAGCCAGCGCCACGCCATGTTCTTTATATTTCTCGGGATTGAAGTAGGAGTTGCGGTATGCGGCCGCCACCAGTTCCGCGCATCCCTTGCTGCTGCTGTACGGGTCAAATCCGCCCATCGCCTCGTTCTCGCGATAACCCCATGCCCATTCGCGGTTCTCGTAGCATTTGTCGCTGGTCACGTTCACCACGGCCTTCACGCTCTTGGTGCTGCGCACCGCTTCGAGCAGGTTCACCGTGCCCATCACGTTGGTGGAGTAGGTTTCGACCGGCTCGATATACGAATAACGCACCAGCGGTTGCGCCGCCATATGGATGACGATCTCCGGCTTGTGCTCGGCAAACACGGCCCGCAGATGTTCCAGATCGCGTATATCGCCGATGATGCTGGTCATGCCCTTGCCGACCTTGGCCGCCTCGAACAAGCTCGGGTCGGTTGGTGGAGCGAGCGCATATCCCGTGACTTGCGCACCCATGGATTGCAACCAGAGCGACATCCAGCTTCCCTTGAAGCCGGTATGTCCGGTCAACAGAACCCGCTTGCCCTTCCAGAACGCCGGACTCACGACCAGACCTTCCAAGGTGCCTTGCCGGATTGCCACAATTCCTCGAGATGTATCTTGTCGCGCAGTGTGTCCATGGGCTGCCAGAAGCCGTGATGCTGGAACGCGGCAAGTTGCCCTTCTTCAGCCAGTCGCTCCAGCGGTTCGCGTTCCCACAATGTCTTGTCGCCGGAGATGTAGTCGATGACTTTCGGTGACAGCACAAAGAAGCCGCCATTGATCATGGCGCCGTCGCCTTGCGGTTTTTCGCGGAAGCTGTTGACCATGTGTCCCTTCATGTCCAACGCGCCGAAACGTCCGGGGGGGATGGTCGCGGTCAGTGTGGCTTTGACTTTCTGTGCCTTGTGGAAGGCGATCAGTTCGGTGATGTTGACATCGCCCACGCCGTCGCCATAGGTCAGGCAGAAGGCTTCTTCATCCTTGACGTACTCCGCCACCCGCTTCAAGCGGCCGCCGGTCATGGTCTCATCTCCGGTATCCACCAGAGTCACTTTCCACGGTTCGGCATAGCGCTGGTGCACCTGCATCTGGTTCTTTTCCATGTCGAAGGTGACATCGGACATGTGCAGGAAGTAGTTGGCAAAATATTCCTTGATGACGTAGCCCTTGTAACCGCAGCACACCACGAATTCGTTGATGCCGTGCGCCGAGTAGATCTTCATGATGTGCCACAAGACAGGCTTGCCGCCGATCTCCACCATGGGCTTTGGACGCACCGATGTCTCTTCGCTGATCCTTGTTCCCAACCCGCCTGCAAGAATGACTGCCTTCATGCTTTCTCCCTGACCAATTGTTTAATGACCGATCTCATGTGAGTCTGCTGCCGATTTTTCCTGGTTGATCTCACCGCGCAATTCCTCGATCTCTTTCCTCAACCGTTCGTATTCCTGCAATTTGTATTTGAGAAAGCGCACGGTGATGCGCGCCTTTTCCTCGATGCCACGCGGGGTGAGCAAATAGGCATAGGCCAGCTTGTTTTCGCTGTTGCGGAAGTTGTTGATCTTGAGGCTGCCTTTTTCGGCCAGCGCATTGAGACAGAAATTGACCTTGCCAAGACTGATGCCCAGCCGTTTCGCCAAATCCCTTTGCGAAAGTCCGGGGTTCTCTTCGAGGGTCTTGAGCAGACCGTAATGAGTGGTTTCGTCGAGCATTTAAGGTGCGTTCAATCGGTGAACGGGGCGCATTACAACAGCGTCAGGTTGATGGTGTCAAGCGGGAAAATCGTCTCGTGTATCATTATGGTCTCGTCCCGCCTGATGCCCTACATGCAAAACGCGCCTAACATCGTTCTCATCAAAACGTCCTCGCTGGGCGATGTGTTGCACAATCTTCCGGTGGTGACGGATATGCGCAAGCACATTCCCGATGTGTGCATCGACTGGGTGGTGGAGGAGAGCTTTGCATCTTTGCCTGCGCTCCATCCCGGTATCAGGCATGTCATTCCGGTCGCCATGCGGCGCTGGCGCAAGGCCTGGTGGGCTTCGCGCACCGAGATGCGCGCCGTGTGCAGCGAACTTGAAGAGCGCCGCTATAGTCTCGCGCTGGATACGCAAGGCCTGCTCAAGAGCGCGCTCATCACTCACTGCACCCACACCCTGCGCTGCGGTTACGACTGGAACAGCGCGCGCGAGCCCTTGGCCAGTTGGTTCTATGATCGTACTTTCCCTGTTTCCAAAGACCAGCATGCGGTCGAGCGTAACCGCCAGCTTGCCGCTGCCGCACTTGGTTATACCGCAAGCGGCACCCCGGACTATGGCATCCGCACACCCGATATCGCGCTCCCCTGGTTGCCAGACCAGGCGTATGTCGTGTTGCTGCACGCTACCAGCCGTGATGACAAGCTGTGGGATGAAGGAGACTGGACCCGACTGGGAAACCATCTGCATCACAATGGCCTGCGCTCGGTCTTGCCCTGGGGCAATGAACAGGAACGTGTGCGCAGTGAGCGTTTGTGCGCTGCCATTCCGGGCGCGATCTTCGCTCCGCGCCTGAACCTCAACGAAGCCGCAGCATTGCTGGGCAAGGCGCGGGCGGTGGTCGGCGTGGATACCGGCCTGAGCCATCTTGCCGCCGCACTCGATGTGCCGACCATCGGTATCTATACTGCCACCGACCCCGGCCTGACCGGGCTTTACGCAGGCGCAAAGGCCGTCAATCTGGGCACCAAAGGTGCACCGCCCAAGGTGGAAGCAGTGATTGAAAAGCTGGTGGAGCTGGGTGTTTATGGGCATCTCTAATAATCCGTCATTCCCGCGAAGGCGGGAATCCAGTCCAGGAATAAATTCCTTTGCACCGCACAGACAGCCCTTTTATATGAAATCGCTGGATTCCCGCCTTCGCGGGAATGACAAACCATGAAACCGCGCATCCTCTACACGCTGGCGCTGTGGCTGCTGTGGCCCTACGTCTTCTTCCACTTGTTCTGGCGCGCGCGCAAACAACAGGAATACCTGCACCACATCGGCGAACGCTTCGGCTTCTACGATATCAAGTGCAAGAAACCAGTCATCTGGCTGCATACCGTCTCGGTCGGGGAAACCCGCGCGGCAGCATCGCTGATCCGCAGCTTGCAAAAACGCTATCCCGACCACCAGATACTGCTCACCCACACCACGCCGACCGGCCGCGCTGCCAGCGAGCAACTTTATGGTGACGAAGTAATACGCGTATATCTGCCCTACGACTATCCGTTCGCCGTGCGCCGATTCCTGGAGCATTTCCGGCCAAAGGTCGGCGTCCTGCTCGAGACCGAGATATGGTTCAACCTGGTCCACGCCTGTCATGCAACGAACATGCCGCTGCTTTTGCTGAATGCGCGCCTATCGGAACGGTCTGCACGGAGTTATGCGCGCTTTCCCCGGCTGGTTTGCGCGGCATTGAACGATCTGCACTTGATCGCCGCGCAGACCGGGGAGGATGCTGCGCGCTTCTCCGCACTGGGAGTGCCGCATGTTCCTGTGATGGGAAACCTGAAGTTCGACATCCGGCCGCCCACGGCCCAGATCGAGCTCGGCAAGGCGTTGCGCACAGCGTTTGGTGAACAGCGCCCCGTGTTCCTTGCCGCAAGTACTCGCGCGGGTGAAGAGGCATTGCTGCTGGATGCCCTGCGGCATGTCGATGTGCGCGGGTTGCTGATCGTGATCGTACCGCGCCATCCGCAACGTTTCGACGAGGTCGCCTCCCTGATC
>Ga0265314_10000757_pt1 | contig 38655 bp, 38 predicted proteins | sample 4126metaG_FD_203106 | JGI IMG/M metagenome (GOLD analysis project Ga0265314, IMG submission 203106) | Rhizosphere microbial communities from Carex aquatilis grown in University of Washington, Seatle, WA, United States - 4-1-26 metaG | ecosystem: Host-associated > Plants > Roots > Rhizosphere >...
TGCCTGCAAGTTTCATCTGAGTTTCAAGGTGGTCAGGGCGAATAACGCTAAGATCAGTCCCACGATCCAAAAGCGCGCGATTACTTTCGATTCTTGCCATCCGATCTGTTCGAAGTGATGATGCAGTGGCGCCATTTTGAAAATTCGCTTGCCGCGCAGCTTGAAACTGCCCACCTGCAAGATCACTGACATTGCTTCGATCACGAACACGCCGCCGATGAAGAGCAGGAGGACTTCCTGCTTGAGCAGCACGGCCACCACTCCCAAGCCCCCGCCCAGAGCGAGCGACCCGACATCGCCCATGAACACTTCCGCTGGATGCGCGTTGTACCAGAGGAAGCCCAGCGAGGCTCCTGTCATGGTTCCGCAGAAAATCGTCAGCTCGCTCGCGCCCGGCGTGCGCGCGAGTTCGAGGTAACGCGCGAAATCGGCATTGCCGCTGAGGAAAGACAACGCAGTCATGGCGCCCGCGGCGATCACCATTAGACCGATTGCCAAGCCGTCGAGCCCATCGGTCAGATTCACGGCGTTCGATGAACCCACTAGCACCAGCAGGAGAAAGCCGAAGAATGCGGAGAAGGCTAGAGGGTAGGTTAGAGGATTGTGTATCCACGCCTTGATCAGCAAGTCCGGCTTGAAATTCTTGAAGAAGGGGACGTTCATGCTGGTGGAATACGCTCCGCGAGCGTTCATCGCCAGCAGCAGGACGCCGATCAACAAGGCCGCTAAAATCTCCAGCGCCATTTTCCAGAAGGCCGTCAAGCCCAAGTTGCGCTTGTTGCGCATCTTGGTATAGTCGTCGAGAAATCCGACGGCGCCGAAGCTGATCAGGCCGGCCAGCGCCACCCATACGGCGGGCTCGCGCAGGTTCGACCACAACAAAGTCGGCAGCACGATCGACACGCAGATCAGCAAGCCTCCCATGGTAGGCGTACCGGCTTTTTTGTGATGCGATTGCGGACCGTCTTCGCGAATGTGCTGGCCGATCTGGAATTGGCGCAGGCGCGCGATCAGCCATGGACCCAACGCAATCGACAGCGCCATCGCCGTCAGTGTCGCCATACCCGTGCGAAACGTCGAGTACTGAAACACCCGGAAGGGCGAATAATAATGGAAGAGTTTTTCGAAGAATAGCCAGTAGAACATCCTCAGTTCCCGGCCTTATTCAGGAACTCATCCAGCGCGCGTTCCACATGTACACCGCGGGAGCCCTTAAAGAGGATGGCATCGCCCGGCTGGGCCAGCGTGCGCAAGCAGCGGCCGGCTTCGGCGGGATCGTCGAAAAAAAGCGCGGCGCCGGCTGTTAGGCCGGCACGCTTGACCGCGTCCACCAGATGCCAGGCGGCGCCGCGAATTCCAACGAGCACATCCAAACCGCACACCGCGGCGTAGTCGCCCACGTCGCGATGCAAGGGCTCGGCCCAGCGGCCGAGTTCGAGCATCTCCCCCAGAACCGCGATGCGCCGCCGCGCCGGAGTGTCGCGCAAAACTTCCAGCATGGCTCGCACTGCATCTGGATTGGAGTTATAGCAATCGTCGTAGATCAAAATGCCGTTGTGCGTGAAGCGTTCGCCACGCATCTTGGCCGGCTTTAATGTTTGAATTTTTTCTTTCAGGCGCTCGGGCGGAATCCCGTATACGCCCGCAACGGCGATCCCCGCCAGTATATTCGACACGCTGTGGCGGCCCGTCAACGTGCTCTCGAACCGTGTTGTGCCGACACAAAAGCGCACGCCCGGAGATCCATCTGAACGCGCGTACTCGACATCTTCGGCGCGTACCTGCGCTGCGGGCGACTGCCCGTAGAGAATCGTGCGGCCTTGGTGAGAATCTGCAAACCCGGCTACGCGTGCGTCGTCGGCATTCAGCACCGCGGTGCCGCGATCGCCGAGCGCTTCCACCAACTCGCGCTTGGCAGCCGCGATTCCTTCGATGGAATCGAAGTTTTCGATGTGCGCATAGCCTACGTTGGTCACCACGCCCACGTCGGGCCGTGCGATCGCCGCTAGATCGCGAATTTCTCCGGCGTGATTCATGCCGAGTTCCAGTACAGCCACGCGCGCCGATTCGTCCAGACGCAGCAGGGACAGTGGCAGCCCGACGTGATTATTCAGGTTGCCCTGAGTTTTAGCCGTCGCTATTTCCGTTGCCAGCATTTCCGCAATCACATCCTTCGTAGTGGTTTTGCCGGCGCTGCCGGTGACCGCTACCACGTCGCCCCGCCATTCCCGGCGCGCCCAGGCGGCAAGTTCCTGCAAAGCGCGCAAGGAGTCTTCGACACGCAGCAGCGTTCCGCCGACGCCCAGGGCTTCTTCCACCACTGCGGCCACTGCGCCTTTCCCGAAGACCTCGGCCACATGCGCGTGCCCGTCATTGACCACACCTCGCAGAGCAAAGAACAGATCTCCGGGCTCGACCGTACGCGAGTCGACGGACCAGCCGGTGATCATGGCGTCCGGCAGCGCCGTCGCGTCTACGCCCAACGCATCCGCCACCGCTCTCAGTGAAAACTTCATCCTTCCTTTTCATACTGCATGTTTCTCATAACCCAAAGATTGCAAAATTTGCCGCGCTGTTTCGCGGTCGTCAAAATCTATCGTGCGATCCTGCAAGATCTGGTACGTCTCGTGACCCTTGCCGGCCAGCAGCACGACGTCGCCAGGTTTTGCTTCTCCCAGCGCGTAGGCGATGGCCTTGGCGCGATCCGGTTCTGCAACGTGCGGTGTGTCGAAGCGACCCAGTCCCACCATGACATCGTTCATGATGCCGAGCGGATCCTCGGAACGCGGATTGTCGGAGGTCAGTACCACCAGATCGCTCAACTCCGCCGCGGCCATTCCCATTAAGGGGCGCTTGGTGCGATCCCGATCGCCGCCGCAGCCGAAGAGCGTGATGACGCTACCCTGACCCGCCAACTCGCGGCTCACTTGGATGACGTTACGCAACGCGTCATCGGTGTGCGCGTAGTCGACCACCACTAGAAACGGTTGCCCGGCGTCGACTCGCTCGAAGCGCCCAGGAACCGGTGGGCACGTCCGGATGCCCTCGGCGATCGCCGCCAGATCCATGCCGTAGCTGAGCCCAACGCCCACCGCGGCCAGAATGTTCGACACGTTAATGCGCCCGACTAAGGGAGACTCGAAGGCTTGCCGCTGCGCTTGGTAGACCACATCGAAATGCAGCCCGTCGAAGCCCGAGCGGATGTTTTCGGCGCGCAAATCGGCGCCCGTGGAAATCCCGTAGGTGATCCGTTGGGCGCCGGCGGGACGCATAGCGACACTGGCCGTGTCGTCGGCATTGAGAATCGCCCAACGCGGCGCGGGACCGTCTTGCGGGATAAAGAGCAGACGCTTGGCTGCGGCGTACTCTTCCATTGTGTGGTGGAAATCCAGGTGATCTCGTGTGAGATTTGTAAACACCGCCGTATGGAATTCGATGCCGTAAACGCGCGCCAGCGCCAGGCCGTGCGAGGAGACTTCCATGGTCAGATAGCGTCCGCCTCGCTGCTCCAACTCCGCCGCCAAGCGGATCACATCCAGCGATTCGGGAGTCGTATTGGGCGCCTTGCGGGTTTCTTCACCCAGGCGGTATTCGATGGTTCCGATCATCGCCGTGAGCGCGCCCGTGGAGCGCAAAATCGCATCCGCCAAGTACGCAGTGGTGGTCTTGCCGTTGGTCCCGGTGATGCCGGTGAAGCGCACACGCTCATCCGGACGCGCATAGAAATTCCGCGCGGCGGCGGCCAAGGCCTTGCGGCCGTGCTCCACTTGAACCCACGGCACGGCGATATCTTCGGCCGGCGGCAGCTCGCTCACGACGGCGCACGCACCTCGGGCCACCGCCTCCCGGGCAAACTGGCGTCCGTCGACGCGCGCTCCTTGAAACGCAAAAAACAAGGTATCCTTTTCTACTTTGCGCGAGTCGTATTCGAGGCTCGCCACCTGCAACTCCGACCACTCGCGAGGCAACTCTCCGCGCGTCGCAACGCCCGTGAGGACCCCAGCTAAAGTGATGCGAGCGGGGACCGTCACGGCGATTTCAATCCTTCACCGAGTTAGCTGAACGTGGACGCGGCTTCCGGGAGCGAGTATGCTGCCCGGCGGCGGATCCTGGGTTCGCGCCATACCGTCGCCGTGCACGTCGATGGGCAGCCCGGTGGCCGCCGATTCCTCCAGCACCGCGCGCAGCGTCATGCCGCGAAGGTCCGGCACCTTAGGGCCGATGCCTTTTTGCGCGCTTAAAAAGGGCCGCCGGTCCCGGGAAGTTTCAACCTGGGAAGTTCCCAGGGAAGTCCCCGGAGAGGCTTCGGCCACAGCAGGCGACGACGCCCCCTGGACCGGCGGCAGAGTGACGGAGGATACAGACCTCGAGCGCGCACTGCGCGCAAGATCGATAGAAGTGATTGAACGCGGCGTGGCGTCCGCGAGTTCCACTGGCGCTGCTCCCAAGCCGGCAATCGCGAGATCGTTGGTGTCCGGCTTATCGTTCTTGGTGATTTGCTGCCTGGTGTCCGGCAAGTCTTTGGGAACATCCAGCATGCGCAAGGCAGACGTTGCTACGGTGCGGAACACCGGCGCGGCTACAGGACCGCCATAACCGGCGCTGCCGCCGGAAGTCCCGATGAGTGTCACGGCGATCACGATCTGCGGATTGGCAACCGGGGCGAAGCCCAGAAAACTTGCGTTGTAGTGGTGAGTATATGCTTTGGCCTTGAAATCGTAAATTTGCGCCGAGCCAGTCTTGCCGCCAGAAGTGTAGCCGCGCAGGTTCGCCAGGCCCTTGCCAGTGCCGCGCAGGACCACGCCTTCCATCATCTGGCGCATGGTGATGGCGGTCTGCGGCCGGATCACGCGCTCGGGTTTATCAGGGATGGTGCGCTCTTCGACGCCGCCGGGCTTTTGCCGCGCCAGAATCAGACGGGGCTTCACGCGCATACCGCCGTTGGCTACAATCGCGCCCGCGAGCGCCAGCTGGATCGAAGTCGCACCGACTTCGTGGCCCATGGCCACTGAGCCGATCGAACTCGGCTCCCACTGACTCAAGCGGCGCAGCATTCCTGCCGATTCCCCTGGCAACTCGATGCCCGTCTTACGGCCGAAGCCAAATCGGCGCACGTACTCGTAGAGGTTCTTCTCGCCCACCTTCAAACCGATGTTGATGGCGCCAATGTTGCTTGACTTCGCGAGAACGTCCGCCATGCTGAGCGACGAGTAGCGATTGTGATCGTGAATCACGCGGCCAAATAAATTGATGGTGCCGTTGCCGCAATTGATAATCGTGTCCGGCGTGAGGTTGGTGGTTTCGAGCGCCGCCGCGAGCGTGATCACCTTGAAGACGCTCCCCGGCTCAAAGGGCGTCGCCACCGCCAGATTGCTACGCGCCCCTACGGTCTCTTTGACGCCGTCCTGCCCACCGTTGGGATCGTAGGAGGGGTAGTTGGCCATCGCCAGGATGTCGCCGTTGTAGGGGTTCAGGACCACGATCGAGCCAGTCTTAGCACTGCTCTTGGCTACCGCTGCGGCCACGGCCCGCTCGGCTTCGTATTGCAGATTGGGATCGATGGTCAGCGTCAAATTCGTGCCCGGTTCCGGAGCGCGCGACACCACCGAGTCATACGCGTTCTGCCGCACGTCGTTATACACGCGAGCCAACCCGGGGCGGCCGGAGAGTTCATCGTCGAAACTCATTTCGACGCCGCCGTTGCCGTGTTCCACCACGTCGTCGGGATCTACAATGCCGGTTGACCCCAGAACATGCGACGCGAGTTCTCCATGCGGATAGAAGCGCCGATTTTCGGGACGGAATTCCACCCAATCGAGCTTCAGGCTGCGTACGCGCTCGGCTTCTTCCGCAGAGACTTTACGTTTCACCCACAGGAATCCGCTGTTGCGGGATTTCGCCATGGTGATGCGGCCATAGAGGGGCGTGCGCTTGATATCTAGAACGCGCGAGAGCAAATCCGCCGCCACACCCACATCCGGAATCTTCATGGGGTTGATGCAGATGGATTCGGCGGGCAGCGTTTTAGCTAACGGCGAACCAGTGCGGTCGAAGATAGTGCCGCGCACGGCTGCAATCTCCACCGTCTTCTGCTGTTGCTGCTCTGCCAGCTTCACCAGCTCGTCGTGATGCCACACCTGGAGCGAAAGCAGCTTGAGCACGATGACGCCGACCCACGCGAGCAACGACCACAGCAGCCATCGCAGGCGCCGGGCAGATTGAGTTTCCGGCATGACTTCCTCTTTGAGCTTCCGACTAGTGCTTCTGGTTCAACGCGAGCGAAGAGCCATCCTTCGAATCCAGATACACCACCTTGGCGGGTTCCGGATCGACGAACTGCTGCTGGCGCGCCAGCTCTTCCATACGCGCCGGAGAAAGCATCTTGGCTTCCTGCAACTCGAGCGACGCCTGCTCGCCCGCCAGGCGCTGGGCCTCGCCCCTGAGGGACTGAATTTGATAGCCCGCCAGCAACCCGTAAGCGCTCGGTAGCAACACGCCGATCAACAGCAGCGCGGCCAGGCCTACCGAGCCGATGGTTTTCCAGCACACGCCACCGGCGTGTGGGTCCACCTGACGCACAATGCGGCTGTTGTCGATGCGCTTGACGTAAAAGTAAATATCTTCGTTCGCGAAGGCGCGCACTGGCTTGACGGCGTTCGTGCGGCTGACCGACGAGTGACCCGCGGCGTCCTTGGCGAAGATTTTGCTGTGTGCAGTGGCGAGAGTTGCCATGTTCCTAGTTCCCTCCGGAAGTGAGGTCAACCGTCAGCCCCAGGCACCGGGGGAGGAAAGTGCCTGCGGCTGAATGCTGCCTCTGCTTTGTAATCACAATATTTCCACCGCGCGCAATTTTGCCGAACGCGACGGCGGATTGTCCCGAACTTCTTCTTCCGTTGGCCGAACGACGTGACGCGTGAGAATATTCACTCGCGCTTCTTTCGCCAACGCCTGAAAACTTTGCTTCACCTTGCGGTCCTCGAGCGACATGAAGGTCAGCAGCACCGCGCGCCCACCCGGCTTGACCAGCTTGGGAATGACGTCGAGCAGCGCATCTAATTCCTCGTTCTCCTGATTTACTGCGATCCTGAGCGCCATGAAAGTTTGCGTCGCGGGATGCAGCTTGCCCGTACGGGGCACGGCACTTTCGATCAGCTTGGCCAACTGACCGGTCGTCTTGATGGGCCGTGCCCGCACGATTGCTCTGGCTATTCTCCGGCTCCTCCTTTCCTCGCCTAACTGAAAGATCAAGTCGGCGAGCTGCTTTTCTGATTCGTAGTTGACGATGTCCGCCGCGGTCTGCTCCTGACTGCGATCCATGCGGCTGTCGAGCGGGCCGTCGGCCATCAGGGAGAAGCCCCTTTCCCCCTCTGTCAACTGGTAACGTGAAACTCCCAGGTCCGCTAGCAAGCCATCCACTTGCGTGAGCCCCTCGGCTGCCAGCGCCTGTCCCACCGTCGAGAACGAAGCTTTGTGAAAGCGGATGCGCGCTGCCGCGTCGACTGTATTTGCCTGAGCGAGCGCCAGACTCTCCGCATCGCGATCGCAGGAGACTACTAAACCCGTCGTTAACTGCCGCGCGATGGCTCCGGTATGCCCCCCGAGTCCGCAAGTGGCGTCCAGATACACTCCGTCCGGTCTGATTGCCAGATACTCCAGGCACTCGCGTAACATGACCGGTACGTGCATACATGGCCGCTACTTCAATCCCTTCTTCTCGAGCGTCTTCACCTTCTCAGGCAAATTCGCCGTAGCGCGGTTGAGGCGTTCTTCGTGGACGCTCTTACTGGCCACGTTGATGCGGCCGTTATAGCAATCCAAAAACACAGGCTGCGATTCGAGCTCAATCACGCGCCGCAGCGCGGCCGGCATCAGCACGCGGCCCTGGGCGTCAATGTCCGAATCTCCGCCAAAAACTTTCGCGATGTAGGCCACGTCTTCGGCGGTCTCCGCCAGATCGCCCGCGTCGGCGAATAAATTTTCGTTGGCTTTCCACACCGAAATGGGGTAGATTCTAGCTAGCTGGCGATCGAGCGTGGTGATGAAAACTTTGTCGACACCCAACTTTCTGAGGTATTCGAGGAACTCGGCGGGCAACTTGAGACGACCTTTGTCGTCCACCCGCGCTTGGGCAATCGAATGCGGCGGCTCCACTGGAACCATTCCTTCGCCGCCATGTCCTGACACTTGCTCTACCACTTTGAACCAGTACTAACCACTTCAGTCCACTCAGTGTAAACCAACGTTTCAGAATTTGGCAAGCATTTTCTTTCGAGTCTATAGTTTACGCCGTTTCTTCGCCCTTAATCCAACATTGGCCTTCGAGAGCAGCGCCGCTCCCGACCTTACATTTTATTTACTTTCGTATTAATTTTGTTGACTTCAATAAAATCGAAGTCTATATTGATTTTATGAAGGATTCGCGCCCAGCCTGGTGGGAGGTACTCGACGAGGAGGACTTGCAATTCCTGAAGCGCTTCGTCCTAAGTTCCGGGTCACTCAAAGCCTTGTGCGACGAGTACGGCGTTTCCTATCCAACCTTGCGTGGCCGCCTCGACCGTTTGATTTCGAAGGTGCAGGCGGCCGACGACCCCAAGCTGGAAGATTCGTTCCAACGCAAACTCTATGTGCTGGTGGCGGACGGAAAGCTGTCGGGCGCACTGGCACGCGAATTGTGGAAAGCCCACCGAGAAGTGGCCGAAGAAACAACGGAGAAGCGTGATGATACAACCTTGGTTTGATCCGAATCAATATGCCTGGATACCAGGCACGGCATACGGAGTCATCGCGGGATTGATGGGGGCAATGGTCGGCTGGCTCGTGCCTCGCGGCAGAGCTCGCGCCTTCATTGTGCGGGCATGGTTCGCAGTGTGGGCAGTAGCCGTGGTGCTGCTTCTCCTAGGGATCACAGCGCGAGTGAACGGCCAGCCGTGGGGTGTCTGGTACGCACTGTTGCTGCCGGGAGCGATCGGGACTCTGGTGGTGGGCGCGAACTCGCTAGTTATCTTGAGGCGCTATCGCGAGGTGGAAGAGCGACGCTTGGCGGCAAAAGATCTTTTGGGATGACTCATTTCACTCCGCTAGCCTGGCGGGCACGGAGAAATTCGTCGCCGGCGTGCCAAGTCGGGAGCTGGGGCAGGTTGGCGGCGTTGAAGTTGATGAGGAATCCGAAACGGCCGTAGAGTTCCATGCCGGAGAAGTCCCAGTCGTCGTGATATTCGTCGGAGGGCTGATGGTAGCGGGCTTCCGTGAATTCGTCAGCCAGCTTCTTGCCGGTGCCGGGCGGCTTGCCGATGATGTCTTCGCCGGAGTCGACCGAAAACGCCGGGATGCCTACGCGCGCGAATGAAAAGTGATCGGAGCGGTAGTAAGATCCGGCGAGCGGCTTGGGATCGGGCGAAAGCGTGAACTGGAAGCGGCGCGCGGCTTCTTCGACCAACGGATAAGCGGTGGTGCGCTCAGAGCCGCGGGCTCCGACATCGCGCGTGCGGCCGTACGCTGGAAAGCCGTCGTAGTTAATGGCGAGCGCAGTCTTGCCGGTGGGGATGACGGGGTGGAGCCCATAATATTCCGAGCCCAGCAGTCCGGCTTCTTCCGCTGAAACCGAGATGAAGAGCGCCGAGCGCTTGGGTTTCTGAGGCAGCGCGGCCCAGGCACGGGCGAGTTCCAGTAGAATGCCGCAGCCGGTGGCGTTGTCTTCGGCGCCATTGTAAATCGCGTCGCCATGGAGAGCCTCGCCGATGCCGAAGTGATCCCAGTGGGCGCTGAACATGACGGTTTCATTCTTGAGCTGCGGGTCGCTGCCTTCCACTTTGCCGATCACGTTGCGGGTTTGGATCTCGCGAATGGCCGCGGGGGCGCGGATGTGGAAGCGCAGGGGCAAGGGCTGCGCGCGGAAGCCGGGAGTGTCCGCCATTTTAAGCCACTCGTCCGCGGTCTTGCCTAGAGACGCTGCAATTTTCTCGCCGATTTCCTTGGTGACCCAACCCGCAAATCCCAAGGCTGGTGCTCCCGGTTCGAGCTTCATCGCGAAATCGCCTTTGGACCAGGACGACCGCACTACGTTCCATCCATAGCTCGCGGTGGGCGTGGTGTGAATAATGATCGCGGCGATGGCGCCGTGGCGCGTGGCTTCTTCGTATTTATAAACCCAGCGGCCGTAATAGGTGAGCGCTTCGCCGGTGAAGAATTTGGGATCGTTCGAGGGCGGCTCGCCGGTGAACAGCACGACTACTTTGCCGCGGACGTCGATGCCTTTGTAATCGTCCCACTGGTATTCCGGAGCGACGATGCCATGGCCGACGAACACGGCGTCGGCGTCGAACTCGACATTGGGTTTCTGCTGAAAGGTGACGCCTACGAAATCGTCTTGCCACTTTAGGTTGATGCCGGCCCCGGCGCCGGTAGCGCTGATCTGGCCGCCGGGCTGCGGCGTGGATTCGATCAGCGTGAAGTTCTGAAAATAGGTCCCGTGGTCGCCGGCGGGTTTCAATCCAGAGAGCGCAAACTGCGTGGCGATGTATTCGGTGGCCAGATCGCCGCCGCGCGCGCCGACACCGCGGCCCTCAAGCAAATCGCTCGCCAGGAATTTGACGTGCGCCCGCATGCGCTCCCCCGAGATGTCGTTCACTTGCGCCCAGGCGGACGCGGCCAAAAGAGACAGCAGCAGCGCGCGATTCATGCCGTCATCATAACAAGCCCCGGTTGCACAAGAGGCCACGCGGCACGGCGGCCGCGCTGTTCTTGCGGGCGATCCCTTAAGCCTTAGGTTTCGCGCTACGCTTGCGGGCCGCCGCCCAGCGTTTGCGCTGCGCGGCGGCCATACGCTGGCGCGCCTCCGCGCTCACCGTTCGGCGGCGCGCCGAGGGCACCAGCACCGGGCGCCCCCGCTTGCCCCGGTTATGCGCCAACCGGTCAAAGATTGCAATCGCCCGATCCAGTTCCGCCTTGTATGTGCGGAGATCCCCGAGGACCTTTAAAACGTCCATAGGGCCCTAGTAATCTCAAATTTCGCGCTGGGGCGCAAGTGCCCTTTGCAGGGCTCCGCGAAGGCCCACGTTTATACTTGAGGTGAATGAAGATTGTGATCGACACGGCCGCGCAGACTCTGACGCAGCAGCAGGCGAGCGGCGAAACCACCGTCGGATTATTTACCAAAGAAGCGTTCGAGGCATTGTCACTTGAGTGGGTGCGAGTCGGCTGGAGCTTGAAACATTACCATACGTTTACGTGGTTCGGTTTGCCGGTGCTGCAACTCCCCGAGGATTTGGTGCGCTTGCAGGAAGTGATTTACGCGGTACGTCCCGCGGTGATTGTCGAGACGGGCGTGTTCCTGGGCGGTTCTCTGTTATTCCACGCGTCGCTGCTCGCGGCAATGGGCGAGGGGCGCGTGATCGGGATCGACCGCGAGATTCAACCGCACATTCGAACAGCTCTCTGTAACCATCCGCTGGCATCGCGCATTTCACTGATCGAGGGCAGCTCGACCGACCCGGCTGTCATTTCGCAGGTGCGAAGCCTGACGGAAGGAGCGGGGCCGGTGCTGGTGATTCTCGATTCCGACCATACGCGCGAGCATGTAGCAAGCGAACTGGAATTTTATGCGCCGCTGGTGACCAAGGGATCGTATATTGTCGCGACCGACGGCATCATGAAAGACCTGTACGACGTGCCGCGCGCGCAGACGGGCTGGAAGAACGACAATCCGTTCGAGGCGGTGAACGCCTTCGCGGCGCGCCATCCCGAGTTCCGCCAGCAGCAGCCGCAGTGGCTCTCGCACGACAGTCCGCTAACAGAGAACGTCACCTATTGGCCGGGCGCTTGGCTTCAGCGCGTGGAATAGGCACGATTAATGTTCGCCGCCGGCGGTGACGATATTCCATAGATGAAGCGTATTCCTACTCTGGATGGATGGCGGGCGGTTGCCATCACAGCAGTAGTGATTCATCACCTGGCGCGCTGGTTCTATCAACAGGAATCCGCGTACGACCTGAGCGTGACGCGCTTCGGCGCCTTCGGCGTGGATGTCTTTTTTGGACTGAGCGGACTGCTGATCACCAAGCTGCTGCTCGACGAGTTTGGGCGAACCGGCGCTTTCGATCTGCGCGGGTTTTACATTCGTAGGGCCTTTCGCATTCTCCCGCCCTATCTAATGTTTCTGGCGGTGATTACGGCGGCGGGCATGTGGCGCTCCGGTTGGGAGGTGGCGTCGTGCCTGCTGTTTTTCCGCAACTATGTGCCTGATGCACTGGCAGGCGGGGCGACGCAACATCTGTGGTCGCTTGCAGTCGAGGAACATTTCTACTTGCTATGGCCGGGATTACTCGCGTGGGTGGGGGCACGGCGTTCGAAAAATCTCGCGGCGAGGCTCGCGTTGGCGGTGGCGCTGTGGAGGATGGTGCAGTCGCAGTTTGCGGCATCAGTCTTCCCGCTGATTCCGGCGCATTTCCGCACGGATGTCCGCTTGGACGCGCTGCTGTGGGGATGCGTTGTAGCGTTTATTCTGGACAACGCGGACGCTCGCGCGCGGCTGGCGAAGCAATTGCAATTCGGGGTGTGGTTCGCGATGGCGGGGCTCTTGGGCCTGTGCATCGTCTATTATTCGGAGATCACCAGCGTGATGGTGGCGGTGCTGATTCCGATGCTGCTGGCAGGCACCACGCTGCACCCGCGGTGGGCGTTAAGCCGGGCGCTCGACTGGGCGCCGGTCACTTGGATCGGACGGATTTCCTACAGTTTGTATTTGTGGCAAGCGCTGTTTCTGTATCCCGGCTGGGAGCATCCCGCGCATTGGTGGCAGCAGTGGCCGGCGAATCTGCCGGTAACGGTGGCGGTGGCGGCACTCAGCTATTACGCAATCGAGAAACCACTGCAGCGCGTGGGCAGAAAGCTGGCGAGCCAGTCACTTAGTCAGTCGCGAGATGCCAGTAGCGGGTTGAAACAGAGTGCCTTGGCCGCTCTGAAATAGCGGCCGCATTTGCGAGTTCGCCTCGACCGCGTGGACCGCCTCGGCGGTGTGATCCGGCGAAAGCAACTGGTAATCCACCCAATGCATGTAGACGTAATCCAGCCCTAGCTGCGCGGCGTAAGCGGGCAAGCTTTCGAACTGCGCGAGAGTTCGCGGTACGTCGGCGCGATACCAGTAAATGGGCATGATCACTAGCGACGCGGTGCGCCGTCCGGTGTAGAGATACAGCGCAGGATTGATCGAGAGCACGGTGGCGTCGGCGGACAGGTTCCATTTAATCCACGTATACGCTGTGAGGTTTTCTCCGCGCACACGAACGTTATCCGCACGCATCGCGGGCAAAGTTCCGAAGGTCATGGAGCCTTGCATCCAGAGTGCGCTCAACACGAGCGCACCCGCCAATGCGCCTACTACCCAACCTGCAATGCGCTGGCTGGTCTCGGGACGCCGGAAGGTGGTCCGCAGCAAGGTGGCAAAATGTTTTCCTTCCTCGATCGCGCCAACGGCGAACAGCGGGACCAGGGGATACATCAACCGCAGATTCGGCGGGTAATGCCAGACCACTAATTCGAGCATGGTAAGAGCCGCCAACGCCAGGTAGGGTTGCAGGGCGCGGTCCTGGCGGCGGCGAAACAGGCCGGTGAGAATGGCCGCGGCAGTGGTGACGCGGATCAATTGCCAGAGGAACGAACCGTTCTCCTCAGGAAAAATCAGCGCCGCAATATCGTAGAGCAAATGTCCGAAATTGGTCCACACTACGGTGCCGAGGTCCCGCAGGTGAACGTTCATGAATTCGAAGGCGACGTAGTCCGTGTTGTAAATCGAAACCAGATCGGTAGAGGCCGTATGGTGCAGTTTTACCCAGACCATCCAACCGGCGACGGCCGGCACCATGGCTGCGGCAAAGGCACAAGCCTCGCGGCGTTTTTTCCACAGCAGGAAAATGATGGGACCGGAGATTAAGGCCACCACACCGGCGGTGCGCGTCAGGTAAGCAAGGCTCGCGCAGAATCCGGCGAGGGCCGCCCAAGGCCATCCGCGGTCACGCAGGCGGGCTTGGTCGAAGGCGATAAGCGAAGCCAACAAAAACGCGGCGAACAGGACTTCCGTGAAAATGCCTGCGGCCATCACTACGGTATACGGACTGACGGCCAGCCAGGCGACAGCACCCCAGCGTTCGACGGGAGAGAGTCCGGCGCGGCGGAACCATAGCAGGCTGAGCCACAGGAACAGGGGAATCGCTGCCCATTGAATCGCGGTGGCGACGCTGAGGTTTTCCGGAAATTGCGGATCGATCTTCCAGACGAGAGCCAGGAGCCAGACCAACAGCGGTGGATACTTGGTTTCGTAAGGCGCCCCGGGCAGGCTCTGGATGCGATAGCCGTGCCCGTCGGCAAGCGACTTCGCGACCACAACATAAATCGCATCGTCATGCGCGCGGCCGAATTGCGGCATGTCGCGATTCGTCCAGGCAAACCACGCCGATGGAATCAGCAGCGCGATAAAAAGTGCCAGGGCGAGGGCTCGGCGCATGGGTTCTCTTGTACTTTCGACCAATTCGAGCGTTACCTATAGGCACGTGTTCCTGGCATAATGTAGGCGGCTCTATGGCTGCTTGGCAGGAATCGCCCGAACCCCTGGTTGTCGATCTGCGCAAGGTTTCGGCAGCGGACCTTACGCCTCTCCTGGACGAAGAAACGGGGGTATGGCAGCAGGCGCTCGACTGGGATTTTGGGCCATCGGCTGAATTGGTCCGGCGCTTTGTCGATATGCAGGCGCTCAGCGGCTTCGCGCTGCTCGAGGGCGGCCGCGTCATCGGCTACTGCTATTACATCCGCGAAGAAAAGAAGGGGCTGATCGGCGATCTCTATGTGCGCGAGCGCGAGCGGACGGCGGAGCGTGAGCATGCGCTGATCGAGGCTACGCTAGAGGCGCTGTGGAAGTCGGGAGGCGTGCATCGCGTCGAATCGCAGTTGCTGCTGCTGGATGCGCCGCTGGCGCGCCGAGTGCCGTTTGCGCAGTGGTTCCGCGCCTTTCCCAGACGGTTCCTGGAAGCGTCGGCCATGCAGGCACTCGCGCTTCCGGACCATGCAACGCCCGGGGTCAGCATCACTCCCTGGACGGAGGCGCGGCAGGACGATTCGGCGCGACTGGTGGCGGCGGCGTATCGCGGGCACGTCGACAGCGATATCAACGATCAGTACCGCTCGCCCAGCGGCGCGCGGCGGTTCTTGAACAACATCGTGCAGTATCCGGGCTGCGGCACATTTTTCGCGCCGGCATCTTACGCGGCGACGGATCCCAAGGGTGCGCTGTGCGGGATGTCACTGGCGAGTCTGGTAAGCGACACCACCGGACACATCACGCAGATTTGCGTATCGCCGGCGCAACGCGGCAAAGGCGTGGGGTATGCGCTGTTGCGGCGATCGATGCTGGCGCTGGCGGCGCACGGCTGCCGCACGGTGGGATTGACGGTGACATCGACCAATACCGGCGCCATCCGGCTGTACGAACAGATGGGCTTTACCGACCGGCGCGAGTTCGCGGCGTACATTTGGGACGCTTGGTAGTTCGGCGGCAAATTGGCTTCCGCGGGCGGGTGCCTGTTACGCTTGAAGTATCACTATGGCGTGGTTTTCGCGGGAGAGGTCTGGGGCGGAAGGGTCGGGGGAAGGTGAAAAGCGCGTTCGCACCGAGGGTTTGTGGCTCAAGTGCGAAGGCTGCGGCCAGATCATCTGGAAAAAGACCCTGGACGAGAACGGGCAGGTGTGCCCGCAGTGCGATCACCACTTCCGGGTAGATGCGCGGACGCGGCTGGGGCTCCTGTTCGACGGCGGCACCTACGAAGAAGTGGACGCGAGCCTGACGTCGACCGACCCGCTGAAATTTTCCGATTCCAAGACCTATGCGGTGCGCTTGACTGAGATGCAGAAGGCGACGTCGATGTCGGACGCGCTGGTGGCCGGCTGGGGCACGCTCGAAGGGCGGCACGTCAACATCTGCGCGATGGAACTGAAGTTCGTCGGCGGCAGCATGGGCACGGTGGTGGGCGAAAAAATTACGCGGGCGGTAGAGCGGTCGATGGAGCGGCGGGCGCCATTGATCGTGGTTTCGGCGTCAGGCGGCGCGCGCATGCAGGAAGGCGCGATCAGCTTAATGCAAATGGCAAAGATTTCGTCTGCGCTGATGAGATTGGATGAAGAGCGGCTGCCTTTCATCAGTGTGCTGACCGATCCCACCACCGGCGGCGTCACGGCGAGTTTCGCGATGCTGGGCGATTTGAATATTGCCGAGCCGGGCGCGCTGATCGGTTTCGCCGGGCCGAGAGTCATCGAACAAACCATTCGCCAGAAGCTGCCGGCGGGGTTTCAACGCAGCGAATTCTTGTTGGACCATGGCTTCCTGGACGCCGTCGTGAAGCGCGGCGAGATGAAGGCGTACATCGCGAAGGCCTTGAGTTTTTTCTGCGACTAACAACGAAAGTAAAGGAACCTGAACGCCATTGGCCTCACTGATTGATGCGATCAACATAAAACGCCGGACCGTCTTTGAGCACGAAAACGCTCCGTTTTACTGCCTGGAGGCGGATATCAGCACACCCACCGCGCGCGGCGGCCAGACCCTGGTGCGCCTGAAAGTTCGCAATTTGCTGAACGGCGCTGTCTTGGATAAAACCTTCAAAGCCGGTGAGAAGTTCAAGGAAGCGGACATGCAATTGGTTCCGGTCAGCTATTTGTATAGTGACGGCGACGGTTCCTATTTTCTGGACCAAGACAGCTTCGAGACTTTGAACCTTCCCGCTTCCGTGATTGGGGATGCCTTGGACCTTCTGGTAGAAGGTGCTCTCATCCATGCAAACAAGTACAACGGCAATCCCATTGGCGTCCAGCTGCCGACGTTCGTGGAGTTAGAGGTTGCAGAAACCGAACCCGGGGTTCGCGGCGATACGGCCAGCGGAGGCGGGACCAAGATTGCCAAGCTCGAGACCGGGCTTGAGGTCCGCGTTCCACTCTTTATCAAGGCAGGCGAAAAAGTGAAAATCGCCACCGAGACCCGGGAATTTTCGGGCCGGGCGTAGAGCAAGACTTCTCCGCGAAATGATTCAACTCCAAGGGGCCGGAAAACGTTTCGGCCACAAGCTCCTCTTTGAAGACTGCGACTGGCTGATTACGCCGCGTGAGCGCACGGGGCTCGTCGGCGGCAACGGCACCGGCAAATCCACGCTGCTCAAGATTCTATGCGGGATGGAGACGCTCGATTACGGGTCGCTCAGTATGGCCAAGGGGATGACCATTGGTTATCTTCCGCAAGACGGGCTCTCGCTCAAGGGGCGCACGGTGTTTGCGGAAGCGATGACGGTTTTCGATCAGCTCCGCGAGATGGAGAAAGAGCTGGAGGCGCTGCATCATAGCTTGGGCGAGTTGGATCCAGCGAGTCCTGAATACGCGGCGGCGGCGGATCGCGCGCATCATATCGACAGCGAGTTTCGCAATCGCGATGGCTATGCGATCGAGGCGCAAGTCGGGACGGTACTCGACGGATTGGGATTCCGCAAAGAAGACTGGGGGCGGCGCACGGAGGAGTTTTCGGGCGGCTGGCAGATGCGGCTGGCGCTGGCGAAATTGCTCCTGGAAAAACCTAGCTTGCTACTGCTGGACGAGCCGACGAATCACCTGGATCTGGAAGCGCGCAACTGGCTGGAATCATATCTCACGAGTTATCCAGGCGCTTACTTGCTGATTTCACACGACCGGTATTTTTTGGACGTGACGGTGAGCAAGACCGTCGAAATCTGGAATAAGCGGGTGCAGTTCTATAGCGGCAACTACGATAAGTACCTGGTGCAGAAGACCGAACGCAGGGATCAGTTGACGGCGGCGTATCGCAATCAGCGCGAGCGCATTGAGCAACTGGAGGCGTTCATCAATCGCTTCCGCGCGCAGGCTACCAAGGCGAAGCAGGTACAGTCGCGCATCAAAGAGCTGGATAAGATCGAGCGCATCGAAATTCCGCCGGAGGAGCAGACGATTCACTTTAAGTTTCCGCAACCGAAACCTAGCGGAAGGATCGTCGCGGAGTTCAAGGATGTCTCGAAGAGTTACGGGCAGAAGTTTGTGTTCGGTGACGCTAACTTCGTGATCGAGCGCGGCGATCGGGTGTCGCTGGTGGGAGTGAACGGGGCCGGCAAGTCCACGATGATCAAGCTTATGGCCGGGGCGGAGCCTTTGAGTACTGGCTCGTACACGCTGGGGCACAATGTGATTCCGGACTACTTCGCGCAGGATCAGTACAAGGAGTTGGATGTCAACGCACGGCTGCTGGATGATTTGATCGGCTCGGCGAAGGGACACTCGCAGACACAACTGAGGTCCTTGCTGGGATGTTTTTTGTTCAGCGAAGATGATGTGTTCAAAAAGATCGGTGTGCTGTCGGGCGGCGAACGGAATCGCTATGCGCTGGCGCGGATGCTGCTGGCTCCTTCTAACTTTCTGCTGTTGGACGAGCCTACGAACCATCTCGATATGCGCGCTAAGGATGTGCTGCTGGAGGCATTGAAGGAGTATAACGGGACCGTCGTGTTCGTTTCGCATGATCGATACTTCATCGACAATTTGGCGACGCGGGTGTTTGAGATTCAAGAGGGGCATGTGCACGTTTACCCCGGCAACTACGAGGATTATTTGTGGCGCAAGGCGGGGGGGCCGGAGGCTATGGTGGCGGTCGTCGAAACGCCGGTGGACGCGGCGCCTGCGGCGGTTGTTCAAAAAGACAAGCCGCGGGTGAATCCGATGAAGGCGCAGAAGATGCGGGAGCGGCTGGGGGTGGTGGAGTCGGAGGTGGCTTCGCTGGAATCGGCGATTCAACAAGTCGAGGCCGCGCTGGGGGATTTTAAGAGTGCTGAGGAAACGGCCCGGCTAACCAAGGAACTGGATGTGCATCGGGGCGAGCTGGAGGCGAGGGTTGCGGAATGGGAAGAGTTGACGGCGGGGCTGGACGAGCAAAAGTAGGGACGGAGTCTATTTATCGCGCACGCTACTTTGCAGGCTTAGGGATATTGGGCGCGGATAAATAGGCTCCGTCCCTATTTTTGCTACGTAGTCTACTGCGCCCAGGTTTTTGTAAACATTACCCGCTACTCCGGCGGCGGCGGGGCCGCTTACGCCGTGGCCTCCCGTCAGCAAAACTGTTACCGCCAACTTGCCGCGGCTGGTTTCTGAGAACGATCCGAACCAACCCAGGTGCGTCGGCGAGCGTTCGTCAGTACAAGTTCCGGTTTTGCCGAAGATGGGTTCGCGGGGATCGAAACCTATGCGGCGGGCGGTGCCGTATTCTACTGCTCCGGCCATGCCGGGTTTGATTTCGGGGATCAGGGCTTCGATGTCTAAGTGGCGCTTCACGCGCGGGAGAATGGTCTGGGCTTCTTCCTGAGTCCGGGGGTATTGCAAGTAGTAGAGTGTTCCGCCGTTGGCTACCGCGCTTACTAATGCGGTGAGTTCCAGCGGGGTCAGTGCAATGCCGTCTCCGAAGCTGGTCATCATTCCCATGCCGTTCTTGGGCGGCGCAGCAGGCAGCAACCCGGCTTGTTCGCCTTCGATGTCTAGTCCGGCTTTTTCGCCGAGACCAAAGAGATGCGCATAGTAGCTGACGCGCTCGAAGCCTAGCTTCATGCCCATGCTCGCGAAGTATTGGTTGCTGGATTTCGCTAACGCCTCCGTCATCGTCATGCTGGTGCGGCCGTAGAGACGGATGCGGGTGTCGCGTTCGACAATCGATTCGCTCAGCGCCGCGAGCGCTACGGGAATTTTCACGGTGGAACAGGGCTGGAAGCCGTCGCGCAACGCCAGGCGTTGATTCACGATGCTCAGGATACGGCCGGTTTCAGGATCGGCCACAACGACGGTGCCGTTCAATTTTCCTAACGCGTCGAGAGCGGCGCGGCGCACGGTGGGGTCTTCGCCTTCAATGCGATCGCCTTCGGTCGAGTCGGCATAAGTGGGAACGCGCCATGGCCCGCGCAGAGTACGGACGGTGGTCTTCTTCACCGCAGTTATTACCGGAGCGACAGGAGCGGCCAGTTTGCGAGCGACCTTCGCGACCTTCTTGGCGGGCTTTTTGGTGATGGCGGGAGAAGTCGCGGCGCCTAAAAGCAGCAGCACGCAGGTCCCATGAAAAACTCTATTTGCTAAAAACGACAAAACTTCTCCTCAGGCTATGACGATCACGGGACCCGAACTGCCATTTTGCGCGATAAGGTAGTACTAGGTCAAGCAAATTCCATCTTAACCCTAGTAGGTACTATCGGCTGGGGGTCGAGTTCCGATAAGGGTCCGCCGGTGTTACGCTAAATCCGTGGCGTCTTCCCAGCAAGTTTCACCCGCAATCCCGAAGGAATTACTCATTCGCGATTTCGAAGGCAAGATCACCTACTTGCCGCTGGACCGCGACCGCATCATGCTGGGGCGATCTAGTGCCTGCCAACTATGCTATCCGGACGACGCCGGGTTGTCGCGCCAACACATGGCGCTCACAAAAGTGAACGGGCAGTGGATGGCGGAGGACCTGGGCAGCAAGAACGGCACCCTGGTTAATGACCGCCGGATCGACACCGCCACCCCGGTGGGCATCGGCGACAAAATCGTTGCCGGGCATTTGGAGTTAGAGCTGTCGGACGCGCTGCCGGGTGCGGCGGGCGTACAAAAAGTGGAGTTCATCGAGGTCGCGGAGAGCGCGACGTCCGGGTCGACCACCTTGGTGGCCAGCCTTGACGAGATGTTGAGCGCGCAGTCCGGCGAGATGGACAAGACTTCCATCATCCAGGGTAATCCGCAGATGCAGGCGTTGATTCGCGCGGGGCGCGAACTGGCGGGGCACCGGCCGTTGAACGAGCTGTTCGAAGTCATCATGGACCTGTCGATGGAGGCGGTCCTGGCGGGGCGCGGCGTGTTGATGACGCTCGAAGGCGATGAGTTGAAGGCGCGCGCGGCGCGGGGCGCGGGGTTCAAGATCTCGAACACGGTGCGCGACCGCGTCATCAAAGAAAAGTCCTCTTTATTGGTACGGGACGCGCAAATGGATCAGGCGCTCAAGGCGCAAATGAGCATCGTGCAGAATTCGGTGCGCAGCATGATCGCGGTGCCGCTGCAAACGAACGACCGGGTAATTGGGCTCATTTACGTGGACTCGCCGGATATGATTCGCGAGTTCTCGCGCGAGGATCTGGGGCTGTTGACAGTGATGGCGAACGTCGCGGCCATTCGCATTGAACACGCCCGGCTCAATGAAATCGAATTAGTCGAACGCGCGATGTCGAAGGAACTCGACCAGGCCGCGCACATTCAGATGGGGCTGCTGCCTTCCGCGCCTCCCAAGACTGAAGGAATGGACATCGCCGGGCGGACGTCGCCGTGCCGTACGGTGGGTGGCGATTACTACGATTACCTAGAATTTCCGGATGGCCGCTTGGGGATGCTAGTAGGTGACGTGGCTGGCAAAGGCATGCCGGCGTCGCTACTGATGTCGAGCTTGCAGGCGCGCGTCAAAGTGTTGTTCGAAGAGGGCGACCGGCTGGCGGAGAAAATCACGCGACTAAATAAGGCTACGACGGCGCACACTCCCGACAATCGATTCATCACTTTCTTCATGACAGTCGCTGATCCCGCGACCGGTGAGCTCGTATTCACCAACGCAGGTCACAATCCTCCGGTACTGGTGCGTGCGAAGGGCGGATTTGATCTGCTCGGCGGCGGCGGCATGATCCTGGGCATTCTTCCCATGGCCCAGTATGAAGAGTTCCGCATCAAGATGGAGCATGGAGATACGCTGGTGCTGTTCAGCGACGGTGTCACGGAGGCCGTGAATCCGTCGGACGAAGATTTCGGCGAGCAGCGATTGGCGGATCTGGTGGCCTCGATGAAGGGCCGCTCGGCGCACGAAATTATGGAAGCGGTGCACACGGAAGTCGCGCGCTTCACGCAAGGCGCTCCGCCGGCCGACGATATTACGGTTGTGGTGGCGCGCCGCCTGTAGGCAGCGTGTTCCACACCAGCGCCGCAGTCAGCGCGACCATGATCACTGCGGTCGACCAAGCCACTACGTTCTGCCACCAATTGTTGACGTATTCCTGCATGATGCGCTTGCGGTTGATCAGCATCAGCATGTAGAACAGCACGAAGGGCAGCAGGATTCCGTTCGCCACTTGCGAAAACAGAATCACTTTCAAGAGCGGCAGATGCGGAATGAGCACGAAGCCGGCGCCGCCGACTATCAGCAGCGTGTAGAGCCAGTAGAAAATGGGCGCTTCCGAAAAGCGGCGCTCGACGCCGGCTTCGAAGCCCAGACCTTCGCAGATATTGAAGGCCGTCGCCAAGGGCAAGATCGCTGCAGCTAGCAGCGAGGCGTTCACCAAGCCGATGGCGAAAAGCGCGCTGGCGAACTGTCCAGCAAAGGGCTTGAGAGCGAGGGCGGCGTCGGCGGCGTCATTGATTTGCGTGCCGCCTCCGGCTTTGTAGATGGTAGCGGCGCAGGCTACCACGATGAAGAACGCGATGACGTCGGTGACGACGCAGCCTAGAATCACGTCCAGGCGAGTGAGCGCGTAGTGCCGCCGGTCGACTCCCTTTTCGACGATCGACGCTTGCAGGTAGAACTGCATCCAGGGCGTGATAGTGGTGCCGACCAATCCGACGACCATCAGCAAATATTGCGAATCGCCATGGAATTGCGGAATCAGAGTATCGTGCAGCGCGCGATTCCAATCCGGTTTCGCCAAGAAAGCCGATACCGGGTACGTGAAATAAATCAGAGAAAACAGAATCATCATCCGCTCGACGGGCTTGTAGCGGCCTTTGACGATGACGATCCAGACTAAGGCTCCGCCGACCGGAACTGCCAAATATTTGGAGACGCCGAAGACTCCCATGCCGGAGGCGATGCCGGCGAACTCGGCCGCAATGTTGCCGAAGTCGGCGATCGATAGAATCGCCATGGTGATGAAGGTAGCGCGCAGGCCGAACTCTTCGCGGATGAGGTCGGACAAACCTTTGCCGGTGACGGCGCCCATGCGCGCGGCCATCTCTTGCACGACGATTAAAGCGAGCGTAGTTGGGATCAGGGTCCACAAGAGCGTGTAGCCGTACTTGGCGCCGGCTTGCGAATAAGTGAGAATGCCGCCGGGATCGTTGTCCACATTGGCGGTGATAAAGCCCGGGCCCAGCACTGCCAGGAAAGCCATCAGCCGGAATTTCACCAGCGAGAGATTGGGCTTGCGGCGTACCAAGGGTTTCGTATTGTGGAGTTCGCCGCGCATGAACGTACTTATTGAGGGTAGACGGGGAGGCGAAGGGGAAGCAAGTGAATTTACGGTTTCAAAGCTTGCACGTCGCGCAGCCGCCGCTCCAGAAACCGGCGCTCGCTGTTGTTGCTGACCAGCGCCAGCGCTCGCGCGTAGGCATCGGCAGCTTCCGCGGAAAGCCCGGAACGGCGCAGGAGATCGGCGCGCGCGGAATGCAGCAGGTGATATTTGTCCAGGCCGCCCTCGGCTGCGAGTCGATCCATGATCGCCAGGGCCGGACGCGGGCCGTGAGCCATCGCGACCGCAACCGCGCGATTGAGAGACACAATCGGAGAAGGCTGCAGACGCTCCAGAACGTCATAGAGGCGGAGGATTTCCAGCCAGTCCGTGTCTGCCGCCCGCTCCGCGCGACAGTGCACCGCCGCGATCGCAGCCTGTAGGGCATAAGGACCCGGCCCGTCGCGAAGCGCCTCTTCGGCGAGCGGCAGCGCCTCGGTGATTTGCCGCAGATCCCAGCGGCCGCGGTCTTGTTCGTCGAGAATGACGAGATCGCCGTTTGCGTCGAGGCGAGCCTCGCGCCGCGAATCGTGCAGCAGCATCAGAGCTAAGAGACCGGTTGCTTCCGCGGACGGCGGCGCCAGCAACGTTCGCACTAGCCGGCCCAGGCGGATCGCCTCCGCACAGAGATCCGTGCGCACGAGCGTGCCGCCACGGGTAGCCGCATAACCTTCGTTGAACACCAGATAAATCACCGCCAGCACGGCGTGCAGTCGCTCCGCGATCTCGCTGGCTCCGGGGACCACATAAGGAATCCGCGCGTCGCGGATTTTGCGCTTCGCCCGCACCAGGCGCTGGGCCATTGTGGCCGCCGGCACCAGGAACGCTCGCGCGATGTCCTCCGTTTCCAGTCCGCCCAGCGTGCGCAGAGTCAATGCCACTTGTGCATCGGGGGCCAGCGCCGGGTGGCAGCAAGTGAAGATCAGGCGTAGACGTTCATCGGAAATTTCGGCGTCATCGTAGTCCGGGACGGCAGTGGCCTCGCCGAGTTCGTGAGCGTAAAGATTCAATTTTTCATTGAACAGAGTCCGGCGCCGGATGCTATCGATGGCTTTGTGGCGCGCCGTCTGGATGATCCACGCGCGCGGGAATTCGGGCACGCCCGTGATCCGCCACTGCTGCACGCCGGTCGTAAACGCTTCTTGCGCCGCCTCTTCGGCGATTTCGAAATCGCCCACTAGCCGGATCAAGGCAGCGACGATCCGGCCCCAATCGGAGCGGTATAACTCCTCTACCGCTTCGTCGGCATCCCCTAGCATCTCCCTCGATGGTAAATAATTCTTTCGGAGAGTGTCGATTCGGGCTGTTGCCGTTCGACTCACCTAGGGAGGGGACACACGATGCAATATATGATGCTGGTTTATCTGGATGAAAACGCCTTGAATGAAGCCGAGCGCGAGTCCTGTTATCGCGAGTCGACGGAACTCACGCAGGACCTCGCCGCGAGCGGGCAGTATTTGGCAGCCGCGCCGCTGCAGCCGACGTCCACTGCTACCAGCGTGCAAGTGCGCGATGGCAAGCGCCTGGTGACGGACGGCCCCTTTGCGGAGACGCGAGAGCAGCTCGGCGGCTATTTCTTGATCGAGGCGAGCGATCTGGACCAAGCGATCGCCATCGCCGCCCGCATTCCCAGCGCCCGCTACGGTACCATCGAAATCCGGCCGGTGGTCGAATTGACCGGGCTGCCGGAGCAGTCCGAGGCAGGGCGGCTGGCAGGTCTCGCAAAATAAGGGAGAACGAAAACTTATGGCAAACAAAAACGGAGTACGCGTTCTCGTCGGCACGCGCAAGGGCGCTTTCATCTTGACCTCCGATGGGAAACGTGAAAAATGGGATGTCAGCGGCCCTCATTTTGCGGGCTGGGAAATTTACCATCTGAAGGGATCGCCGGTCGACCCGAATCGTCTGTACGCCTCGCAATCGAGCGGCTGGTTCGGGCAGCTCATTCAGCGTTCGAACGATGGCGGCAAAACCTGGGAGCCGGTGGATAACAAGTTCGTCTACGATGGCGTCCCCGGTACTCACCAGTGGTACGACGGCACGCCGCATCCTTGGGAATTCAAACGCGTGTGGCATATCGAGCCTTCGCTGAACGATCCCGACACGGTCTACGCGGGAATTGAAGACGCGGCGCTGTTTCGCTCCACTGACGGCGGGAAGTCCTGGGGAGAACTTTCCGGCCTGCGCGGCCACGGCTCGGGACCCCGCTGGCAGCCGGGCGCCGGTGGCATGTGCCTGCACACCATTCTGCTGGATCCCAGCGTTCCCGGCAGGATCTTCATCGCCATCTCCGCGGCGGGCGCTTTCCGCAGCGACGACGCTGGCGCCACCTGGCGTCCGATCAACCAGGGGCTAAGGTCGGAGCATATTCCCGACCCGACGGCCGAAGTGGGCCACTGTGTTCACCGCCTGGCGATGCATCCGTCGCGCCCCGGCGTTCTCTTCATGCAGAAGCACTGGGACGTGATGCGCAGCGACAACGCGGGTGATTCCTGGCACGAGGTCAGCGGCAACCTGCCCACTGATTTCGGTTTCGTCATCGACGTTCACGCCCATGAACCGGAGACCATCTACGTCGTCCCCATCAAAAGCGATTCCGAGCATTTTCCCCTCGACGGCAAGCTGCAGGTGTATCGCAGCCGCAGCGGCGGAAACGATTGGGAGCCGCTGACCAAAGGCCTGCCGCAGAGCGACTGCTACGTAAACGTCCTGCGCGATGCCATGGCAGTGGACTCGCTCGATTCCTGCGGCATTTATTTCGGCACCACCGGTGGGCAGGTGTATGCATCCGCCGATGCTGGAGACAATTGGGCCCCCATTGTGCGGGACCTTCCGCCTGTGCTCTCGGTGGAAGTGCAGACGCTCGCATGATTCGTGTGGTGCTCCCAGCGCATCTGCGAAATCTGGCCCAAGCCAACGGCGAGGTGACGGTAGAGGTAGCGGGCAAAGCCACCATCGCTTCCGTCCTTGACGCGTTGGAGGCCAGTTATCCAATGCTGCAAGGGACCATCCGCGATCATGTCAGCCGGCAGCGGCGTCCCTTCGTAAGGTTCTTCGCCTGCGCGGAGGATTGGTCTCACGAGTCCGCCGACGCCCCTTTGCCGGAAGCAGTTGTGTCGGGAACAGAACCCTTATTGATCGTAGGAGCGATTGCAGGCGGCTAGGCGCACGGAAGAAGTCCCCTACTTGCAGCTCCCACTTTCGATACGACGAAAGTAAGGCCTTATTATATTTCTGCGCGATGCCGATGGAAGAGTATGCTGCGAAGTATCGTAATTTGTTCTACTGAGGAACAGAACCAGGAATTGGGGACGTTGCTGTCAGATGTCCGGGACGTTGAGGTGGTACGCGTTTTTGCGGGCTATCCGACTTCGGAAAACCTTCTACGAAGCGTTCGAGCTCAGAAACCGGACTTCTTGTTCCTCTGTATGGACGATTTTGCCCAAGTGGAAGTCTTGCTCGCGCGCCTGGATGATCTGATGCCGGGATTTCTTGTGGTTGCCCACGGTGGCCATTTGGAACCCGAGGTAATGCGCAAACTCATGCACTTGGGTGTACGGGAGTACTTGCCGTCTCCTATCAAACCCGCCGAGTTAGCCGAGGTTATCGACTCCGTGAAGCGTTACTTGAAACGGCATCCGGCACCGGTCGCCCGCGTCGCGGATCTCTACACATTCCTTCCCGCAAAGCCCGGCGTTGGCACCTCCACCATCGCGGCTAGTGCGAGTTGTGCCTTGGCAAACGATTTGGGAGTCCATACTCTTCTGCTCGATTGCGATCTCGACGCTGGCGCGACGAAATTCCTATTCAAACTTGGTAACACTGCATCACTTGTGGATGCCCTAGAACATGCCAATAAGTTGGATGAGGATCTCCTGTCTCAAATGGTTGGAAAATGGGAGGGGCTGGATGTACTGCACGCCGGCGGACTCACTCCACCTCCGAATATCGACTTGCCCGGCATGCAGCACTTTCTTGCCATCGCTCGCTCGCAATATGAGGTCGTTTGTGCGGACCTAGCGAGTAATATGGGTCCATTCTCGGTCAATTTGCTGCGGGAATCTTCGCGAATCTTCCTGGTCACCACGCCTGAAGTGGTTCCGCTTCACTTTGCTCGAGAGAGGATGCGGCGTTTGGGCGAACTCGGCCTCAGTGACCAAGTCAGGCTTCTGGTGAATCGGAAACCGGGCGGCAAAGTGGGTCTGAAAGACGAAGAAGTGGCTGAAATGGTCGGAATACCTGTGAGCTATTCCTTCCCTAATGATTACCCGACAGTTCAAAATGCAATTCTCGGAGCCGGCCCAGTTTCTCCCTGCTCAGACCTAGGGGAGAGCATCTTAGCCCTCTCGCGCTCTCTTACAACTCACCCCGTGTCGCAAGAACCACGCTTTCGCCGTAAGTTTCTGGAATTCTTTCATGTCTCCAAGGCAGAGGATCCGGATGTTGTTTGGCACACCTGACCCTCTCTTCGCTGGGGGCGAAACTTAGAAGCGTCAGATATCCAATCCTTCGTCGAACAGATCTGCACGTAGCCGAATACCGGCGGTTGCCAGTTTCTCGTCGAACTTGGGACGAATGCCGGTAGCGGCGAACCGCCCGACCACTCTGCCGTCAGGGTCGATGCCGCGTTTAGTGAAAACGAAGAGATCCTCCAGTGCGATCACGTCGCCTTCCATACCTGTCACTTCCGTGATGGAAACCACGCGACGCGAACCGTCACTCAAACGCGCTATCTGAATCAGCAATTGTACAGCGCTAGCGATCTGCTGGCGAATCGAGGACATTTGCATGTTGGAATTAGCCATCGATACCATGACCTCCAGGCGTGACAAGGTGTCGCGGGGCGAGTTGGCGTGGATTGTCGTGAGCGACCCGTCATGGCCCGTGTTCATCGCCTGCAACATATCAAAGGCCTCCTCCCCGCGAACCTCGCCCACCACGATTCGGTTGGGGCGCATCCGCAAGCTATTGACCAGCAACTCGCGCTGGCGGACGGCTCCGCCACCCTCAATATTGGGCGGCCGCGTCTCCAGGCGGACTACGTGCGGCTGCTTGAGTTGCAATTCCGCGGCATCTTCAATGGTAATAATTCTTTCCTTGCTGTCGATGAAGACGGAGAGCGCGTTGAGCAGCGTGGTCTTTCCGGAGCCGGTTCCCCCAGAGATGACAATGTTCAACTTGGCCTTGACGCAGGCCTCGAGTAGTTCCATCATTCCCGGCGTCAGAGCCCGGCGCTCGACAAGATCGGGCGGCAGCAGTTTATCGAGGGAAAAACGGCGGATAGAGAGGGCCGGACCGTCTACCGCGAGGGGAGGAATAATCGCGTTTACACGGGAGCCGTCAGCCAGTCGCGCATCCACCATTGGTGACGATTCATCGATGCGGCGGCCAACGTGGCTGACAATTTTGTCTATGATGCGTTGCAGATGCTGATCGTCGCGAAAGGTGACTTCGGTCAGTTCAAGTAGGCCGGCGCGCTCAATGTATACATGCCTGTAGGTGTTGACCAGAATGTCCGAGATGCTGGGGTCCTTCAAAAGCGGCTCGAGCGGACCGAGGCCAAATACTTCGTCGAGCACTTCGTCGCTGATCTGTTGTTTTTCGATGGAGGTAAGCATCGTTGGTTCATCGTGGATGAGCGCGTTTAATGCATTGCGCACCTCGCTGCGGACTAGCTCGTTGTCAGCAGCCGAAATTGCCTCCAGGTTGATCCGGTCAACCAACTTACGGTGGAGGGTAAATTTTAACTCCTGGTACTTTGGCTGTTGAGTTCTTTTGGGCTGATCAGACGAGTTCTGGAACAGCCTGTGCTGCCATGACAATTGCTTCGTATTCTTGTCGTCATCATTGGGGGAAGAAGACATTGGGCCGCCGATCTTTGCATCGACCCTAGATAGTACTAAGGGTGCCTTAGTCTACCTCGCGGTGGAATATAAAGATACGGCCGGAGCTTTTCGTCTAGAATGCGGCGCGAGAACTGGCGGGCCACCTTGCTATCATGAGCATTCCACCATGGCGGACCCTGGATCAGAGCTTGCGCCGATGTCAGAGGCGATCACCGAAAATATTCGCGTCGAGGTTTTGTCGCGGTACTCAGCAGAGAACTCGCGGCCTCTGGAGGATAACTGGGTTTTCCAGTACACGGTGCGTATTACCAACCAGGGGCCGGAAACCGTGCAGTTGATCAGCCGGCACTGGATCATCACCGATGGCTCGCAAAATACCGAAGAGGTGAGAGGACCAGGCGTGGTGGGAGAGCAGCCGGTATTGGCGCCAGGCGAGTCCTTCCAATACTCATCGTGGTGTCCGCTGAAAACGCCGACCGGCAAAATGGGCGGCACCTATCAGATCGCGCGCGCCAGCGGAGAGCAGTTCGATATCGAGATCGCACCCTTCGCCTTGAAGGCCCGCTACGCGGTCAATTAACCCGGCCAAACTACCTGAAACGGGGTATTGTCAGCCCCCAAAGGTCATGGTAAAAAATGGGACGGAGGCTCGAAAAGCTATGTCTATTCGACGACTCTTTGAATGGTCCCTGGTGACTGGCTGTGCGGCTTTCGCCCTGCTGGGCGCGGACGCCAAGCCCACCGCGGTGCAAGGGGTTTTGATCGATAAAGAATGTTCTGCCAGAGCGGAAACCCGCATGGTATCCGGCTCCAATCCGCACTTAGAAGGCGGGATGCTGTGGGCTTACACGCACGACAAAAAGTGCCTATTGATGCCCGCCTGCCAGCGCACAGGTTACGGCGTGTTCACCTATGAGAGCAATAAGTTTTTGGCGTTTGACGCGGCCGGCAACCAGAAAGCGCTCGCGCTGATTCAGGGTTCGAAAAAAGACGACGATATGCGGGTCGAGGTCGCGGGAGAAATAGACGGCGACAAGATCAAGGTCACCAGTCTGAAACTACTGCCCTGAACTAGTTGCCCTGGCACTTGCCGCCGGGGCAGCGGTTGTTTTCTTCGCAGACGTATTCGAACAGACCCACCTGATCCCATTCGGGCTTGGCTTTGATCTGGAATTCCTGAGACCACGGCTTAGTAAACGTCTTGGGGTCGTCCATGGTCAGCAGGTAAGACAGTGTGTCCTTGTCTTTCCATTGAATGCGCTCGGTGGTGGTCAGCGCGTCGCTGTGCATGCGGAATTCTTTGGGATCGGTGTAGAAGTAATCGTCGATCATCCAACGCTTGAAATTCTTGGTGACGATCACCAGGGTGTCACCTTCCCAATGGCCCACGGAATCGCCGTAGAACGACGGCTCGATATCCTTGCGGAACGCGCGCCCGTCGAGCGGAATGATGCGCGACATGCGCTGGAATTCGTGGACGATGGTGAGGTAGTTCTTGGTCTGGAAAAACTGCATGGCGTTCGCGGAAAGCATTCCGGCGGGGAATCCGGCGGGCATGCAGAAGTCGCGCGGCTCGTCGTGGCGCGGATCGCCGGTGCGCGGTTCGAGAAACGCTTCGCCCCCGGGTTTGAGCGGGGCGAAATTCTTGCGGTCGAAGGTGGTGGCGGAGCTCTTACCGCGCTCGGCCCCAGGCAGGTACGTCGGCCATTGATAGATGCCGGTGAAGTCCGGCTTGCCGTCGGCAGTGCGCGGAATGGCCGGCGTGGAGGTCTGCGCGTAAATCGCGGGAGCGAAGGCCACGGCCGCGGCCAGGAGTGAAAACGGAATCGTCAGCTTTTTCATGGCGTCCTCCTCACTACTTATTGTTGTGGTCTTCCTGATTGGCGGTGAACACCATGCGGCCATCAGGATAGGTGACTTTCGAGCCGAAGGCGTTGTTCGAACCGTCCTTGGCTTTGAAGCCGTCGACAGTCACAACCGACCCCACCTGGATCGAGCTCTTCATAATGCCGCGGCGCATTAACTGACCCGGTGCACCGCCGGAAAAAGCATAGTTCGTGACCTTGCCATCCTCGCCCTTCACGTCCAGGTAGAACCAGATGTGCGGATTCTGCCATTCGACCTTGGTCACGGTGCCGACGACTTTAATCGGCTTAGAGTCGTCATACTCGGCAGCGAACGAGTGATGGGCCAGCAGGGGCGCAGAGCCCGCTAGTGCTAGCAGTAGAAAGGAAAAAAACGATCGAATCATGCTGTTACCTCGTCTTTAGGGTTAACCACAGCATATCAATAACGTCCCGCCCATGTGACTTGCTAACCTTTAGGCATGCGCCAGATTTTGATCATCGGCATCCCCATCGCAGTGATTTTGATTCTCACTGCCCTGGTGGCCTATGAGCGGCACACGGAAAGCAAGGAAGCACGCAAGCGGACGGGCCACTTGAAACGCTGGATGAGCGATCAGGGCGCCCCACCTCATTAACAGAAATAACTAACGCGAGCTCACCTTGGCGTTGCCGATACCGGAATGCACCGCTTCGGCAATTGTCGAATCCGCGTCGGCCTTCACGATGTAGCCGGCCTTCAGATTCTTCTCGGTGACTTCCTTCACTTTGGCGACGTAGGCGGCGTGCGTGGGATAGAGCATCGCCAGACGCGCGTCGTCCCAAGTAAAGTAAGAACCCATCAGGTTGCAGTTGCGTTCGCCGCCGGCCGCTCCACCTTCGTTCTGGCCGGTGTTGGTGGCAGTCGGGACAGCGTGCTGCGCCAGTTCGATCCCGCCGTGAGCGTTGCCAAGCTGGTCATGCACCACTTCCCAGCGCGGGCCTTGCGGGCCGCGGGCGGGCGTGCTTTGGGCAGGCGCGTCGGGCAGCTGCTTGAGTTCGATGTGGCTGGCGGTAGGCGGCGCGGTGCCGTCCTTCAACCAGCGCGTCGTATGGTCGAGCAGCGCGTTTAACACGTAATGCTCAGGAATGCGGCTGAACGGCGGGTTCTTGCAGACGTTGGTACCGGCCACACCATCGCCATTGCCGGCGGCTCCATTGCCCGCGCCGCCGCTGATCGAGGGGCCGTTAATCGCCGGCGACCCGTCCACCGGATCCATTCCGGAGACGCGCAGACCGAGGCCCGCCATCATGCGTGAGAATTTCGCGTCGAGGTGCGACGTCCCGGCGACTTCCCACTGACGGTACTTATCAGTATCCGGCTGGCGATTGTTTGCCTGGCCCGTGACATCGGTCTCGTTGAGCAGCTTGAAGACCTTCACGTTGAGGTCTTCGCTGACTTTGCCGCCACCGCCGTGCAGCACCACGGCGTCGTAGACTTTGGGGATCAGCGGATGCACGGAGTGGAAATAGATCCACAGACGGCCCGCCGACTGCGAGTGTCCGATGGCCACCAGCCGCGCGGCTTTCAGGTTGCCCATCACTTTGACGTTGCCTTCGCCGCGAATCGCGACCGCCGCTGCCGTGAAGGCGTCGTAGCACAGCGAATCGTCGGCGACCTTGCCGCCATCGGTGATGTCGAGCGACGCGTAACGCACCGGGCTCCATTCCTTGAGCGAGTTGACCCCGACTCTCTGGTCGGAAACCCCGACCCAGGCGTAGCCCGCGCGCAGCATATGTTCGGCGGACTGGAACCAGTCATATTCACCGTCGTGCCCTTGCGAGACGTTGTACCACTCCACCACTACGGTGCCGTTGAACTTCGCAGCGGATTTTGGACGTCGCACAACGATACGAGTCTTAAACGGATGGTTCGAATCCTTTACAGTGCCGGGCTGGCCTGGCGTGATGTTATACGCGTTGGCCTTGCCTTCGATGAAGAACTCCTGCTCCACGTAGCCTTGCTTTTCGAGGTCGAGGGGCGTGGCGTTGTAGGGATAGCCATGGTCCGCATTACGCAGGGCGGTCGTGTTCGCGACGGGTCCGGTAACGGTCACGGCGGGCAGCGGCAGGGTGGCGTCGAACGCGCAGGCGGCGCCGGCGGCTAAGAATACGAGTCCGGCCAGCCGGCCAGCGAAGTGATGATGAGTCATAAGTGAAATATCAGCCTCGCGTCTACTCTATCATTACGGAGGTCAAAATTCACTTGGTAACGGGCGGGGCGGGCTCGATGTGATCGATCAGCTTGCGCCACGCCCGCGGGTCGCCGTAGGGAATGAAATTCGCATAGTGCGAGTGTGCGTGAAGCACCTTGCGGGCGTGCTTGATGGGACAGAAATGCTGCTCCGTGCGGGCCGTGATCTCGACTATATACGCAAGCAAGCCGTTGGCGTATGAACAATAGACACAGCCTATTTTTTCGATGATGTTGAGATAGCGCAGGCTGCCGCGATCGAAGACCAGGTAATCCGCGCGAGGAACTTTCTTTATGCCATAAACCGGGAAGCAAACGGCCTGATAAATAGTAACCGCCAGATCCAGCAGCAGGAATGGGATGGAGCACAAGTAGATGACGGGCGACGTCAGAATCACCAGCGGATGAATGCCGCGCAGGTAGGGCCACAGTGCCTTCTTAAAGAGATGATGCTGCGAGGGATGAATAGCGTCGTTGAGGTCCATACAGTAATTTGTACCGCACGGGAAGGGCCGTTCGCGCCAAAAAGGCGGGCATTTGCCCCGGGGGGTTACAATGAGATTGCCACTCAATGCCGGCCCAACTTGACCTCTCCAAGCTAAGCGTTACCCAATTCGCCGAGCGCTTTCGCGGCGAGATGATTCCGCTCAGCAACACGTTTTCGTACTTCTGCGCCTCGGTTCCGATGTCGGAGGAGGACCTCAAGGAGTATCTGGAGGAGCCGGTGGCGGCGCTGCCTCCCGCGATCGCCGGAGCTCTGCCTAAGATTTCGATTTTGTTAGTCCCGTATCTGGAGCGCGGCGACGGTCATGAGAAGCGTAAGACGGCTCCGCCGGCGGCAGATTACGTCTCAATCGAACGGCCCCCTGAAGGACGCTTGTCTCCGTACACGCAACTGAAGCTGGGTGACGAAACGGTACTGGCCTTCGCACTGAAGGATCAGGAAGTGGCGGAATACCACTACCGCTTCTACCATCTGCTAGCGACGTTGATGGCGGATCATTGGACGGACGATGTCGAGACCCGCTACATCCGCATCCTTCGTGACGAGTTGAGCGCGGACGTTCACGGGGAAGTAGACGAACCGAGCTGGCGCCTGAAACAAGCCATGCGCCGCTCGCAGAACGTGCGCAATGGCAAGGCGTTTCGTGAGTATGCGCGGCAGTCTTTCGCGGATACGCTGACCTTATATCTTCACGGCATCTGTTGCGATATAGACGTCGACACCGGTCCCCGTCAGTTGCCTAGCCGGAATCTGCGGAAGCGCCTCATGCTTCTCGAAGAACTGTTCCCGCCACCGCAGGGTTACGCGGTGTTTCCCGAGCAGCTCGAAGCCTAGATTAATTTCGTGTGTGGCATCGCCGGATTCACGCATTCTAATGGGCGTCGGCAGCTAGAGCGCATCTGGGAGATCACGCGCTCGCTGATACACCGCGGTCCTGACCGCCAGGACGTTTGGGAATCTGGGAACGTCTCGCTGGGCGCAGTGCGGCTCAAGATCATCGATCTGGAACACGGCGATCAGCCCATGGTCAGCGACGATGGCGACACCGTCCTGGTCTTCAACGGCGAGATTTACAATCATGCCGAGTTGCGGCGCGAGCTCGAAGCGCTGGGGCATCGTTTCGATTCCCGCTGCGACACCGAAGTAGTGCTGCGCGCGTTCCTCGAATGGGATGTACGGTCGTTCGCGAAACTGCGCGGCATGTTCGGCGCGGCGCTCTGGAGCGAGTCGCGGCGGCGTCTGATTCTGGTCCGCGACCGCGTCGGCATCAAGCCTCTCTACTATCGCCGCCACGAAGACGATCTCTACTTTGGCTCGGAGATGAAGGCGATTCTGCTGCATCCGGAGCTGGACCGCCGCATGAACCTGCGGGCTTTAGAACGCTATCTTTCCTGCAATTACATTCCGGGGACTGAGACGCTGGTCGAAGATATTCACAAACTGGTTCCGGGAAATTGGCTCGAATGGCAAGATGGCGCGGTGTCGATTCACCCTTACTGGCAGCTCGAATTCAAGCCCGACGCGCAGATGGATCTGACGACGGCAAAAGAAGAACTCGACCGGCTTCTGCGCTCCGCCGTTACAGAGCACCTGATATCGGACGCGCCGCTAGGAGTGTGGTCGAGCGGAGGATTGGATTCGTCGACCATCCTGCACTATGCGGCCGAGGCGTCGCCGGCGCGCTTGAAAACATTTTCAGTTTCATTTCGTGGACGTAGTTTTGACGAGACTCAATTCTTCCGTGAAGTCGCCGACCGGTATCAGACAGATCATCATGAATTCGATTTGAATCCGGAGCACGATCTGCCGGGCGCGATCGAAGAGTTCGCAACCTATTCCGACGAACCCAGCGCCGACGCCGGCGCACTGCCTGTGTGGTTCCTGTCGAAAATGTGCCGTCAGGATGTCACCGTCGCGCTCTCCGGCGATGGCGCGGATGAATTATTCGGCGGCTACAACACCTACCTCGCGGACCGTTACGCACAAACGCTGCGCCATTTTCCTCGGGCCGCGCGAAGTGCCGCGGCGCGCGCCGCCGCGCTGCTCCCGGTGTCTGATGAAAAGATCGGCCTGGATTATAAGATCCGGCGCATGCTCGAAGGCTCGCTGCTCGAACCCGTCGACGCGCATTTTTATTGGAACGGGACCTTCGACGAACCGCAGCGGCGCGCTCTGCTGTCCTCCAACAGCCCGGCCAGCGCGATTCCTTTGCCTGGCGAAACCAACGGCTATCTCAACCGTTTTTTGTGGCTCGATCAGCTCTGTTATCTACCCGACGACATCCTCAATAAATGCGACCGCATGAGCATGGCGCATTCGCTCGAAGTACGGCCGCCGTTTCTGGATCACCGCATCATCGAGTTCGCGGCCACCCTGCCGGAGGATTTCAAGATCCGCGGCAGCTCTCTGAAATTCATCCTGCGCGACCTGATGAAGGATAAGCTGCCGCCTTCGGTGCTGGCGCGCAAGAAGGAGGGCTTCGATATTCCGGCGCACCACTGGCTGCGAACGACTCTCAAGCCCCTGCTGATCGAGACTCTCAGCGAAGGCAACGTGCAGGCCTCGGGGATTTTTCGGTGGGACGCCGTCAAGGGCGTATTGGACTCACACCTGGAGCGGCGAGCCAACCTCGGTTATCACTTATGGGGCTTGCTGATTCTGTTCCTCTGGATGAAGCGTTGGAAAATCCAGCCGCCATCGCCCGTCGAATCGCTCGCGTATGCGCATCACGATTGAAGCCGCAGGGAGCGATACCGCAGCGTGGATCGCGGCCCTCCGCGCGCAGGCCCACGGAGAAGAGATTCAAGTTTTCGAGTCCGGCAAACTCGCGGCTGTCCTCGGCGCTCAGTGGCTCGATTTCAAACTTCGCGGTACGGACGTTTTTCATGCATCGCCCGCGACTCCTCGTGCTCCGCGAAACGCGAAACTGACAGCCACCATCGATGATTTAAACACGAAAACCGCGCACCGTTTCGCGGAAAAAATACTGCAACACGCCCACGGCCTGATCGCCGTTTCCGAAAGTATCCGTCAAGACGCCATCCGCCTCCTGGGCATCGACGCCGAAAAAATCACAACCATCTATCCGGGTATCGCACCCGAGTTTTTCGACGCCAAGCCAGCGCCGCGGGAGCGTCCTTATGTGATGCACGGCGGAAATTTCGACACGCTGCAGACTGCGTGGCGCGCCCTGAAACCGGAATTGCAGCGCGACTATGACCTATTCTCGGCCGATACGCACACTGACAAGCTTCCTGGACTTATGGCCGGGGCCACACTGTTCGTTTATCCGGCCATTTACCACGGCTTCGCGCTCCCGGTAGCACAAGCTATGGCGGCACACGTGGCAGTAGTCACTTCCAACGTATCGTCCATGCCTGAAGTAGGGCGCGACGCCGCGGTAATGGTAGATCCGCATAGTCCAGCCGAAATCGCAGCCGGAATCACGCGCCTATTGGAGTCCGAAAGCGAACGCGCCAAACTAGCCCGCTACGGCCGCGCGCGCGCCGAAAAATACCGCTGGGAGAAATGTGCCGAAGACTCCTTGGCTTTCTTCCGGCGCCTCGCCGGCGCGTGACTACTTCGCGTCGACGGTGAAATCCCAGATCTGCGGATTCATTTTGCCTTCGGTGTACTGGATCAGCGCGTATTCACCGGGCTCCAGCGGCTTTATGGGCCAGATTTTGTAGAGCAGATCGGCCTCCTGCTTCTTGAAGGTCTCGATCTTCTGGATCATCTCGTCCACCATTTTTTCGTCCTTGATTTGTAGGATGGACAGGTTCTCCACCACCCGCGAATCCTTCTTCGTCGCCGTCAGCTTGACGATTTCGAAGCGCTCGTAGTCGGACAAGCGGAAATAGAATTCCGGACGGGCGTCGGCGATGCGCAAGGGCGCGTGGTCGCCGTCCAGTTCAATCGTCGCTTTGCCGGGAATCAGGGGAACAGGCGAGAGCACTCTCAACACCGTGCGCTTCTTGTTGCTGACCACTTTCGATTCGGCCTGCTTCACCGCTTCCGTCATCTCGCCGCGAATATAGTAGGCGCCGGCCTGCGTAGGAATCGCGGCGACCTGTTTGCGAGCCAACTTCTCAGCCGCGCGCTCTTCCGCTTCGGCCTTGGCATCGGTGGCGAGTTGCGTTTCGCGCTCCTTTAACTCACCCTTGGTGCGGTCCAGGTCCACGAGTTCGAGCGGGATCTCTTCCCATTCGCCGCGCTCCGTGCTGTAGTAGCGGACGCGATCGGACTTCACTTCGTACTGATTCGTGAGCTGGTAGCTGCCGTCCTTGAGATACAAACGGTCGGCTGCAGAAGCGACGGCGAGAGCCAGCAAGACGAAAGCTGCGGCGCGGAGAAACACCTTGCTTCTATTATGAAGGAATCCCATGCGGATCGGTCTGCATACATCCATCGCTAAATCTCTCGAAAGCGCAGCGTTACGTGCCGCCGAGCTGGGCGCCAACACCTTCCAGATTTTCTCTGCGAGTCCGCGGCAGTGGAAAGCTTCGTCCCCGAGCACCGAATCGATCGCGCTCTTAAATCGCGCACGTGACAAGTACGACTTAACGCCGCTAGTGATCCACGACAACTACCTGATCAATCTGGCCGCTGCGGACGAGACCCTTTATGCGAAGTCCGTCGAGGCATTTCGCGGCGAACTGGAGCGCGCCATCGCCATCGGCGCCGAGTACCTGGTCGCGCACCCGGGAAATTACAAAGGGCAGTCAGTCGAACAAGGCATTTATCGTTTTATCGAAGGAGTCTCGCAAGCCGCCGCCGGTTTGAAGTTCGGGAAACTAATGCTGCTGGCCGAGTGCACCGTCGGCGCGGGCGCGCAAATCGGCGGACGCTTCGAAGAGCTCGCTGCCATCCGCGAATTCGCGCCGCGTATGACGGATCTGCCCGTAGGCTTTTGTCT
>Ga0265314_10000758_pt1 | contig 38623 bp, 31 predicted proteins | sample 4126metaG_FD_203106 | JGI IMG/M metagenome (GOLD analysis project Ga0265314, IMG submission 203106) | Rhizosphere microbial communities from Carex aquatilis grown in University of Washington, Seatle, WA, United States - 4-1-26 metaG | ecosystem: Host-associated > Plants > Roots > Rhizosphere >...
GGTCGCCAGGGCGGCCGAAATCGCCGCGGCATTGCCGGACGTCACGCAAAAGATTGGCGTGTTCGTCAACCTGCCGGCCGACGAAGTGCGACAAATTGCGGCGCGGCTTTCGCTGGATTGGGTTCAGGTGCACGGCGATGAGCCGCCCGAATTCCTTGCAAGCCTTGGTGGCATTCGGGTGCTTCGCGCTTTCCGGCTGCAGGCTGGCGGCTTGCCGGCGGTATCAAATTACCTTGCTGAATGCCAAAGGCTCGATGCCATGCCCGGCAGGGTCTTGCTCGACTCTTTCCGCGCCAGTGCGTACGGAGGCACTGGATTGGTGCTGGATTGGCAGATGGCGGCGTCGTACCACCAACTCAGCGCGGCGCCACCGCTGGTTCTTGCCGGCGGATTGGTCGCATCGAATGTCGCTCAAGCAATCGCGGCGGTCCGACCCGCGGCCGTCGACACGGCTAGCGGAGTCGAGGAGAGTCCTGGGCGAAAAGATCACGCCCAAACCATGGCCTTCATCACCGCGGCCAAAGCAGCCTTCGCGGCGATCGGGCGATAAGTGTCCGGCCTTGCCAGCCGCGCTGCCGGCATCGTATCATGCCATGCGACCAACCTCTGGTTGCAACAGTTGCGATGCGATCGAGGTCGGCGCATTACGAACCCTATTGAATGGAGAATTACCGTGTCGCAGGTCGAAACCAGGCTTCCTTTCAAAGTCGCAGATCTCTCATTGGCCGATTGGGGCCGGAAGGAAATCATGCTGGCCGAAAACGAAATGCCCGGCCTGATGGCGCTGCGCCAGAAGTACGGCCATTCGAAGCCTTTGGCGGGCGCCCGAATTGCCGGATGCCTGCACATGACGATCCAGACAGCGGTCTTGATCGAGACTCTCAAGGAGCTTGGCGCCGAAGTGACCTGGAGCAGTTGCAACATCTTTTCGACACAGGACCATGCCGCGGCTGCGATCGCCAAGGCCGGCTTCGCCGTTTACGCCTGGAAGGGCATGAACAACGTCGATTTCGACTGGTGCATCGAGCAGACGCTTTTCTTTTCCGACGGGCAGCCGCTCAACCTGATCCTCGACGACGGCGGCGACCTGACCGCGATGGTCCATCAGAAGTACCCCGAGCTGCTATCGGGCATTCGCGGCCTTTCGGAAGAGACGACGACCGGGGTCCACCGTCTCTATCAAATGCACGAAAAGGGTGAGTTGAAAGTCCCCGCGATCAACGTCAATGATTCGGTGACCAAAAGCAAGTTCGACAACCTTTACGGTTGTCGCGAGTCGCTGGCCGACGGCATCAAGCGGGCCACCGACGTGATGGTGGCCGGCAAGGTGGTGGTCATCGGCGGATATGGCGACGTTGGCAAGGGCTGTGCCCACTCGATGCGGTCGCTCGGCGCGCGGGTGATCGTCACGGAAATCGACCCGATCAACGCCTTGCAAGCGGCGATGGAGGGTTTCGAAGTCACCACAATGGACGAGGCGGCACCTAGGGGAAACATCTTCGTCACCTGTACCGGCAATCGCGATATCATCCTTGGGAAGCACATGCAAGCAATGCCCAACGATGCGATTGTCTGCAACATCGGTCACTTCGATCTTGAAATCGACATGGCATGGTTGGCCTCTCAAAAGAGCATCCGCAAGCTGGAAATCAAACCCCAGGTCGATCGTTATACATTTGCTGACGGCCACTCGATCATCGTGCTCGCGGAAGGCCGGTTGGTGAACCTGGGCTGCGCCACGGGGCACCCGTCGTTCGTCATGTCGACTTCTTTTTCCAATCAGGTCCTGGCCCAAATCGCGCTTTGGACCGAAACGGAGAAGTTTCCGCTCGGCGTGCACGTGCTGCCCAAGACGCTCGACGAAGAGGTCGCCCGGCTGCACCTGGAAAAGCTCGGCGTCAAACTCACCAAGCTCACCGCCGTCCAGTCGAGATACCTTGGCGTCCCTGTTGAGGGGCCGTATAAGCCGGAGCATTATCGGTATTAGAAAATGCCAGAAATCCACGCCTTCCGTGCCCTCCGTTACGACCTGGGGCATGTCGGTTCTCTCTCCGACGTGATTGCCCCACCGTACGACGTGATTGGTTCCGAACTGCAAGACCAACTCTACAAGCGTCACCCCGCGAACGTCATTCGATTAATTCTTAATCGAGAGGAGCCTGGTGACGACGGCTCGAACAACCGCTACACGCGCGCGGCCCGGTTCCTCAAGAACTGGCGGAACGAGGGTATTCTCTTCACCGAATCGGACCCGGCCGTGTATGTCTACCACCAGGTCTTTCTCCATGCTGGCGCAAACTACACCCGCCGCGGGTTTATGGCCCGCGTGAGACTGGAACGCTTCGGAGAGGGTAAAATCTACCCGCATGAGGAGACACTCGCCGGCCCCAAGGCGGATCGATTGCTGTTAACCAAAGCGTGCAAAGCGAACCTGAGCCAGATTTTCGGCCTGTATCCCGACCCGCATGCGGAAGCCCAGGACCTGCTCGAATCGGCTATCGCCGGCAAGATGCCGCTGGAGGCGACAGACCACCTGGGGGTCGTCCATCGCCTCTGGCCGATTACCGATATCCAGGTCGCCGCGGCGCTCGCCGGCGTGGTTGGGCCCAAACCGGTCTTCATCGCCGATGGCCACCATCGTTACGAAACCGCTTGCAACTACCGCGACCAATTGGCGGCAGCGGGGCCTCTATCGGCCAATCATCCCGCCAATTTCGTATTGATGATGTGTGTCGGCATGAGCGATCCCGGCATGCTCGTTCTTCCCACCCACCGGTTGTTTCGCGGATTACCCGCGATGACTTCGGCGGACTTGCTCGCGAAGTTGGGCGATTCGTTCACCACACGCCTGGCCGGCGAGGGCGCCGATTTGGCAGCGAATGTTTGGGAAGAAATTGAAACCGCCGATGACCAGGGCACGATCGGCTTGTTCACGACGAAAGACGAGCGCTGGGTCGTTGCCAGCATCACTAACGCTGGCCGGGCGAAGATGTCCCAATCGGCGCCGGAGCACTGCGCCGCATGGTGTGGTTTGGGGGTCGCAGTCTTGCATCGCCTGGTCGTCGATTCGTTGCTGGCGGCGCCTAACTTGCCAAAACCGCGCTATGTTCACCAGGTGGAAGAAGTCGTCGCCGGGTTGAAATCGGACGAATTTCAGCTTGCCGCAATGGTCATGCCCGCCACCGTTGAGCAGATACGCACGATCAGCGAGCACCACGAAAGGATGCCCGCTAAGAGCACCTACTTCTATCCCAAGCTCCTCAGCGGATTGGTGATCAATCCATTGGAGTAGCAGGGTGCCGATTTCGCTCCAGGTGCCGTGTTTCACGTGAAACCCATTTGCGGCGCTCTTGCCGGTCACGCCCATGGCTCCATGGGAGAGTTGAGTATCAAATGCGGCGACTGGATGTTTCACGTGAAACATGCCGAGTTTGACGCACTCGATTCGCTCTTCCTCGAATCCTCGAGACCGTGTTAGAATCGCTCCAGACACGCGCAGTTTTTGGCAGGCGGTCGTCCAAAAACCGTCGCGTTGCTTCAAGGAGGGGGCCGGTGGCAAGGATCCTGTGCGTCGCAAATCAAAAGGGAGGGGTCGGCAAGACCACCACGGCGATCAACCTGGCTGTCGCGCTTGCCAAGAGCGGAGCTCGCACTCTGTTGGTCGATCTCGATCCGCAGTGCAACGCGACGAGCGGCCTCGGGCAATCACCCGCGGGGCGGCACCCCCTGATTTCCGAGCAACCGCTCAAGGACTCGCTGTGCCAGGTTTCAACAACGGGGCTGGAGCTGGTACCGGGCAGTCGGAATTTTCACGATGTCGATGCGTTGGCCTCGGCCGACGACAACCAAACCGCGACGCTCCGCCAGCATCTCGCGGGCGGCCTTTCCGGCTACGACTTCGTGCTGATCGACTGCCCCCCATCGCTGGGTCAACTCACGCGAACGGCACTGGCGAGCTCGACGGAAGTGCTGATGCCAATTCAATGCGAGTATTTCGCGATGGAAGGCTTGACGCAGATGATCGAAGTCATTCGCCAGGTCATGACCCGATTTCCGGGCAAACTCAAGTTTGGCGGTATCCTGCTGACGATGTATGACCATCTACTCGAATTGACACGCGAGGTGGACGAGGAAGTACGCGATTTCTTCGGCGAGATCGTCTATCGCACGGTGATTCCTCGCGACGTGGCGGTTTCGGAGGCCCCTAGCCACGCGCTTTCGGTGATTGATTACGCGCCGCGTACCCGCGGAGCGCGGGCTTACGTCGAACTTTGCATGGAGGTACTCGAACGTGATTAAAGAACGTCGTCTTGGACGCGGTTTGGAAGCCTTACTCGGCAATTCCGTTCCGACACCCCACGAAGGACCGTCGTTGCACGTCGTTGGCAACGCCGAGCCGGCATCGATCGCCCCCCTGAAGGTTGGGGTCTACGATATCGTGGCCAATCCATTCCAGCCTCGCCGCGACTTCGACGAGGCTGAAATCGACACGCTTGCCGACAGTCTCCAGCAGCACGGACTATTGCAACCGGTCATCGTGCGTCGGATCGACGAACGTTATCAGCTAGTGGCCGGCGAACGCCGACTGCGCGCTGCGATCAAGGCCGGTTGGGCCGAGGTCCCAGTGCAAGTGGTCGAGGCCGACGATCGGCAGACTGCCGAAATTGCGATTGTTGAGAATCTGCAGCGGAAGGACCTTAACCCGCTAGAGAAGGCCGCTTCGTTCCAACGATATCTGGAGAGCTACGCGGCGACTCAAGAGGAGCTGGCGCAGCGATTACAGATCGACCGTTCCACAATCGCCAATTTGATTCGGCTGCTCGAGCTCCCCGCCGAGGTGCAACATTCGGTGCGTGCCGGATCGATCAGCCAGGGGCACGCTCGGGCCTTGCTTCCGCTGGGGGACGAACGCGAGCAGTTGGCCGTTTGTCGCCGCGTGATTGAAGAAGGGTTGAGCGTGCGCGCGGTCGAGAGCCTCGTGCAAGATACGATTCGAGCCGCCGACACCGGACCAGTGAACGTGGTCCCGAGCGACGGTGGGCCGGCGACTCCTCCTGCGAAACGAGGCAGCCAGCACCTGGCGTCCATTGAGCACGAGCTCCGCACGGCGCTTGGAGCAAAGGTGGATGTCCGCCAAGGAACCAAGGGGCGTGGCCGGATCGTGATCCACTTCGCAAGCCACGAGGAGTTCGAACGTTTGCACCAATACCTTTGCGGCGAGGCGGTAGTGTCGCACAGCCAGGCGGGATAGAGGCTGGTGAGCGTAGTTCCGCAAAAAGCCCGGGTGTTCCAGCCTGACCGGACCTAGCATCACCCTAATTCACGATTTGCTTCGGCGAAGGGTGGGCGGTAGTATAGGTGCAACGCCTCGGGGCGTGGCGCAGTCTGGCTAGCGCGTCTGGTTTGGGACCAGAAGGTCGCAGGTTCGAATCCTGTCGCCCCGACTACCGTTTGCGTGGATCCGCATTGCGGTTCGGAAGTAGCGCCAAGACCATTGAATGCGATACCCAAATCGGGGTAGACTGAAGGGCTGTGTGTTCGCTCCCTAGCTCCGGCCCCGCGACTGGGGCCCCTGCCGGACCCTGAGGTTCGCAATGAGTGAAAGTGTATCGCCAAGCGGAATTCCTGCCACGGCGTCCACCCAGCCCGTCGCACGAGCCACGTCGGTTTCGAAAACGCCCAATGCCCCGGCCGTCGCCCAATCGGCGGCGGCAACCCTGCCAGATAAAGGCGCGGCCGGCAAGGCGGTCTCCTCCCCAACTTCGAAATCGCCGACAGGGAGCACGGACGCGAGTGCGCAGCCCCCGGACGGCGAGATGCCAGGCCGCCGCCGTTTTTTCTTGGCGAGTGGCCAGATCCGTTTGGCGCTTTCCACTTGGGTTTCACTGATCGTCCACGCGGTGCTGATCATCGTGCTGGGCCTCTACATGATCGATCTGCCGAAAAAGAGCGAACTCAAAGATCTCACCGCGGTCATCCCTGACCGCCCCGACGAGCTGCTGAACGAAGTGCTCGACACGACGATTACCCCTACTGAACAACTGGCGCTAACCAGTTCATCGGCTGCGCCGGTCTCGGGCACCGGCGGAGGAGGCGGAGAGGGGGCCATCGTCGGAACATCGGCCCCCAGCTACGACAAGTCGGTGGGCTCCGCGCCGGAAGGCCCCAGTATGCCGATCGGCGACATCGGCGATTTCTCCTCCGGCGGCAATCATTACGCCATGGACTTGCCCGATGGCACCCTGGGCGAGCCTTCCGCCGTGGTCGACAACTACCAGCAGGCGATGGACCGAATCACACAAGAGATCCTCAACATGCTCGCCAAGAACAAGGTTCTGGTGATCTGGTGCTTCGACGAATCGGAGAGCATGAAGGACGACCAGAAGGAGATTCGCGACCGGATCGATAAGGTTTACGTTGAACTGGGCCTGGCAGAGTCGGCCCAGGGCGACGCGCTTCTAACCGCGGTCACCAGTTACGGGGAAGGCTTCCACGTCCATACGGCGAAGCCCACGTCCGACATCGAGAGAATCCGTGAAGCAATTGGCTCGGTACCCGTCGACGAAAGCGGTAAGGAGATCATGTCGATGGCCGTGGGCAAGTCGATCGCAAGCTTCCACAAGTACGCCACTTCGGGACGGCGGCAGTTGGCGCTGATCCTGGTCACCGACGAAAGCGGCGACGAAACGGACAATTACGAGCACCTCGAAGCCGCCATCAAGGAAGCGCGCGACACCCGTTGCGTAATTTATACGCTCGGACGGGAGGCGGTCTTCGGTTACCCATACGTGTTCATGAATTGGGTCGATCCGAAAACCGAAATCAACTTTTGGCTGCAAATCGACCGTGGACCGGAAACGCCTTACCCCGAGCAATTGCAGATCGACGGCTTTACCCGCCGCTGGGACGCCCACCCCAGCGGCTTCGGTCCCTACGAACAGGTGCGAATGGCGCGGCAGACGGGCGGGGTATTCTTCATGCTCCCTAGTCCTGAGGTGAACCTCGTCGCCCGCGACGACCGCAAGTACGAGATCGAGGCCATGCGGCCTTACCTGCCCGACCTGGGGCCGAGGCTCGACTACGCCCGCGAGCGCGATGAAAGCGAACTGCGCACAACGCTTTGGAAGATCATCACCGACTTGAACCCATACAACCCCAAGGCCTCGCCCTATTGCACGGTGCAGGTCACGTTCCCGATCGCTCCGCAGGAGTTCGTAAAGGCCGCCTTGGCCAACCAGAAGACGGCCCTGGGCATGCTTCAGTACTACGAACAAGCGGAGAAAGCGATGGAAAAGCTCAAGCCGTTGCGAAACCGCGAGTACACGCCTCGATGGCGGGCGAACTACGACTTGATGTACGCCCAAATCATTACCTACAAGGTGCGCATTTACGAATACGGCGCCTATCTTGAGGCGTTCATGAAGCAACCGAAACTGATCAAGAACCCGTTGGGCGCTACCAAGAAAACGACCCATTGGGACATCCGCACCCGCGCCGAGACTATGACCGAGGACAAGACCAAAGACTACGTCATCATGGCCAAGAGAATGCTCGAAGACGTGATCAAGGAACATGCTGGCACGCCCTGGGCCGCCCGAGCCCAGTGGGAGCTCGCCCGTGGCTTTGGGGTTGAGTTGATCGAGGCATTCTATGATCCGCGCCGCGGCGACGTGAAAGTACCGAAGCTCTAGCCGGATGATCTTGCTGTTGCAGGACCGTTGGCGTACAGTGCTTCGCCGGCTTCAGCAACTCCAGGAATGAATCAAGGATGGCGGCGGGAACGGATAGGTTGTCGTTCGAACGCTCGGATGCGGCCCTGCTCGACGCGGACGTGTCCGCGGAGAAACGCGATTTCTACCAGCGGATGCCACCGCTGCCGGTGCCACTGGACCGAGGCCGGGTGGCGAACGCTTGGTTGCCCAGGGGGGGGCAAGTGCTGGATATCGGTTGCGGTGCCGGATACCACGTGCGGCATTTCGCCCGGCGCGCGGCGCGGGTGGTCGCGATCGATGTCGACCCCACGACGCTCCCCCTCGCGAGGCGGCGCGTCCGCAGCAGCCGCGTGACTTTCTTGCGCTACGACGGACGGAAACTACCTTTCGGTGACGCCAGCTTCGACGCGGTTTCAATGCTCGACGTGCTGGAACATGTCGCCGACCGTGAAAGTTTGGTGGCTGAGATATTTCGAGTGTTGCGCCCCGGCGGACATTGGATCGTAAGCGTTCCATACCGGGGATCCTTCGCTTGGCTTAGCCCGGAAAATCTGGCGTTGGACTACCCGCGGGTGTATGGCGTCGTCAGCAAGCTGTCGCGGGTCCGTTTCTGGATTCGCGACCACCTGGCGAGCGGAATGCGGCACCACCATTTTGGCATCGACGAGTTGGAACGCCTGTTCGACGGCCGTTTCGAGGCTGTGGCCCACGCTCGGCGCGGAGGGCTGCTGTATGGCCTGGCGTACACGGCGCTTTGTTTTCCGCCGCCGTTTCTGAGCCGGCTGCAGGCTTGGACATCGGCATGTTTTGCCTTGATGGCCCTCGACTACCAGGTACCCTATGGACCGTTTGCGTATAACCTGATCATGCGGCTCCGGCGTGAAGAGGCCGCACCCATGATCGACGCCGCGTTTACCGAGACAACCGACGAATCATACCATGCGACTCGCCAGGGGCGCGCGGCGGCAATGGCCGCATGAACGTGGCGCCTACTGCCGCCTGTTCGCGGGAATTCGAATGGAAAAGCTACCCGGCTAGGACTCGAACCTAGAATGAGGGAGCCAAAGTCCCTAGTGTTACCATTACACCACCGGGTAGTACGATCCTTATCTCCCCGCGTCAGGCCGATTCACGATCGAGAAGGCGAGTTGCTCCAACTCGATCGCCAAATCAACACCCACGATGCTGACCGTCGCAGGCAACGCAATGGTTACTGGAGCGAAGTTCAATATTCCTTCGACCCCAACGGCCACCAGGCGGTCGGCCACGGTCTGCGCCGCGACGGCGGGTACGGCGATCATACCGAGCCGTATCCTATGGATTCGGGCCAACTCTGGCAAGCGAGCGAGGTGACAAACCTCCAGCCCCTCAATCTTCAGGCCAACCTTGGTAGGGTCGACATCGAAAGCCGCGGCAATGCTGAATCCGCGCTGTTGGAAACCGCGATAGCCCAGTAGAGCGCGGCCCAGGTTGCCCGTCCCAACGAGGGCCGCCGGCCATTGTTGGTCGGTGCCAAGGATTTTCTTGATGGCCGAAATGAGCTCATCGCAACGGTAGCCGATGCCGGGATAACCAAAATGGCCAAAGTAGGCCAGATCCTTGCGGACCTGGGCGTCGGAGAACCCCAGCACGCTTCCCAACCGGTTTGAACTCGTGGTGGAAAAACCGTCGCGGGTCAGGTGCTCCAACTCCCGGAGATAGAGACTCAGCCTGCTGACGACGGCCTTGGGAACCGTGTTGTCGGGAGTGCAGGAGGCGGCATTGCTTTTCGAGTCGCTCATGACGGCAAGGTAGAACATCCCCCGCAAGTGGGCAAGGGGACGCCTCTTCCGGTGGAAGCCTCGAATCCGCGCGAAGAACGGCGACGGATCTCAGGTTCGAGCCGCCTGACTCCCTGCTTCCAGCTTCTTTCGCCAATTGCCTGCGATTAGTAGTTCAGGAAATTGGCCTGGTCGGCGTAGAGTTGGCCTGTGGTCGTGTTGTAAAGCCAGCCGCCCGTGCCGCTGGGGGCGGTGGGCGGCGACGACGTGGTGGCCGTGACCGTGTTGACGTTGGTGAAAGGGTTGGCGGGCAACGACTGCAGTAAGTATGGCCCATAAGGGAACGTCGGGCCCGCGGTGCCAATGTTCCCGTTGATATCGGTGGCCGCCATCAATTGCGGCAGGGAGCCGTTGGTGAGCTGCGGCAGGGCACCGTTATGGTGCAGCTTGTAAAGCTCGACCTGCGAGCGGAGCGAGTGCAAGTTGAATTGCAGTGAGCTCGTCTTCGCGTCGTTGGTCGACGACGAGAATTGCGGGATGATCGTCGCGGCCAAGACGGCCATAATGACAACCACGATCAAGACCTCAATCAACGTAAATCCGCCGCGACGTCGCTTGCCGGTCGTCATTTCAAGAACCCTATCTGAGCGTAAGACAACTTGCCATCTTTCCGTAATTGTAAATAGGTCGAAAATCGCGCGCCGTCAAAAACGTTCAAGAAAGGCGGAGGGGGACCAGCGGCTGAATTCGTGCCGCTCGACAAGAGGCGCGTCAAGTTGGCGACGGCCGGCAGTTTCGCGATGTTCATTATCCAAGGCGCTAAGCGGATCGGCAGACCTGATCGGCGCAGGCGGCGCCACGGGGTCAGCCGTCAAAGAAGTTACATCGGCACCCGGATACCCAAACAACGCATGATTTACATGCCATTTCTTTTGTCCAAATCAAGCACACCACCCCGCTTGACGATATTTAGAGTCATACGGCGAATCGAGCGCGGGATTGCAGTGGCTACGACGTCCGGGGCGAGTCGGATGGTCGTGCAGTCCGGGCGACTTGGTTAACGCACGTCAAGTGCGCAGGCCGATGAAGTCGTTGGCGAGCGCTCTCGCCAGACCAGGCCCTACCCATTTTGGATTGTCCCTTGGAGGAGGCAGGAACATGAAAACCCTGTTGGGAGCTCCGATGATCGCTGTGGTGCTTACAGCGCTCTCGGTCGGCTCAGCCGACGCCGGCTATTGCGGCGCGGCGCGATACAAATGTTGTGCTCGTGGCTGTAACACCGCCAGCTACGCCTGCTGCAAGCAGCAGTGTCACACCGTGATGAAGACCTGCAAGGAGGTGGTCTACGAGAAACAGAACTACACGTGCTACAAGACGTGCTACGAGACGGTCTGCGAGGATCGCACGATCGACTGCGTGAAGTACGTCCAGGAGACCGCCTACCGCGATTGCGAGTACACGGTCTGCAAACCCGTCTGGGAAACCAAGACCCGGACATGCAACTACACCGTGTGCAAGCCGGTCTGGGAAACCAAGACCAAGGACATCTGCTACACCGTGTGCAAGCCCGTCTGGGAGACCAAGACCAAGGAAATCTGCTACACCGTGTGCAAGCCGGTCTATGAAACCAAGACCAAGGACATCTGCTACACGGTCTGCAAGCCCGTCTGGGAAACCAAGACCAAGGACATCTGCTACACCGTGTGCAAGCCCGTCTACGAGACCCGCACGAAGGACATCTGCTACACGACCTGCAAGCCCGTCTGGGAAACCAAGACCAAGGACATTTGCTACACCGTGTGCAAGCCCGTCTGGGAAACCAAGACCAAGGACATTTGCTACACCGTGTGCAAGCCCGTCTATGAGACGAAGAGCAAGGAAATCTGCTACACGGTCTGCAAGCCCGTCTACGAGACCCGCACCAAGGAAATTTGCTACACGACCTGCAAGCCCGTCTACGAGACGAAGACCAAGGAAATCTGCTACACGGTCTGCAAGCCCGTCTACGAGACGAAGACCAAGGAGATTTGCTACACGGTCTGCAAGCCGGTCTACGAGACGAAGACCAAGGAAATCTGCTACACGGTCTGCAAGCCCGTCTACGAGACCCGCACCAAGGAAATCTGCTACACGACCTGCAAGCCGGTCTGGGAAACCAAGACCAAGGAAATCTGCTACACGGTCTGCAAGCCGGTACACGAGACGCGCGAGCGCTCCGTGTGCTATACCGTCTGCAAGCCGGTTCACTATACGAAGACGATCCAGGTCTGCTGTGGCCATTGGGAGACCAAGGTCACCGAGTGTGCCGGCCGCGTGATCACCAAGTGCGTGCAAGAGCCGGGCTGCTGGGTCTGGGATCCTTGCTGCTGCCGTTGCGTCTACAAGCCCGGCTGCGTCAAGAAGTGCCATGTGCAGTGCCCGCCGGTGAAGGTCTGCAAGAAGGTCTGGGTACCTGAAGTGCAGACGAAAACGGTCGATTGCGTGAAGTACGTTGCCGAGAACTGCACCAAGACGGTCCAGTACACCTGCTGCAAGATGGTGCCCGAGCAACGCGTGAAGACCTGCACCTACAAGGTCTGCCATCTGGTGAAGGAGAACCATGTCAAGAGCTGCAGCTACCAGGTCTGCAAGATGGTGCCCGAGCAACGCGTGAAGACCTGCACCTACACGGTCTGCCACATGGTGCCCGAGCAACGCGTGAAGACCTGCACCTACAAGGTCTGCCACATGGTGAGTGAGAACCGGGTCAAGACCTGCACTTACCAGGTCTGCCATCTGGTGAAAGAGAACCATGTCAAGACCTGCACCTACCAGGTCTGCAAGATGGTGCCCGAGCAACGCGTGAAGACCTGCACCTACACGGTCTGCCACATGGTGCCCGAGCAACACGTGAAGACCTGCACCTACAAGGTCTGCCACATGGTATCGGAGCAACGCGTGAAGACCTGTGCCTATAAGGTCTGCCACATGGTGCGTGAAAACCATGTCAAGACCTGCACTTACCAGGTCTGCAAGATGGTGCCCGAGCAGCGAGTGAAGACCTGCGCCTACAAGGTCTGCCACATGGTGCGTGAAAACCGCGTGAAGACCTGCACCTACCAGGTCTGCCACATGGTGCCCGAGCAGCACGTGAAGACCTGCACCTACAAGGTCTGCCACATGGTGCCCGAGCAATGCGTAAAGACCTGCACCTACAAGGTTTGCCACATCGTCAAAGAGTGCCACAGCAAAGAGGTGCCTTACAAGGTCTGTCATATGGTCGCTGAGAAGCACGTCAAGCAAGTACCGTATTGCGTCTGCAAGCCGGTGCACTACACCAAGACCATCCAGGTCAAGCGGTGCGTGCCCAAGCAGGTGGCATACACGGTGACCCGTTGCGTGCCGAAAGTGATCTGCAAGCAAGTGCCGGTTACGATTTGCTGCCCGGCGCCTTGCTGCAACTAGTTTTGCGAAGGAATTGCCTCCTCCTGCTGTCGGTCAGCGGAGGGCCTGGTCTCGCCACCCGCGGCGGCCCGATCCGGATGGATCGGGCCGCCGTTTTTTTGCGCTGCACGAGTCATTGGTCGTTTGAGTATGGTCGCCCGCCGAGCAGCCGCTCCCAGCCGATTGCGATTGTCCAACGACCACCCTTGACATTCTCCCGCTGCGCCGCCATCCTCCTCGACATGGCTTCCCGGCAATTCGACATCGCGATCATCGGTGGTGGGATCGTGGGGCTGGCGACCGCCTACGCGCTGGCGCCGCGCCATGGCAAATCGCTTGTGGTACTGGAGGCCGAGGACCGGTTGGCGGCCCATCAGACAGGCAACAACAGCGGTGTTGTCCATTCGGGTCTCTATTACAAGCCGGGCTCACTGAAGGCCCGTAATTGCGTCGAGGGACGCGAAGCGCTGTACCGATTCTGCGGGGAGCACGGCGTCGCCCACGAGCGTTGCGGTAAAATCGTGGTGGCGACGCGGCCCGATGAATTGCCACGATTGGAGGAGCTCGAGCGGCGCGGAACGGCCAACGGACTCGTGGGAATTCGCAGGCTCTCAGCCGACGAGATCCGTGAATTCGAACCCCACGCCGTAGGCATCGCCGGGCTGCATGTTCCGGAAACAGGCATCGTCGATTACGTGCAGATGTCGCGGACGTTGGCGCGGTTGGCATCGGAAAACGGGATCGAGGTGCGAACCGAGGCCTGCGTGCGAGGCTATCATCGGGCCGCCGATGTTTTGACGCTGGAGACCACCGCCGGCGCGTGCCAATGCCGCCATCTAATTGCCTGTGCCGGTTTAGAGGCCGACCGGGTTGCGCGGATGTGCCAGGTGGAGCCCGGCGTGCGGATCGTGCCGTTTCGTGGTGAGTACTATCAACTTACGCCCCAGCGTGCGCACCTGGTTCGCAACCTGATCTACCCGGTACCCGATCCGCGGTTTCCGTTCCTGGGCGTGCATTTCACGCGAATGGTCCATGGCGGTATCGAGGCCGGCCCAAACGCCGTTTTGGCGCTCAAGCGCACCGGCTATACGCGGACCAGCTTTTCGCTGCGCGACGTGGTGGAGATGGCGCGTTTCGCTGGCGTATGGCGAATGACGGCCAGGCACTGGAGGACGGGCCTGGGAGAATTACACCGGTCGTGGAGCAAACGCGCTTTTGTCAAAGCCCTCCGACGGCTTTTGCCTGAATTGACTTGCGACGACATCATCGCGGCGGGAGCGGGCGTACGTGCCCAGGCAATGACCTCAGCCGGCGCTTTGATCGACGATTTCCACATGGTAACCGCTGAGCGAATGGTGCATGTGCTCAATGCCCCTTCGCCCGCTGCCACCGCGTCAATCTCGATCGGCCGCGCAATTGCCGAATTGGCGATCAAGACGTTCGGGTTGTAGCCAGCGACATCGTAACGGAACACGCGAAAGTGCCAGTTCATTCGCTATTGACCGGAATCTTCGCGAAATTCCGCTTTACCCGTAGTCTGCGCCAGCTTGACAATGACCGTTCGGCAGTGTTAGCCTGAAAGCTGCCCTTCTTCGCCCCATGCGGTCCAAGGTGACGTCGCCATGCAATCCACTCCGTCAGCCCTCCTGCGGTGGCCGCGCGCGTTCGCCGCGGCCCTGATCGCCCTTTTGTCGCTGTATTCTTTGCAGTCGCTTCGGGCCGCTGATGAGCCCGATGGCGAATATGACGGCTTTGACGACGTCGCGAAGGACGACAACGACAACCCGATCTTCGCCAAGGACGAAAGCGGGAAGGGGCTTCTCGAAAAACAGTGTCGTACGCGGATCACCAACATCTGCAACGCGGGAAAATTCGCATCGCCGGACGAAGAACGTTTTTTTTCGGAGTTCATGGACTCCAAGATTGGCGAGCTTACCTGGAAGGAAAGCCTTACGAGATTGCCTGAACTTCGCAACAAATTCAGGAACTATTTCCCCGCCGCGGCGGCGGCGACCGAAGTCCACGAAAAGCTCAATAAGATCGTGCTCGACAAGTGCAAAAAGGTCGTGGCCGACGAGCGTTTTCCGCGCGCGGTACGGGTGAATTGCATGCTCATGATCGGCGAATTGAACCAGCAGGAGAAGCGCAGCGGCGATTTGCGCTCGGTGGTGACGTACTCCGAAGCGAGGAGCTTTCTGTTGGATTCGATCGACCAGCCGAAGCTGCACGACGCTTTGCGGGTCGCCGCGATGGACGGACTTGAGCGGCACGCGGGCACCAATCCAACCGCGGACGTGCGTAAGAATCTGAAGGACAAGATGGTGCAGTTGCTGGCGAAAAAGAACCCGGCACCCGGCAAGTCGAAAATCGGCCAGGATTGGGTTCGAGTCAAGGCGGCGGATATCCTCGGAGTCCTTGCGAGCGAGCACGAAGAGGCCAGGCAGACCGACGTTGCCGCCGCGCTATTGGAAATGGCGGCCGAGGCGGAATTGCCCCTCTGGATGCGCTGTCAAGCCGTCGGCAACATGCGAAAACTCAACAAGAATTTCCCCGCCGACAAGGTTCTGCCGGCGGCTCGCCAGCTCGCCGGGATGGTGGTCGAAATTTCGGCGCTGACCGACAAACTTCCCGGCGCCGCGCCGAAAAAGTCGGACGCGAAACCGGCGGCCGAAGCCGCGGCGGACGGCGGGGCCAAGAAAATCGCCGACAAGGGCGATGCCGGAAAGAAGTTGGCGGACAAGAAAAAGAAACCCGACCCCAAGAAAAATGCTCAAGATGCCATCGATGAGAACGCGGTTTCGGCCGCGCCGGCCATCAACGTACCGGCGAAAGTCAAGAAAGTGCTCGCCGAGGAATTGATCTTTTGTTTGTCACGAGTGAAGTTGGCGCTGACCGGCTCGATCAAGAAAGACGGCGACTCGGGACTCCTCGCGGCGGCGAACGACCCGAATGCCCGCAAGTTCATCCAAGAGCTGGTGGACGGCGTCGACAAGATGCTACTGATTGCCATGGACGGCAAGCGCGAATACGCCACGCTCGTCGCCGACCTCGAAAAGGCACGGACTGAGTTGGAGCAATGGCTCAAAACCGCGGGGGAGCCCAATGCGGGCGGCGGCAAGGTGGGAACCAAGAAGAAGGATTCGGGTTCGCAGCTCGGCGGTGTTGAGGCCAAGGGTGGCGTTCAGTCCGCGGTCGCCAAGGACTAGAACTTCGGCAGGTCGAACGGTCTTCATCCGCAACCAAGGAAAAGACCCTTGGTGGGTGAGCAACAGCCCACGTTCGCCGTCTTCGGCTCACAACCATCTTCGCACCCATTCTAGGAAGGCCTCGAATTGCGGCCATCCGGACAGCGCAGTCATTGGTCCAAGCCAAATCGTGGTCCAAGCCAGCGCCAATGCGACGCTTATCGCGACGATCGCCACCAAAGCCACCCGCTCGCCGCGACGCATTTGCAGCTCAGGGTAGAAAGTCCTTTGGGCTGTTGGCGAAAAACCGCGGCAGGTGACTGACGTTGCAAGCGCCGTCGCCCGCCGTAATGCCGAGGCCAAAACCGGAACAAGCAGTCTGACCTCTGCCGAAATGCATTGAATTCCGTGAGCGCCGCGATACCCGCGCAACCACCGCGCTCGGCGAACCGAAGCCCATTCATCAAGCATGACGGGCAGGAAGCGCATCGCCGCCAGTGCCATGAAGGCGACTGCCGTGGGAACGCGCAGACGAACCAACGCGGCAAGCAAGCGCTCGGGGCTCGTCGAAAGACATACCGTCAAACCCATGGTCGTCAGGGCCAGCCACCGCACGGCTTGCGTCAGGCCATAGATCGCCCCTTCACGGTAAAAATGGACACCAGGAAACTCCCAAGAGCCAACCACCGTGTCGGGAACGATCGTGAACAAAGCGGTTCGCGGTTCCCCTCCATAGAAAATCCCCTGCGTCACGACGGCGCCCCAGGCTACCGACGTCAGGGCGATGACCATTGCCATCCAACCACGAGGCCGAAGCATCAGGCCTGTGGCCGGCAGCGCCGCAACGGTGAACATCACGGCCATGGCCGCGCTGGATTGGACCAGCACGCCGGCCAACGATACACAGGCGATCCAGATGATCTTCAGCCTCGGATCGACGGCAGCCAGCCAACCCCGCGCGGAACCGTCGGAGAATGCCAAAGGACCGTTCATGCGACAGCCTTGTCACGCGGATCGCCAGTTGAAAATTCACGGGTCACGACAACTCCCCCACAAGATCCTTCACCGTTACACCCTGTAAACCCAATCGTCGCCTGACTTCGAAGAGCGGCGGCAGACGCAACCGCAAGTCGGTCAGCAATCGGTCATCGTCGAGCAAGTCGCGAGGATTACAATCGGCCACCAAACGCCCCGCGATCAGAACCAATACACGATCAGCGTAACGAGCGACGCAGTGCAGGTCGTGAGTCGTGAACAACAGGCAACCGGTCGGCGAATTTCGGTTCGCCGATTCCCGAATATCCTCGGTCCGCCCCGTCACGGCGTCCAAGACGCGCGCCACTTGCGACTGGTCCTGCCCGGTCGTGGGCTCATCAAGCAACAAGACTCTTGGCCTCGTCGTCAAAACGGCCGCAACGGCGGTTCGCAGGCGTTGCCCTTGGCTAAGGGCAAGAGGTGGTTCGTCGAGCAACTCGACGACGTCAAGTTGCGCGGCGGCTTCCGCGACTCGCATGGCGATCGTCTGGTTATCCAGCCAGCATTGCCGTGGTCCGAACGCCAATTCGTCGCGGACCGTGTCTCCAAACAGCATCAGGTCTGGATTTTGCATGACCATCCCAAGGGCCACGCCTCCATCCGCATGTGGAAAGCGAAGATCGCCGCGGCTCGGCCTTAGCAGGCCGGCCAACACCGCCAAGAGCGTGCTCTTACCGCAACCATTAGGCCCAATTAACGCCACTCGTTCTCCCAATCGCAACTCGAAACTAACGTCAATGAGTGCCGGCTCCTCGACGCCGCGATAGTGGAATTCCAAATGGTTGACCTGTATGAACACGGTACTCTCCGCGGATGACAAGCGGAATTTCTTGTCGCCATCGAGGCCACGTGCCGTTGAAGGCAGTGGAATTCGAGGTAATTCCCTAATGTTGGATTCCTCACCCGGAGAATGAAGAGGAAGCCTTCCGCGTGCGGCGAACCGTCCGACGAAACGATCTGCCGACATGATCGGCCCGGCGCCTAACGCCGACGCGAGTTGCGCCAGCTCCGGCAATGCCAGGCCGGCGGCCGACAGCGCATCGGCGAGGCGCTGTTCTTCAGGCACCATGACGTCCGCGACCAGCCGCCCCTGGTTAAGCACCAACACCCGTTGGGCAAGCGGCAACGTCTCGCCCAGACGGTGCTCGGCGACAACGATGGCCATTCCGTCGCACCTCAGTCGGTGCAATTGATCGAGCAACTCCATGGCACCGCACGGGTCGAGTTGGCTCAATGGTTCGTCGAACAGCAATAACCTCGGGCGCATCGCCAGGACAGAGGCCAGCGCGAGCCGCTGTTTCTGCCCGCCTGAGAGGTGCCCAGTGGGGGTCTCTTCCAGCCCCGCCAACCCTGCGCGGGTCAACGCCTCGTCAATGCGCTCACGGATCTCGGCCGGTGGCACGGCCAGATTCTCCAGTCCAAAGGCCACTTCCGCCGCTACCTTCGTGCTGACGATCTGGTCGTCGGGCGATTGAAGTACGAGACCCACACGCGTGGCAAGCTCTATTGGCGTTGCGCCACACGTTTCAGTGCCAAACAGCCGCACGCTTCCGCGCATCAATCCGGCGGCATGGTTGGGAATCAACCCGGCCAGCGCCCGTAGCAACGTCGATTTTCCGGAACCTGAGGGGCCGACCAGGAGCGTCGACGTGCCCGGCTCGATCGTGAACGAAATTCGCCCAAGTGATGGTTGCCCACGGCCGGCGAAGGTGTACGAAAGGTCCGAAACTTCAAGAGCCGGCACGTTCATCGCGCGGTCCTCCGAAGCTTGTAACCGAGCGACGTGCCAACGGCCGCGCCGAGCATTCCATAGATCAACCCTGGGAACAACGTGACTGCCACGATGAACCAGGTGCCGTAGTGCATACGATAGAGCGCCATGGAAAAGCCGTATTGGGCCGGAAATGGCAAGGCGTTGGCCAGTCCCACGCCCAAGGCCACACGGGTAACAGTCGTCCAAGGGGGCGCCCTCCGCGTCTCGCGCAAGCTCGGCCCGGTGGTCACTCGCATCAGGGCCAAAGCGCCTTCTCCAAGCACGATGCTGACGGTGACGTACAGAACTGTCATCAGCCCAAAGAACCCCCCGAAAACACAATTCAATACGAATGAGGCCATGTTGGTCAGCATCAACGTGCCCGGGCGGGGGTAAAGTGTCAGCAAAATGGCCAAGAGCAGGCAGGGGATGCCCTCGTCGGCGATCCCCGTGATGAAGATCGCCATCGGCCCAAGCAGCGTCCGCAGCGCGACACCTACGATCATCGACGTGTAGGTGACGACGAAGTGGAGTCCGGCCACCAGCCCAATCGTGACCAGCCCCTCGGTGCCGATCCCTTCGACGATTCGTCGGCCGAAGACAGCGATACCCAGCCAGCCGACCAGCGAAAGACCAAGGCTGACGATCACGACACCGAGCAATAGCGGGCGATCGCGCATTACGGGCAAATCGTTGGCGACAAACTGAGCGCCGAACACGACCGATAGCAGGGTCAATACTGCGCCATAACATGCCACGGCGCTCCAGTCGTCAGGATATGTTTTCGGTTCCCTCATCGTTTTTTCACATCGTTCCGCTGTTGATCGGGACGGTCTATGGTATAAGATTCGTTGTCCAAGCCTGTTGAATCAATCGCCGTACCTCTTGACCGCCGGCGCCCATCGAGCGTGGTCAGCTTAACCACCAACGACGAGGGCTGCAAAGTGCCGGAAGGAATTGCTCATGGTCGACTCGATCCCCGACTTGAACCGGCCGACACTGACCCTTTCGATGGCCGAACCCGACATCGCCGTTCTGACCTTCGATGCGCCGGGCAAAGGGGCCAATATATTTTCCCAGTCGGTGCTCGATGAATTGGAGCGGCACCTCGATGCTCTGCAAGGCCGCTCCGATTTGACCGGGCTGATTTTTCGCTCGTCGAAGCCGGGCATCTTCATCGCGGGGGCCGACCTCCGCGAGTTCGCGGCTGCCAAGAACCCAACGGCCGAACAAACGGTCGCGGTGGCCAACCGTGGTCGATTGTTATTCCAACGGCTTTCGAAATGCCCCTTCGTCACCGTCGCGGCCATCGACGGCGTGTGCGTCGGCGGTGGAGCGGAACTGGCCATTTGGTGCGACCGGCGGATCATGACGACCAGCCCCAAGGCACAGTTTGGTTTTCCGGAGGTCAAGCTGGGTATGTTCCCGGGTTGGGGAGGCACAGCCCGCGCGCCGCGGATTGTTGGCCTGGGCAACGCCGTCGAACTAATCACCGGCGGCGAATCGATCGATGGGCGGACCGCCTCCCTGATGGGCCTGATTTCAGACCTGGTATCCAGCGACCGTCTGGATGCGGCCTCACTGGCGCTGGTGCGGTCGGAGCAAGAGTCGAAGCAGTACCTCGATGACCGCCGGCGTTGGAGCGAACCGCTATCCATCGACGATACCGAATTGGGGTTTCTGGGCGCCACCGCTTCAGGCTACATTCAGCAGCAAACCAAAGGGCAATACCCGGCCCCTTTGGCGGCGCTGGAGGTCTTGCTCGGCGCCGCCTCGCTCGACGTCGACGCGGCCGGTGAGATGGAAGCCGAGGGGTTCGCCGCCTTGTTCGGCACGCCCATCAACCGGGCGTTGATCAACGTCTTTTTTCTCACCGACCGCAACAAGAAGGACAGCGGCGTCGAAAAGGGCGACGCCCAGTCTACTGAGGCCAAAGCACGCGAGATCAGGTGCGTCGGGGTGTTCGGCGCTGGGATCATGGGTTCAGGGATTGCCGCCGCGACGGTCAAGCGCGAACTGATCGTCACGATCACCGATGCCGCTCCGGCCGCATTGACCGGCGGAGTGCGGAAAATTCTTGAGGAAGTCGCCTACGACAAGGTCACGAAAGGGACCAACCCCCAGAAGGCGATCAAATTCGCCCCGCTCGTCAGGGCCACGACATTGGACGCCGAGTTCACCGCTTGCGATCTGGTGATCGAGGCGGTGGTCGAAAACCCCAAAGTCAAAATGGACCTCTATGCCCGGCTCGAGCCGCTCTTGGCGGACGAAACGATCTTGGCCTCCAACACGTCGGCGATTTCGATCGGCCGGCTGGCGGAAAAGCTCAAGCGGCCCGAACGATTCTGCGGCATCCACTTCTTCAATCCGGTTCGCAAGATGCCCTTGGTCGAAGTGATTCGCGGACCCAAGACGAGCGATGCCACGGTGGCCGCCGCCGTTGCGTACGCCAAGGCCATCGGCAAGTCGCCGATCGTTGTCAACGATGGGCCTGGTTTCCTCGTCAACCGTTTACTCTTGCCATACATGAACGAGGCCCTGGAATTGATCCTCGACGGCACTGAAATCAAGCATATCGAGAGCGCGGCCAAGGCGTTCGGCATGCCCATGGGTCCGATCACTCTCTACGATGTGGTGGGGCTCGACACGGCGTTCTACGCCGGGCAGGTGATGCGCGAGGCGTTTCCCGACCGGATCGTCGAATCGCCGCTGTTGGGCGCGATGGTCAAGGCGGGACGTCTGGGCCAGAAGTCGTTGGCCGGGTTCTTCAAGTACAAAGACAAGCTCGGGCGCGGCGAGCCGGACGCTCAATTGGCCGACGTCGTCAAGCCACTGGTCCGCAAACAGGAAAAGCTCTCCCAGGAGCAGATCAGCTCTCGATTGTTTCTGCCGATGGTGCTCGAAGCCACTCGCATTCTTGCCGAACGAAAGGTCCGCGACCCCCGCGACGTCGACCTGGGCTTGATTTACGGCATCGGTTTTCCGCCCTTCAAAGGGGGCCTGTTGTTCTGGGCCGACACGCTCGGGGCCGGCAAGCTGATCGAAATGCTCAAACCCCTTGAAGCGCTCGGCGTCCGCTACCAACCGACGCCCATGCTCATGGAAATGGCCAAGGGAAAGAAGAGTTTTTATGGCAACTAATTCAGCAAGGTCAACCTAAAAACCTTTGTTGCTTCTCTCGTTTTTGCAACCTCGCGCGTGCTCAATTACGAAATGGAACTCCTCCCATGAAACGAGCCATCATCATCGACTGCCTCCGCACGGCGATCGGGCGGGCGCATAAGGATAAGGGAGTCTTCCGCGACGTTCGTAGTGACGACCTGGCCGTGGCCGTGGTCAAAGCCCTCGTCGAACGCACCGGCATCGACCCAAATGAAATCGAAGATGTCGTGCTCGGCAATACACAACAGCAGTTGGAACAGGGGTTCAATGTCGCCCGAAACGTCGCCCTCATGGCCAACCTGAGCGCGACCACCGGCGGGGCCACGATCAATCGCCTCTGTGGGTCCAGTCTGCAAGCCCTGAACCAGGCCACGCACGCGATCATGGCCGGTTTCGAAGACGTTCAAATCGTCGGTGGGCTGGAGCATATGCAGCACATCGCCATGGATCAGGACATCGACATCAACCCGAAGCTCTTCCACCGCACGTCGAAGGCGGCCCTGATGATGGGAATCACCGCCGAGTTCCTGGCGCAGACCCAAGAGATTTCTCGCCAGGATCAGGATGCCTTCGCGCTGCGCAGCCACCGGCTTGCCGCCGCGGCCCACGCCAAGGGAGAGTTCAAGCGGGAGATCGTGCCCGTCTGGGGCCGCAATGAAGCCGGTGACCGGATGCTCGTCGAAATCGACCAGTGCGTGCGGCCCGATTGCAGCATGGAGGGCCTGGCCGCTCTCAAGCCGGCATTCATGCCGGGCATGGGAACCGTCACGGCCGGCAACAGCTCGCCCTTGAACGACGGCGCTGCGGCAATGCTCGCGATGTCGGAGGAAAAAGCCAAGGCGCTCGGGCTCAAACCGCTGGTCCGCATCCTGGCCACGGCGGTGGCGGGAGTCGACCCCTGCGTGATGGGCACCGGCCCCGTGCCCGCCGTCGAGAAAGTGCTCAAACGGGCCGGCTTGAAACTGGCCGACATCGATCTGATCGAGCTGAACGAAGCCTTCGCTTCACAAGCCCTGGCGTGCATTCGGCTGCTGGGAATGAACGAGGAGAAGGTGAACGTCCGGGGCGGAGCCATTGCCATCGGCCATCCCTTGGGCGCCAGCGGCGCTCGAATCGCCACGACGCTGGTTCACAACATGGTCGACCGCGGCGCGACACTCGGCCTGGCGACGATGTGCATCGGCGTTGGACAGGGGATCGCGACGGTGTTCGAGCGGGTGTGACGCTTTGCCATTTGTCATTGGTCGTTGGCATGGAATCGCCACGACAACGTTCGGAACGGCACCAACAAATGACGAATGACCCATGACAATTGACGAGTCCGCGACGATCGTTTCCCTGTTGGCCGCGCGCGTCGCCGCCGACGCCCAACGTCCGGCGATCAGCTTTCGCCGCGACGGCGCATGGCAGACTCGCACCTGGTCGGAGTTGGCCGACGACGCTCGACGTACGGCGGCCGTGCTAATCGCATTGGGTGTGACGCCGGGCGATCGGGTCGTACAGGTTTCACCCAATCGCTACGAGTGGATTGTCGCCGACCTGGCGATTCAACTCGCCCGCGCCGTTCATGTGCCGGTCCACGCCACTTTGGCCGGCCCGCAGATCGCCTATCAAATCATCGACAGTGGCGCTCGCGTCGCGCTGCTCGCGGGAACGGAACAGGTGGCAAAGCTCGCCTCATGTTTGGAGCTTGAGGGCGCGGCCCCGTTGACCACGAAATTCGTCTCGTTCGATCCATGTTCTCGGCCGCTGCGTTCGTTCAGGAAATCCGCATCGCAAGACGAGCTCCCACATGACGAGGTCCCAGTCGAGCTGCTCGCGGATCTTACTTCCCAGGTCGATCCGGCCGTGGCCAGGGGCATTGAAGCGGCCGCCATGCGGCACGCCGCGCCCGACGACCTGGCGACAATCCTTTACACCTCCGGCACGACGGGCGAGCCAAAAGGAGTGATGCTCTCGCAGCGGAACCTGGCCAGCAACGCGCTGGCGACGATTGAAGCTTTTTGCCAGCAATCGTCCGACCTGCGGCTGGCCTGGCTGCCGTTGAGCCACATCTTCGCCCGTACATGCGACTTGTATACCTCAATCGCCGGGGGGTGCCAAATTGCGTTGGCCGATAGCCCGGAGTTGGTCACGGCCGACTGCCGCGAATTACACCCCACGCTGATCAACGGCGTGCCTTATTTCTACGAAAAGGTGATGCGGTACCTGGTCGACCATCAATCGGCCGACCTGCCAGGCGCCTTGGCCACGGCTTTCGGAGGCCGCTTGCGTGCAGCCTGTTCCGGCGGCGCGCCGTTACCCGATCACGTCGCCCGTTTCTTTAACGAACGAGGCGTGTTTCTGGCCCAAGGTTACGGCCTGACCGAAAGTTCACCAGTCATCACGCTGGGAACGCCGGCGGCGATGAAGATCGGTACCGTCGGCCGCGCGGCACCCGGCGTCGAGGTGAGGATATCGGATGAAGGCGAGATCGTCACCCGCGGTCCGCACGTGATGCTCGGCTATTGGAACAAGCCCGAGGCCACCGCCGAGGTTTTGCGCGACGGCTGGCTGTGCACCGGCGACTTGGGTGAGTTGGACGCAGAGGGTTTCTTGAAAATCACCGGACGCAAGAAGGAGCTGATCGTCACGTCGGCCGGCAAGAAGATCGCCCCGGTGCATGTCGAAGCGCTGTTGACCGCCGACCCCTTGATCCAGCAAGTGGTCGTGGTCGGCGACCGCCGCAATTACCTGGTGGCGCTCATCATTCCCAACCACGAGGCGCTGGCCGTCGAGCTGCAGCGACAGGGCGTACATCTCGGTTCCACAGCCGAGTTGAACACGCAAGCCGACGTGCTGGCGCTCTACCGGCGGCGGATCGACCAGCGCCTGGCCGGAGTTTCGCAATACGAGCAAATCGGCAAATTCGCGCTGCTTGAGAAGCCGCTGTCGATCGACCGGGGCGAGCTGACGCTCACGCTCAAACTGCGACGGCAAGCGATTGCCGCGAATCATGCGGAGGTGATTGAAGGCCTTTATGCCGCACGCGGCCAGGAATGAGGTATAACCCCCCGCGCGCGTTCGCAGGGCCGCAACCCAGAATCCGCCATAATGCACCATATGGCGCATTATGCTACCGAGTGCATCAACCACCGTGAATTTCTTTTTCTTGGCCGCGTGGAATATGGACGAAAGTGGCGTGTTGCGGCGGGCACCTCGCTATTGCCCTCCTCCCGGCTGCGCGCGATGCTTGGTGGCATGGCTAAGCACTGCCGACGCATGTTGATCGCTTGGATGATATTATCCGCCACGATAGCACCGGGTTCCGATGAACATTCCAACACTTCGGCCAAACGCGACGTCGCAGTGGGGCCTCCCAAGAACGCCCGAAAAGCCCCCAAGCACGGCTTTCTCCCACGTGTCTATCAGGACGCAGAAGGTCGTAAGGCCAAGTACATGGTGTTTGTGCCGCACATCTACCGTGGGGACAGGAACTTTCCGCTGATTCTATTCCTGCACGGGAAGGGCGAAAGCGGAACCGACGGCGAGCAGCCGACGAAGACTGGGCTGGGGCCCGTCATCAGGAAAAACCCGAAAGAATTTCGTTTCTTTGCCGTGTTCCCTCAATCTCAGCATGCCACCTGGAAAGCCGCTTCGGAAGACGCCGACCGCGCCTTGGCGATTCTTGAGGAAGTCGAAAAGGAATACAAGATCGACAGTAAACGCATTTACTTGACGGGCGTGTCGATGGGCGGTCTCGGAACTTGGAGCCTTGCCGAAGCCGATCCCAACCGTTGGGCGGCGATTGTGCCCATTTGCGGCGGCCTTGGAAAGTCTGGCCCTGATCCGTCGGGCGCCGCCAAGATCAAGGATCTGCCCTGCTGGTGCTTCCACGGCGATGCCGACAAGATCGTGCCCGCGCGACTTTCCCAATCGATGATCGGTGCTATCAAGAAAGCCGGCGGGCATCCCGCCTACACGGAATACCCTGGCGTCGATCATCAAGGTTGCTGGGTACGCGCCTACAGATCTCCCGACTTGTACAAATGGCTTCTGAAGCACCGTCACAAGTGACGAAACGCGTCGGCTTGCACATCATCGGTGCGGCCGCTCGGTTGTCATCAAACACCGCAGATCGGGTTCCGTTCGATCGAACAGCGTCGCCGACGTGCGGGCACGCGCCTCAATCCGACGATGGTGCGACGACCAAAACGCGAAAGTCGGTTTCGCATGTGCCGCCGCAGGTCTCATCCGCGATGTGCAGATTAATCAGCCCCGGCCTGGCCTCGTCCGTCGCACTCACCTTGACGACGAAGGCCCACAGTCCCGCGGTTTTCAGCGGCAAGTGGCTTGCGGCGCCGGCCGCCGCGACGGCTTCCGAGAAATTCGGAACCTCCACTGTGACACCGTCTCGCTCCCAGATCGTCGATTCCTTCTGTGCAACACCGCTCTTCATCTCGCGCACCAGCAGACCGCGGCCGCGCGTGATCAGCGCGCACGACGTCGAAAGGTGCAACTCCCGCGATTCGCCTGGCTTGAGTACAACAACCGGGACAATACGTCCCTTCGACGGCTCAGGCTGCGCCGAGGGAGTCAGCTCGTCGGCTCCCGTGAATGATGCGAATGCGGCGATGGCACAAACAATGATCACGAGGGCGAGATAACGGAAACGCATAAAACGCTCCTTTTAGTTGAGCGATTGAGCCGATAGACCGGGTCATCCGACCGGTAGATTCTACCAGCGGTTTTGCGAACGAAATGTAACGAGCCTGTAACGCGGTCGTCCGGATGAGCCAGGATTCATGTAAGACCGGCTCGCCGCATCGGTAATCTACTTGTCAGATGTCTTGATCAACCAGGCAAAAGTGCAGGAGACTTATCATGTCGAAAATACTGAGCGGCAAAGTCGCGTTGGTAACCGGCGGATCGCATGGCATCGGCGCAGCAACCGCGCGGGCATTGGCCGAAAGGGGGGCCGACGTGGCAATCAGCTACTCGGCTTCCCCCGACAAGGCCGAGGCCGTCGTCCGCGATCTCACGATCATGGGAGTCCGGGCCGCGGCGTTCAAGGCCGACCAGGCAAACACGGCGGAGGTCGAGCGGCTGGTCGCGGCGGTGGTCGAGCGGTTCGGCCGGCTCGACATTCTCGTCAACAATGCCGGCGTGTTTGTCGCCGGTGCCCTGAATGATCCGTCAGTCAATGCTGCCCAGCTTGATCGTCAATTCGCGATCAACGTGGGCGGTGTGGCAACGGCGGTTCGCGCCGCGGCGAAGGTGATGGGCGAGGGCGGCCGCATCGTCTCCGTCGGATCCGTGCTGGGAGGGAGGGTTCCCTTCCCCGGCATCGCCGATTATTCGGCGACGAAGGCCGCGGTGGCCACTTACACCAAGGGCTGGGCGCGCGATCTCGGATCGAAGGGCATCACCGTCAATGCCATCCAGCCGGGCCCGATCAATACGGACATGAATCCGGAAAACACCGATTTTGCCGTGCCTCAGAAGGCGGCCACCGCATTGGGTCGCTACGGCCGGCCCGAAGAGGTCGCCGCGGCGATCGCTTTTCTGGCCAGCCCGGCAGCCTCGTACATTACCGGAGCAACGCTCGATGTCGATGGCGGGTTCAACGCCTGATGGTAACGAGCTCTCCAAACCGTCTATCGGTCGATGCCGTGGAAACGCGGAGTGTGTGGAGGGACTTCAGGTGGTTTGGCGGGCGATGCGACGGATGTGCCAGGGAACCCTTGGAATTTGGAGGGAGACTGGTGGAGGAGTTGGCACGCCGAACGACGTCAAAAGTGGCGGACGAAGCGAAACGATGCCGCTGGCCCTGATCCAGTCGGTGAACGCACCGGCCCGTGAAACGTTGTACGCTGCTAGGCATGTGGGCGTCTCGTAAGGTCGGAAAACATACCGACATTGTCGAGTTCGACGAAGTGACATGCTGCCGGTGCCACGGCCGATTTGCAGCGACCGGGCACCATGTCGGTGATGTGATCTTTTGCTCGTGTTGCAGCGGGCTCGTTCATATTCACACGAGCGCGGCGACACTGCCCCAGAATTGGGCACGCACAAAAGTAGCCGCTCCCCGCAGTGACCTCCTCCGGACGGCTCGCCCTGGAACGACTGCGGTTCCGTCGGTGTTTGGCCCTCCAGGCTTGGATGCCCGGCATTCGGGCACGGTACTTGCACTGTGAAAGGTAGACAAATCGGCCGGCACGATACCCCATGCCCCGTCCACGATTTAGCACCAGTTAAGCACGCCATGAAATGCCCTTCATGCGGCGACGAGGGGCAACAGCATCGTGTCGGCAGGCTTGTTGACCAGCAGTACGTCGTTTACCACTGCCGAGAGTGCGAGAGATTATACGCGATTTACGATCGCGAAGATGATGCCAAGCGCGAGGAAGACGGTAACGAATAAATGCCCGCATTCTCGGCACCCTGCCTTGAAAACCGGCGGTGCCAACATTCCAGACGATGGCGAGCATGACTGAATTCGAGTGGCTTACGAGCCTTGACCCATACCCCATGCTTCGGCCTTGCCGGCCAATCATCGGGGAACATCCGCGCAAGGGTCGTCTCTTCGCGGCAGCCTGCTGCTACCGAATCTGGCCCCTGCTCAGGGACAGGAGAAGCCGCAATGCGGTCGAAGTCGCGACTCGATACTCCGAAGGGTTGGCAAGCGAACCTGAGCTCCGCGTGGCTGCAGAGGCTGCCAGAGCCGCCCACGCTGGTTCGTTCGGTGCGACGGGCAAAGTGGGCGCATGCTCTGAGTGGGCGGCGGAATTCGCGGCCTCGCCGGATGCGTGGTTAGCCGCGAGAAGCGCGAGTAACTTCGCATACCTCGCAGCCGAAGATGGACTTCAACTCCAGTCGGAACGCGAAGCACAGTCGCATCTACTCCGCTGTATCTTCGGCCCGCTTCCATTCCGCCCCGTCACCCTCGATCCGATCTGGCTGACTTCGAACCATGGCACTGTGGTCAAGCTCGCCCATGCGATCTACGACGAGCAAGCCTTCGATCGCCTGCCGCATCTGGCCGACGCCCTCGAGCAAACCAGGTGCCACGACACCGATATCCTTGACCACTGCCGCCGGCCGGGGCCGCATGTCCTAGGGTGTTGGGTCCTGGATCTGTTGCTGGGCAAGGGATAGGACGCTGCGCCGACGGCGAGAAGAGCCGTATTCCCACGGAAGACTGTCCGTTTTGTTGACCTATCGGACAGATTTGATAATTATGAAGCGCAGAGGGGGCCAGGATTTGTTCGGGCGAATGCCCAGGAGTCGCGGCATGTCGTGGTGGGACATTGTTAATGCGCCTGCGCGGCGCACAAAGCACGCTTCTCGTCCCTCGCAAGCTGGGCGGTCGCGACGCCGACTGGCGGAGTTGTTGGAAAAGCGTTGGCTTTTGGCCGTGGATGCCTTGCTTCCACCTCAACCGAACGTGCCAACGCTGTTGGTGCGCACATTACCGGTCGAAAGCCAGCCCCTCACGATCGACGCCGCGACCATCGCGACCTTTATCGACACCGCGGGCGCCGATCCATTGGCGAATTACAGTGCCACGATCAACTGGGGAGATGGCAGTTCTGCAACTGCCGGCACGATCGCCATTGGTTCGCGCGACAGCAGCCTGCCGATCATCGGTAATTATTTCACCGTGGTTGGCGGTCATACCTACACAACCGCCGGAGATTACACGCTTACGATTACGATCACCGACACCGACGGCAGTTCAGCCACGGTGCCCGACGAGGCACATGTGGGGCAACCGGTCGAGACCGCCTTGTTGGCGCACGGCGTGCCTGTCGAAAACCAGGGCCTCACCATCAATGGCTCCCCCGTTGCGGCCTTTATCGACACCGGCGGCGCGGACCCTTTGGAGAATTACAGCGCCACGATAAACTGGGGCGACGGAAGCTCGGCATCGGCGGGGATAATCTCCGTGAGCCCTGTCGTCGACCCACCATTGGGAACCTTGTCGCCGATCGCCGGCGGTTACTTCATCATATCGGGAAGCCATACGTACACCGCCACCGGCGATTACAACCTGACCATCACCATCACCGACACCGACGGCAGCTCGGCCACGGTCCAAAGCAAAGCTCGGGTGACGGAGGCAACGACTCCGACGCTCGTGGCGACCGGCCGGCCGGTTGAAAGTCAGGGACTCACGGTCAACGGCGCCACCGTCGCTGCGTTCCACGACACCGACACCGACCCCACGACGAATTACAGCGCCACGATCGACTGGGGCGACGGAAGCTCGACTTCGGCAGGCTCAATCGTCCGCCTCCTCGTTCCCGGCAATAGCATTGAACCTTACGGCGGTTACTTCACTGTTTCGGGGGATCATACCTACACGGCGGCCGGCGACTACACGCTGACCATCAGCATCACCGACACCGATGGCAGCTCAGCCACAGTCCAGAGCCAGGCCGACGTGGCCCAACCAACACTGTTGGCGCGCGGCGTGCCGATCGAAAGCCAGTCACTCACGGTAACTGGCGCGACCGTGGCGGCCTTCGCCGACACCGGCGGCGCCGATCCATTGACGGATTACAGCGCCACGATCGACTGGGGTGACGGAAGCTCAACCACCGCCGGAACTGTCGTCCCGCTCCTTGTGCCCGCGAATGCCGTTACCCTGCCCGGCGGTTTTTTCACCGTGACCGGCGATCACACGTACACGACGGCCGGCGACTACACCCTCACGATTACCATCACCGATACCGACGGCAGCTCGGCCACGGTCCAAAGCAAGGCCGACGTGGCCAAGGCCGCGACTCCGACGCTCGTGGCGCGCGGCGTGCCGGTCGAAAGTCCGGGCCTCGCCGTCAATGGCGCGACCGTCGCGGTCTTTGGCGACACGGCGGGCACCGACTCTATTTCCAATTACTCCGCCACGATCGACTGGGGTGACGGAAGTTCAACCACCGCCGGAACCATCGTCGCCGTCGTCCCTGGCAATGGAATCAAACCACCCATCGGCTATTTCTCGGTGACCGGTAGCCATACTTACGCGGCCTCCGGCGTGTACGACGTCAAGGTTGCCATTACCGACCAGGACGGTTCGGCGGCCAATGTCAACACCCGTACCTTCATCAATGATTCCACCGCGTCGTTCGTGGCCAGTGCCTTCTACGACGTGCTTCACCGCCCCGCCGATGACTCGGGGCTCAACTACTGGAATCAGCAGATCCAAAGCGGCTTGGCGCCCGCCCAGTTCGCCACCGATTTGACGCACAGCGCGGAGTACTACGCCACCAACGTCATCGATCCCTTCTACCAGACTTATTTGGGCCGCGCCGCCGACGTCGGCGGCCAGTCATACTGGACCAGCCAGATGCAGCAAGGTGTGACCAACCAGCAGCTCGAAGCCGATTTCATCAGTTCGGCCGAGTTCTACGCGCACGCCGGAGGTACCAACTCCGCTTGGGTCAACGCGATGTACCAGGACGTACTGGGACGCCCGGCCGACGCCGCGGGATTGAGCTACTGGGAGGCTCAATTGTCCGCGGGGGCCAGCCCGTCAAGCGTGGCCACGGCTTTTGCCGCCAGCCAGGAGCGCGAGGCGCAGATCGTCCAGGACGACTACTTTACCTATCTCGGCCGCAGCGCGACTCCCGCGGAGGTGAATTACTGGGTTGCGCAATTCGAGCAAGGCATGACGAACGAAGACGTCGTGAGCGGTTTCGTCGGGTCGCCCGAGTACGTCAAGCTGAACTCTTGACGTGTCTTGACTAGTTGCATCCCCAGTCGGCGATCCGCTTCAGCTTATTCGGGAGTGGGGCCTGAATGCGCGCGGCGCCGCACATCGCCGGTCAAGCCGCTATAGTCGGCTCGGTCCTGGGAGTGCCAGAGCGGCAGACCCTCGCGTAGGCGCCGGGCAAGCACCTCCAGTTTCTCAGCGGAGCCGGCCGGAGCCTCGGTCGGCTCGAACTGGTCGGTCTCGACTGGGGCAAAATCCTTGTCGTCACCGATTTCCAGAATGGTTTCGAATACGTTGCGCATCATCGGCAAATCCTCCAAACGATGAACAAGCAATACGTTGGCCATGGCGACCCAGCCATTTCGCGAGAGCACGATTGTCTCAACGGCGGGCGAGCTGTCAAGCAAATTTATTTCGGCGCAAGCGCGCCACGCCGCTTCGCGGCGGTGGATCGGCTATGCCTTCTCGTTGCGCAGCAACCAGAAGGTCGTAGAAAAAGCCGACAAAACGGGTTCTTTACCGACAAGCCAGCGGTCTCGGCCGCTAGGCTTTGCCGCAACATGACGGGGCTATGCAACTGAATGTCAAACAAATTGCCGTCGAGCGGGTGACCGGGCTATTAGCTGGGGACCACCAGAGCGGGCTATAACGATTGCCTGTCGCTCCTCCGGCGATTAGGCTGGTCCGACCACCCGTGCCGCAACGATCACAGAGAGAACGCCTTGGCCAAGAAGAAGACCGCAAAACCGAAGAAAACGACGAACACCGAGCGCCGAAAGCAGGAGCGTTCCAACCCGAAGCCCGGTAAAGGCATCGTCGAGATTGGAAAGTTTTCCATCAAAGCCACTTGGGAAGTATCCGGCGAAAGCGACGGCTACCGCGTCAAAAGGCTCAAAAGCGAACACGGGGGTAAAGGGACCAGGATGAACGCCAGGTTGCGAATCGAGTTCGGCCCAGTTCAGGGTAGCAAGCGGGAAGCACTCGCATCCATTCTTCGCCAACGTGCCGCTGACAAACACGCGCGGTTTACGGTCGTGCTGAACGGCGTAAAACACGAATCGCTTTACTTGCACGAACTGGCCGTGATCGAAGACGACCCGATCCCTTGCGGCCTGGTGTTTTCCGACATCGCCCCGTAGGGACGAGCAGCCCGGTCTCGGACACGGGCTAATTCGTGTGGCTGGCGATCCATGTTTGCAATTGCTTGTGATCGGCGTACCCTACGCGATCAGCAAGGACATTTCCGCGATCGAACAAGAGCAGTCGCGGGATCGATCTGACGCCGTAATGATGGGCCAGCTCGGGATGCTTATCGATCTCGATACGCACGACTCTCACCAGGCCCGAGTTTGCCAGCTTGTCGAGCTCGGGGTCCAGCATTCGGCACGGTCCACACCACGCAGCGCCGAATTTCACCAACACCGGTTCGGTCCGCTCAACGACGGCTGATTGAAACCAGCGATCCGCGGGCGGTTTGACCGACACCGAGGCCTTGGAAATGAAAAAGTAGCCCGCGACGCAAAGGCCGATCAAGACCAACACATTCAACTTCGAACCGAGATCGCCCAAGAGATCCTCCGCTAAAGCGCGTCAACGGTATGTTGAGAGCCGTGGGCGCAAATCCAATCGACGCCGCAGCAATCCAATTTTAGATCGCGGCCGGCGCACCGCTGCGCGAATCGCTTTTGTTGGGGGACGAATTCTCCGGCTAGGGGCGCCGATTGTAGCGGCGATTCGACATCCGCAGGCGCAAGTTGATGCAGTGCATGGGCAGAAGGCGGTTTCTGCCATCGTATTCACCCAATCTGAACCTGATCGAGCGCTGAGTCCAATCCGCATGCCAGTGATTCAACAATTGAACCACTTACGACGCCAGATTCGACGACTTCGTACGAAGGCCGGGCCGTATTCCACATGACATTCGTGGTCTTTCCGCCCGGTGAGTGCGCGATTGGCTCGCCAACCGATGAGGCCGGTCGTCAGGCCGACGAACCACGTAATGTGGTCAAGCTGACGCGCCCGATTGCCGTGAGCGACCGCGAAATCACCTGGGAACAGTACGATGCGTTTGACGATCGCGCTCGTCGCGACGCTTATGAACAGGAGTTCTCACGACAACTCGCTTTGGACGAGCCGGCTTCCGGAGTCAATTGGTACGAAGCGGTGAGCTACTGCCGTTGGCTCTCACAGACTTCCACTTCCTGGGCTTTCGCGTCGCCATGGTTTCGTTCGGTCAGGAAAGGGAACCGGCCGGGGAGGCGGCATCAAACCGGTGATTTCGGGCGAAATGGACCATTTGGCCAACAATTTTCTCGACAAAGAGTCCAATCTATAATCATAATAACTGAATGCGAAGGACAGTGCCGCGCAATCGAGTCCTGGCCGCGGACAAGCGGTTGCTCACTGAAGATCCTTCGCGAGTTTCGCGGAGGGCTAAGCGTTCCTCACTCGGCCGGCGGCTCATTGGACCCCAACGGCTCGAATCGCGGCGTCTCTACGCAAGTGACGTCTCGACAGCGGTTTGCTTGCCGATCGGGCTCGAGCTTTTGCCCCAGGTCATGACCTCGCCGGAGGGCTATACTCCACAGCAAATTCGGCACTCCTATGGTCTCGATTCCCTGAGCGTCGGGCACACGAACCTGGATGGCGCCGGGCAGACGATCGCGGTGATCGACGCTTTCGACGACCCAAGCATCGCCAACGATCTGCGGCAATTCGATCTTACTTTTGGTTTGCCCGATCCTCCCAGCTTCCAGAAAACCGAACTGGTCGCCAGCAGCATCCGGCTTGCGCCCGATGCAAGCTGGGCGGTGCAGACTTCGCTCGACGTCGAATGGGCGCACGCCCTGGCCCCCGGGGCGAACATCCTGCTTGTCGAGGCCGCCGACAACTCCGCGCAGGACTTGTTCGCCGCGGCCCACTGGGCGGCAATGCAGCCGGGCGTGTCCGTGGTTTCAATGAGCTTCGGAATCCCGGACCAAAGCGGTGAATCATGGTTCGACGGCGACTTTACCACTCCCTCCGGTCACCAGGGGGTTACTTTCGTCGCCGCCTCGGGCGACCGAGGCAGCCCCGGTTATTCGTCCAACTCGAGCGTAGGCATGTACCCGGCGCTCTCACCCAACGTCGTGGGCGTCGGCGCCACCTGGCTCTGGAACGATACGACGAGCAATCACATGAGCGAAGTCGCCATGGAATACAGCGGCGGCGGCTACAGTTACTATGAACCGCCACCCGCTTATCAACAGCGGGCCGGTCTCAACTTCACGTCGCGCGTGAGCCCCGACGTCGCGTTTGTTGGCGGCGATGATTCCGGCCAGGGCTTACCAATTTACGATTCGTACACGAACGGAACGGCCACACCTTGGCAAGGCGTGTTGGGCACGAGCGCATCAACCCCCGGCTTCGCGGCCACGGTCGCGACAGCCGACGAGGGCCGAGCTTTGCTTGCCGAGGGGACGCTCGACGGAGCGACCCAAACCTTACCCTTACTGTATGCGAATCCAGGCGCGTTTCACGACATGATCATCGGCGGCAATTCAACGTTTCAGGCCGGCCCCGGATACGATCTGGTAACCGGCCTGGGCACGCCTGCCGCCAATCTGCTGGTGCCAGATCTGGTGAATGCGTCGAGTGTCGTTTTGCCCATGCCCGCGCAGGCTACGACGGTGCCGAGCACCCCACTCGTCGCCACGGGTAGTTACGTTGCGGCGGCGTTTCAGGATATCTATGCCCGACTCCCGTCTCTCGCCGAGTTGGTGTACTGGGAAGCTCAACTCAACAGCGGTCTCTCGACAGGGGCATTCGCCCGCGATCTCGTCGGCAGCCACGAGTTTTACGCCAACGAAGTTGTCACACCCGCCTACGTCAAATTCCTGGGGCGCGCGCCCGACGCGGGGGGTTTGGCGTACTGGACGAGCTTGTTGCAAAAGGAAACCCTGACCGACGAGGGGCTGGCCGCCGAGTTGATCAGTTCCAATGAGTATTTCGCGCATGCGGGGGGCACGAATGAGCTCTGGGTGGCCGCCCTTTATCAGGATCTGCTGGGCCGGCAAGCGGACGCCCAGGGCGAGAGCTATTGGGTCGGCCAACTTCAGGCCGGTGTAAGCCGCGCCGAAGTCGCCGACAGCTTTGCCAATGCGAGCGAGCGCCGGCGGGAACAGATCAGCAACGGCTATCTCGACATTCTCGGCCGCGTTCCCGACTCGACCGGATTCGATTACTGGATGGCGCAGTTCACCCACGGCGCCACCGACGAGGACCTGATCGCCGCGCTGATCGCGTCCCAGGAGTTTTACGACGAGCACGCGATCTGATCTCGTCCGAGACGGCAAGAGGCAGCCCGGGGCAAGAGTCGAGCTCGTCCGTGCGGGTTAATGATCAGTTGTCCAGATCCAACAGTTTACCAAGCATTTCCTTCCACTGTCGTTTCTGCGTGCCACTCAACAAGGCCTCGATTCGACCCTCGTGCTCCTTGCGGATTCTCATCAGCTTCGGCCAAATCTCCTGTGGATCGCCGCCGGAATCGACATCCTTGAGGAGCGGCGCGATCTTCGTTTGCATCTCCAGGATCACGGCCATGAATTGCCTCCGTTGCTCGTCGGTGATCTTCAGGTCTTTCCTGATCTCAACGTCCCCGTGATGCAGCGCGAAAGCCCCCTCCTGTTGCAGCTCCAATTGGCGCAGACGCTTTCGCTGGTCTTCCTTCAGAATTTCCTTAAGAGCCGTTGCCAGTGTCGCCTGTGCTTTCGGGCGATGCGCCCCGAGCTCTTCCTCGCGCTCGTCCCGCTTCAGGCCGTCGATCTTCTCGAAAAACCTCATCGCGTCCGGAATCCATTCCTTAAGGTATTGTTCCAGCTTCTCTTTCTGGTCCTCAGTTAGCTTCAGGTCTTTCTGCGCCTTGTCGCGGAACACAAGAAAGGAGCCTCCCAGGTTCTGCGCCAGGTGTTTGCGCACCTCCTCCGGTATGTCCTGGGCGGTAGCCTCCGCACTGCCGGCTTCGTCAGCCGGGACCGGTTCGCCGATAATGCCATAGCGGACATTGCAGTCCAGATCAATGAAGACGGCGTGTCCCCCCAGCGGTTGCACCGGTTTCTCGTTTTTGTTCCCTCGCTTTAGCTTCTCGGTGCCGCGGGCCACGAGAAGCAGTCGAGTCATCCGGCTTCCCTTCATCTCGATAAGGCCTTCCCAGGCGAGCTTGACCTGGTGCTGCCAGAGTGGGCCATAGCCGTTTGGGCCGTCGCGCGCGACTCCCGCGACCTCCGATTTGCCTTCGATATGGACCTGGACAGGACTGTTGCCGCCAGCCTGAACTAATTGGCCCCAGAACGTGCATTCCGTGCACTGGCCCTTGCTGCCGTTGATGTCGCCGAAGGGGTTCACATCCAGTTCCCCCATGAACGCATGGCTCACGAGCAGCATCGCCAGGTCGTCGGCGATCTTGAATCGTTCCGTGCCGGCGGCGGCGATCGCATTCGCCAGCGCCTCATGCCCGGCAACGGGCACATTGAAGCGATCCTCGACATAATTCTCCTGTCGCACCGTGTCGGCCACAGGCTTTCCGTCATTGTCGAGCGCCCGGCCAAATACCCGGGCGATAATGGTCCCCTGCTGGACGAGTGGCTTCGCCGGGCAACTTTCCCCCTCGGGGTGGCGCTCGACAATCGGCGCGAACTGACCGTTGTCGTCGATATCGGCGAGCTTTTCACTCGGAAACGTCATGTAGCGCTCGACGGGGATCGGCTCCTTCGCGTCGGGGCACTTGGCGAATTGCTTTCGGGCGTGATCGAGGAAGGCAAGGACGCTCGTGTCGTCGTCGAACATGAAGACCCAGTCGAGCACCTTCCCCGCGGAGTTGACGACACAAATTCCCTGGGGAAGGATCTTGGAGCGTCCGATTTCTCGGTAGAGCCGGCCTTCGTCGTTGTCAGGCGGGTTATTGACCAGCCCGGCCTTGAGGGCCACGGGCACGAAATCGGCGTTCACGCGACGGATGACGTCGGCATTGGAAAAGATCACCTCACGGGTGAGGGCGGCATACCCTCAGCAGCGCGCGTCGTCAATCGGCCGGTCGATGAAGACCCAGAGCAGGGCCGGCTTGTTTTGGGCGCGCGCCTCCCGAAGCCCTTCGAGCAAACAGCTCTTCCAGGCAATCCCGCGCCACGCCACCTTCGGCGCTGTCAAGGACTTGATCTCTGCCTCGAATGCGTCGGAAGCCGGCGACCTCTTTTCAGCAACCGGGGACGGCTGGGCCCAAGCAAGAACGTTGAACAATACGAAACTCGACACCACTTCCAGAATTCGCAAGATTCTATTTGCTTTCATTTTTCATTGGCGGGGTTGCGAAGCGGGTCTGCACATCCAGGAGATCGTCGGCAAGAGGAATACTTGTCCTTGCGGGGATGCCCCTTCCGTATCCGGTCTGGCCCAAACCACTCGTCGTACTCGGACGATTTGCCGTGAATGCGGCAGAGGCAAAGCGAATCAAACGTCTCCAGCACCTTTGCCTGATGCCACTTGTCCTTGTACCAGCAAAGCGAGGCGATGAACACACGCGTCATTGCCGGCTCCCAGTGGACATCGTCCGCGCTGGCCTTCTCGACCCCGCCTTCACTTATGACCGGCAGCGCCAGGAGCATCAACGCGACTTCCGCCCACTGGCCCGCCGTTCGCCGAATAATGCATGGCATGGGGAGATCCGTGAATGGGTAGCAAGTCAGACAACCGCTAATCTACCACAGCGCCGCACTTATTTCCAATTGCGGCTACACGCGGCCCAGGGCCTTTCACTTCGTCACAATGCCGAGTTTGGCAAACAGATGGGGGAGTTTGAGGGCGTTTTGGCGGAGGGCGGAGGCGATATTCTTCACCCCATCAGCGCGCACGGCAGCAATCAGCGC
>Ga0265314_10000760_pt1 | contig 38593 bp, 20 predicted proteins | sample 4126metaG_FD_203106 | JGI IMG/M metagenome (GOLD analysis project Ga0265314, IMG submission 203106) | Rhizosphere microbial communities from Carex aquatilis grown in University of Washington, Seatle, WA, United States - 4-1-26 metaG | ecosystem: Host-associated > Plants > Roots > Rhizosphere >...
GTCGGCGTTGGAATTTGCCAAGCCGGAGTGGATTGCGGGAATGCGGGAGCAGTTTGGATAGGCTCTGCGCGCGGATGGCTAGGTCGCTTGTTGTTGGGTGACACACCGCGCAGCGGAGCGGAGTGGTGTGCGGGGCTCGCTGAGAACGTTCGACGGTTTTTGAATGTTGAACGTGATGGGCGGCCCGGCGCGGATTTTTTGAACGGCGGACGCGCGGAGGGCACACCACTTCGCTGCGCTCGTGGCGTGGCACCCAACGGCGAGGGGCGACTTAGCGATCTGAGAGCGGGGCGAGAACGGGGGCGGCGGTGCGAGGAATGCGCGCAGTCGTTCCCTGACGAAACGCGCACCGCTCCCTGACGATACGTGCAGCGCTCCCTGACGGTCGCGCTCGGATTAGATGCGCTTTTTGTTGGTTTGGCGATGGGTGGGGCGCTGCCACCGCGCAGAAGATTTGTGTTTTTGCGCAGATGTGGTTTAGTGCGGTTATGTCGACAATTCGCGTCGGATTGCTGCTTGAAGCGCGTTACGGTTATTTCCGCAATATCATGCGCGGCGTCACGCGCTTTGCCAAACCGAGCAAACCTTGGGTCATCCGGAATATCGTACCGGGTTATGAGCATCTTCGTCCGATGGTGGATTGGCGGCCTGACGGGCTCATTGCTCAATTGCACAGCGTTCAAGCGGCCGAGTCGTTAAGCGCGCTCAGCATTCCGGTCGTCAACGTCGGCGGTGCGGTCCACCACGAGGAATTTCCGAAAGTTCGCGTCGATGACCACGCGGTCGGCAGGATGGCGGCGGAATATTATCTCGAATTGGGATTTCAGTACTTCGGATTTATCGGGCTGAGCGAAGTCATGTATTCGTCGGCGCGCGAAAAGGGATTCAGCGATGTGCTTGAGAGCGCGGGGTTCAGTTACTCCGCGATTCGCGACGCGGCCGCGCCCTCGCCCGAAGCGGCGCAGGCGACCTGGGACAGCAAAGATGAACAGATTGAGACGTGGCTGCGCGATCTTCCCAAGCCGTGCGCAGTTTTCGTCGCCAGCGACACGCTCTGTTTCTATATCGCGGAGCTCTGCACGGATGCGAAGATTCCGGTTCCGGAAGAAGTCGCGTTGCTCGGCGTCGACAACGACGAACTTTTCTGCGAACTGGCGTTTCCGAAACTCTCGAGCATCCGCGTTTCCGGCCCGGAAATTGGTTTCCAGGCGGCGGCGCTGCTTGAAAAAATGATGAATGGCACCGCGCCGCCGAAAAAGCCGATTTTGGTTCCGCCAGTCGGCGTTGTGACGCGGCAATCGTCCGACATTGTGGCGATCGACGACCCGGATCTTTCGATGGCGATCCGCTACATCCGCACGCACGCGTTTGAACCGATGAGCGTCAACGACATCCTGCGCGAGATTCCCATCTCGCGCCGCGCGTTGGAACAGCGGTTTCGCGAACGCCTGCAGCGTTCGCCGCTGGCCGAAATTTCGCGCGTCAGAATGGATCGGGCAAAGGAACTGCTGGCGTTGACGAATCTGTCGATGCCCGAAGTCGCGAAGCAATCCGGATTCTCGAATGCGGAGCGGCTCTCAGTGGTCTTCAAGCGAAAAGAGGGCATCGCGCCGAGCAAATACCGCGATCGCTTTCACAACAGCCGGCCGAAGTAACTTTCAGCGCCGAGAATGCTTGTTATTCGTCAACCGGCCAGGCTGCTTAAGCGCGGCAGATTTCTCGTGCCTTTCTCCAAGCTGAAGTGTATTTGTATTACAGAAAACATCGCACACTGGAGACGGGCTCTGATGCGTTTCACGGGTTATCGAAACAGTAAACGATTTGAACGTGCAGCGAGCCTGATTTTGATGCTCGTTTTCGTCGCGTCGGCGGCTAACGCGGCGAACACCGGGGTTGATTTCAACCGCGACATTCGGCCGATTCTTTCCGACAATTGTTTCGCCTGCCACGGACCGGACAAAGGGAAGCGCAAGTCCGGCCTGAGACTCGATACCAAAGAGGGCGCGTACGGCGCTGGAAAATCCGAAAAGCCCGCGATCGTTCCCGGCCATCCGGAAAAGAGCGAACTGCTCTCGCGCGTGGTTTCCAAAGACGAAGAAGAAGTGATGCCGCCGCCGGGCGAGCACAAAAAAGTAACGCCGGCGCAGCTCGCGATTTTGAAATTGTGGATCGAACAAGGCGCGGTGTACGACAAGCACTGGGCGTTCAAAAAAGTTCAGCAGCCGGAAGTACCCGCGCCCGCCGACAAGGCTTGGTCGGCGAACGATATTGACCGCTTCATTCTCGCGCGGCTCGAACAGGAGAAGCTGAAACCTTCTCCGCGCGAAGAAAAAGAGAAGTTGCTGCGCCGCGTGACACTCGACCTGACCGGACTGCCGCCGACGCTGGCTGAAGTCGATGCGTTTGTGAAAGACACCGCGCCGAACGCATTCGAGAAAGTCGTCGACCGTTTGCTCGCATCGCCGCATTTTGGCGAACGCATGGCGACGCCGTGGCTGGATTTGGCGCGCTACGGCGACACGGCCGGCTACCACAACGATTCGCTGCGCGACATGTGGCTCTGGCGCGATTGGGTCATCAAGTCGTTCAACGACAACAAGCCGTTCAGCGATTTCACGGTCGAGCAACTCGCGGGCGATCTGGTTCCCAACTCCACGGTCGATCAGAAAGTCGCGAGCGGCTTTCACCGCAACGTCATGACCAGCGACGAGGGCGGGATCATCGACGCCGAATATTTGAATCTGTACATCGTCGATCGCGTGAACACCACCGGCGTCACATGGCTGGGACTGACCGTCGGATGCAGCCAGTGCCACGATCACAAATACGACCCGCTCACGCAGAAGGATTACTACCGCATGTACTCCTTCTTTCATAATGTGCCGGAGAATGGCAAGGACGGCGTGCGCGATCACAATCCCAAGCCGTACATGAAAGTCGCGACTCCCGAAGCGACCGCGAAACTCGACACAATGAACGCTGATCTCGCGAAAGCTGAGAAAGATCTCGCCGAGATCAACAAGAACTTCGAACCGGCGTTCAAAAAATGGCTGGAAGACGAGCCCAAGAAAGCGAAGCCCGCTGAACCCGAAGGCCAGATCGGATTCTTCTCGCTCGATACTGAACCCAAGGGCGTCGGCGCGGAGAACAAGCCGATCGAAGGCAAGCTCAATGGCACGGGTGCGAGTTTCCAGCCTGCGGGTTTCGTGGGCGGCGCGCTCGGCTTTGACACAAAAGGCTACTTCGAGGCCGGAAACAATTTCGCGTTCGAGAAAAGTCATGCCTTCAGTGCCGCGGCGTGGGTGAAGTTGAAAAACAATGGCACCGGCCATCTGCTCGGAAAACTCGAAGCCGCTCCGCGCTACCGCGGCTGGCGCATCGAAATGACAGACCGCCGCGCGAATATTCAGCTCATCAGTTCCTGGGAAGGCAACGCCATCGAAGTGCGCACCAAGGAACAGTTCCCGCAAGACGCGTGGCTGCATTTCGTCCTGACGTACGACGGGTCGGGCAAAGCCGCCGGAGTCAATCTGTACGTGAACGGGAAGCTGGCGAAGCTCGATGTTAAAAAGAACACGTTGAAAGAAACGATCGTCAGCGAGGCGCCATTCACCATCGGCGGGCCGCAGAACGGCAGCCTCTCCGCGCTGGTCGACGACGTGCGAATCTACGATCGCGTGCTCAGTGAATCGAACGCGGATGCGCTGGTCGTGCTGGGCTCGCGCTCGCTGCTGGAAATTCCCGAAGCGAAGCGCACGCCTGAGCAGGCCAAAGAATTGAAGACGATTTTCAAGAACGCTGGCTACGCCGCCGGCACCGACGCGGAGAAGAAGATCGCCGACCTGAAAAAAGCGCGCGACGAATTCGAGAAAGCGCTGCCCAACACGATGGTGATGGAAGAAATGGCCACGCCGCGCGACACGTTCATCAAGCTGCGCGGCGCGTACGATAAGAACGGCGAGAAAGTGACAGCGGGCACGCCGGAATTTCTGCCTGCGGTCGGCGCGCCCGCCGATGGAAAGCGTCTCACACGTCTGGACTTTGCAAAATGGCTGATCTCGCCCGAACAGCCGCTGACCAGCCGCGTGGTGGTCAACCGCTTCTGGGCGATGGTTTTCGGAACCGGACTCGTCAAAACAGTGAACGATTTCGGCATGCAGGGCGAATGGCCCAGCCATCCGGAATTGCTCGAATGGCTCGCCGCCGATTTCATGCGCGACTGGAACATCAAGCGCGTGGTCAAGCAGATGATCATGTCGTCAACGTACGCGCAATCGTCCGTCGTCAGCAAGGAATTGCTGGAGAAAGACAACGGCAATCGCCTGCTCGCGCGCGGCCCGCGCAACCGGCTCGACGCCGAGTTCGTGCGCGACAATGCCCTCTCGGTCGCGGGGCTTCTCAATCCTGAAATGGGCGGCAAAGGAATTTTGCCCGCGCAGCCGCCGGGTATCTGGGAGGTCAACGCCGACATGGGCGGCCAGAAATACAAAAAATCCGATGGAGCGGCGCAATACCGCCGCGGCATTTACGTGTACTGGCGCCGCTCGACGCCCTATCCGTCGTTTCTGACTTTTGACGCGCCCAACCGCGAATTCTGCTCGGCCGCGCGCGCGCGAACCAGCACGCCGCTGCAATCGCTGATCCTGATGAACGATCCCGTCTACGTTGAAGCCGCGCGTGCGTTCGCTCTGCGCGCCTTGAAGGAGGGCGGGGCGGATAGTGCGGGCCGACTCTCCTTTATGTGGAGAACGGCGCTGGCGCGCCAGCCTGAAAAAGAAGAGCTCGCGGTACTCGAAAAAACGCTGCAGCAGCAACTCGCGACCTACCAGAAAGACAAGAAGGCCGCCGAATCGTTCCTGAAGATCGGCGATCTGGCCAATCCGAAAGAAATCGATGCCGGAGAACTCGCTGCGTGGACGGCGGTGGCGAATGTGATTTTGAATTTGAACGAAACGATTACGAAGTGAGGCCAAAAGAATGAACATGGATCCGAATTGCGACTGCACCCTTTCGCGCCGTGCCTTTCTCGAAAAGAGCACGACTGGAATAGGTGCCATGGCATTGGCGTCGTTGCTCAGCGGCAGCGCGTTCGCCGCGCCGGACGATAAAAAGCTCTTGGTTCCCGGCGCACTCCATCAGTTGCAGTATGCGCCGAAAGCCAAGCGCGTGATTTATCTTTTTCAGTCCGGCGCGCCGTCGCATCTTGATCTGTTCGATCCCAAGCCGACGCTGATCCAGATGACCGGAAAAGATCTGCCCGACAGCGTGCGCAAAGGCCAGCGCATCACGGGCATGACCAGCGGCCAGAAAAATCTGTTCTGCGTCGGCTCGCCGTTCAAATACCAGAAGTACGGCCAGTGCGGGATGGAATTGTCGGAACTGCTTCCGAACCTGGCGAAAGTTGTCGACGAATGCACATTCATCCGGACGATGTTCACCGAACCGATCAATCACGATCCCGCCGTCACCTTCTTCGGCACCGGCCACCAGCAGCCCGGCCGGCCGACGATGGGAGCGTGGTGCAGTTACGGCCTCGGCAACGAGAACCAGAATCTTCCGGCGTACGTCGTGCTGAATTCCGGCAGCGGCGGCCAGCCGCTGCAGTCGCGCTACTGGGGCAGCGGGTTTTTGCCGGCGCAGCACGGCGCGGTGCAATTCCGCAGCGAAGGCGACGCGGTGCTGTACCTGTCCAACCCGCCCGGCGTCAGCGGCGAAACGCGCCGGCAGCTCATTGATTCGACGAACGAGCTCAACAAGTTGTTACTCGGAAAAATCGGCGACCCCGCTATCGCGGCGCAGATCGAAAATTACGAGCTCGCCTTCCGCATGCAGTCCAGCGTGCCCGAATTAATGGATTTGTCGAAAGAACCGAAAGATGTTCTCGACCTGTACGGCGCGACGCCAGGCAAAGGTTCTTACGCGAACAATTGTCTGCTCGCGCGGCGCCTGGCCGAACGCGGCGTGCGATTTATTCAGCTAGTTCACCGCGATTGGGACCATCACGGCGGACTGCCCAGCGGCCTGAAAGGCAAATGCAAAGAAACCGACCAGGCTAGCGCCGCGCTGGTGATGGATCTCAAGCAGCGCGGGTTGCTCGACGATACGCTGGTGATTTGGGGCGGAGAATTCGGCCGCACCGCGTACAGCCAGGGTGAAATCAAGCCCGACAATTTCGGCCGCGATCATCATCCGCTGTGTTTCACGCTGTGGATGGCCGGCGGCGGCGTGAAGAAGGGCTATGTGCACGGCGAGACCGACGAGTTCGGCTACAACACCGTTCGCGACCCCGTCCACGTTCACGATTTCCACGCCACACTGATGCAGCTTCTTGGCGTCGATCACAAGAAACTGACGTTCCGCCGCGAAGGCCGCGATTATCGCCTTACGGACGTTGCGGGGAATGTGGTGAAAGAATTGATTGCCTGATTTTTCACCACAGAGATCATAGAGCACACAGAGAAAACTAAACTCTTTTCTCTGTGTGCTCTATGATCTCTGTGGTGAATCTGTTTCTCAAATCAGTATTTCTTTCAACACATGCCCATGCACGTCAGTCAACCGAATGTCGCGGCCGCTGTAGCGGTACGTGAGATTTTCGTGATTCATGCCGAGAATATGAAGTACCGTCGCCCACATATCGTAAACGGTGCACGGTTTTTCAACAGCGTAGTAGCCGTGTTCGTCGGTCGCGCCGTACGTCGTTCCGCCCTTTACGCCGCCGCCGGCCATCCAGATGCTGAAACCGTACGGATTGTGATCGCGGCCGTTTCCGCCCTGTGAAAATGGCGTGCGGCCGAATTCGCCCGCCCAGATTACGAGCGTGTGCTCGAGCAGACCGCGCGCTTTCAGATCGGTGAGCAGCCCCGCGATCGGCTGGTCGATCTGATTTCCCATCTTACCGTGGCCGTTCTTCACTTCGCCGTGATGGTCCCACGGATTGGCGCCGTTTCCGCCGCCGATGTTGTAGGCGAGACAGGTGAGCTCCACGAAGCGCACGCCGCGTTCAACCAGACGCCGCGCGGTAAGACATTGGCGCGCGTACGCGGCTTTTTTCGGCTCCGGATCGTCGAGACCGTACAGCGCGCGTGTTGCCGCATTTTCGCCGCGGATGTCGCAGAGGTCCGGCACGGACGACTGCATCTTCCAGGCGAGTTCATAATTCTGGATCGCGGTCTCGATGCTCGAATCCGCGCCGTTTGCCGCGACAAACTGCTTGTCGAGCTGGCCGATGAAATCGAGTTTGCGGCGCTGCAGCGCGGCCAGTTCGCGCGGCCGGATGTTGGCGAGCGCCTCGGCTTTGTCCGCGGTGAGCAGCGACGCTTCGTGGACGGCGGGCAGAAATCCGCTGCCGAAATTACCGACGCCGCCATGCGGAACGCCAGAGTCGCCGGAGCGCAGCACGACGTAGCCGGGTAGATTTTCGGATTCGCTGCCCAGACCGTAGCTCGACCACGCGCCGGCGCTGGGATAGCCGATGAACGGAAATCCGGTGTGCATGAACAGATTGCCCTGCGCGTGTTCGCTGAATTTCGAGGTCATCGAGCGAATCACGCAGATGTCGTCCGCGCATTTGGCGGTGTAGGGCAAAAGTTCGCTGATCGGCAGGCCGCTCTGCCCGCGATTTTTGAATTCCCACTGCGTCGGCATGATCGTGCCGTTGTTGTTGAACTGCGTGCGTTGAACGGGGACGGGCATCGGTTTGCCGGCGTCTTGAATCAAGCGCGGCTTCGGATCGAACGTGTCGACGTGCGAGACGCCGCCGGACATGTAGCAGAAAATCACGTTTTTCGCGCGCGGCTTAAAATTCGGCGCCTTTGCTTTTGCGTCCGCCGGGCCGGCGTAGGCCGAATCGTTCATCAGCCCGGCGAGCGCCAGCAGTCCGAAGCCGCTCGACAGCCGTGCGAGTGCGTCTCGACGCGAGAGCGGCGGCGACGATGGCGAAGCGTGAGCGCTGCAACCGTGTTCAGCGGACATAAATGAACTCCTTCGCGTTGATCAGTGCCTGCGCAAGGCAGATCCAGCCGAAATCGGGCGACGACATTGCTTTGAGCTGCTCGCGCTGTTCTTTCACTTGCTCGTCGGCCTTCGCAAGATCCGCTTTAAGCGCGGCGAGCTCCGGCTGCGGCGTGTCTTTCTTTTCGGGAATCGCTGAAACTTTTGCGCGCAGTTCATTGGCCATGAGCTCAAATTCGGCGAGCGTCGAATTCGCTGACGGAAGCCCATCGCCGGCAGATTTTACGAACGCGAGGCTCTCCTTTACTTCCGCATCGGTCGGCGTCCGCGCGAAAGCCTCGCTGAACATGCGGCGCAAGCGATCGTCGTCGCTGCCGGATTTGGATTCGGCCAAAACGCGCCGCGCCCATTCAGCCGCCCAGCGATTGACCAGCGGCGCGTTGAGCATCGCCAGCGCCTGCGCGGGAACGTTCGTTGCGTCGCGTTTTCCGCGCGGGCCGCTCGGGACGGGAAAATCAAAAGCGGTCATGAAGGGATCGAGATTGTTGCGCGTCACGCGCAGATAAACGGAGCGCCGGTTCGCGCCGCCATCGACCGGCCCGCCGCCAACCGCGAGGTCGAGTTTGCCGGTCAGTGAAAGCAGGCTGTCGCGAATGGCCTCGGCGTCGAGACGCCGTGATGAATAGTGAGTGAGCCACTTATTCTGCGGATCGCGCGTCGCGGCGTCGTTTGGCGCGGCATGATCGAGACGGAACGCGCGCGAAGTCACCAGCAGCCGGATCGTTTTTTTCATTGAGCTGCCATCAGCCTCGAATTTCGTGGTGAGAAAATCGAGCAGTTCTGGATGGGTCGGCGCTTCGCCCAGTTTGCCGAAATTGTCGGGCGTCGAAACGATCCCTTCGCCGAAAACATAGTGCCAGAGGCGGTTCACAATCACGCGATTCGTGAGCGGGTTGTTCGCTGCCACGATGCTCTCGGCCAGTTCGCGCCGGCCGCTCCGCGCCGGTCCGGGCTGATAGGGCTTCGGGTCGATGGCATCGAGAAAACGGCGCGGAACGATCTGCGCGGGTTGCTTGTGGTTTCCGCGCGTGAAAAGCGCCTGATCGAACGCGAAGCCTTCCATGACGCCGGGCGCGCGGGTCGGCACAGGAACTTCGGCTTCGAGTTTGCGATAATCCGCGACGAGCGGCGCGGCATCGGGCAATGTCTTGAGCGAATTCGGCAACCAGTCTTTTTGTACGAACGCAGCGAGGAACTCCGCTTCATCATCGTTCATTTTTCCATTGTGGAAGTCTTCAACGCAGCGTCGCAGAGCAGCTGAATAGAGCGCGGCGAGTTCGTCCGGTGTTTTCGGCACGGACTGATCGGCGGCGCAAAGCGCCATCAGCGAAACGGTCGGCGCGGGCGGCGCGATTCCGCCTGAATTCTTGACGTACAGAACTTCAGTCACGCCAAAATAGCTCCGGTCCGAATTTCCAATTTCGATGGGCTGATCCTGATCGGTGGCGATTTCGACGTGCAGCGTGTCGCCCTTCCAATAATTGAGATCCCAGTTGAGCCACTGGTCTGCGTCCGAATTCAGATCGGCTTTGGGATAAATCAGCCCGCTACGCGGATAATTGCGCACGACATAGCGCGCGTGCGCCTTGCTGCCGCGAACGCGAATCCACAATTTTCCGCCTTCCGACGGAAAAATCGGAGATCCGAGCAACCCGCGATGTTTGTCGGAGAGAAGGTGCGAATAAACGCCGGATGGAAACACATTCGCGATGACGCGCTCGCCGTCATGATTGATATGGAACTCGCCGGCGGGCGTTGAGCCACGCAGCAGGCCAGCGCCATCAGCGCCCCACTTTTTCAGGTCCTCGCCGCGCAGATCCCAACGCTGAAAAGTGTCCTGCGCGCGAAACGCCTGAAGCTGGCTGGAGTAATTCTGCCATTCGTCGCGAAGTTTTTTCCATTCGGCGTCCCATTTCTCCGGCGGGAGCGCCGACAGTCGTGTCCACGCGGTGAGTGCGCCGGGCACAGGCTGCTTTTTGTCCGGCTGAAATGTTTTCAATTTTGCGACGGCCTCATCGACGGATTTCAGCCAGGCGCCGGAGACTGAATTGCGGATTTTGCCTTTCAAGTCGCTGAGTCTGTCGACATTCAACTTCTGGCGTTCGGGAAGATTGACGTCGATCGTCGCCGGCCGGCAGCTCGCGAAGATGCCGAAGAGCGCGTAAAAATCGGCCTGGCTGATCGCGTCGAACTTGTGGTTGTGGCAGCGCGCGCAGGAGACGGTGATTCCGAGAAACGCTTTCGAGACCGTGTCGATCTGGTTGTCGGTGAACGTGACTTCTTCGTCGTGCGCATCGGTTGGCGTGAAGCCGTGCAAAACCATGCGGTAGTGCGCCGCGCCGAGCGCCGATTCGTTGATGCCCATCTCCTTATTCGGGCGAGGCGTTTCGAGCAGATCGCCGGCGATGTGTTCGCGCACGAGTTGCGGATAGGGAATATCGGCGTTCAGCGCGCGAATCAGGTAATCGCGGTAACGCCATGCGAAGGGAATTTGCGGATCGCCTTCGCTGCCGTGCGAATCGGCGTAGCGCATCCAGTCCATCCAATGCCGCGCCCAGCGTTCGCCAAAGCGCGGCGAGGCCAGCATTTTGTCAGCGGCGGCTTCGACGGCGCTCTGTATGTTTTCCGCTGCAGATTTGGCGAACGCGTCGGTGTCGTCGGGAGTTGGCGGTAATCCAGTTAGAACGAAACTGAGCCGCCGGAAGAACACGCGGGCGTCGGCGTCGGCGGCGGGGCGCAGATTTTCGCTCTCCATTTTTGCGAGCAGAAACTGATCGACCGGATTTTTGGGCCAGGCCGCGTCCTTGACGGCGGGCGGCGGCGGATTCTGCACGGGCTGAAAACACCAGCGCGTTTTTCGGCGCTGCAGCACTGCGTTCCAGTCGGTATCACGAGTGATTTCTTCGGGAGAGGGAGGGGCGTCGCGCGGATCGGGCGCTCCCATGTTCACCCACTGTTCGAAATCGCGGATGACATTGTCATCGAGTTTTGCCCCGTTCTTTGGCATCTTGGCTTCGTCGCCTTCGTGGCGAATGGCGATGATCAAAGGGCTTTCCTTTGCGTTGCCGGGAAGAATCGCCTGACCGGACTTGCCGCCTTCCTGCCATCCGGGACGTGAATCGAGCAGCAGGCCGCCTTTCTTTTTTCCGGCGGCACTGTGGCACTCGTAGCACTCTTGCGCGAGGATCGGGCGGATGCGTTTCTCGAAGAATTCGATCTGTTCGGGCGTTGCGGCGTGAACTGAACAACAGATGAACCACAGAGAACACAGAGCGCACAGAGAACGAACAAAGAAATGATTTTCGCTGTTCTCTGTGCGCTCTGTGTTCTCAGTGGTTAACCATCTGTTTCGTTCAATCATGCGAGAATTCTCCGCTGAATCTCGGCGGCGATCGCGATGCATTTTTCGCCGATCGATTCGAAGTGCTCTTCGCGCAAGCGGAACGCCGGGCCGATGACAGTTACGCCGGCCAGCGGGTATCTGTTCTGATCGACGATGACCGCGCCCACGCAATGAATGCCGTCCATGCCTTCGGAGCGGTCGACGCCATATCCGCGGCGGCGCGTTTCAGCCAGATCGTCTTCGAGCGCAACGCGAGTTGCCAGCGTCGTCGCCGTGAAGCGCTTGAGCGTCACGTCGCGGAAGAACGCGTTGAGCTCATCCATCGGCAGCGCGGCCAGCATCGCTTTTCCCGGCGCGCACGAATACATCGGAACGTGAAATCCGATTTCGCCGAGAACTTTCACCGGTTGGCGCGAAGCGACCTGATCAATCACCACGCTTTTGTTGCGCGAGCGCACCAGCAACTGCGCCGTCTCACCCGTTTGATCGCGGAGTTTGCAAAGCGGCTCAAATGCGCAGGCGGCAAGACTGCGATCGCCAATTTGCGGGCGCGCGAGATCTAACAACTTGCGCGTCAGGAAAAATCGCCGGTCTTCTTCACGGCGCCGAACATAGCCATGTTCCTGAAGGGTCTCGACGATCCGGCAGGTTGAATTGTGCGGCAAATCCAAGGTGCGAGCGATTTCGCTGACGGTCATGCCGATGTCGCTGGATTTACTGAGCACCTCCAGAATCGCCAGAGTTCGTTCGGACCCCGGAGAAGCGGCGCGCTCAGAATCCGTTGGAGCCAAAAGAGTTGGGTCGAGATTGCTTGGCATTGTTTCCACCCTTGGATAGTCTTCCAAATATGGATACACTCGAGACAGGCTCAGTGTCACGCCCTTTTTGAAAAAGCATTGTTAAAATATTCCTAAGCACCAGTGCGTTATGCCTTTTTGTATTTGTTCATGTCTTTCCACTTTAAAAGATACCGATTAATGAGGTAGAGTTGGTAGGTGAACACCTGATTGGCGGCACTAATTAGTACCCGGGAGTTGCACCGCGATGAGATGTCTGCTGGTCGAAGACCACGCAAGTACGCGTGAGTTGATCCATCATATGCTCAAAAGCCGCGGCCATGTAGTGACCGAGTGCGCTGAAGCAGAGACCGGCTGGCAGGCCTACGAGGCCGATCCCCACGCATTGGTTTTGATTGACTGGATGCTGCCGGTAAAGGACGGGCTGACGCTGTGCCGGCAGATTCGGGCGCATCCGGCGGGTGCTCGCAGCGTCGTCTTGATGTGCACGGCGCGCCGCTCCACGGAAGATTTGATGGCTGTTCTGGACGCCGGCGCGGACGACTATATCGCGAAACCGTTTGAGCCTGAACTGTTCGAGATCCGCCTGCAGATCGCCGAACACCTCGCCATTCTGAAAGCCGCGGAAGACAACCGCAAGAAACTGGAATCGCAGATCCAGCATGCTCAGCGCTTGGAAAGTCTGGGTGTTCTCGCGGGCGGAATCGCGCACGACTTCAATAATCTGCTCGTCGCGATCATCGGCAACGCGGATCTCGCGCTGATGGATTTGGCGGTGCAGGCTCCGGCGCGCGGGCGCATCGTTTCAATCAAGACCGCCGGCCAGCGCGCCGCGGAATTGACCACGCAGATGCTGGCGTATTCGGGCAAAGGACGTTTCGTCGTCGAGCCGCTCGATTTGAACGAACTGATCCAGGAAATGAGCCACCTGCTGCAGGTCTCCATTCCGAAAAGCGTCATACTCAAGCCGAATTTCACTCAGGGCATTCCCGCCATCGAGGCTGACGCCTCGCAGATGCGGCAGGTGGTGATGAATCTGATCACCAACGCGGCCGAAGCGATCGGCGATCAGAGCGGCGTGATTACGCTGTCGACCGGAATGGTTCAGGCCGACCGCCGGTATCTTTCCGAAGCGTACATGGACGAGGATCTGCCGGAAGGCTACTACGTTTTCCTCGAAGTCTGCGACACCGGCTGCGGCATGGACGAAGCGACGCGTCAGAAAATATTCGACCCGTTTTTCTCGACCAAGTTCACGGGCCGCGGCCTGGGGCTTGCAGCCGTGCTCGGCATTATTCGCGGGCATCGCGGAGCGATTCGCGTGTATAGCGAACCCGGTCGTGGGACCACGTTCAAAATTCTTTTGCCCGCTTCGAAACAGCCCGCCAAGATGCACAGCGAATTCGACGATTCTGATCTGCGCGAATGGCGCGGCGCGGGAACGGTTCTGGTTATGGACGACGAAGAAGGCATACGCTCAGTAATGAAAATGACCCTCGAGCGATTCGGCTTTGAGGTGCTCACCGCGAACAACGGCAAGGACGGCGTCGAACTATTCCGGCAGCAGGCGTCGCGCATTCGCGTCGTGATTCTGGATATGACCATGCCGGAGATGAATGGCGAGGAATCGTACCGCGAAGTGCGGCGCATCCGCGGCGATGTGCCGGTGATTTTGTCCAGCGGCCACAGCGAGCAGGACGCGACGAGCCGCTTCGCAGGTAAAGGCCTGGCCGGATTTGTGAAAAAGCCGTTCACGCTGAAAGAATTCATGAGCAAAGTGCGAGAGGTTCTCGAAGCGCACTGAAAAAGCGCAGTATTCTCACGGCGCAAAAATTCGTATTCTCTTCCCTAACAAATTGAATGTCGGGTCGGTTGTAAGGTGCGAAACCTTTTGGGGTTTCGTGCGTCGATATTTTTATGGAATTTCCTGTAATGAAGCAGCCTGAAGATTGTCCCAGCAGGCAGAGGATGGGGTGACGTGGATACTTTCGGAGAACGTCTGATCGGCGATTACTTCGAGCGCGTGCGGTGTTTCGCGCGCTTGCGGGTTCGTGCCCAGGATTGTGAGGACGTCGTCAGCGATATATTCCTCCGCGCTATTGAGCGGCAGGATCAGTTGAGGGGCGATGTGGGCGCGTGGCTCTTCGCCATCGCGCGCAGCCGGATCGCCGATCATTATCGCAAAAGGGACCTGGTTATGCGTACACAAAGTTCGCTTTCAACACCGGAGGGCGTGAACGACGCGCCCGCGCCGCCGAGGCAGGCGCCGGTGCCCCTGGAAAAAATGGAACAGGCGGAATTCCAGGAACGCCTGCGCACAAAAATTGATCTTCTTCCCGAACTCGAACGCGATGTGATCGCTTTCAAATTCACCGATGGACTTTCAAACACTGAAATTGCCCAGGTGCTGGGCATCACGCCGAATCATCTGGGCGTGGTGCTGCACCGCGCGCTGCAGAAACTGCGCAGCGCTATGCTCGAGGAGGTCAGCGCATGAGCTTTCTTGATGATTTCGACAAACGCGCCGCGCGCAAGCCCGGCGACCCGGTTCCGCAGGGGGACTCGCCCGAAGACCGCGAACTGCTCGAGTTTGCGGACCTGATCCGCTCGCGCCGCGCGCTGCCTGAAGACGGTGAGCGCCAGCGGGTGCTTGAACGGGTGAAGGCCGCTCAGAATTCCTCGACGCCTAAAGTCATTCAGGGCGGAGGATCGTTTCGCGGATTGTGGATTGCGCTCGCGGCAGCTGCGCTCATTGCGATTGTTGCCGGCGTTTCGCTCATCTCGGCGCCGCCGGCGAAGAACGGACAATTGGCGTCGAACGACTCGAAACCGAATAACGTAGTGACGTCTGCGGCCGATGACACAAAGAAGGTGGTGAAACTCATCGCAGCATCGAAGCCCGTTGTGGGTTCGAACCGCGCGCCGAACGAAGAATTCGCCAATCTCGAATTCCCCAAGCCGCAATTGAAGGAAGGCGACGGCAAAGCGGTAGAAAGTGCCAATGGCCTCGACGCCGCGCGCCTGGTTCGCGTGCAAGGCCTCGCGATGTTTCAGAAAAAAGGCGAGACGCGTTGGCGTGTCGCCAATCGCGGCCAGATTTTCAATGCGGGCGATGTGATCCGTGCGAGCAAGCGTCTGGAATCCTGTGTGCGCATTCTCGGTCCGGATGGCTCGGCCGTGTCTCTCGCCACGAACGGTGCGCTGCGCTACGACGGTCCGCGCAATTGGGCGCTCACTGAGGGCAGCGCTTATTTTGAAGTCGCCTCGCGCAAAGATCTGCCGCCCTTCAGCGTCTCCACGCCGCATGGCACCGCGACGGCGAAAGGCACGCTGTTCAGTCTCGACGCCGGAAAAGGCGCGGCCGATGCGGGCAGTTCGACGCTGTGCTGGGTCGAAGAGGGCACCGTCGCGGTCGCAGCGGCGAACAAAAACGCCGTCGATGTGGCCGCAGGAAAATCTGCGCTGCTCAATCTCGGTGAAGCGAAGCTGAACGAATCGCGTTATTCGAAAGAGTGGCTTGCGGCGCTGGAACGCGCGGCAGAAAACGATCACGGCATCGGCCAGCTCGTTGCAAAATCCGAGAAAGCCAACGAACATTTGCCCCTCGAAGTGAAAAGCCACAGCGTCAGCGTCACGGTTGTCGACCAGGTCGCGCGCACGTTTGTCGACGAAGTCTTTATCAACAACACCGACCGCCGCATGGAAGGCACGTTCTATTATCCGCTTCCCGCCGACGCATCAATCAGTGAATTTGCAATGTACGTGGGCGATCAGCGCATCGTCGGCGAAGTTCTCGAACAACAGCGCGCGCGCCAGATCTTTGAGTACATCGTCCGCCAGCAGAAAGATCCGGCGCTGCTCGAATACGCCGGCGGCAACTTGTTCAAAATGCGTGTTTTCCCGATCGAGCCGCACAGCGAGAAGCGCATCCAGCTCGGCTACACGCAGATTCTGCCGCGCAGCAACGGCAAGGTGACCTACACATACCCGCTCTACAGCGAAATGCTGCTCAAGAATCCGCTTCTGGATCTCAAGATCGAATTCCGCGCGATTTCCTCGCCCGGCATGAGCGACCTGATGTCTCCGACGCACTCGGCGCCTTCGGCGCTCAGCAACGATGGCAAGCGCGGCGCACTCGCCTTCCGCGCGAAGAATTATTCGCCGACCCGCGATTTCACCGTCAGCTATAGCGTGCCCGACGGCGCTGAATGCACGGCATTCGCGAACCTTCGCCCCGACGACGCGCAAGGCTACTTCATGGTTCAACTCTGTCCGAAAACTCAGTTGCCGCCACGCGATCCGCCGCAGCGCTTGATGGTCGTGGTCGATGGCTCGGCTTCGAGCGGCGCGCAGGATTACGCGGTGGCGACGGAATTTGCGGCCTCGGCTGCGGACGTCTCCGGAAACTGGCAGTACGGCCTTGTACGCGGGGGCCAGAAGCCGCAGTCATTCGGCGAGATGTCGTTCGCGAATACGGATACGTCGACAAAAGTGCGCGACTTCCTGGTGAAATCACCGCCGCTCGGCGCAACGGATCTGCTCGAAACGTTCCGCACCGCCGCGGCGATGGTGAAGCCGAACGAAGGATTGCAACTCATCTATGTCGGCGACGGCATTGACACGGTGAGCGAACTTTCCGGCCCGGCGCTCGTGAATGAAATCGCGGCGCTGTTTAAAGGAAAGGGCGTCAAGCTTTCGACGGTCGCTGTCGGATCGAGCTACGATGGCGCGGTGCTGAAAGGTATTGCGGCGAAACTCGGCGGCACATTCACGCGTGTTGAAGGTGCCAGCGACGTGCACACCGCCGTCGGCCAGGTCTTCGACAGTTTCTATCGCCCGATGTTGTGGGACATGATGGTGAACTTCGAAGAAGTAGAAGTCACCGGCGTGTATCCGGAATTCGTGGGAACGCTCGCGGCCGGCGATACGGCGGTCGTTCTCGGCCGATTCAATCGCGAAAAGGGCGTGAAAGGGCGCGTCAGCATTCTGGCGGATGTCGGCAGCACGATGGCCGAGCGCAAATACGACATCGACCTGAGCGCCGACGAAACGACCAATCGATTCCTGCCGCGGCTTTGGGCTAAGGCGCACATTGATGCGCAGCTTGGCATGATGGGCTTGGGCACGGCGAGCGACGATGCGCGCACGAAGCAGAACGTGATCGAGACCAGCATCAATTTCCAGATCATGTCGCCGTACACCGCGTTCCTCGTGCTGGAAAGCGAAGACGATTACAAAAAGTTCGGCATCAAGCGCACGATGAAAAAGTGGGATTGGAATGGCGATGCAGGCGGTCTGCACGCCGGCAATGAAGTAGCTCAGCCGGCGAGCGCACCGGCGCCCTTGTCTAACCTCTCGGCAATGCCCAATTACAGCACCCATTACTGGAGCGAAGGCGGCCCGGCCAATGGACCGGTCGAAACATTGTCTATTGATGGCGAAACGCTTGGAGAAGATCGTGGCGATCTCGGTCTTGAATTTAAATCCGAAAAACGTTCCGAGGCGTTGAGCAAGGCAAAAGCCGATGATTTCTTGGATACCGACAAGCAGAACGCGCAGAAAGATGCGGTTGAGCGGGATTTTGATTCGCCTGAGTTGTTGGAAGAAGAGAAAGATGTCGACCGCCTGGCGAGGTTTGATGAAGATGGCAGCGAACTGAAGAAAGTTTCACTGCGATCGAAGGAACAGTTCTTCGGTTACCTTTCAGACGACAGCAAAACCAACTACCGCCGCGGGTATCGTCAGCGTGGAACCAACTACCCACAGTTCAATTCGCTGGTCTTCCAGGGCGGGACCGTGGTCGAGATCCAGATCGACCAGCCACTGCGCCCGGTCACTTACTACCAGCGCATGGCCGCGAGCGAAAAAGGTTCGCTCTCGACGCAACTCAATCTGTGTCTGGCCTATGAGCAACTTGGCCGCTTCGAGGACGCCTTGAAGGCGCTGGCGCCGGTGATCGAGAAAGCTCAGGCGAACGTCGATCTGCGCCTGCAGGAAGGTTCGCTGCATTATCGCCTCCAGGATATTCCCGGCGGCAAGGCTGCGTTTGCGAAAGCGCTGGAAGCGGCTTCGGAAAAAGACCGTGAAGCTGTTAGAGAACGCATCGCCGGTCTGCTCGCAACGCTGGGCCAGTACGCCGATGCGGCCGACAACTACGCCGCGTTGGCGCGCGCCTCGGAAAAGTCCGAGCAGGCGACGCAACGCACGCAATATGCCGCCAACTACTACGTCAGCGCCGCCAAAATCGAAAAAGCCTGGCCTCTGTGGGATGAGCTGCTCAAGCGCTGGCCGGACGATGCGAAAACGCTGGCGGCCGCCGGCTTGTTCGCGGCGAACAACGGAAAGTTCGAGAGCGGGGTTGAGCAAGTCCGCGCAGCACGCAAACGCGATCCCAAGGTGAACGCGGATCTGGTGTACGCCTTCGTGCAGCGCGGAAAGAAAGACGACGCGCTGGCCGAGTACCGCGAGATTCTCGCGAGCGGCGATTCAGGGCGTATTTACAACGCGCTGACGGGCCTCACGCAATTGGGCCAGTCGCTGGCCTCCGATGAAGCGCTGAAATTGCTCGGCGAAAACCACAGCGGCGCAGAGATCGCCGGCGCGATGCAGTATTTTCAGTCGTACAACACGCTGCGCACACGTGCTGGAACGGACGCGGTGCAGGCGATGTTGCATCGCGCGGATGTGCCCGCGCAGGCGCGCATCAGCGCGTTCTACGTTCTCGTTGGCGCGCGCAACAACGGAATGGCAATGAAAATCGACGCGTTGAAAATTGTTTCGCCGCTCATCGACAATCCGCAGACGCCGGAGCAGATCGGATTCGCGCAGCAGGCCCTCAGCGCACTGAGCAGCTACGCATTCCAGAAAGAAGCGCTCGAAGGTGTTCAGAAATTGCAGCAGCGCAAGGATCTTCCTGAACATATGCCGGCGTACCTGGCGCAGATCGAATACACGGCACTGAACGGATTAGGCCGCACTAAAGAGGCTGACGAAAAAGCGCTGAAGGCGATGGAGCTGTCGAAGGATGAGAACAGCGCGTATTCGCCGGCGTGGCAGGTGTTCTATTCGCGGCTGAACCGGAATGAAATGGAAGGCGCCGCGCAGATTGTCGATGCGTACGCCAAGCGCTTCCCTGAATCGCAGTACCTGCAGCAGTTCTACCCGTACCTGATACAGCACCTGCGTCAGAACGAAAAGACGGAAGATGCCACCGCGCTGGTCGAAAAGCTGGCGAAGGCCAATCCCGACAGCGCGTTCTACATCGATCTGCGCGCGCGCATGCTGGCGTCGCAGGGAAAATTCCGCGACGCAGCGTCGATTGTGCGCGAAGGCATTCAGAATCTGGCCAAACCGCTGCCGGACTTGCTCGTTCCGAATCTGGAAAAGGGGGAACGTCCAGCCAAAGAAGAACAGCCAAAGAAAGAGAAGCCGAAAGAACCCGCCGAAAAGCAAAACGATGAAATGAAAGCGAAACTGCAAAAGCGCACGCAGGAAATCGACCGCCGCAAATATCAACGCGAGAGTCTGATCAGCCTGCTGGCGCAGTTGAGCGGCCAGGATGCCGAGCTACGCGCGGTGTTCATGAAGGAGTGCGATGAAAACGCGAAGACTGAAAATCCAGGCCAGCGCGAATGGACGGAAGCGGCGCTGACGGCGCTTCAAGCAGGAGCGGACACGGAGGGATATCTCAAGCGGCTGCAGGCGCTCGCGCAGGCCGAGCCGAACGATCCGCTTTGGACGAGACGTCTGGGACAGTCGCTCGCCGGCGCAAAGAAGTACGCCGAGGCGCGGAAAGTCCTGGCGAAGATATCAGATGCAAATGTCAACGACGTGGATCTCGCCATGGGGTTGGTTGATCTTTCGACGCGCCTGAAAGACGCGTCCGCCGCTGAGACGTATTTCACGCGCGCCTTTGAAGCGCTCGCCAGGCAGCCCAACCGCCTGCAGGAATATGCAGCCCGCTGGCAGCAGACGAATCCGGAATGGTCGCTGAGAGCGTGGAAGCATGTGCTCGAGAAGGAGCCTGCGCAGGCCGCGTACGCGGCGTATTCGATTGCCCAGGTGTATCAGCAGATGGGCAAAGAGAAGGAAGCGGCGGAGTTTTATTTCCGCTGTGTGCAGGAGCTGGACAACGGTTACGCCCAGGCGTCCGTGAACAATCTGACGTCGCTTTGCCAGAACGAAGAACCGCTGCGCGCGATTTTGCCGCAAGTCTACAAGAAGTTGGCGACGCCCGAAGGCAAGAAGCTCGTGTACCTGAATCTGCTCGCATATCACCTCGAAAAAATCCGCGCGTCGGGGCAGCCGCCGGAAGGCAAGATGGCCGTCGAAGCCGCAGCACGCAACGCGCTCGAAGCCGCGCTGACAGTGGACACTTCGGCGCAGGATTACAACACGCCGTATTTGCTGGCCAGCGTTCTTGCGCAGGAGGGTCTGGGCGACCGCGCCGAGAAGTACACTCTGGAAGGCGGCGGAAATCTGACTGCGGACGCGCGGCGCAATTTGATCCGGCAGGTTGCGAACAATGTTTTCAATCACGACAAGGAGCTCAAGCGCGGGATCAAGTTTTACAAAATGTTGCTCGCCGCTCCGGACCCGAATTCGGACAACGATTATTCGCAGCTCGTGAATTTCCTCGTCCAGGACGGCCAGCTCGCTTCTGCCGAAGACTTGTTGCGCAAAATTCCGGTCACGCGGAATTCGTGGGTTGCGTACAACGCCTGGACGAATGTCATGAATGCCTATCAGCGAAGCCAGCAGCACGCGCACGCCTGCGAGCTTGCGCTCGAAGGCTGGCAGGCGATGCGCGACGATCCGTCCTACGGTGAAAATGCGTTCAGTCAATTTATCAATGTCTGCGACGAAGCCATTCGCCAGAAGGCAGTGCTGAAGCCGGAAATGTTGAAAGTCGCGGCGGATCGAATCCGCGAAACGGCGAAATCCTATTTCGACGGCGACGTGCAGCGCAATGCATGGTTGTATAGCTCAAACACGGTGACCGACCGGCTGGGCCTGCGCAAAGAAATCGATGCCTTCGCGAAAGATGCCGGCGCGAGCGATGATCCGAAGCGCGTCCAGCTTGCGGCGCAGTATTATCAGTCCGGCGGACGCTGGTACGACGAAGCGCGCCGCCTGTACCGGCGGGCGCTGACGCTGCCGGGCGCCGACGAGCGCACGATCAATCCGCAGCTCTATCAATTGCTTGCCTATCAGAACGGCAACCAGCAGCCGTTGTGGGGCGATGCCATTGACCTGCTTGAGAAACTGAAAACCCAGAAGCAATTCAACGAGAACCAGTATCTCATCGAACGCGGCCGCTGTCTGTACGGGCTCAACCGGCGAGACGAAGCGCGCGCCGAGTATCGCAAAGTGATGGCGAAATCGTCGTATTGGCGCCAAGGCTACTGGCAGTTCCAGAACCTCGCGCACCAGTTCCAGCAAAGCAAAGACTGGGTGATGGCGGCGGAGGCGTGGGAGTTGGCGATCCGGCTGTTGCGTACGCAATCGCGCGGTCAGATTGATGGCGCGACGGCCGCACAGTTTTACCAGGGCTGCGCGCAGGCATATCTGGAGCTCGGTGATAAGGACAAGGCGCTCGACAGTTTCCTGCGCGGAATGTCGGTCGTGCCGCGCAACAATTCGTATTACCAACAGATTCTCGACGCGGCGTTGAAGCAGGTTCTAAATGGCAAGGCGTTGGATAAAACCGTGGCCGAGTACGAAAAGAGCGTCGCGGCGTCCGGCGGCGGCGAAAAGCCGCATCTGCGCATCGCGTTCGCGGATGGTTTCCGCAAAGCTGGCGACACAAAACGCATGTTGCAGCAGCTCAGCATCGCCGCCGATCTTCTTCCGAAGGACACGCAACTTCGCCAGCAAGTGATCGACGGCTACAAGAATCTCAACGACACCGACGCCGTGATCAACGCATATACGGAGTGGGCGAAATTCGATTCGCAGAACATCGAGATCTACCGCGGCATGGGCGATTTTTATGAGTCAAAACACCGCCGCGAAGAAGCGATTCTGGCGTGGGCGACCATGGCCGAAATTCGTCCGCGCGAAGCGGAAGGGTACCGCGCCTACGCGCAGAAGCTGGTGCAAGTCGGGCTGAATGATAAAGCCGCCGTGGCGTTGCGGCACGCGCTGCGCTACCGCCCAACGGAGTTCGATATCTCGAAAGAGTTGAGCACGGTTTATTCCTCGCTCAGTCAGACCGACAAAATCGCGGCGCTCTGGACCACGGGCGAGAGCGCCTGCCGCAAAGCGATCGAAGATTTCTCCGATGATCCGCTGCCGTGGCTGAATCTCGGACATTTCCTGGGCGCGCAGAACCGCGCGAAGGACGAGAAGGAGCTCTATAGTGAAATCCTGCGTCGCCCATGGCCGCGCTTTCAGCGCGAGACGTATGACGAGGCGAAAAAGCGGTTGGCGCAGATGAAATAGGCGGCTTTCTGTATTCCGCCTACTGTTAGTGAATCCCCATCTTCGCCAGATTCCGGAAGCTGATCGCGAGGCTTTCGAATGGATCGCGCTGGCAGGTGTCCTGTTCGACGATGTACCACTTCACGCCGGACTCGTGGCAAGCCTTCAGAATTTCGGGCCAGTTCAGATTGCCTTCGCCGACTTCGGCCATGAGCTGTTCAGGATGCCACTGGCCTTCGTTGTTGCGCATCGCCATGTCTTTCAGATGAACAAGCGGCAGGCGGCCCTTCAGATTGTGGATCCACTGGGCCGGATCGCCGCCGCCATGTGCGATCCAATACGTGTCGAGTTCCGCGGTGAAAACAGCCGGATCGCTTTCGGCGTAAAGAATCTCAAGACCGGTGCGGCCGCCGTATCGCTCCATTTCAAAGCTGTGATTGTGGTAGCCGAAAGTGAGTCCGCCTTCTTTCAGGCGCTTTGCGACGGCCGATGCGTCCTTCGCAAATTTTGTGTAACCGGCAGCACCGAGCGCGCGATAGTCCTGCGGCATGGCGCCGACGGCGGTGTAACTGCAGCCGAGGATTTTATGTTCGGCGAGCACCGCGTCGGGCGTGTCTCGCATTTTTTCAAACGCGGTATGCGTGGCGCAGGCGGTCAAGCCGTCCTGGTCGAGCAGCGCGCGGAGTTCCGCGGGATCGATTGGGCCAAGCGCCGAGAGTTGCACGGCTTGGTAGCCGAGGGCTCGGACTTTCTTCAGGGTCTGAGCAATGTCCGCCGGCGTTTTGCAAAAATCGCGGAGCGTGTAGAGCTGGACGGCGAGTAAAGAAGATGTGGGCATCGGTTACTTGACGGCTCAACGTTGCGGTAAGTTTACGGATAAGAACTCGCTGCTCCCAACCCTACTAAGACGAATGAGTCTTTGAGTTTGTCACAAGAATTTTCCTCGAAAATTTTCGTCGCTATAAGGTCAATTGTATAAATAAATTGTATGATCAAAAAAAGAATCTTTTTTGAGTGCTCGCGCAGCTTCAGATTTTTGCAAATTCGATCCTGCTTACTGCGAGTGACTTCGTGGCCAATCTGTTTGTATGGACAAAAAAAAGCGGGACGTGAATCCCGCAGTGTGTACTGCTTTTGAGAGAAACGAATTAGCCCTTGGGGCGAACTTTTGTTGCCTTCGGACCCTTGGTGTCTTGCACGGCCTCGTACTCAACGACCTGGCCTTCTTTAAGAGTGCGGAAACCGTCTGCCTGAATTTCGCTGTGATGAACAAAAAGGTCTTTGCCACCCTCATCGGGGGTGATGAACCCGAAACCCTTTTGATCGTTGAACCACTTGACCTTGCCCGACGCCATGACCATATCTCCTTCCACTGCGCGCTTAGCCCTGCGATTGAACCGTCCCCATTGGCCAGTTTGACTACGAGAGCCAAACTCGAAATTTAACGCCCCTCGGCACAATTGTGGAGTAAATCCAGCGCTTTTTTTAATTATTTTTGAAGGTTTTACGAAAGGCGAAAAAAGGTATAAATCAGCGTTCCGAGCCCCAGTAAGAGCATCCCCATGCAACCCGACTGCGCTTTTTTGACGCGTTTCCGCGGCGGACGGATCGAGGATTCGTATTGATCGCGCGTGGCAATGCGCGGCACTTGATCTTTGATGACTTGATCGATGTCCTCGATCAATTCTTCGGCACTCTGGTAGCGTTCTTTCGGTGCTTTGGCCATCAGCTTAGTGACAATTTGCAGGGTGCCCATCGACAAACCCGGCGTCAGATCCGCAGGGCTGTCCAATTCGTCGTGTAAATGTCGGCGCATAATATCGAGCGCGGTAGGCGCGTCGAAGGGCACATGGCCGGTAAGTGCGTGGTACATCGTCCCGCCCAGAGCGTAGAGATCGGCGCGATGATCAATGACCTTGTCGGCGCGAACCTGCTCGGGTGAAATATAATGCGGCGTTCCGATGATCACACCGTTCTGGGTCAGGCTTTCTTCGTCGAGAAAGGACTTGGCCGTGCCGAAGTCGCTCACTTTTACGCTGCCGTCTTTGCCCAGCAGAACATTGTCCGGTTTGATGTCGCGGTGAACGATGCCCTTGTCGTGCGCATGGCTCAGTCCCAGCGCGATTTCGCGCGTCAGTTTCAAAACCTCGCGCTCGGGAAGTTTGCCGCCCGATCTTTTCAGGCGCGACTTCATCGTCTCGCCCTCGATATATTCCATGACGATGTACTGAATGCCGCGCTCAACGCCGGTGTTGTGGCAGGCGACGATGTTGGGGTGCTGCAACGATCCGGCGAGTTTCGCTTCGCGCGTGAAGCGTTCGGCGAAACCGGAATTGCCGGCGAGATTTTTGCGCAACACTTTCAACGCCACCGTGCGTTCGGCGAGCGTCTCTCTGGCCTTGTAGACCGCGCCCATGCCGCCTTCGCCCAATTTTTCGAGCAGCTTGTATTCGCCGAAAAATTCCATCGGCAGAACTTTGTCGGCTTCGGCCGCGCGGCGTTTGCGTTGTTCAGAAAGCACGCGCTTCACCTGTTCGACGGCGAGGACGTTCTGCAGGATCAGCACTTCGCCCAGCCGCGATTTTCCCCCGCTCCCGCGCAACGCGATTTGTTTTTCAAGCGCCGCTGTGAGCTGCTTATCAGTGATAAGTCCCATTTCCCTGGCCAATTCGCCAAAGCGGAAGGGGAGAACCTGTGTGTCGGTTGAAACGGGCATGCAAAAACCTTAATCTCACTACAGCGGAGTTCGTGTCGTTCGCGAGCCACAGACTTTTACTTTAGGAGATGATCTTTGCAACTCAGGAAAGACGAAGAGGCCGCGAAGCGCAACGACGACGATGAACTGCGCATGCTGGCGCAGAAAATCGCGAGCTGCCAGACGATCTGGACCCAGGTCTGGCACGGCGCGGGCTCCGGCCCGGCGACGAACCCGCTGCTGGCGCTGGTTCAGGAAGAACATCAACGCAATTTCAGTCTTTGGCACGAGGAAGACAAGGCGCGGGCGCCCAACGCGAGCGATACGGAAATCGCGACGGTCAAACGCAGCATCGACAAGTTCAACCAGCAGCGCAACGATCTGATCGAGAAATTGGACGAGCATCTGTATCGCGCGCTGCAGGAACTGAAAGTGTCGCCGCCCGCTGGCGCGCCGTGGAACAGCGAGACGCCCGGCAGCGTGATCGACCGGCTTTCGATCCTGAGCCTGAAAGTGTTTCACATGCGCGAGCAGACCGAGCGGCTCGACGCGACGAAAGAGCACATCCAGAAATCGCGTGAGCGTCTGAAAGTCCTTCTCGCGCAACACGGCGATCTGACGGCGGCGCTGCAATTGCTGTTCGACGATTTATTTGCCGCTCGCAAGCAGATGAAAATCTATCGACAATACAAGATGTACAACGACCCCGACGCAAACCCGGCTATTTACGGGGCCAAAAAATAATTTTTCGCACGGGCTGCCCAGCCCGTGCGTTGTTCAGCCCGCAAAATTAAACAGTCTTGCAATCCGAACGTTCTCGCGCTACGTTAAATGTATGGGAGCCCATACAAAAAAGCAGTCCGTCAAAACAACTCGAGACGGCAACCGCGATTCGCGGTCTGTGCTGGATTCCATCCGCCGCATCGTCCGCGCGCTGCGCGTGTCGTCGCGGCGCGCCGAACAACATGTGGGGCTCAGCGGCGCGCAGTTGTTCGTTTTGCAGAAATTGGCCGAGGAACGCGCGCTCTCGGTGAATGAGCTTGCGGCGCGCACACTCACGCACCAGAGCTCGGTTTCGGTGGTCGTGCAGAAATTGATTGCGCGCGGGCTGGTGAAAAGCGCGCGCTCGCGGACCGATGGGCGCAGCGTCGAACTCTCGCTCACCCCGGCCGGAAAACGAATGGTCTCCGGAGCGCCCGGCGCCGCGCAGGAGCGCCTGATCGCGGGTCTGCGGAACATGCCCGCAAATTCGCGCGGCCAGCTGGCGCATTTGCTCGACAGCCTGATCCGCGAGAGCGGCCTTACCGATGAACTGCCAGGCCTGTTCTTTGAAGATGACCCGGCCAGGCCGAACAAAAAGAACTCAACAGGAAAACGCAACTCGAATGGCTAATCACGAAACGTCCCGATCTTCCACCACCGAAGGCCTGCCGATATCTCCGGCGATGGGGCCCGCGCTCGAGCAGGCGCTCGTGCCGCCACATTCGACATTTATTGACCGGCGCACCGTCATTATCTCGGGCTATTGCATTCTGGTCGCAATCGCTTCGGCGTTTGTGGCTCAGATTCTCGTTCATCTGATCGGGCTTGTTACGAACGTCGCGTTTTATGGGCGCATTTCCACGGAGTTCGCGTCGCCAGCGAACAACACGCTGGGCGCGTGGGTGATCGTGATTCCGGTTGTTGGCGGAATCATTGTTGGTTTGATGGCGCGCTACGGTTCAAAGGCGATTCGCGGACATGGAATTCCCGAAGCGATGGAGCAGGTGCTCACAAATCAAAGCCGCATTCCGCCGCGCATAACTTTTCTGAAACCGCTCTCCGCTGCGATTGCCATCGGTACTGGCGGTCCGTTTGGCGCGGAAGGTCCGATCATCGCGACGGGCGGAGCGCTGGGTTCGCTACTGGGTCAATTGCTGCACACGACCGCAACCGAACGTAAGATTTTGCTTTCGGCCGGAGCTGCTGCCGGAATGGCCGCGACATTCGGCAGCCCGGTCTCCGCGGTGATCCTGGCGGTCGAACTGCTCCTCTTTGAGTACCGGCCGCGCTCGCTGATTCCGGTGGCGCTGGCTGCGTCGACGGCGGCGGGAGTGCGCGTTTTCTTCGAAGGCACAGGTCCGGTTTTCGCGATGCCGGATTTATCGCAGCTCAGCGGCGGAGCGATCGGCATTTATACGTTGATCGGTGCGCTCGTCGGCATCGGTGCGGTGATCGTCACGAGAGCCGTTTACGCAATCGAAGACGCGTTCGAGCACATTCCGATTCATTGGATGTGGTGGCCGGCGATCGGTTCGCTGGCGGTTGGCGTTGTCGGTTATTTTGCGCCGAGAACGCTCGGTGTCGGTTATGTCAACATCAGCGACATCATCTCCAATCATCTCACGTTGAACGCTGTGATTTTTCTCTGCGTGATGAAATTTATTTCGTGGAGTGTGTCGCTGGGCAGCGGTACCTCTGGCGGAACACTCGCGCCGTTGTTTACGCTCGGCGGCGGGCTTGGTTTTGCGCTGGGAACGTTGTTCGGCCAGTTGCTCCCGCATGCCGGAATCGATGTGCGCATCGCATCGCTCGTGGGAATGGCGGCGATGTTTGCCGGCGCTTCCCGCGCGGTGCTGGCCTCGGCCGTATTCGCGTTCGAGACCACGCTGCAGCCGCTCGGACTTCTGCCGCTGCTGGCCGGATGCACAGCGTCGTATTTGGTCTCATGCCTGTTGATGCGCCATTCGATCATGACCGAAAAAATCGCGCGGCGCGGCGTGCGGGTTCCGGTGGAGTACTCGGCCGATTTTCTCGACCAGATTCTGGTCAATGACGTCGGCGCGAAGACCATCGTGAGCTTGAAAGCGGAAGACACGTTGGGCGGCGTGCGGGGCTGGCTGCATTCGAACGCACCCGGCACCAGCCACCAGGGATTTCCGGTGTTGACTTCGACGGGGCTACTCGTTGGCGTGGTGACGCGTCGAGATTTGCTCAATCTCTCGATTGCCGAAACGAAAACGGTGCGCGATTTGATTCGCCGGCCGCCGGTCGTCGTTTATTCCGATTGCACCCTGCGCGAAGCGGCGGACCACATGGTGAATCACAACATCGGGCGCTTGCCGGTCGTGTTGCGCGAAAATCCGAAGCAGATTACGAGCATCATCACGCGCAGCGATATTCTTTCGAGCTATCGCGAACGCATTGCCGAAAGCCGCGACGCAAAGAAGAGTATTCATGTGGCTGTTCCGTGGCTCGGAACCGCCAGTTCCAAGGTATAATAGAGAGTGTAGGAGTTCAGGACGATGGTTGCCGAAGCGACGAAAAGAATGGGCTCGATTCGAGATAGTGTGGCGCGCCTGATTACCGATTTGGGCGACGACGACACGGGCATCAAGCTCCGCGCCTGCTGGGCGCTGACGCAAATTGGAAAAGTGGCGCTCGACGCCGTGCCGGCGCTGTTGCGCGCATTGTCGGACGAGCATCCCACTGTGCGTGAAAGCGCGGCGACCGCGCTGGGAAAAATCCGCGCCAATCCGCAACAATGCGTCTCCGCGCTGACGGAGATGTTGAAAGACAAAGACTGGCGCGTGCGCAGCCGGGCTGCAAAGGTTCTGGGCGAATGGGGCAGTGTAGCCGGCGTCGCGGTTCCGGCGCTGAAAGCCGCCGCCGGAGATTCCGATCCGAGCGTGCGCGAAGCGATTGCGGGGACGTTGCGGCGGTTGAACGGCCATTCGCAGTAAAAGGCTCAAAAAACTTTTTGCATCTCGAGTTGAACGTTGCGGCAAAGAGCTAAACTGAAATCTTAAGCGCGTCCTGCGCTTTTGAATTTTGGACCTTGGCCTTTGGACGACAAGATGCCCGCGCCGACTTTTTGCCATCTCCATACGCATACTCAATACAGCCTGCTCGACGGGGCTTCGCGCATTGCCGACATCGTCAAGCGCGCTCGCAAGATGAATCAGCCGGCGCTGGCGATTACGGACCATGGCAACATGTTCGGTGCGATCGAATTTTACAAGGCCTGCAAGGAAACCGAGAAGACCGCCGAGAAGGATGGCCTGCCGCCGCTCAAGCCGATTATCGGGATGGAAGCATACGTCGTTCCAGCGGGCGAAAGCCGCACCAAGCGTGAGAAAATCGACGGCCATAACGATCATCACCTGCTGCTGTGGGCGTCAGATCTCGACGGCTACAAAAATTTGATGAAGCTTTCGAGCGCGGCGTACCAGGAAGGATTTTATTACCACCCGCGCGTTGACCGCGATCTTTTGGCGAAACACAGCAAAGGAATCATCGCGTCGTCGGGCTGCATCGGCAGCGAAGTGCCGCAGAATGTTCTGAACAAGGATTACCAGGCCGCGTTTCGCCAGGCGGGCATCTACCAGGAAATTTTCGGCAAAGAAAATTTCTACTTCGAGATCCAGGATCATTGCATCGCGCTCGCCGATTCGCCGGCGGGTACAGAGGCCATGCGCGAACTCGCGTCGCTGCAGAAGAAGGTGAACGAAGCGATCCTCAAAATGTCGAAGGAGCTCGGCGGCAAGCTGATCTGCACCAACGACAGCCATTATACCGACCGCGACGACGCAAAGGCGCATGATGCGCTGCTCTGCATCGGCACGGGTAAATTGCTCGGCGATCTGAACCGCCTGAAGTTCGCCTGCGACGAGTTTTATCTGAAAAGCAGCGAAGAAATGGGACGGATTTTCGGTTCGGTGCCGCAGGCGATGAGCAACACGCTGGAAATCGCCGAGCGCTGCAATCTGAAGCTGAAATTCGGCGATTACCATTTCCCCGTTTTCAAAATTCCCGGAGATGAAGAACCCAACGGCTATTTCCGCAAGCAGGTGATGGACGGCATCCGCCAGCGCTACGGAAAATCTCCGCCGGAGCATGTTCTCGCGCGAACCAACGAAGAATTGCGCGTGCTCGAAAAGATGGGCTTCGTCGGTTACCTGCTGATTGTGTGGGACATCATTCGCGAGGCGCGCAGCCGCGGGATTCCCGTTGGCCCGGGCCGCGGAAGCGCGGCGGGGTCGATTGTCTGTTACGCGCTGGGAATTACGAACCTCGAACCGCTTCGGTACAACCTCATCTTCGAGCGCTTCGTGAACGAAGGCCGCAACGAGATGCCCGATATCGACATCGATTTCTGCCAGAGCCGCCGCGCGGAAGTGATCACGTACGTGCAGGACAAATACGGCCGCGATTGCACCGCGAATATTATCACGTTCAACGCGATGCTGGCGAAGGGCGCGGTGCGCGACGTCGGGCGCGTGATGGATTGGGAACTTAGCGAAGTCAACAACGTCGCGAAGCTGATTCCGATGGAGCCGGGCAAGAAAATTGTGTTGAAGCCCGGTCCGAAAGATCGCGACGCCGGCGACGCGACGATTTACGCGATCGACGACGTCGAAGAATTGAAATCGCTCTACACGAACGACGAGCGCGCGAAAGAATTGATCGACCTCGCGCGAAAATGCGAAGGCATCGCACGCAATACAGGCTGTCACGCGGCGGGACTGGTCATCGCCGACAAGCCGGTGACTGAGTATTGCCCGCTCTATAATGACAAGAACGGCATGACGCTGACGCAGTACGAGATGGCGCACATCGACACCGTCGGCCTGCTGAAAATTGACTTCCTCGGCTTGGAAACGCTGACGAAATTGCAAGTGACCGTCCGCCTGATCAAGGAGCGGCGCGGCAGCAGTGTCAAAGAGCCGCTGACCGAAGAAGGCACGATCGATCTCGACAAAATCCCGCTCGATGATGCGAAGACGTACCGCATGATGAGTCGCGGCGACGCGCGCGCGGTGTTCCAATTCGAATCCGAAGGCATGCGCAAGATGCTCGTCGACGCGCGGCCGGATTGTCTGGAAGATTTGATCGCGCTCAACGCCATGTTCCGGCCGGGCCCGCTTGCGAATATTCCCAGCTTCTGCCTGCGTAAGCACGGTTCGGAGCCCATCGAATACCACGTGCCGCAACTCGAGCCGATTTTGAAAGACACGTACGGCATCATTGTGTACCAGGAACAAGTGATGCAGATCGCCAATCAGCTCGCGGGTTTCTCGCTGAGCGAAGCAGATAGTTTGCGCAAGGCGATGGGCAAAAAGAAAAAAGACGTGATGGAAAAGTACTGCGTCCAGTTTGTCGAAGGCTGCCACAAGAATCACGGCATCGACAAGGCGAAGGCGAAGTCGCTGTACGAGCTGATCGAAAAATTCGCGTCATACGGATTCAATAAATCGCACGCGGCCGCGTACGCGTTCGTCGCGTACCAGACGGCATACCTGAAAGCGAATTATCCGGCTGAGTTCATGGCTGGAAACATGTCGCTCGAACAGGGCAACACCGACAAGATTGTTGAATACATTGATGAATCGCGGCGCATGGGGCTGGATGTGCTCCCGCCGAACATCAATACGTCCGGTATTCGCTTCGGCATCGAAGAGGATGTGAAACTGAGATTCTCGCTCGGCGCTATTAAAGGAGTGGGCGAGAAGGCCGTCGAAAGCATCGTCGCCGAGCGGCAGAAGAACGGGGCGTTCAAAGACATCTACGATTTCTGCGAACGCTGCGATTCGAAGAGCGTCAACAAAGGCTGTCTTGAGAGTCTGATTCGCGCCGGGGCATTTGATTCGATCAATGGCAGCGGTGACGACGGAGCCGGGGGCGTGCGGGCGTCGCTGATGGCCGCGGCGGAAGACGCGATGGCGCAGGGCGCGAACATGCGCCAGGACCGCAATGCGGGGCAGGGGAGTTTGTTCGGCGGAGGCGGCGGCGAAGAGGACAAGGGCGATTTCCGGCCGACGCTGCCGAAAGTTCCGGAGTGGACTGAAAAAAAGCGCCTCGAGGAAGAAAAAGCGGTGCTCGGGTTTTATCTCTCCGGCCATCCGCTGGCCGAAGCGCGCGAACTGGTCGAAGGGCTTTCATCCTGTTCGATCAAAGCGTTGAGCGAAATTCCGGACGGCTACGTTGTCGTCGTCGGCGCGTATATTTCCGCGGTTCAGACGACGGTGACGCGCAGCAAAGGCGAGAAGATGGCGATCCTGACCATTGAAGATTTCACCGGCAACACGCAATGCGTGATTTTTCCGCGCACGTACAACAAATACAAGGATCTGCTCAAGCCCGACACGATTCTCTTCTTTAAGGGGAAGATCAAAGCCAACGACATGGGCCCGGCGGGCGGGAAAAAAGCACCGGACGGAGAAGCGAGCGCGCCGACGGTCTCGGTGCTCGCCGATGAAGTGATTACTGTCGAAGCGGCCGCGGCACAGTACGTCAGCGAAATGAGCGTTGCGATCGGCAACGGAAATGGCGTCGCGAAGCCGAAGGCGGGCGCGGCGCCCGCGAAAAATGCGAAGCCGGCAGCGGTGGTTTCCAAAGCAGACAGCACCGCCTCGGCCGAAGCGAAAATTCAATCGGTGCTCGCGCTGATGAAAAACCATCCGGGCACGGTCGAAGTGTATTTCCACGTGGATGTCCAGGATTCTCAGGGCAAGCCGGCGACGGTCGTGATTCGCACCGGTCACAGCCGCGGCGTGAAAGCGACGCCTGAATTGGTGATGGGCCTGCGCAATATTCTCGAGCCGGGATCAATCCGCATCACCGGCGAAGGCACGCAGGCGCAGAAGGCGGCGGTGCCGGTTTGGAAGCAGAAAAAGGCAGGGTAGTGACAACGATGAACGATGAACGATGAACGATGAACGATGAACGATGAATGGCCATTTACGCGTAAATTTCAATCATCGTTCAGTATTCATCGTTCATCATTTTCCGTAGCTCCGCATCCGCCTTTGACGTAATTCCGCTCAGACTCTAAATTCAACGCATGAACCCATGGAATGTTTTGCTGACGGCGCGCGCGCTGCCGGAAGTCGGCGCGGCGGCGCTGGAGATTTTGAAGAACGCGGGCTGCTCCTTTAGTACGAGCCCCACCAAGAGCCCGCTTTCGCCTGCGGACCTGATCGCGCAGCTCGATGGCGTCGACGCGGTACTCTGCAGCCCGGACAAATTTACGGCCGAGGTTTTCTCCGCACCCGCGGCGAAGCGGCTCAAAATCGTTTCGCGCTGGGGCGTGGGATACGATTCGGTCGATGTTCCGGCGGCCACGGCGAACGGTGTGGTCGTCGCGTTCACGCCTGGCACGCTGAATGACGCGGTCGCGGATTACGCGTTCGCGCTGTTGATGACGATCGCACGACGCGTGCACGATGGCTACACGAGCATGCGTGAAGGTAAATGGTCGGCGGCGTGGGGGCACGGCGTCGCGCATAAAACGCTCGGCATCATCGGCTGCGGACGGATCGGCCAGGCGGTGGCAAAGCGCGCGAGCGGCTTCGATATGAAACTGCTCGGACATGATGTCGCGCCGAATCCGGACGCCGAGAAACTCGGCGTGAAATTTGTGCCGCTCGACGAATTGCTCGCGCAGAGCGATTTTGTTTCCATTCACGCAGCGTTGACGCCGCAGACGCGTGGATTGATCGGCGAAGCGCAACTGCACTTGATGAAAAAGAGCGCGTACCTGATCAACACGGCGCGCGGCGATCATGTGAATGAGGTGGCGCTGGTGAAGGCGTTGAACGAAGGCTGGATCGCCGGCGCCGCGGCCGACACATTCAGCATCGAGCCGCTGCCTGCCGAACATCCGTTCCGCTACGCGAAAAATTTTCTATTCACGCCGCACCAGGCGTCGTTTGCGCGCGAAACCGGCGACGCGGTCAGCCGCATGGCGGCGCAGGCGATTGTGGATTTGATGAACGGCACGCGGCCGCAGTGTGTGGTGGATGCGGGCGTGTTTGCGTCGCCGGCGTTGCGCGCGACGATAAAAAGTTGAACCGCCGAGACGCCAAGAGCGCCAAGGTGGAAAAAGATTGGCCGGCAAAATCGTTTTTTGAATGACAATCGGCTGTTCGGCTTGTCGCACGGGCAGTCAACGGCAGGCTGCCCGTGGCACACAGATGCAACGATATTGCGCTGCACAAGGCTTTGGCAGTTCCTGGCGATCGTGGCGTCTTGGCGAGCTTGGCGTTAAAAAAAATCGAAGATTGATTAGTAAGGAGTTCATCCATGCGAAAAAATCATGTGCGCGAGAAGCTGAAGCGCGGTGAACCGAGCATCGGCACGTGGCTCTCGCTGCCGGATCCGGTCGCGGCGCGGTTGATGGCGCGCGTGGGGTTTGACTGGCTGAATGTCGATCTTGAACACACGCCGACGAACTTTGAGACCGCGACGCTGAGTTTTTCGGCGACGGCGTCGGAAGGCCCGGCGCCGTTCGCGCGCGTGCCGTGGAACACCGGCGAGAACATCAAGCGCGTGCTCGACAATGGCGCGTGGGGCGTGATCGTGCCGATGGTGAATTCGGCAGCCGAAGCGCGCTCTGCGGTGCAGTCCGCGCGCTACGCGCCGCTGGGGAACCGCTCGATCGGCGGGCAGTTGCACGCGGTCAGTTTCAACACGGCGCCGGCGACGTATTACGAAAAAGCGAACGACGAAGTGCTGCTCGTGGTCATGGCCGAACACGTCGATGCGATCGCGAATCTCGACGAGATCGCCAGCGTGCCGGGAATTGATGCGCTCTTTATTGGACCGAACGATTTGCTGGCATCGATGGGGCTCAAGCCTGGTTTCGACAGCGACGATCCGCGCTTTACGAAAGCGCTGGAAAAAGTCGTGAGCGTCGCACGCAAAAACGGCATCGCGCCGGGCATTCACGCCGCCGACGCCGCGATGGCCAAGCGCCGCATCGAGCAGGGATTCCAATTCATCGCCGTCGCCAGCGAAGTCGGCATGATGCTGGCGAAAGCGGCGGAGATTGCCAAGGCGCTCGGGCTTGGTGCGGGCGCGGTGGTGGCGAAGTATTGAGACATTTTTTCATTGAGTCATTGAGTCAATGACTCAATTGCAACTAGCCAGTATACTTTCCGCTGTATGCAGGACTCGCCTTCAACTCAACGCTTGGGCCGCACCGCACTTTTAGTGCAAGGGCTTGCACTGTTGTCGGCGGGCATCGTTGCGGCGGCGATGATTTGGCTGGGGATGGAGAGCGGGGAAGGGTACGCGGTAGTCGCGGTGGCGAGCGCGGCCGCGGGCGTGTTTATGTTCTGGTCGGCGGTGATTGCGATTCGCGCGATAACGGGCGGCGAGCGGGCGCGCTGGCCGATGGCGATCATCCTTCTCGTGCTGCTAGAGATCGGGCTGCCGTGCCTGGGGTTGTGGGCCGAAGTTCTCGAAGATCATCACAACGCGGCGCTGAATTTCATGATCTGGCTTGGCTTGCCGGTTTTCGGTCCATTCATCGCGATTGCATCGCTGCTGGCTGCGCCGCTGGCGCTGTGGCGCGCGCGCAAAGCCGAAGCGGCTGAGAGCGCCGCGGGTGTGAAAAGCTGGCGGCGCAAAACGTGGAAAGTCTGGCTGGCGTGGTATGCAGGCGTGATGGCGCTGCTGGGGATTTTTTTGCTACCGGCGCCGCTGTTTTTGCTGGGGGCATGTGCGACGCAGTTTTATCCGGCCGAAGTTTATGGTGAGCCGGAGTCTGTCACATGGGGCCAGGTTGTGGGCATGCATTCGCCGGATTTTGTGCGCGATAACGTGGGGCGGACGCTGGAATGTTTTCCGAACAGTGCCGCGTCGCAGGAATTTTTGATGCGAATGGAAGATAAGGGATTTGCCTCGAAGGACCGGCTGATCGAGCGGCTATCGTCGGCGAAGGGCCCTTTGGCGTTGATGTACAACCCGGCGTGGAACGGTTTGCAGGCAAGTTATCCGGACGCGACGCCGGACATCATCACGGGCGTTGTTAACGGAAAGATCGATGTTGCTTCCCAATGTACGCAGTTGGAAATCGTGAAGTGGCTGGGACGGCGCGGCGATACGGCGCAATTAAAACAGTTTCTAACCAAGCCAGTTGCCAAGCTGAGATACAAGCGCGTGGCCGTGTTGAGCGAAGTTGAGGACAACATCCATGTTCAGGAACTGATGCCCGAGTTGGAAGCGCTTGTCGTTTCAAACACGCTCGACACGGACGAAATGGATGCATGCATGCGCCTTCTGGCGCAGAACGTGAAAGCCGAGGACGCTGCGCGAATGTGGAGGTTGTTCACTTCGTTTGAGCCGCGGCGCAGGAACGCGGCGGCGGCGGCGGCCAACCTGGCCGCGCCTCGGGGAATTACGGATCTGCTGCTGATTTGCTTCGCTCATACGGATTTGCAAACGCGCCGCGCGGCCGCGATCGGTTTGATGCTGAACCTCGGCGCGTTGCAGCCGCATCGTTTTCGAAAGGCGAGCAATCTGCCCGAGCGACGGCTGACGGAGGCGCTGTTTGCGTTGCTGGACGATCCGGATCTGCGCATGCGGCTGTCGGCGATGTGCGTGCTCGGCGACCTTTTCAGGGAAGACGACGGCACCGAAGTTCGGACGAGCGCCGACGAACAGATTCAAAAAAGTTCGTACTGGGGTCATACGGGAAATGAACCGCAGGACGTTCCGGCCGAGCGCGAGGAATTGGGGCATGTGAAGGCGGCGGTGGGGAAATGGTTGAAGGAGAATGGGGTGGAAAAATAAAGAGGTGCGCGTTGACGTTTGCGTTCCTCTTCATACTCGATCGCTCTCTCCGCACCCATTTTGACGTAAGACCCCGCTCGGGCACTACGTCAGTTTGAACCGTTCAGCTTTTCCCGCGCGAGGTGCATCAATTTTTATCGTATTATAAAGCATTGTCGCAATTGAACTTAATCGTGTTTTTTCTTGGGTAATTGGTGGCACGTGCTTTGTTAAGGAATGCGGCGCGCCGTCGTCATTTGAATGCGGCATGAGATTGAACACGGGATGTATGGGCGGGACGCCCATACTACGGAAACGAACTACAGCGGAGGATCGTAATCTATGGCCAAGCAACTGGCCTTTGACGAAGAAGCATTCGCGCACATTCGCGAGGGCATCACCAAGCTGGCGCGGGCGGTCAAGTCGACGCTCGGACCGCGAGGCCGCAACGCGGTGCTCGACAAGTCCTGGGGCGCTCCGACCGTCACCAAAGACGGCGTGACAGTGGCCGAGGAAGTCGAACTCGAGAATCCTTACGAAAACATGGCCGCTCAGCTGGTGAAAGAAGTCGCTTCCAAGACTTCCGATACGGCCGGCGACGGCACAACGACGGCGACGGTTCTGGCCGAAGCCATCTACCTGGAAGGTCTGAAGAATGTGATTGCCGGCGCCAATCCCGTCCGCATCAAGCGCGGCGCGGAAAAGGCTGTCGAGGCGATCGTCAAAGAAATTGAAGCGATGGCCGTGCCGATCAAGGGCAAGGCGGACATTGAACAGATCGCGACGATTTCGGCCAACGGCGACAACGGCATCGGCAAGATGATCGCCGAAGCGTTTGAAAAAGTCGGCCGCGATGGCGTCATCACCGTTGAAGAAGGCAAGAGCCTGGTCAGCGAATTGACGGTTGTCGAAGGCATGCAGTTCGACCGCGGCTATCTCAGCCCGCACTTCATTACCAATCAGGATGCGATGACCGTTGAGCTCGACAGGCCCCTGATCCTCATTTACGAAAAGAAAATTTCCAACGTCCGCGAACTGGTTCCGTTGCTGGAAAAGATCAGCAAGGCGAACAAGTCGCTCGTGATCATCTCCGAAGACATCGAAGGCGAAGCGCTGGCGACCCTGGTCGTCAACAAGATTCGCGGCATCGTCAGTGTTGCAGCGGTGAAGGCTCCGGGCTTCGGCGATCGCCGCAAGGCCATGCTGGAAGACATCGCGATCCTGACCGGCGGCAAGGCGATCTTCGAGGACCTCGGCATCAAGCTCGAGAGCGTCGAATTCGACATGCTCGGCACGGCCAAGAAGATCAAGATTGATGGCGACAACACCACGATCGTCGAAGGCGCCGGCGACACCAAGCAGATGCAGGCGCGCATCGAACAGATCAAGAAGGAAATCGGCACGACGACCAGCGATTACGACCGCGAGAAGCTGCAGGAACGCATGGCCAAGCTGGCCGCGGGCGTGGCGCAGATCAATGTCGGCGCCGCGACGGAAAGCGAAATGAAGGAAAAGAAAGCGCGCGTCGAAGACGCTCTGCACGCAACCCGCGCGGCCATCGAATCGGGCATCGTCCCGGGCGGCGGCGTGGCGCTGATTCGGGCTGCGGCGGCGATCGAGAAGGTCAAGGTTCCGGCCAGCGAACAGGTCGGCGTGGACATCATCCGCAAGGCTCTGGATTGCCCGGCGAAGACGATTGCCAGCAACGCCGGTTTCGACGGCTCGGTGGTGGCGAACAAGATCCGCAACGGCAAGGGCGCGTACGGCTTCAACGCGGACACGGGCGAA
>Ga0265314_10000761_pt1 | contig 38564 bp, 26 predicted proteins | sample 4126metaG_FD_203106 | JGI IMG/M metagenome (GOLD analysis project Ga0265314, IMG submission 203106) | Rhizosphere microbial communities from Carex aquatilis grown in University of Washington, Seatle, WA, United States - 4-1-26 metaG | ecosystem: Host-associated > Plants > Roots > Rhizosphere >...
GCTTGGGTCGGTCTGGGCGTAGGCTTCGTTGGCCTGTTTGAAGAGTTCGCGGGCGCGCTGCACGTTGGTCTGTACGGGGGGCGCGGATGCGGGCGGCGGCGCGGGTACGGCGGGCGTGGGGGTGGACGTCGAGGCGTTCTGGACATCGTCCTGCGCCAGCTTCACCTCATTGACGATGTCCTTGGCGGTGACCGGCGGCGGGCCCTTGAAGCGCTTCTGCAACGCGTCGAATTGTTCCGTCGACCATTCCTTGGCGTTCTGGAAGTCGTCTTTGGCCTGTTGCGCGAACTTCTTCTGCTCGTCGGGGTCGGCGGGATTCGCGACGCGGCCCTGGCGGTAAGAATAGTAGGCCCAATAGCCGATCACGAGGAGCAGCAGGAAACCCAGCAGCTTGAAGATAAAGCCGGTCTGCGCGGGCGGCGCGCTGCGGTTGTTTTTGTCTTCGGCCATAGTCCAGGCTTCCTTTTAATTACCCTAAACCAAAGAGTCGGCGCGGCGCGTTCCTCTTATTACATATTTCGCGGCCGGTCTTTCTCCAGGCATTCAATTTGTGCGGCTTGGTGGAGCTTGCTCTAGCGGCGCAGCCCGCCCAGGCCCGGCTTGGGCGGCGGGGCGGCGGCGGGCTTTGCACCGGGTGCGGCAGCAGCGGCCGCTGGCGCGGCGGCGCCGGCGGGCTTCGGCGCAAACTGCGAGAACTTGGCCTTGTTGGTCGAGCGCATGTAGGCCTCTTCGCCCGCGATGACGCCCGAGTTCACCAGCGCCATCAGCGAATCGTCCATCAGCACCATGCCCTGGCCTTTGCCGAGCTGCATGGCGTTGACCAGCCCGGCGGTGTTGGCGTCGCGGATGATGTTGGCCACGGCGACCGAGTTGAAGAGCAGTTCCACGGCGGCGACGCGGCCCGTGCCGTCCTTCTTGGGCACGAGCTGCTGCGAGACGATCCCGCGCAGCGATTCGCTGACCATCAGGCGGATCTGCTGCTGTTCTTCAGGCGGGAAGCTGTCGAGGACCTTGTCGATGGTCTTCGCGGCGTCCTGGGTGGGCAGCGAGCCGAAGACCAAGTGGCCGGTCTCGGCGGCGTTGATCGCCATGGAGGTCGTTTCGTAGTCGCGCAGTTCGCCGATCGTAATGATGTCGGGGTCTTCGCGCAGCGCGGCGCGCAAGGCGGTGGCGAAACTGGCCGTGTGCGGGCCGACTTCGCGCTGAGTGACCTGGCAGGCCTGGCTGGGGATGATGTACTCGATCGGGTCTTCGACCGTAATGATATGGTCGCTGCGGCCGGCGTTCACGATTTCCACGAGGGCCATCATGGTGGTCGTCTTGCCGTGGCCGGAAGGCCCCGTGATCAGCACGAGGCCCTGGGCGAATTCGGTCAGGCGCTTGGAATGCGCCGGAAGGCCTAGTTCTTCAATCGTGTAGATGCGTTCGCCGACCACGCGGCAGATCAGGCCGTACCCGTTGCGGTCGCGCAGTACGTTGGTGCGGTAACGCCCGCCGCTGGGGAACATGTAGCAGTAGTCGTAGTCCTGCGTCTGCGTGAAGTAACTCCACTGCGCCGGCGTGAGCGCCTGGCGGATCAGGCCTTCGATCTGTTCGCCCGAGAGCGGACCGGCGCCTTCTTCAAGCTGCCTGAGCTGGCCGTAGACGCGGATCAGGATCGGCATGCCGGTGCTGAGGTGCACGTCGCTGGCCTGGGCCGCGCGCGCGCGCATCAGGATGTCCTGAATGCCGCCGGGCTGGAGGTCATCTGGGGCGATGCCGTTGGGCCAGCCTTCGGGCAGGGGTAGCTCGACTTTCGCGCCGTGGCCGCCATGGCCGTGATCCTGGGGCGGCGGAGGCGGCGCCGCAGGCGCGGCCGGAGCAGCAGGCGCGGCCGGAGCAGCATGCGCCGCGGGAGCCGCCGCGGGATCGCTGGGCGGATCTTCGAACGTGCGGCGCAAACGGCGGCGGACTTGCGCGGTGGCGGTGCCAGGCGCGGCCAGCGGCGTCTCACTTGGGGCGGGCGCTGCAGGCGCTGGCGCGGGCCGCGCGGGGGCTGGAGCAGGTGCAGGTGCGGCGGGGGCCGCCGGGGCTGCGGGGGTCTGGCCGGCTTGCGCGGCGAGGAAGGCTTCGACCTGCGCGATCAGGTCCGGCGAGATGATGCCTTCGTTCACCAGCACGCCAAACAGCGAGGCGCCCGGGTTCTGCTGAATCCAAGCCTGGTACTGGGCCAACTGATCGGGGGTGAGCAGGCCCTGGCTGGTGACCAACTCGACCGTATCTTCGTCGCTGAGCTGGAGCATGTGATCCGCGCCTTCATTCTCGGGTGTCACGATATACTATTGAGTGCAGGCCCCATTGCCAAGGGCGGGGGCGGGGGAGCGGCGAAATCGCAGGGAAGCCGGTTGAGTTGGAATTAGATGCAATCGGGCACGCTTGAATCACGGTCCTGCCGCGTTATGGATGGGCTGCACCGAATCGGGTTCGGGACAGGCGGACTGAATTTAATGGCCAAGCGTATTCTGGTGGTCGACGATCAGCCTGAAATCACCGCGATGCTCCAGGAGACTCTGGAGGCGCTGGGCTATGAAGTCGAGACCGCCGCCAACGGCAAAGAAGCCCTGGCCTTGCACAAGCAGAACCCGCACGACCTGGTGATCTCGGACATTTTCATGCCGGAGAAGGACGGGCTGGAACTGCTCTCGCATTTCCGCCGCGAAGGTTCGAAGTCCAAGATTATCGCGATGTCCGGCGGCGGGAATTCATCGGGTCCGGAACTGTACCTGGATATCGCGCGGATTTCCGGGGCGCACCGCATCCTCCCCAAGCCTTTCGACCGCCAGACCATGCTCGACGCGGTCAAAGCGCTGCTGCCGGACTAAAGCCGTTTCCAACCTATCGCGCCATTTTTAAGCGCCGGTCTGCTACGGTTTGACCGGCGCGGGCGCGTCTTCTTCGCCATTGCTGGTCGCGCCCGCCGAGAAGACCGGCCGCGCCAGGCCCTGAAAGCCCACGAAGTTGGCCCGCGAGTACGCCACGCGGCGCGTCTCGCTGGCGGAGACCTTTTTGATGAACTCCATCAGTTTGGGGTATTGCGCGGGCGTGACGCGCTGCATCGGGAGCATCCACGAGCGCGTGACGTAAAGCGTGCGGCCGCGCACGTTGAAGTCGACCAGGTAGAGCCCGAATTCGCTGACCAGCGCCAGGTCCTCGGGGACTTCGGTCCAGGCGCAGCCCGGCGGCGCTTCATAGGCCACGCGCATTGGCGTGTCGGATAGTTCGCTCTTGAGCACCAGATCGTGAATGCGTTCGGGCGGGCCGGCCAGGTCGAGCAGGCTTTGGGGCGGGTCGATGTAGGGATTGAGCACCCAGTGCCCGTTGGCTGCGGTGGCCAGGTTCTGGAGCGTGCCGCGGTATTCGAGGCGCAGGGGCACTTCCGGTTCGGCTTCGCCCTTGGCGTCGGCGCCAGCCAGGTCCAGGCGCGGCCAGAGCGCGCGCACCAGGTCCTGGCGCACGGCTTCGCTGCGCCGCGGGTCATTGAGCGCGATGCGCGCGCGCGCCGCCAGGCTGCCGGAGAACTTCATGACGCCCGAGACCGTCGCACCGCCTTCTTCGTCCAGCGTCACGGTGGCCGAATCGGTGCGGCCCACGACGTCCAGTTCTTCGCCGTGCACGCGCACCAGCCGCGCGCCTTCTTCGGATTGCACCAGCGCGAGCGCGCCGGCCTGGTACTGGCGCAGTTCGCCCGGGGGATTCCAGCGCGCGTTCTGGCGGAACTGCATCCAGTTGTCGCCCGCATTCGGGGATTCGAGCACCAGCATGCGTCCGGTGGGGCTGAAGGCCGCCAACTGATTCGGTTCCCAATCGCGGCGCGCGTTTTTGGTCTTCCAGACCGCGCCCGGGACGTAGGCTGAATTGATCAAGGCCGCGTGCACGGGCAGCCCGACGCTCTGGCACATGGCCAGCGCCAGGGAGGTCATCTGGTTGGGGTCGCCGGAGCGCAGGTTCCAGACGTCTTCGAGCGTGAGCGGCTCGCGCGCTTCGCTGATTTCCTGACGCACCCATTCGACGATCGCGTGGAATTTCGCTTCGGGCGAAGTCAACCGGCGGGTCAGCACACGCGCCTGCGAAGCCGCTTCTTCAGGCAGAAAGAGCGGGGTGGGCGGGGCCAGGAGCTGCGGCAATTTCAGCGCGCGCTCTTCGGATTCGATGATCACGAGCGGAATGACTTCCTCATCATTCTCCTCGGGCATGTTGGGTTCCTGGTGGACGCCTTCCTTTTCTTTGTTGGTCCACTGGTAGGCGATGTAGCCGTCGGGCGCGGGCAATTGCTGCTCGTCGATCAGTTCCGGGCGGATCTTGCGGATACGCAGTTTGTGGTTCTTGGGCAGGAGCACGATCCAGCGCGAGATCGCGCGCGGCGCGTCCAGCGCCATGAAATTAAAGGCCATGTACAGGCGCGGCTTTTCGCCGTCCGGGTCCACATGCTGCGTGTAGGCGTGCTCCAGGATCGAGCCCGGCGAGACGCGGTAGGCGCTGGCGGTTTGCGCGAGCACGAAGTCGTGCGCGTTGCGCGGCTCGAAGACCTGGCCGTCGGGCGTGCGGTTGCGGATGAAGAGCAGGCTCTGGCGCTGCGCTTCGACGAGGATCTCGGAGAGTTCGTCGATGCCCTTGGCGTTCAGGACCTTCTGCGCGATGTGGACGTAGGAGTCCTGCCCGAGCTCCGGCCCGACTTTGGTGACCATGAAGTCCACGGCCCAGGCATGGTTCGAGCGCGGGTAGCGTTCCTGGGTCAGGTGGGAAGTATCGACCTGTTCGACTTTCACGTCGTAGGGCGCCCACCACGGCTCGCCGCTCTTGCCCGCGAGCAATTCCAGGCGCTGCTGGATGGAAAAGTTTCCGGGCTGCGCTTTCAGCGCGGTCTCCAGCAGGGTCCGGGCTTCGGTGTCCTGGCCCAGGCGCAGGGCCAGGTCGACGGCGTCCATCAGATAATCGCGGTTCTTGGGGAAGGCTGCGCACAGCGCGCGGCGCAACTTGAGTGCGTCTTCCGGGCGGTTCTCGTGCTCGAGCAGTTTCGCTTCCTCATTGTCCAGGAAGTAGGCGGACTCCGGGTAATCGCGGCGTTCGGCGGCCAGAATCGCATGGGCTTCATCGAAGTGCCCGGCTTGGACCACGCCGGCAATTCCGGCCATGCGCGTGATCAGTTTGAGCTGGTGCAGCTTGGCGCGGAGTTCGCGGGCCTTGGGGCGGCTGCCATGCTCTTCCAGAAAGTCGGCGTAGTTGCTCAGCATGCGCGGTTCGAGGGCCGCGGCGCGCTCGAACTGCTTCTCGGCCAACGGGAAGAGCTCCTTTTGCACGTATGCTTCGCCCAGGCGCTCCTGCACCAGCGCCGATTCCGGGTGCGCGGTTGCGCAGGCTTTGATCAGTTCGAAGGACTTTTCTTTGAGATCGTGGGTGCCGTAATAAATCGAGAGCGCGAGCAAGTGCTGGTGGCTGGTCGGGACCAGTTCCAGGGCATGTTCGCGCAGCGCGCGCGCGTCTTCGAGGTGGCGCGCTTCGGTGTGGCCGCCGGTTTCGCCGACGGCGCTGAGAATCGTGGCGGTCAGGTCAAGCGGGCTGACGGCGTTGGGGAAGGATTCCTGCAGGCGCAGCGCAACCTGTTCGCGGGCTTCCAGCGCGCCTTCCGTGCGCGCGGCCCAATCCAGCCAGGTGGCTTCGGCCAGCGTCAGGTCGGCCTTGCGCGCGATCTCGCGCAGCGCGCGGGCCGGGGGCAGGTTGCGCCGGCCGTGGTGGTCGAGCATGTAATGCGCCAGCGGGCCGCAGGCTTCGTCGGAGAACAGGAATCCGCGCACGGGCACGACTTCATGCGCCGCGAGGGCTTCCGCCGGCAGCGCCTTGCAGGTGCAATCGGCAGGGCCGAGATCGGTGCTGGTGACTTGCAGGGACAGTTCGCCCACGCCGGCCAGTTTGACGAGCACGGGATTCGAACCCGCCGCCAGCCGCGTGCGGAAGCGCGGGCGCTCCGACGGATAGGCCTGGTCGCCGGTATTGCGGAAGACCGGCACGCCGCGCAGAAAAACCTGCGTGCCCCGCGGCGCGGAAAGCATAATGACCACTTCCTGTTCTTTGGCCGATTCCAGGTTTGCGAAGGCGTAATACACGCCGGGCTCGACGGAAAATAAATCGCTCAGGTTCAGGCCATGCAGCGCAGAGCCGACGTCGCGCAGCACCTTGACGCCCGGCGTGCCCGGAAAGTTCAGGTCCTTGAGCGGGCGTTCCGGCGCAAAGCGGCGCTCCAGGTTGAGCAGGGCATCCGTACCGCCGAACGGCCCGGCGACGAATTGCCACTGCGTGATGTAGCCCGATCCGCGCAGCGCGGCGCGGGCTTCTTCGACGCGTTCGAGCGAGGCCAGGAAATAGGATGAGAGATCCTGCAGGGCGAGCTTGACCGAAGCCGGCGCGGTGTGGTTGACTTCTTCGATCGCCGCGAGCAGCTCGGCGCGGCTCTCGACATGATTGGACAGATCCGTTGCGCGGTAAGCGAAGCACAGGCACAGTTCCGAATCCGCCGCGGCCTTGAGCATGCGCAGGTTCAATTCCTGCGCTTCGCGGTAGCGTCCGTCGAACATGCAGCACGCGCGCAAGCCTTCGAGCGCATTGAGGTCCTTGGGCGCCGCGTTTAGGACTTCACGGAAGGCTTTTTCGGCCTCGTCCACTTTGTTGGCGATTAAGAGTTCCCAGGCGGCCTTGGACGCGCCCATTTCGAGGGTGATGGGCTTGGCCGGCAGCGTCTTGGCCTTGAGTTTCGGGGCGGGCGGTAGTTCGGGTGGTTCTTCACCGCAGGCTGGGCCCGCGCCGATCCAAAGCGTGACCCCGAGTGCGAAATAAAGCGCGCGCAACTTCAATACGGACGATTTAGGCATGCAAGGCTCCGGCCAGAGTGACGGGCAAATTGTAGGACGTGCCGAGAATCGAAGCCTTCGCGGGCGAGTCAAGAAGAGTTTGGGAACCCTAATGTGGCTGATTTTGAACATGGCCGCGCGTTCATTCCCTTTTCATGGCTGGTTACAGGCGGTATCCGGTTGACAAGGGCCGCGTGCACCGTCAAAACCCCTCCTGAAACTCAAGAACCGGCACCTAAGTGAAGGACGCGATCTGATGCGTAAAGTACGCAATTTTACCGTGGTACCGTCGCTGCCCAAGCCGATCGAAGGCTTGCGCGCGATCGCCAACAACCTGTGGTGGACCTGGACCCAGGACGCGCGCGAGTTGTTCATCCGCCTCGACGGCGAAGCATGGGACGCGACGGGCCATTGTCCCGCGGCGATGCTCGGGCGCGTGAGCCAGGCGCGGCTTCAGGAAGTCGCCCACGACGCGGGCTTCCTCGCGCATCTGCACCGCGTTCAGCAGAACCTCGAGTCCTACCTCGAAACGAAGAAGACCTGGTACAACGAAGCCAACCAGGGCAAGCGCCAGGTCTCGATCGCGTACTTCAGCGCGGAATTCGGGCTGCACGAAAGCCTGCCGATTTACTCGGGCGGCTTGGGGCTGCTCGCGGGCGACCATCTCAAATCGGCCAGCGGGCTGGGCCTGCCGCTCACCGGCGTGGGCCTGTTCTATTCAAACGGTTATTTCAGGCAGTACCTCAACGCCGACGGCTGGCAGCAGGAATACTACAACCCCAACGATCCCTACACGCTGCCGCTGACGCTGTGCTCCAATAAGGAAGGCCAGCCGATCAAGGTCAGCGTCGAATTGCCGGGACGCGAAGTGAAGATCCAGGTCTGGCGCGTGCAGGTTGGCCGCGTGAACCTGATGCTGCTCGACACGCGCCTGGAAGAGAACCGCCCCGAAGACCGCGACATCACCGCGCAGCTTTACGGCGGCGACCATGAACATCGCGTCAAGCAGGAGATCGTGCTGGGCATCGGCGGGATGCGCGCGCTGCGGGCGCTGGGCATCAACCCCGATGTCTTCCACATGAATGAAGGGCACTCGGGATTCCTGGCGCTCGAACGCATCCGCGAGCTGGTCTCCGAAAAGGGCCTGACCTTCGAAGAAGCGCGCGAAGCGGTGACCCCGGGCAACGTCTTCACCACGCACACGCCGGTGCCCGCGGGCATCGACCGCTTCGGCATCGAAATGATCGAGCGCTATCTGGGCAAGTGGCCCGAGCTGCTTAAGTGCGACCGCCGCACGTTCCTGGCGTTGGGCCGCATGCGCCCGCATGACGAGCAGGAACCTTTCAACATGGCGGTGCTGTGCATCAAGACCAGCGCCTACGTCAACGGCGTCTCCAAGCTGCACGGCGAAGTCTCGCAGCAGATGTTCAAGGACCTCTGGCCGGAAGTTCCGGTCACGGAAATTCCCGTCACGTCGATCACCAATGGCGTGCACGTGCGCTCGTACGTCTCCGACCAGTTGAACGAACTCTTTATCCGCTATGCCGGCATGCGCTGGTCGTTTGAAGCCGCCGCCGAACAGGGCTGGCGCGGCCCGGAACTGCTGCCCGACGGCGAACTGTGGCGCGTGCACGAACGCCGCCGCTCGCGCCTGGTCACCTGGGCGCGCGAACGCCTGCGCGCGCAGTTCAAGCGCCGCGGCGCGGCCCCGCGCGAAATCGAAGGCGCCGACGAAGTCCTCGATCCGGAAGCCCTGACCATCGGCTTTGCGCGCCGCTTTGCGACTTACAAGCGCGCCACGCTGCTGTTGCAGGACATTGAACGCATCATCAGGATGGTCGGCGACAAGAACCGGCCCATCCAGTTCATCTTCGCGGGCAAGGCGCACCCCAAGGACGACGCCGGCAAGCGCTTCATCCAGCAGGTCGTCCAGACCGCGCGCGACGAACGTTATCGCAAGCACTTCGTGTTCATTGAAGACTACGACATTTCGACGGCGCGTTACCTTGTGCAGGGCGTGGACGTGTGGCTCAATAATCCGCGCCGTCCGCATGAAGCGTCCGGCACTTCAGGCATGAAGGCCGCGGCCAACGGCGTGCTCAACTGCTCGATCCTCGACGGCTGGTGGTGCGAAGGCTACGACGGCACCAACGGCTGGGCCATCGGCAACGGCGAAGAGTATGAAGACACGGCCTACCAGGACAGCGTCGAGAGCCGCGCATTGTACGACCTGCTCGAACAGCACATCGTGCCAATGTACTACACCCGCGGCGCCGATGGTCTGCCGCGCGAATGGATCAAGCGCATGAAGCGCGCGATGGTCACCTGCATCCCGGTCTTCAGTACGCATCGCATGGTCCGTGATTATGCGTCGCGCTTTTACCTGCCCGCCGCCGAACGCGCCTTCCGCATGCAGGCCGAAAACTGCGCTCCGGCCCGCGACTTGTGGAACTGGAAACGCAACCTGTACGCAAGCTGGGCGCAGGTGCGCATTGAAAACGTGGATGCAGCGCATCCGGAACGCGTGCCCGTCGGCGCGGACCTGGAAATCTCGGTGAAGGTGCACCTCGGGCCGCTCGATCCGCAGTCGGTCGACGTGCAGGTGTACTCGGGACGCCTCGACAGCCAGGGCCAGATTGGCAGCGGCAAGCCGTTCTCGCTCGCGTACTCCGGCAAGGCGCGCGGCGCGGAAGGCGTCCACGAGTTTGGCGGGCGCGTGCCCTGCCCGCAGTCCGGGCGCTTTGGCTACGGCGTGCGCGTGCTGCCCAAGCACCCGAATCTGGTTTCGCAGTTCGTTCCGGGCTTGATTACCTGGGGTTAGTGATAGGAATTCTGGGGTCCGCAGAACTTAAAGGTCAAGGAGCCGAACATGGCTGGCATTTCTCAACGTATGGCGGTGGTCACCCCGAAGCTCGAAATCTTCGGCGGCCTCTCGCGCACGCAGATCGATGAAGTCACCAGTTGGCTCGAACGCCGCGACCTGCCGGCGGGCTCCGTGGTGGTGCGCGAAGGCGCCGCCGCCGACGGCCTGTTCGTGCTCTACCAGGGTAAGGTGGTTGTGGACAAGGGATCCAGCTTCGGGCGCTTCCGCATCTCTGAAATTTCCGCGCCGTCATACTTCGGTGAAGTCGGCCTGCTCACCGGCGGCCAGCGCACCGCGGGAATCAAAGTGATCAGCGATGCAATCGTGGGTTTCCTGCCGCTGACGGTGTTCGAAGAGCGCATCGAGCGCAATAATGTCACCGCGCTGCGCATCTCGTTGAACTTGGCGCGCCTGCTGGCCTTGCGCCTCAACGAAACCAACGAACGCCTGGCCAAGGCCACGGCCATGATCGCCCGCCAGCGCACGCCCAGCCGCTTCTAAATCAAGCGGCTGTGCGGTTTCCGTAGGTCTTACGGAATGACTGAAACGGTTACAGACTGCACTTTGCCCGCGGCGAAGACAGAAATCGTGCCGTCGTGTGCGTTGTGTGGCGCCTCAATCGTGAACGTGGTTTCGGTTTCGTCCTTCTTAAAGACGCCTCCCGAAGCCACCAGGTTGGACCCCTCAGACGGACGCAGCCCGATTTGCAGAACGCCCATGTCCCCGCCGACGCGGCTGACGGTGACTTCCGTCTTGGTGCCTTGAACGAGTTGATAGGAGAGCGGCGGCAGGATCAGGCGGACGTCCTGGCCCTGGGCCGGACCACCCCAGTCTTCAGACTCCACCTGGCTTTTATCCTTCGGCGTGAGCGCCTGCTTCAGTTCGCCTGCCTTCTCCGCCACCTTTTCCTTGGCGATCACGGCATCGCTTTTGAATTTTTCATTGTCGATGCTCAAGGCAACCTCGACCTTGCCGGTTTCGGGATTCTTGGTCGATGAAAAATCCAGCCAGTGCATGCTGAACGCGATCACCAAAACCACCGCTAGTACGATCAGCGTGGACCAAAAGAAATTATGCGATTCCATGACGATCCCCAATTTGAAAAATAGAGCTCACTTGCTTGGCCGCACAAAACAGGGTGACGCGGCCAAATTATCTCAGACGTCAGTGAGCGATTGCGAGGCCAAAGGGTCAAATGCCCCATAACAATTGAATGGTGGGGCAAATCCGGCTTAATTTGACGTAAATCGAGGTGTGCACCTGGAAGGCAGGATCAATAGTCGCCCAATCCCTGTGTGATTATCGGGATTGGGCCTGCGAATCGACGGATCGGAGCCGGACGACCTTGGCACGCCCTATGGTGTAAGGGTGGAATTTATGCAAGAGCTATCGCATAAATAAGAATGGCGCGGAGCCTTCCCCGCGCCATTTAAACCTGCATTTTTGTGAATTACTTGCCGCTAACCACCTTGAAGTAGTGCTCGAAGAACGCCTCCGGGCTCACTTCAACCGCGATCTTGTGCGGCTTCACGTCGGCGCGCGGGTTCCAGTGCGTCATGCCTTTGACCTTGGGGCTGGCCAGCTCCACTTCGACGCGGCCTTCCTGGTATTCGCACAATTGCGGTTCAAAGATCACCGCCGACGCCAGCGGATCGTGGAACGTGACCTGGTTGCCGTGTTTGGCCCAGATTTCCGTCGCCGCCGAGACCACGGAGAGCGGCCCGCCGATCTGTTTGAACTTCTCGACGCAGGCTTTGCTCTCAATCTTGCAGCGGCACGTGACTTCCAGCCCGATCGAGGTGTGCCCCGGCGCCGGCGCGGCATAAGTAATCGCCGTCGCAATCGGATCGCAGAGCGCGTTCCATTCGAGCGGCCCGACGCCCGCGAGCTTGTTGGTGAAGACGCCGCACATCAGCACCAGGCGCTTGAGTTTCTTCGGGGCTTCCGGGTCCAGCGTGAAGAGCGCGGCCAGGTTGGTCATCGGGCCGATGGCCAGCAGGGTCAGCTCGCCGGGGCGTTTGTCGATCTCCTGGCGCAGGTATTCGACCGCGGTGTACGGCTTGAATTCGTTGGGCGCGCGGTGCTCAAAGCGCGAGAGCACTTCGGCCTGCGGGCATTGCGGCTGCACGATGTCGAGCAACATGCCCTTGTCGATGCCGGAATGAATCGGCACGTCCTTGCGCCCGGCCGCGCGGCAGACGGCGTCGGCGAGCGCGGCGCGTTCGCGCGGCATGCCCGACACGGTCGTGATGCCGACCAGTTCGCAGCGCGGCTGGCGCAGCAGGTACGACAGACAGATCGCATCGTCGATGTCGGAACCGATGTCCGTGTCGAGAATCACTGGAATTTTATTCGAACTGGCCATGGCTATTAAAGCTCCTGTCCCTTGGGGAATGGGTTAATTTCGATGTGGGTTTGGCGTGCCAATTACACGGTAGCGACTGCGGCCTGCGCCACAGGCGCGGCCTTCAAATCCTTGTTCCAGTTGGCGGCGTAAGCGCCGGTCTGGACGTATGCGTTGCCGAAAGGCTGGCCGAAAGCGCTTTCGCGGCCCTTGAACTTGGGTAGTTCGACGGTGAAAGCGCCGCAGCGCACGCGGTCGCTGGGCTTGCCGCGCACCTGGAAACCCGTATCGACCCAGACATGATCGGCCAACTGGTAGGCGTCGGAGGCGCGGTATTGGAAGACCACGCCGCGGCGCGGCCGGCCCGAGTGATTGGGCGGGGAGCCGTGCAGCGTCAGCGCATGGTGAATGGTGATCCCGCCGGCGCGCGCCATTAACGGTACTACATTTTTCGGGTGCGCTTCCCAGACCTGCTTCTCCAGACATTCGCCGCCGAAATATCCGTCGCGCGTGTGGTTCAGAAAGCCCAGCTTGTGGCTGCCCTTGACCGCGTACATGCCGCCATTTTCCGGCGTCGCGTCATCGAGCATCACCATCACCGCCGCCAGATCCAGATTGCTGTGCGGGAAGTACGCGAAGTCCTGGTGCCAGCCGAACGCGCCAGCGCCCTTCTTCGAGGGCTTCGTGGCCAACTTCGAATGCTGCAACTGGATGTCTTCGCCGATCAGCTGCGCCAGGCGCGAAGTAATCCGGTTGTCGCGCGCGAGTTCCTTAAAGGCGTCGTGCTTGGCGGTGATCTCGAGCAGATGCACGCAATGTTCGTCGGCGCCGCGCTCCTTTAATTGCTTCCGCACGCACGGATCGTCGGCGGCGGCGCGTAGGGCTTCCACTTCCGCCGGCGAAAAGAGGTCGTTAACGATCAGGTACCCGTCTTCCTGGAATTGAGCAAGCTCGTTCTTCGATAGCATCTTTGAATGCCCCCATTTTGGACCGACGCTGCTGCGCATGTGCTTCACAGTTCTATATACCCCTCTCAATGGGGTTGAAGGTAGAGACGAAGCGCGGTATCTATAGCACAAAAGGATGATTTGGAGCCTCCACTATGGCCCTCTTGCCTCAAACTAACCCCACGCTTGCGCGATTGCCGTCCATGCGTGCCGCAACACGTTTCGACAACGACGCCCAAGTGCCCATGCACCGGCATGACACGCCCGAACTGGTCTTTGTGTTGAAGGGCAATCTGCGCATCGATGTCGCCGGCGTGGGCCCGTTCTTCGGCACCGCGGGAACGCTGTTCGTGCTGCCTGGCCGCATCGAGCACAACCAGATCTGCGAAGGTCCGTGGAAAACCAAATGCGTGCTCTATGAACATGCGGGCGAATTCTTCGATTCGAGCGCGCGCACGCTGAACTTGCAGAACCAGGAACGCCTGTGGCGCTGGGTCGAGGACCTCTGCGCGCTCTTTGATGCCCGCGAGCACCACCCGCGCGCGACGCTTGACGCGCTTTTTTACGGCCTGCTGAGCCAGGTGGCGTGGCTCGAAGCATCGACGCGTGAGCGCGATTCCGTCCACCCGCGTCTGGCGGAAGCGCTGGCCTTGCTGCACGAAGACCCCGCGCGCCAACTCGACGCGCAGGGTCTGGCGCGGGAGAGCCACCTGAGCGTGCCGCATCTCAACGCGCTCTTCCGCGCGCACTGTGGTTGCGGGCCGCTCAAGTACCAGCAGTCGTTGCGCATGGAACGCGCGCGGCGGCTGTTGGGCAATCCGTATCTGGGACTCGACCAGGTCGCCGCCGAATGCGGCTACGACGACACAAACTATTTCGTGCGCCTGTTTCGCAAGGTCCACGGCTTGCCGCCGGGCCGCTGGCGTAAGTCGGGCCGTTCCCGGGCTCCGCTCCCCAACGAGCGCGAATAATGCACAATGCGGCGTTGACGATTTGTTACATCCGGTTAATTTTCGCGCTCCATCTGAATTGCTGTGATCCTTAAAGGAGTGCTCCGTATGTGGAAGTTCCTGCCCGTGCTCCTACTGGCGTCTCGATTTGCGTTTTGCGGCGATGCGAAAGAATTGAAGTCCGAAGACGGCGCGTTCAGCGTGGACGCGCCGATCGCATTTGAGGCTTCGGTTCAAGATATGCCAACCGCCGCCGGCGTCCTGCACGCGCATATGTTCTCCGGAGAAAACAAATCTGCGGGTTTCCTGGTCATGTATTTCGATGTGCCCGCTGAGCAGCTAAAGAATGCCAAGCCCGAAGACATCCTTGCCGGTGGCCGCGAAGGCGAGATCAGCAGCATGAAGGGCAAAAAGACTTCCGAAAAAGCGATCGAATTGGATGGCGCGCCGGGCAGCGAATACTCCTTCACCGCCGACTCGGAAGGCGTTTCCTTTAAAGCCAAGGCGCGCGTGTTCCTGGTCGGCAACCGCGTCTACCATCTACTCGTGCTGGACAAAGATGGAACGACCAAGCCGGAAGACGTCGATAAATTTCTGAATTCGTTCAAGGTTTTGAAGAAATAACGTAATTAAGGCCGGCTCGGCGCAAGCACGAGCCCAATCGTAGGACTGCACACATGCATAAAGCAAAATCCTCGGGAACTTTTAAGGAGCCAATTTTTATGCGCAAGATCTTGCCTGTGCTGCTGGCGTTGGTGGTCGTGGTGGGCTGCGCGTCGGAGCCCAAGGAATTCAAATCGGAGGCCGGCAATTTCTCCGTGATGACGCCGGTGACGATGGAAGAATCCACGCAAACCCAGCCGACCGCCGCAGGCCCCCTGCAAATGCATCTGTTTGGCGGCGAAAACCGCAGCGCTGCCTACATGGTAATGTATTTTGATATCGAGAAGAACCTGCTTCAGAACGCCAGAGCGGAAGACATGCTTAATGGTGGCCGCGACGGCGAAATTCGGAGCATGGGCGGGACGCTGAAATCCAGCAAGGCGACCACGCTGGACGGTGCGCCGGGCGTTGAATATGTGTTCACTGGCAAGGTGAAGGATGTTCCTTACGAAGGTAGTGCCCGCGTATTTCTGATCGGTAATCGAATCTACCACATGCTGGTTTTGAATAAGGAAAGCAAGGCTACCGCGGAACAAGTCGACAATTTCCTGAACTCCTTCAAGGTTTTGAAGAAGTAAGTTTTTTAGGCTGCCACTCGCGTGGCGTTAAAAGGAAACCCTATGCGCAAGATTCTGCCCGTGCTGCTGGCGTTGGTGATCGTGGTCGGCTGCGCTTCCGAGCCCAAGGAGTTCAAATCGGAGGCCGGCAATTTCTCCGTGATGACGCCGGTGACGATGGAAGAAACAACGAACAACGAAATCACCGCGCTTGGCACCATCGTTAACCACAAGTTTGGCGGTGAAAATAGAAGTGCGGCCTATGTGGTGATGTATTTTGATTTTCCACCTAGCGTGCCCATCGAAAGCAAAGTGGAAGAAGTGCTGGCAGGCTGCCGCGATGCCGAAATCGCCGGGTTGAAGGGAACCAGGACCTCAGAGAAGTCGATCAAGGTGGACGGCGCCCCGGGGAATGAATTTACGTTTACCGGTGTCATCAGCGGCACCAACTTCGATGCCAAGGCGCGCATGTTTGTCGTGGGAAAGCGCTTCTTTTACATAGTCGCTTTGAACAAGGAAAACAAAGCGACGGCGGAACAGGTCGACAATTTCCTGAATTCGTTCAAGTTGCTGAAAAAGTAAATAGTCTCATTCCGCAAAAGGAGCTTTGCCCCCATGCGTATCCCGGTCGCGTTAATCTTCACGCTGCTCGTTGCGATGAATGGAATTTCCCAGGCCGCCGAAGAGTTCAAGTCTGAAGCCGGCAAGTTTTCGCTTACCGTGCCGGCCCCGATGAACGAGAAAACGCAGGAAGTTGAAACCGGCGCGGGCAAGATCACCGTGCACATGTACTTGTCCGAAATTGCGAGCGGCGCTTACCTCGCGTTTTATTCGGATTATCCGGCGGAAGCAGTCAAGCAGGTCGGCGCGAAGAGCATTCTGGACAACGCGCGCGATGGCGCGGCCAATAACATCAAAGGGAAGGTCACGCGCGAGAAGGAGGTTGAACTCGATGGTCACCCGGGCCGCGAATTCGACGTGGAAGCAAAGCTCAATGGCGCCGACGTAAAGATTACCGCGCGGCTATTCCTCGTCGACAACCGGCTCTACATGGTCTACGTCGCGTACAAGGTCGAGCAGGGCTCGGCGGAAGAGATCGACAAGTTCCTCAATTCATTCAAATTGCTGAAGTAATCCGGACTTAAAAACCAAGCGCGCAAAAAAATTAAAACGGCTTCGACACCAAGTGCCGAAGCCGTTTCATATTTTAAGTCTTCTCAATTTGTGAATGCGGTGCTGACGCTAGCGCTTCGCGCCAACCGGCTGCACGCCCGCAGGCGCTGCGGTCACGCCCAATCCGCCGGCCTTCTGGATCGCAAGGATGTGGTTGCGCATCTCGCCGCGCCAGCGGTCGTAAAACCAGTCGTCGCCCCAGCGTTCCGGGCCGCCGTTGTAGGTGAACGTCTCGATTTCGCTCATGAAGTGGAAGTCGTCGGTGCAGAAACCCATGACGGTCTGGAGATACTTCTCCGCGGCGGCGACTTCGGTCTTCGCGACGTTCTTCTTCTTCGCGTTCTCGATCGTCTCCTGCAGCGTCTCGAAGTAGCGCAGGTCGATCATGCCTTCGCCTATGCCGACCATGGTCTGCGCGCGCACGAAGGCCTGGTGCTTGTTGTGGAAGCCCATGTAGAAGCTCACGTGCCAGAAGCTCGCGGTCGCCGCTCCGTTGGCGAGCATGAAGCCGGTCTGGTAGCGGTTACAGAAGGGCGCGGCAAAGCTGTCGAAGCCGATTCGGCCGCCGCACTTCGTGGCGAATTTCCGGAACATCGGGCCGTAGTCCGCGCCCGGGCCGTCCACCGATGCGGCGGTGAAGAGGCCCTTCTGGAGCTGCTCGCAGCACTCGCGGTAGTTGATGTCCGACGTGGTCTGCGAGCCGAGGTCTTTCAGGATGCCGAATTTGACCGGATCGCAGAAGCGCGGTTCGTCCCAGATCATGTAGACCAGCGGCGGCAGGCCCTCTTTCTTGATTGCCGCGTCCATCTCCTTGACCTTGGCGCGGTAAATGTCCGCGTTGCCGCCGCAGCGTTTCCAGAGCCCTCGCCCGCCTTCGGGTCCGCCGTTGTTGCCCTGCTTGTCGAGTGAGCAGTCCGCGTACAGGCCCACGCCGGCGGTGCAGCCCGCGACGTCGCGCATTTCTTTCATCTGCGCCACGAGCGCGCCCAGGTCCACGTCGGGGGATTCGCCCTTCCACGGCAGGAACTGGCAGAACATCATCATGTACGAGAAATTACAGCGCGCGTAATACTTGTAGAAATTTGCGTCGCGGTTGGCCTGCACCGCGCCGTTGTCCTTGTCCCAGCCTACGCTGTTGCGGTAGTTGGTGGTGTTCTGGCCCGCGTTGTAGATCAGCCCCGCGAATTTGTCGGTGATCGGCTTGAGCTGGATGTTCACGACTTCCAGTTCGAGCGGCAGCGTGCCCAGGTCCTTGCCGCCGCCTTTGATCTTCACCGTGCCCGCATATTTGCCCGGCGCGGCGTCGGTCGGAATCTTGAAGCCGATCAGGTAATCGATGAAACCCGGGCGGTCGATGTTGCGCGGCGCGTTCCCGTCGATGACCCAGCCTTCCAGGCTCTCCGCGTTGAATTTCCAGTTCTGCACCGGCGTGTAATTGAATTCGATTTCGCGCGCCGCTTCGCCCAGCACCGCGCCGTTGGGGCCTTTCAAATCGCTGACTTCCAGGCACAGGCCCTGGATCGGCGCGGCGGTGTTGACGCCCACCATGACCGTCTTGCGTTCGCCCAGCGCGGCGGTGTCGTTGAGCTTGTCGATCTTTTCGTACACGCGCGGCGCATCAAGGTGCGGAAGCGCGAAGCTGCACTGGTCCAGACAGGTCGGCGCGCGGCGATACAGGAAGAACCCGTCCGGCGCGCCTTTCTTCTTGATGCGGTCGGCGGAGACATCGATCTGCGGCTGTTCGAACAGCAGCACGTCGTCGATCCAGATGCGCGCGGGCTTGTTCGCGTCGAGGTACGGCATGTTTTCCTGGTTCAGCGCGAGCGTGAGCGTCGAATCCGCTCCGTTGATCGTCGGCTGCGGAACGCACAGGGTCGAGAGCGCGTTATTTTCGTAGCAGTACCAGTCGCGGTCGTCCATCAGGCGAATCAGGTGCGTACCGTCGGCGAATTCAGGGAAGTTGAACGGATCGCCGCTGAAGGTCAGGCGTCCGGAGATCAGCGCTTGCGCCCACGGCTGCGAGTAGCGCCACGTGCGCCGAGTTACATTCTCGCACTTCATCCACGTACCGAAGTAGTAGTTCTGGCCCTTCGCGATCGGGAAGGTCTTCGTGCACTTCAGCGAGGCCGCTCCGCCGCCGCCGGGAACTTCGAGCAGCAGCGCGTTCTTGCCCGAATGCGCGCCGGCCGCCGCAAGCTTTCCGCCTTCCCAGCCTTCGACGCCCTTTTCAAAGCCGCCGTTCGGCACCAGGTTGTTCGGATTGGCCAGCAGGGCATCGATTTCGAACTTCACCGCCTTCGCCGACTTCTCCGGCGTGTTGGTGAAACGCAGGTTGAGCTTCGCGCCTTTGGCGAACTTGGGCAGCGTCAGGACAAGTTCATCGTTGGCCATCGAGAAGTCCGGCGGAATGACACGGTAGGTGTAGGCGAGTTCGGTGCCCTTATCGTCGTAGATGTGAAAACCGTCGCGGTTGAACTTGGTGTAATCCACCCCGCGCCCGAAGACGCGGAAGATCTGGATCACGACCGGCAAGTTATCGTAATCCTTGGGGAAGGTGTTGGTGAGCGTCACGTCCACGTCGTAGACCGCATCGGCGGCCTGCGCACGCGAGGGCGCACACAACGCGCACAGTCCCAGGAGCATGCACAGCACGGCGGCTTTGCAGCCAGCCAGCACACCTGTTGGGCAACGGGTTGACATGTGAGGCTCCTTTTCATAGGGACTATTGTACTAACTACAGTTATACACCGGAACGGTTGAAGCCCTTCGAAATTGCTCAATTTGATTAAAAAGTTTTGGAGTGAAGTGGGGGAGGGTGTTTTTAGGTGTGCAGCGAGCGGCTGGTTTCGCCTTCCTGAAAGCCCACGGGCAGGACCGCGCGGACGGCCGGGTGATTCTTATGCGAGAGCCGCGCCGCCAACAGTTTCACTGCGGCATGGCCCAGTTCATCGTACTCAAAGCGGAGCCGGGAGATCGGCTGGCCCTGTTCGGTCTTTCCGAGCACGCTGCTGGCGCAGGTGAGGCTCACATCCTTCGGACAGGCGAGGCCCATTTCTGCCAAGCCCTTCAGGCAGGGCTCGATCAGGCAGTGGTCCGCAAGCACGTAGGCCGTTGGATTGTTGTGGCGGTGAAATTCGCAGATCGACGTGCGCAATGAATCAGGCGAGCGCGAGGTCAGGCTCAGCAGGCTCATCGAACTCTTCATCAGTCCCGCCTCGGCCATTGCGATGAAATACCCGCGCAGGCGCTCCTGCCAGCCCGGATCGGTGCTGGTGCCCTTGGCATTTTCCCCGGCGAAAGCGATCGCGCGGTGCCCGTACTTGAGCAGGTGCAGCGTCGACTGGTATCCGGCTTCGAAGTGATCGACGCTCGACGTGTCAAACAAGCCGGCGGAGTTCCAATAGTCGATGGCCACGACGGGAATGCCCGCGCTGGCGATCTCGTTCAAGGTGGCCGGGACGCTGGCTTCGATTGCGATGACGCCCTGCACGCGGTTGCGCAGGTCGGAGAGATCGATTTTCGGCGCAATGCTGATGCTGGAATTGCCGCGCCCGCGATCGCTCAGCCAATACACGACCTGCTTGGGCTCGGCCAGTTCGGCCATGATCCCGCGCATGACCTTGGCACAGAACGGCAGGGCATCGAAGGTTGTGCGGTTCAAGCCGCTCAGGATGCCCACGGAACGCAGGCGCGGCTGCTGGCGTCCGAAGACCGGGCCCGCGACCACCGTCCCGACGCGCGGCCGGCGCAGCAGCAGGCCTTCCGCCGACAGTTCGCGCAGCGCGATGCGGACCACACGCACGGATTCTCCGTGTTCGCGTCGCAACGCATCTTCCTGGATCACCGCGCCTTCGGCCAACTCGGCGCGCACGATCATCTGCCGGAGGCGCTCTTTGAAGCGCAGAACCTGACTTGGAAAGCTCGACAATTGACACGTCTCCATTAATGACATTAATTACACTAAAATTCTTAATGTAATATATGTCTTATAACATAAGCCATTTAAACAAATCAAGTTAAATATGATATGCAATATGTATAAAGGTATATACATAAGGCATTAATGACAATTAAATAAGCGTATATATAGGGTTGGCGGGGGTCAACAGGGGCAAACCCTACCTTCGCATATCCAACCACAGGCTCGAACCGGGATCTAGAACATGCCTCACGCCAAGCGCCGTTCCCCGGGATTCTCGCTGGTCGAAATGCTGGTCGTGATCGCGATTATGATCATCCTGCTCTCGATCATGGTCGGCGCGATCGTCAACTTCGCACACACCAGCCGGGTCGTCGCTGCAACGGACACCCTCGCCGCAACTTTCCGCGAAGCCCGCTACCATGCACTCTCGCACAATGTCGCGGTGCTGCCGATCATGCTGCGCGACCGCCAGGGCCACTACACCGCGGTCTATGCGGAGCAGACGATGAGCTTCCGCGGCACGCTCAACAGCACGAGCGCCGCGCCGCTGACCTACGCGCCGCCGCCGGCCGGCACCGCACCCGTACCCTTCACCTTCAACCGTCAGTCCGAACAGCTCAGCCAGTTGCAGAGCGGGAGTTTCGTGTACTGGGTCGGCAAACCGACGCTGGACCTGAACGCGCCGGGTTCGCCGCAGGCCTACTACGAAATGATGTACATGCGCGTGACCCCGCCGGCGGACCCCGCCAAGCTCACCGATTCGACGCAGTACAAGTACGAGATCCTGATGCGCGGCGTTCACAACACCGCGCTGGGCACCTACACCGCGGCCTACGGCCAGGACACGCTGAACAAAGGCGGCGCGGATCTCTACGTTGTCGTCGGCGACCGCAACACCAATGAAATTGTCCCCGGCACCGCGCGTGACTACAACGTCGACGGCTTCCACCTCCCCGACTACATCTGCGTCGACCAGTACCCGCGCGTGGATGCCCTGGGCTCGGAACGCGAAGGCCCCGTCTGCGCCACGGTCACCGCGCAGGCCGCCGTGTTCCACGAACAGAACATGTTCCTCTCGGGCGGCGACAAGTACGAACCGCCCGAATACTACCCCGTCTGGCTGCCGATCTTCGCGCCCGACGGCCGCGTGTACTCCGGCAAGAGCATCACGATGGCCGGCGGCAATGAAGTCAGCCGCTCGCTTAACAGCAAGTACAAGGACCAGACGCTGCGCGTGCTCGACAAAGTCACGCGCGAGTTCCGCTACATCACGATCCGCGCCAACGGCCAGGTCGTGGTCGGCACCAAGCTGCCGCCGCGCATCGGCTACCCGACGTCGGACGCCGGCGTGAACGATTACTCCGATATCTCCTGGCCGCCCCCGCCGCCGAAGCCTTCGTCTTCCTCCAGTTCCTCAAGCTCCTCGTCCAGCTCGTCGGGTTCCTCCAGTTCGTCCAGCTCCTCTGGTTCGTCGGGCTCCTCGGGCAGCTCCGGCTCGTCGGGTTCTTCGGGCAGTTCGTCCTCTTCTTCTGGTTCCACGCCTCCGCCGCCTCCTCCGCCGCCCCCGCCCGGGGGTGGTGGCGGCGGCGTCGGTTCCAGTTCGAGCGGCTCCGGCGGCGGGGAGGACGTGTTCAAATGAGCGCCGCCCACCTCCAGCCCCGCGGTTTTTCGGTCTTCGAATGCCTCGTCGCGATCTTCATTCTGCTCGTCGGGGTGCTGGGCGTGATCTCGGTGTTCAGCGTGGGCATGCAGTCGCGTCTGAAGGCGCAGGAGCTGGCCGTATCGCAGGACCTCTCCAACCAGTGGTATGAGTGGGTGCGCTTTCGCATGAACGATTCGCAGGCCCCTGGTGGCGTCCACGGCACGCTGCACCGCACCGACATCGTCCCGAATCTCGGCGGCGACTTCTTCGCGGGTACGGGCGACCTGTGCTTCGCGCCCGGCGACGTGCGCAACATGGCCACCGTGGGCGTCGACGCCTACCGCGGCTACAAGTGGCTGGTCACGAACACCAACGCGAGCTTCAAACCGGAATGGTTTGCCGAAGACGGCAGCGGCGTGCGACCGTGGACCACGCGCCTCGATGGCGGCGGCCTGCTGCCGGCCGGCATGTCCAATCCCGACGACCTGCTGCAGGTGCAGCTCCAGATCATTCGCGGCGTGCGCACCTATCCGTTCACGTTTGTCTTCTCCGGCGTGGGGGTGCGCTGTGACTCACTCTAAGCGTCGCCCGCGCGGCGGCTTCACCCTCGTCGAATTGATGGTCGCGATCTTCGTCAGTCTGATCCTGATGGGCATCGGCGGCTACATCTATAACGCCTGCCTGCGCCTGTACCGCGAAGGCCAGGGCACGATGGAAGTCTACGAGACCTCCAAGCTGCTCGAACGCGACCTGCGCGACTTCCTCAAGAACACCGTGCCGGTTCCCGGCGCGTGGGTCGCCCCCAAATGCATGAATTTTCAGGGCGTGACCAACGCCAACTCGAAGAACCTCGATACCTACTATTTGCAGGCGCAGGCATGGGCGCCCAGCAAAGCCGTGCTGATGACGAATAACGCGCTGTACGACAAGTGGTTCTCAGGGCCCGAGTACGCCGTACAGGGTACGGAATACAACATGGGATACGTGCGCTGCAACAATGGCTCGTACCCGTACGGCTACGCGACGGCTTCCTGGAACGACGCCTACCACGGCACCAAGGGCTGGTGGATGCCGGCGTTTTTCGGCAAGCGCGACGGAACCAAGACCCCGGTCCTGAACGCGCAGGACATCACCGCCGGCGCGTGGGGCTGGCCGCGCGCCGATTACCGCCTCGACGCCAGCGCCGACGATCTCGCGGGCCACGCCACCGTCGCGTGCTGGTTCTACGCCGAAAACCGCGGCACGCGCAGCCCCTACACGCTTACGCTCGACAATGCCAACATCGTGCTCTGCAGCCTCAAATTCTTCTACAAAGCGCCGGACCCCAAGACCGGCGACAAGGAACAGACCGGCCTGCTCTTCCTGCGGCACCAGATTGTGGGCTTTGACACCGCCAACGGCGAATCTGTCAAAGACGAGATGACCTATTCGAACATGCTGCGCGCGGTCAGCATCAAGCCCTACACCTTCGACAAAGGCGGCGCGCTGGTCCCGATGGACGATAAAGCGCTGGGCGCCGACGCCACCGGCAAGCCGCTCCCCACGGGACCGGGCGTGGGGTTGGGCACGCCGCGCTGCTTCAATGTGAATTTCACGCTGCGCAATGCGGTCACGTATCAACCGCTCAAGTTTGCCTTCAACGTCTACGTCCAGACCACCCCGCAGTGAAGGACGCCGCCATGCACCCCACGCGCACCCAAGCCTCCCTGGTCAAAGCGGCCCTCAAGCCGCGCCGCCGCGGCTTCATCCTCCTCTTTGTAGTCGGGATGCTGGTGGTGCTGGCGGTGCTCGCGTACTCGTACCTGGAACAGAGCCGCGCGGATCTGATGGGCGCGGCCAACTCGCGCGACCTGGGCGCGACCGATGCGCTCGCGCAAGCGGGTTTCGAAATGGCCCTGCGCGCGCTGGCCGACGACCGCAGCGTCTGGTCCGCGAACAACCCCGGCTGGGACACCAGCAACGGTCCCGGCTGGACTTCGCGCTTTAATTACAATCCGCTGACCGACATCTCGACGCAGACCGCGCCCCTGCGGGGCCTCAACGAACCCTTGGGTGCCGCGCCGAATTCGAATGCCATGCCGTTCTCGCGCACGGACCCCAAGAGCATGCTCGATTCGTGGGCCGTGCTGTTCTGGAATGAAGAAGTCAAGAATTCGAATTCGGCCTTCGGCTACAGCTTCACCTTTGACGCCGCCGATCCGAAGCAGCGCTACTCGCAGCGCCATCCGTCCGACCCCAAGATGCTGTTGGACACCTGGCCGCTGCAGCCCTTCGCGCGCGTGAAGAAATTCCGCATCCAGATGGGCTCGTGCTACGGCATCGTGCAGATTGCGATCACGCCCAAGGACGGCGGGATCGACTTGAACGACGTCTTCGATCCGGGCACGGTCACCGAGCGCCCGGGCTATCACGACTCTCCTTTATATGGAGGCAAGGTCGCGGCCGATCCGTACGCGTCGCCTGACCGCCGCACACTGGAATTCATTCTCGGCCGCCCGCCCGAGTACAGCTACCAGAACTGGGAAATCACGACCACCGACGACGACCAGTACGGCGCCAACCAGCCCGCCGGCAGCATGTGGCGCGACAATGGCGTCTATAATTTCCGCTCGTACTTCGAACCGAGCGGCCGCGGCAAGGACAAGGCCTTCGGCGTCACCGCGAAGGGCCTCCCACAGCCGAATTACGCCGCCGCCGCGACCAGCTCCGCGCGGCTTTCCGACACCAACCCCGCCGAACCGCAGATCTTTTACAACGCCGGCTGCGATCAGACTTACCGCTACAACTACGAAGCCCCGCGCTACCTGATGTGGATCCCCACCCAGGGCTTCAGCCAGGCCTACAATTTCACGTCGAACTGGACGCTCATGGCCAACACGGGCAACCAGTGGTTTACCGGCGGGCGCTACAACTGCGAACCCGCGACGAATCCCAAGAACGGCGCCATCGGCAACCCGGACGCGCTGTTTCATGGCTTCGGCTTCGATTTGCAGAACCCCAAGCGCGGTGGCATCAACAATGTTGGCAATACGACCGTTTCGAGCGATTACTTCATCAACAACGGCGGCGCGCTGCCGGTCTACTACGGCGCCGGCGTCTACGGGCACCCCAAGCCGCGCACGTTCCAGTTGCACTTCGTCCCGGCTGTCGCGGGCGGGCGCTTCTGGACCGACCTGGAAGCCAACTGGTATTTCGGCGGCGCGCCCGGTTTCACCAGCCACCTGGGCAACAACTCCGACGACTACTCCTACATGAGCAACTGGCTGAGCATCGGCAGCGCCTACGACAGTTTGGGCGTCGGGACGCAGTGGATGCCGCCGAGCTCGCATATGTGGTCCGCGGCTTCGGGCAGCAACGCCTCGCTCTCCACGGCGGAAATCGCGCAGGGCCTGCAGCGCTATCCCGGCAACATGCCCCCGGCCAAGCCTGCCGCGACCTATACTTTTCCGCTGCATAAGTGGGACGACGACTACGGCGTGGGCAACGCGCACTTCACGTTCTCGGGCAACCGCGTCGGTATCCGCGCCTACGGTATCCAGGAAAACTGGGGCAAGGCCGGCGCCGATGACGCCAACGGGCGCTTCTACGATGCCATCGACATCAACGTCACCAACTTCCAGGTGATCTACGGTTTGCTGACGCCGGAAAAAATCCCGTCGATGATGAATCGCACCACCGTCGCGGCGAACCTGCACTGGAAGTCGCGTCTGCTCGACGGCGCCTACCGCGACATGGAAAAGTTCACGCGCTACAACCCCAACACCAAGCCAGATGCGCTGAAAGCCTACGATCCCTTCAATTGCAGCGTCGTGCCGCCCGCGAGCCTCGCCGACCCCGATGTCCAGAACGCGCTCTTCGGCCACCTGACCAACGAGAATAAACCCTACGACCCGACGACCAATCCGGTCGTGCTCTTCGATCCGCAGAAGGACATCCTCGCCGGCACGCCGGGCGTGGGTTACGTCGGGCCTTCCGATTACCGCTTCTCGATCCACCGCCACTACGATCCCGCGCCGACGCCGGGCGTGGCCAACCAGACGCTGCGCATCTTCGGCAAGATGGATTTCAGCACGCCCGATCCGCGCACGGGCCTGCCCGCGGACGACGTCTTCCCCGACTGCCACTACGACCTCTCGCTCTCGCCGAATTCGACCAACAAGACCGACGCGTTGGCCACCTCAAGCATGGCCCCGCGCCCGGACCTCTGCACCAACTGGCCAGCTTGGTTTGCGCAGCGCCGCGCGATCTTCCCGACGGGCATGGAAGTCTTTAAGCCCACCGGCAACAAGCCGCCCGCTATGGGCCTTGATTATCCTGAAGGCATCAGCGGCGCGAGCCTGGTGAAGGGCGGGCACGGCGGCCCCGAAATGACCAACGCCGCGAAGTGGGCCACGCCGCATCCGATTTACGGTCTGCCCAACCCGGATTACCTGCTGCTCTATCCCGGCACGCAGGTGAACTATTACTGGGCCGACCAGTTCCGCCGCTATCTGCCCACGGTCTACACCTACCCGGCCGGTCCCGCGGGCGCGCCCGGTGCGCCGCCCAAGCGCTACAAACTGGTCGACGAAGACGTGACCACCGAAACCGCCGCCGCGCGCAAGAACGTCTATCCCGATCAGCCCACGCCGCCCGGCACTTCGGACAATCCAAACCGGCCTTTTGTTCCGGGCATCGGCAAGGACGACGCCTGGCGCGTCACGCGCATCGGCCGCAAGTATCAGGAAATCATCGCCGACGAAATCATGGACTATCAGCTCAATCCATGGTGGCCGAGCCCCTGTGCGCACAATTCGAAGAACGGGGAAATCGCCGTGCCGCTGGACCGCATCGCCTACCCCTGCGAAGCCCGCGCCGGCCTCGCGCTCTGCGCCGCGCCCACGATTTTCAGCTACGACCTCAATAAAGGGAAAGCGGGCATCGATTACGCGCTGCCCGATTACTTCACGACCTACAACCGCTTCTGGATGCGCGCCTGCGGCAAGTACACGCGCAACTGGGCCGGTCCGGCCACCGACCAGGCGCGCGGTGAACCCTACCGCGCCTCGACCGCCGGCGGCGTGCCCATGAACCCCGTCGAAAATCGCGGCCTCTACCCGCAGGCCTTCCAGTATTTCGGCCAGGAATTCCCGATCAAGGACGACGTCAAGGACCGCATCCTCGACTTCCCCTACAACACGCTCGAAGACCAGCAGGGCGGCGACTGGCGCTACCAGAGCGGCGCCGTCTACAACATGCAGGAATCTTCGATGCGCATCGCGCCCCTGCGCAACCATCCGTTCAAGAACTGGGCCGACTTTGTCGCGTTCCTTGGGCACATGGTCTACCGCCCGCCGTCGGACGGCGTCTTCGGCGGGACCAAGTTCCGCGACAAGATCCAGGGCGTCGATGCGTGGACTGTTTGCAATGGGCCCGGTGTTGACGCGCGCAACCAGGGCCGCTTCTTCGACGGCTCGGCCATCGCCAAAGGCGCCGGCGAACCCGCGCTGCCCGATGCGCTCCAGGGCCCCGTCGGCGCGCTGCGCAACTGGAACAACAGCACCGTCGCGCGCGACCGCTTCTGGCCGATCAGCGCCAACTACGGCGAATTCCCCACGCAGACCGGCCCCAAGCTTTACCCCGACATGGTCGCGCCCTGGACCGATCAGAAGGAGTGGGAACGCCGCGTCGATGAACTGCGTGGCCGCGACGCCGCGGGACTGCGCGTCGAACACAACTACATCAGCGAACGCGCCGCCAACGATATCCTCGTCTCGCTCTCCAACGGTCGCGTCGGCCCGATCGACTTCAACGGCGACGGCGTCGTCGAAATGACGCGCAAGGACGAACTGCCCGCGGGCCTCAAACCGTACTGGGCGGGCTTCCCCTGGCACGTGTACGTGGGCGCCGATCCGACGGTCAAGACGCAGACCAAGAGCTTCAACACCGACAAGAACTCGATCGACTATGGCATCTTGGCCGGCCCGCTGGCCTACGCCCCCGTCGACAAGAGCCAGATCATCCAGGAATGCGTCACGCTGCCGATCAAGTTCCGCTCGAACACGTTCCGCGTCACCGTCGTCGTGGAACTCACCGACCCCGACTACAAAACCGTCTTCGCCACACGCCAGTATTCGCGCGTGTATTCACGCGTGCCGGGCCCGCCGCAGGGCAACCTTAAAGTCCACGGGCCGTACACCGGCGAATTCATTCTGCATGGGCAGCGCGATACCAGTGGCATCGATCCCGAAAATTCGTTCCTCGGCACGGACTGAGTTGAGGACCCAAATTTTTTTGAGCACCCAGGAGTATAGACATGCGAACCTCCGGCACGGCGGTGATGACGAGAGTGAATCCTCAAGGCAACGCGAACGCAGGCGGCCCCGTTGGGCCAGGTGGCGCTGGGCAGGGCAGCGAGAAGCCCAAAGCGCGCCCCACGCCCGCACCGGGAAATAGCGTTCCGCCGAGCACGCGGCGGCCCACGCCAAAAATTCCGCTCCCCGCGGTGAACGTGGGCGGCGCCGGCAGCGCGAGTGCGCCGAAGAAATCGCCGACGCCGGTTGCCGTGCCCGCCGTGCGCCCAAACCAAAGCGGCCGCAGCTCCGATCCCGCCCTGCGCGCAGTACCCGCTGCGCCTGCGTCATCGTCCAGCGCGCGCCGTCCGGCGCTCACCGACAACAAGAGCACGCGCATTCTCCCGCCGGGTGCCGGTGCCACGGCCAGCAATGCCGCGCGGCCGGGCTCGGGCGCGCTCAAGCCGGCGATGACGTCGATCCGTTTGCCGATTCCGCCCGCCGCCGCGAACGCCACGGGAATCGAAACCAAATCGGCGCGCAGTGCGCCGTTGAATTCTTCGCAGACGATTGTGCTCCCGCGCTGGGTCCTCTGGGGCGCCGGGCTGGCGTGCTTCATGGCCGCTGCCATCGTGCTGTTCTTTGTGCTGCGCGCGCCCAAGGTGCCGGGCACGGGCAAGCTCAGCGTGGATGAGAAGGAAGCCATCGACCATTTGCACACGGGGCCGAAGGACGACCGCGATCTACGTCTGATCCAGAGCCGTCTGCTCAAAGCCACGACGATTGAAGATGTGAACGCGCTCCTGGGCGAGCCCGACCTCAAATTCGACGGCAAGATGGCGTTGTGGGATCCGACGCGCGGTTCATACACGGAATCCGCGGCGCACCTCTACGCGTATTATTTGCAAAGCTCGGTCGAAATGACGCCAGACGATCCGCACGTCGGCGTGCTTTTGTTCAGCGTTGAAGCCAGCGGCGCGCTCGCGTACCGCGGCCCCAAGATTTTCGACCGCAACCCGATGCCCGACAACCTGCCGGACCCCAGCAAGCCGGTGAAATAGCCGCCGTTGGCAAAGTCTCATCCACATTAGCTTGCGTGTTGTGTCTTTGGTGGCACTGGCTGCGGCAGTCGGCGGTCAGTGCGGCGCCATTTTATAAATAACACCATGCAAAGGGGTTATACCGAAGTCTTGACTTCTCTTCTTCCACATGGTATGTACTCATCTGTAACGTTCAATAGGGGTACTTGTGAAGAAACGTAAATCCGCCGCGCGCTACGATGCCTTGCGCCGCGAATGCGAATCCGAACTCCTCTCCGCCCGCTTCCAGCCCGCGGACCGCTTCTACGGCTTCCGCGAACTGATGCGCATGAAGGCGGTCAGCCAGACCACGCTCGAACGCGCGCTGCGCCCCCTGATCGAGACCGAAAAAATCCTCGAGCGCCGCCCCAAGTCCGGCTTTTATGTCACGCCTGCGATTGAACTCTGGCGTGAGAAACGCAAAAGCGCGCGCACCAAACGCCTGGGCCTGATCCTGCCGTATTGGGCCAGCGATCCACAACTGGCCATGCCCGCCCGCATCATTCAGGGTCTCTGCGCGGAAGCCACGCTGGCGCGCTGGCGCGTCGAACTCATCCCCAACACGCTCGAAGAAAGCCGCGCGCCCGCGTTCGCGGACAAAGTCCTCGGCTATGGCCTCGACACCTACGTGTGGGTGCAGCCCAAGCTTATGCATGTGCCGAACCTGGTGCGGCTGCAGGAGCGCGGCGGCGCGGTTGTGACCCTGGGCCGCTCGTTCGACGGTTTTGAAGCGCCGTGCGTGCGCATCGATGCGGCGAACCTGGCGCGGGAAGCGCTGGCCTGGGCCCGGCAGCGCGGCGCGCAACGTGTGGCGGTGGTCGGCGGTCCTTTTTCGGATGTGTATTTCCGCGACATCTACACGGCGCTGCTCGCGGAAGGCGCGGATCTTCTCTCTCGCTCGGACATCGGTGAACTCTTTGATGTTCCTGACGAAACCGCGCGCACGCGGGAATTCGCCGCCGCGCGCCCCGAGGTTCAGGCTTGGATTTACCTGACCGCGAACAATCTCTTCCATGTGCTGCCGGCCAATCAGCCCACGGAACCGCACGCCGCCGCCGCGGGCCGGCAATTCCTCTATCTGGACATGGGCGTGGAAGCCGTGCAAGGCCAGTGGCCGTATTCGTTTGTGCGGCGCATCGAAATCGATTTTGAAGCGATGGGCCGCGCCGCGTTGCGCGCTTCCCAGACCGTTCTGGAAGGCGCGGCGCACCTGAGCCTGCCGCCGATTCCCGTGCGCATTACGCATCCCAATTGAACGCCGCTAAGCAAAGGGGAACTGCCATGCCGAACCTCGGTCAACGCGACCTGACGCGCCTGGAGCGCCTGAATCGCTACGGCTACTACACGGAAAATAATCTCTTTTCCGCCGAACACCTCAATCGCATTCGCGGCGCGCTGGCACGCCTTCAGGCGGAAGGCAAAGCGGAATACCGCAAGCCGCACCAGGACTATTATCCCAACATCATTGAGTTCGACGACGCCTTCGCGGAAATCCTGGACAACCCCGCGCTGCTCGAAGGCCTGCACGAAGTCGTCGGCCCCGATGTGCAGCTTTACGCAAACGAAGTCCTGGTCTCCAAGCCCACGGGCAACGCCTGCGCCTGGCACCGCGACAAGATGAGCATCGGCCGGCACTGTCCCAACATGTTTTTGAAGGTCTGCATTTACGCCGACGAAGTTCCGCTCGATGGCGGCCCGACTGGTGTGGTCCCGGAAAGCCACCTCGATGCGCACAAGGGCGAAGAATTTTATCCCTACAAAATCGATTACCTTGCTAGGCCGGGTTCGCTGCTGGCCTTTGGCGCGAACACAATGCACCGCGCCGGCCTGCACGCCTTAAACCGCCCGCCGCGCGCGGCCCTGTTCTTCGTCTTTATTCCATGGTGGATGAAGCAGGCCGACTATTACACGGGCAATAAATGCCAGTATTTGATCGAACGTGCCTCGACCCTGCGCAAGCAATTGCTCGGCGTCCAAATGCAAGCCGGCATCAACATGGACCTGTTTTCGGCCAAGTAGGTTGTGGTTCACGGACTGCGGCAGTTGGCGGCCAGTGCAACCTGGTCGGGCGTGCAGATGGAATCCACCAAACTCAAAACATTCTCAACTTTTAAATCCACACAGATGAATGTGTTGTGAGATAGTTTAATAAATTTTGTTTCAAAACCCCATTTTCGACGCCTATATATAGGGGCTTACTGTATTCGCGCGGAGCGTCCTTTCCGCGCGGGCAGGCTTGGGGAGTACTGCTTGAAACGTCGTTCGCAGCGCACCGAGACTTTCGCCATTCATATAACTCAACGCAAAACCGGCCGAATGTGCAGAAAATTTAAGAATTTCACACGCGCGCAATTCCCTCTCATTTCTGAATTTAAGCGAATGTACCAGCCCAATTTGACCGTTTTCGGGGAATCGAGGTGCACAGAAACTTACACGAATGTGTGTACCAGTGCCGTTGTTGGAAACGGAGCGGGAAAACTAAACTATGGAGTAGGAAATTGCACATACGTGCACACTTTTGCAAGAAAATTCACCGGGCCTCGCAGCCGACAGCGCCACCGGCGGGGTTCAAACGGATGTTGCACCGCTGCGGCCCCCCGGCAAGCTTTCCCGCTTCGAGCCGTTCAAACCTTCTCCATGAAAGGCCGCCCATGGGTCCCTGGCACGTTGGCTGTTCAACTTGGATCTGGCACCAGCAGATGGACCCCGTAGAGAACCTCTCCCAAATCTGCGCTGACATCAAGGCCGCGGGTTTCGACGGCTTCGAACTTTTCGGGCCGCTAATTCTCGAACCCAAGGGCCTGAATGCACTGCGCCGCGCGATCAAGGAAACGGGCCTCAAGCTCGTCGCACTCTATGCGCACGGCGAATTCCATAAGCCCGACAAGCGCGACAAAGGGATCGCCGAAGCCGTGGAAGTCGCCAAACACCTGGCTGAATTCGGCACCGACTTGCTGTTGCTCGGTCCGATTCCGGAAGGCAAGCGCGGCAAGACGACCGAGGAACTCCAGATCGAAGTGCCCGCGATCGCCGAAATCGCCAATAAAGTTGCGCCGTTGGGCGTAAAGATCGCGATCCACAACCACACGCCCGAGCTTGAGAACGATTGTGCGGAGTTGGTCCAGATTCTCGCCGCAACGCGACCTGAACAAGTGGGCCTGAACGCGGACACAGAATGGTGCGCGCACGCGGGCGTCGATCCGGTCGGCTTTTTGCGCCGCTTCGCGCCGCGCGTGCAACATGTGCACCTGCGGAATTCGATCAAAAATGTATGGAGCGATTGCCTGGACACCGGCGAACTCGATCACACCGCGATCTGCCAGACGCTGAAGGAAATCAATTTTAAGGGCTGGCTGATGCTTGAGGATTCATGGGACGGCCAGCGCGAATTGAAGCTGAGCCAGGTCGAACGCGCGACGCGTGGCCGCGCCGCGATCCGCAAGTGGTTCGGCGTATAACAGAAAGGCGAAGGTGTCGTTAGAGGATCACACGCGCCCTAAGCGGAACTTTTTTGGCGCTCTTCTGGGCTTTGCCCACGGCCTGGCTCTTTGGCGCGGCGGCGCGTTCCAGCCGAACCGTCAGCACTTTGTATTCAGGGCAGCTCGAGAGCGCGTCGGCGCTCGAGGAGAGCAGCTCATTTAAGTGGTGCTGCGGGAAGTGGAAGGTCGTAAAGAGCTGGCCCGGCGTGACGCGGTCGGAAATTACGCAAGGCAACTGGCAATCCCCGCGCCCGGAAGTCAGCTTCACCCAATCGCCGGACTTCACGTCGAGGTCGTAGGCGTCTTCGGCGTGGATCTCGAGCACGTCGTCGTTGACCATCTCGACGAGCTTCGAGTTGCGCGTCTGCGCCGCGCAATTGTAGTGATGCAGCACGCGCCCGGTGATCAGCGTGAAAGGATAGCTTTCCGTCGGTTCTTCGCCCGGCGGCAGATACTCGACCGGCGTGAATTTGGCGCGGCCGCGCGGGAAGGTTTCCGTGTGCATGATCTTCGTGCCGGTGCTCTCCGCCGTCAGCACGGGCCATTGCAGGCCGTAATTCGGTTCGAGCTTCGCGTAGGAGACGCCCGTCAGCGGCGGCGTCAGTTTGGCGATTTCATCCATGACCTCGTTGGCTTTGGAGACGCCGAATTCGAAGCCCATGAGCTTGGCCACGCGTACAATTTGTTCCGCGTCGGGCACGATACCGTGCGGCGGGTCGATGACTTTGCGCACGCGCTGTACGCGGCGTTCGCCGTTGGTGAACGTGCCGTCCTTCTCGACGAAGCTCGCCGCCGGCAGCGCCAGATGCGCGAACTTGCAGGTCTCGTTGAAGAACAGGTCGGTGACCACGAGGAAATCGAGCTTCTTGAGCGCCGCGTGGACCTTGTGCAGGTTCGGATCGGTCTGTGCGACATCGTAGCCGATGAGCCAGAGGCCTCGCATCTGGCCTTCAAGCACGGCGTCCCACATCTGCGGGATCTTCCAGCCCTTCCTCTGCGGCAACGGGAAGCCGGTGACCGTCTCGAACTTCGCGCGCACCGCCGGATCGTCGAGCTTCTGATAAGAGGAGAAGTACACGGGCATCGAACCGACGTCGCAGGACCCCTGGACGTTGTTCTGCCCGCGCAGCGGATTGATCCCGGTGCCGGGGCGGCCCACGTTGCCTGTCAGGATGGACAGGTTGCACATGGCCATAATGCCGTAGCTGCCGTACTTGTGTTCGCTCACGCCCAACCCATGCGCGCACATCGACGCGCCGCTGGTCGCGTAGAGCTTGGCGGCTTTGATCAATTTTTCGGGCGGCACGCCGGTGATGCGTTCGGTCTCTTCGGGCGTGTACTTCTTCACGGCTTCTTCCCACGCCGCGAAGTTTTCGGTGCGCGCGGCGATAAAGTTTTTGTCCTGCAGTCCTTCTTTAAGGATCACATGCGCGAGGCCGTTGAAGAGCGCGACGTTCGTGCCGGGGCGCAGTTGCAGGTGCACGTCGGCGTATTTGCACAGTTCGATCTTGCGTGGATCGATCACGATCAGCTTCATGCCCTTGCGCGCGGCGCGTTTGATGCGCGCGCCGGTGACCGGGTGGCCTTCGGTGGGATTCGAGCCGATCAGCATGAGCAGCTTGGCCTGCTCGAAGTCGGCCAGCGAATTCGTCGCAGCCCACGTGCCGAAGACTTCCATCATGCCGCTGACCGTCGCGCTGTGGCAGACGCGGGCGCAGTTGTCGACGTTGTTGGTGCCGACGACACAGCGCATGAACTTCTGCAGCAGGTAATTTTCTTCGTTGGTCCCGCGGCTGGAGGAAATCCCCGCCAGTGCATCGCCGCCGTGATCCTTCTTGATCGCGGAGAACTTTTCGGCGATCAGCGCGAGCGCTTCGTCCCACGTGACCGGAACCCACTCTTCGCCGACGCGCTTCAGGGGCTTGGTCAGGCGGTTTTCCGAGTACACGTAGTCCCAGCCGAAGCGCCCCTTCACGCAGGCATGACCCCAGTTGACCGGGCTGCCATCGACGGGCCGCATCGTGACGATGCGGCCGGCGCGCGTGCCCACGTCAAAGTTGCAGCCGACGCCGCAGTACGCGCAGGTCGTGCGGCTGACGTAGTCGGGCTTGCCGTGCTGCGCGACGGCCTTTTCATACAGCGCGTCGGTCGGGCATTCCTTGACGCACGCGCCGCAGGAAACGCAGTTCGACGCGGCAAAGCCCACGCCGTTGCCCGCGGTCACCGTGGACGCGAAACCGCGTCCGTCCATCGAGATCGCGAACGTGCCCTGCATCTCGTCGCAGGCGCGCACGCAGCGCGCGCAGGCGATGCACTTGTTTGGATCGAAGGCGAAGTACGGATTCGAGGCGTCGGTCTTGTATGCGCGCTTCGCGCCGCGTTTGTAGCGCACTTCCTGCAAGCCGAATTGCGCGGCGTAGGTGCGCAACTGTTCGCTGGCGTGGAGCGCATCTTCGGGCTGTTCGGACAGGTAAAGTTCGATCACGTTGCGGCGCAGGGAATTCAATTTGGGCGATTCGCTGCGCACGACCATGCCGTCGCGCACCGGCGTGGTGCAGGAGGCCGGAAAACCGCGCGCGCCGTCGACTTCGCAGACGCAGAGCCGGCACGAGCCATACGGTTTGAGATTCGGCGAGGCACACAGCGACGGAATTGCGACGCCATTCTTGCGCGCGGCGCTCCAGATGGTATCGCCCGGCTGCGCTTCGATGGTCTTGCCGTTGAGCGTGAAGTTCGGCATTATTTTCTCCGGAACTCCTTGCCGAAATACTGGATCGCGGTGCGCACCGGTTCCGGGGCCAGGCCGCCGAGCGCACAGAGGCTCGTCGACTTCATCGTGTCGCCCAGTTCTTCGAGCAGTGCCAGGTCGGCTTCGGTGCCTTCGCCCTTCAGGATCACGTCGAGAATTTCCTTCGCGCGCGTCGAGCCTACGCGGCAGGGGGTGCACTTGCCGCAGGATTCATCGGCGGTGAACTGCATCAGGTGCCGCGCCAGCGCGACCATATCGGTGCGCTGGTCGTAGACCACGATCCCGCCGTGGCCCAGGATGCCGCCGTTCTTGATGAAGTCGTCGAAGCAGATCTTCGTCTTCAAGAGCGCTTCGGGGAAGATCGAGCCCAGCGGCCCGCCGACCTGCACGGCTTTGAATTTAGAGCCCTTGGGCAGGCCGCCGCCGAAATCGTAAATCGCTTCCTCGAGCGAGATCCCGAACGGCACTTCGACCAGCCCGCCCTGGCGGATCGCGCCGGCGAGTTGCAGCGGCATCGTTCCTTTAGAGGTGGCCGTGCCGATGGAGGCGTGCCATGCGCCGCCGCGCGAAATAATGTCGGGGATCGTGGCGAAGCTGACGACATTGTTGATCACCGTCGGCTTTTGCCAGAGGCCCTGAATCGCGGGGAAGGGCGGCTTGGGGCGCACGAGGCCGCGCTTGCCTTCGAGCGATTCGAGCAGCGAGGTCTCTTCGCCGCAAATGTACGCGCCCGCACCGACGGCGACTTTCAGTTCGAAGCTTTCGGGGCCGAGGAGGCCGGCTTCCAGCGCATGCCCAATCGCCGCGCGCAGCTTGCGGATTCCCGCGGGGTATTCGCTGCGCACGTAGACGTAGCCTTGCTTCGCGCCGACGGCGTGTGCGCAGATGGCCATGCCTTCAATCAGGCGGTACGGGTCGCCTTCAAGAATCATGCGGTCGGAGTACGTGCCCGGGTCGCCTTCGTCCGCGTTGGCGACGACGTATTTGCGGTCCGCGGCGGTGTCTTTCGTGGTCTGCCATTTCACGCCGACGGGAAAGGCCGCGCCGCCGCGCCCGCGCAGGTTCGCGGTCTTGACTTCATCGACAATCTTCTGCGGATCTAGGCCGCGGGCCTTTTCGAGCGCCTTGAAGCCGTACTGCTCGAGAGAGAGCGGCTCGGTCACGCCGGCATTGGCGAAGGTGAAGCGCGTCTGTTTGGCGAGGAACGGAATCTCGGAAAGCGGCGTGGGCTTTTTCTTGAGCAGGCCGCCGGCCTGCTTCGCATCCACGTTGGTGTACGCGGCGCGGCCCGATGGCGTGTCGATTTCGACGAGCGGCTCGAGGAAGAACGCGCCCCGGGAACTTGTGCGCACGACGGTCACGCCGGGCTGCTTGGCCAGCGCTTCGGCGACGCGGTCCGCGCCGACGGCGCGCGCGCAGGCGTCGTTGGGCACGTAGACGTTCATTTATATTCCTTGAGAATGTTCGGCGCGGAGCGCGGCGTGACGCGCGCGTGGAGGTCCTCGCCGACCATCACGCTGGGTGAAAGCGCGCAATTGCCGAGGCAGTACACTTTCTCGAGGGTGTAGCGGCCGTCCTTGGTTGTTTCGCCAAGCTTGCAGCCGAGCTTTTTCTCGAATGCGGCGAGCGTCTCTTCGCAGTTCATTGCGCGGCAGGAGTCGCCCAGGCAGACCTTGACCACGTGCTTGCCAGGCTTTTCGGTGCGCAGGTCGTGATAGAAGCTCAGCACGCCCGCGACATCGCTGTCGGTGACGCGCAGGAGCGCCGCGATCTTCGGAACGGCTTCGTGGGGCACGTAGCCCAGCGCGGCCTGAACCTTCTGGAGCGCGGCAAGGATGTTGGGGGGCGAATCGGTGCAGCCCGCCAGGATTTTTTCCAAGTCGGACATAGCGCGCGTATCCTAGTTAACGCGCGCACGCTGTCAAACGAGGCGGAGAGAAGGGGGCCGTTCACGTGACAAGCGCGCAAGCGCTGGGTTGAATTGACGCTTACGCTTTCAGCTTGGGTGAATTAAAGTTTAGGCGTCACCGACCAATTGCCGCCTCCGCGCCTGGCCTTAATTAAAGGAGCATCGCATGCCGCGCCTTCTGGCCCCGCTCATTCTGGTGCTTGCCGCCGCGTCGCTGCGGGCTGAGGAAGTGCACCTCGCCATCACCGCCGATAATTCGATCTGCGCGCATGAGCAGGAACTGACCAACAACATGGGCGAGAGCCCGCGCATCAAGATGAAGGGCATCGAGAACCTGCTGTTGCTGAATTTCGACGCGAAGCCGCTGGCCGGAAAAATGGTGATGAAGGCGGTGCTGCGCATCAAGGCCACGGACAAGAACGTAATGGTGCGCAAGGTGGGCTTCTCGACCGTCGGCGCGCCGTGGACCGAAGGCAAACAGCAGAACGACAAGAAGGGCGAGAATGGCGACGCCTGCTTTATGACGCCCGAACTCGGCTCGGACAAACATTGGGCCGGGCCGAAGTCCAATTTCCTCGACGTGATTTGGGGCCACGGCGGCACGATCTGGACACAGAGCTATGTGAAGGGCGGCGACGACCAGTGGTATGAGATGGAATTCGACGGCCGGCTGCTTGAAGCCTGCGCCGCGGATCTGTCCTACGGCATTTGCGTCAGCGACGACAACGGCCAGACCAAGAACATTCACAAAGACGTGATGAACGGCGGGAATGCGTCGAACAATTACTTCTTCGCGCGCGAACAGAACAACGCCAAGCCGGAAATTGTTGTGACCGTCGCCGTGCTGCCGCAGGCCAATCCGGCTGCCGTCGCCCCCGCCGAAGTCAAAGCGTGGACAAACGGCGCGGACTTCGACACGGGTGGATTGGAAATTGCGTGGCCCGGCCCGAAGGACGCCGCCGAATACAAAAACACGCTGGGTTACCGCATCACGCTTGCCACCGACGGCGGCGAACTCAAGGCGCTCCCGCGCTGGACGCTACCGACCGTCGCGCAGCCAGGAGAACACGCCCGCGCACTTCTTAAAGGACAGCCGGCCAGCGCAAAGGCCAAGGTTCATGTGGAAGTCGTTGG
>Ga0265314_10000762_pt1 | contig 38548 bp, 39 predicted proteins | sample 4126metaG_FD_203106 | JGI IMG/M metagenome (GOLD analysis project Ga0265314, IMG submission 203106) | Rhizosphere microbial communities from Carex aquatilis grown in University of Washington, Seatle, WA, United States - 4-1-26 metaG | ecosystem: Host-associated > Plants > Roots > Rhizosphere >...
GATCGTCGACGGCGCCGGCAAGAAGGCCGACATCGAAGGGCGCATCAAGCAGATCCGCGCCCAGATCGATGAGACGACCTCGGACTACGACCGCGAGAAGCTGCAGGAGCGGTTGGCCAAGCTGGTCGGCGGCGTGGCGGTGATCCGCGTCGGCGCGGCGACCGAGATCGAGATGAAAGAAAAGAAGGCGCGCGTCGAGGATGCGCTGCACGCGACCCGTGCCGCCGTCGAGGAAGGCGTCGTGCCGGGCGGCGGCGTGGCGCTGATCCGCGCCTCGTCGGTGCTCGACGGCCTCAAGCTGAGCGCCGAAGAGCAGGTCGGCGTCAACATCGTCAAGCGCGCCATCGAGGATCCTTGCCGCTGGATTGCCACCAACGCGGGCTGGGAAGGGTCGATCGTGCTCGACCGCGTCAAGAACGGCAAAGGCGCCTTCGGCTTCAACGCGGCCAAGGAGGAGTTCGAAGACCTGATCAAGGCCGGTATCGTCGATCCGACCAAGGTCGTCCGCACGGGTCTTCAGAACGCGGCGTCGGTCGCCGGCATGTTGCTGACCACCGAGGCGCTCATCGCCGAGAAGCCCGAGGAGAAGGGCGCCGCACCGGGCGGCGGTATGCCTCCGGGCGGTATGGGCGGCATGGGTGGCATGGGCGGCATGATGTGAGCCGCCCGCGCGGCTCCTTTCGAGTCGCACCGAAATGAAAAAGGCCCGCTGCCGTTATCGGCAGCGGGCCTTATCGTTTCTACCTCGTCGAAGCCCTGTTACGGCTTTTGGGGGTTCTTGCTGAATGACACGTTGCCAAAAGTCGAATCAGCACCGGTGTAGCTACTCGACTTGAAATCGGAACCGAAGAAGATGCTCTGACTCGTGGGCGGCACGTACGGCGCGGTGTACTGATTCTGCCCAGCGAGTTGACCGTCTACATACAGGTACGTCGTTTTGGACGACCCGTCCCAGCTCGCGGTAATAGCGTGCTCTTCGCCAGCCTGCCAGTTCGTGATCTTCGTGCTGATGTCTGTTTCCTTGCCGCCGCTGTCGGTCAGTATGAAGCGTAGGAAGTCGCCGTTCTTGACGATCTCCATGCGATTGCTCCACTCATGTTCCTGCCGGTACTCGAGGAGAGCGTTGTCGCCTGGGTCGCTGCCGGCCCAGTTCGGCTTGACGTTGAAGGAGACCGACCCGCCGTCGCCGCTGATCGCATCACCGGGCAACTGTACCTTGCCGTCGGGGGGGATCGTGATGCCGTCTTCGGAATCCTTCGGCTTGTCGATATCGTTGGCGACGCCGCCCTGATCGGCGATGTCCTCGGGCTTATCGAGCTTCAGCGTGACGCCATCGGGATCATCGGTCTTGGGGGCAGCTTCCAAATCGCTTTTTGTCGCGGGGCGCGAACCGAGCGATTCGACCAACTCGCCGTGCCGTTCGGTTTTGGGCCCCAGCTGACCGCTCGAGCCCGCCGACGCCAAGGTGCCGCTGCCAGCGGAGCCACCGCCGCCGGAGCCGCCACCCGCACTGCCGCCGCCGACCGAACCGCCGACGCCACCGCCGTGACTGCGGCTGCCGCCCATTACCGTGTCCGCGGCACCGCGGTTCGCCCCGCCGCTTCCGCTGCCCCGGTCCGAACCGAAGCCACCGGGCGCGAGCCGGCCATGATCGCCGCCGGCGCCGCCGGAATTCTCGCCCAAGCGCCCGCGGCGGCCGTCGCGTCCACCGGGCGAGCTGTCGAGCGGCATGCCATCGGGACCGAGGCGCTCAGCACCGCTGAGCGACGCCGTTTGCATGTCGTCCGAGCGATTCGAAAAAATTCGGAGGCCGAACAGCGCCAACGCTGCCACGACCACCGCAATCACCAAAAATTGGGAACGCTCCATATTGAACCCGTCGCTCCGTCCGCCGTTGGGAGTGCCTGCTGATGCTGGCCCGCGTCGTACACCCTGTCAAGTTGGTCCGCACCGGATTGCGGCATGCGTTCCGGTCGCGACAGCTGCGTGGTAGCGTCCGCGCGTGCATCCGCTGTACCAGCGCGTGCTGACGTATATAGCCGATGCGTCCGCCGATTCCTTCGAGGCGCTGGCGCTGGACGTCTTTCAGCACCAGTTCGAGCAGTCCGTTCCGTATCAACGATTTTGCCGCAGCCGCGGCGCGACACCGGATCGCATCGCAACCTGGCAAGCGATTCCGGCGGTGCCGATCGTCGCGTTCAAGTACGCCGAGCTGTGCTGCGGTCCGCCTCAGCGCCAATTTCGCTCCAGCGGCACCACTTCGGGCGCCGCGGTGCGCTCGCGACATCTGCTGCCTGAGCTCGAGCTCTACCGCGCTTCGGCGCTGGCGGGCCTGCGCCGCGCTTTGTTTCCGGACGTGCAGCGCATGCGCATCGCCTCGCTGATCGGTTCGGTCGAGGCGCTGCCGGAATCGTCCCTGGCGCAGATGGCGGCCTGGGCGATCGATGAATTCGGCACGCCCGACAGCGCGGTGGTGGCCGCGGCGGACGGGCTCGATGTGGACCAACTGACCGCCCTCTTGCGCGCCAGCGAACGCGACGGGCAGCCGCTGGCGCTCCTCGCGACGACCGGAGCGCTCCTGCATGCCTTCGACGCGTTGACGGCGCGAAATGTGACGTTTCGCTTGCCGCATGGCAGCCGCCTGATGGACACCGGCGGCGACAAGGGCGCGCCGCGTCACTTATCGCGCAAGGGGTTATTGCATGCGGTCTGGCAAGCCTTCGCGATTCCCGGCTACTTCAGCATCAACGAATACGGCATGGCGGAGCTGTCGAGCCAGTACTACGACAGCAGCATCCGTGACCGCGTGCACGGACGTCACGCGCCGCGGCGCAAGCTGGCGCCGCACTGGGCGCGAGTCGCTGTGCTGGATCCGAAGACGCTCGCACCGCAACCGGCCGGCGTTGCCGGACTGCTGCGCCATGTGGATCTCGCCAATGCCGGGAGCGCGCTAGCGGTTCTCTCGGAAGACCTCGGCGCCGTCGTCGAGGACGGCTTCGAACTCCTCGGTCGTGCACCGGGCGCCGAGACGCGCGGCTGCTCGCTCAGCGCGGCGACCTGGGACCTGCCGCCGCCAGCAGCCACCGGCAACGCGGGATAAGATGAAGCCCGCTGCGTCATCGCCGGCGCCGTTGCCCCGCATCGTAGAACAATCCCCGGCGCGCACCGGCGCACACCACCTGCCGGCAGTGCTCGAGCGGCTCGCCGCGGCACAACGACGGCTGGCGGCCCGTCCGCGCGCTGAGATCGTCGACATCATCGCCGGCGTCGTCGGCGACTGGCTCGTCGCGGGCTCGCCGTGGATGGCGCGCGCGGCAGCGCAGCTGCCCGCAGCCACCGGGTTCTCGCCCGAGATGGTGCGCTTCGCGCTGCCCGCCATGCTCGAGCCTTTGCGTCGCGAAGAACTGGCGTCGCTGCTCGACGAACAGGCGCGAGGCCGAGTCGGTCCGCCGCTCATCTTGCACGTCTTGCCGGGCAACCTGCCCGGGTTGGCTGCGATACCCGCCGGGCTCTCGCTCGCAATCGGCTCCGCGGCACTGCTCAAGCCGGGGCGCGGCGATCGAGTTTTCCCGTCGCTCTTCATCGAGTCGGTCGCCGCTCGCGATGGCGAACTCGCCGCTGCGCTGGCCGCCCCGTATTGGCCCGGTGGCGAGCGCTCTTGTGAGGACGTCGCGTTAGCGGCCGCGGATCTCGTCGTCGCGTCCGGCGATGAGGAGAGCGTCGCCGATTTGGCGCAGCGCAGGCGCGACCGCTTTATCGGACATGGTCATCGCATCAGTTTTGCTGTCGTCACAGACGACGTGGACGACATTGCGCGCAGCGCCGTCGATCTGGCGCTCGATGTGGCCACGTGGGATCAACGCGGCTGTCTGTCGCCGCAGCTGGCGTTCATCGAGGGCGAGCTCGACGCCGCGCACGCTTTCGGCGAACAGCTCGCGTGTCAGTTGCACCGCCAAGCCGTCGCGCTGCCGCCCGCTCCGATGAGCATCGGCGAACGCCTTGCCGTCCGCCGTTGGCGCGACGAAGCCCAATGGGCGTCGTTCGACGGCGAACCCTATCGTCTGTTCGTGGCCGGCGACGAAGCAGCCGGCACCGTCGTGGTTGAGCCGCGGGCCGCGTTGCGGCCGACCCCGTTGTCGCGCTCGATCCGCGTCGTGCCGCTGGCCTCGTTCGACGACCTGCCGCGCCTGCTCGCTCCGTATGCCCGATGGCTCGAAGGCGCCGGGCTGGCCGCCAGCGAAGAGCGTTGGCGAACGTATGCGGATCGGTTGGAGGCAGCAGGCGTGCACCTTGTGAGCCGCCTCGGCGCCATGCAGCGCCCGCCGTTGAATTGGCGGCACGGCGGACGCCCGCGCGTCGCCGATTGGTGCGTGGGAGCCGATCGTGTCGAGTGACGATCTGCGCGCGGCATTCTTGCGCTACGTCTGTCAGACATCGCCCGAGCCGCTCGGGATCACCGTCGCGCGCGCCCACGGGGCATCGTTGTGGGACAACGAAGGACGCGAATACCTGGATCTCCTTTCCGGGATGGGCGTCGCCAGTCTCGGCCACGGCAATCCGGAAGTGCTGGCCGCGCTGCGCGCCCAAATGGAACGTCATCTGCACGTCATGGTGTACGGCGAGCTGGTGCAGGAGACCCAGGTGCGGTTGGCTGAGCGATTGGCCGCGCTGTGTCCCGGCGACCTTTCAACGGTCTACTTCACCAGCAGCGGCGCCGAGGCGATCGAAGGGGCGCTCAAGCTGGCGCGCAAGGCCACCGCGCGCAGCCGTTTGATGGCGTTCAGCGGCGGCTACCACGGCGACACCATGGGGGCCCTCTCTCTGTGCGACAACGCGGCGTATCGCACTCCGTTCGAGCCGCTGCTGGGCGACGTCGAGTTCCTCGCCTTCGACGATCTCCAGGATCTACACCGCATCGACGAGCGCGTCGCCGCTGTCGTTGTCGAGCCGATTCAGGGCGAGGGCGGCGTACGTGTGCCGGGAGCAGACTTTTTGCCGGCAGTGCGAGCGCGATGCGACGCGGTCGGAGCGTTGCTTGTGCTGGACGAGGTCATGACCGGCTGGGCGCGCACTGGCACGTGGTTCGCCTGCGAGCAGTGGAAGGTAGTGCCGGACATATTGGTGCTCGCCAAGGCGCTCGGCGGTGGGCTGCCGCTGGGTGCCTTCATCGCGTCGCCGGCACTGATGCGGACGTTGTCGCACGATCCGCCGCTGGCGCACGTCACGACGTTCGGCGGCCATCCGCTCTCCTGCGCCGCAGGGCTCGCCGCATTGGACGTTGGCGTTCGCGAGCAGTTGCCGATGCGCGCCGCGGAAGTCGGGGCCGCTTGGCGGCGGCGCTTAGCGCAGTCGAAAGGCGCCGTTTTGTGCGAGGTGCGTGGACGCGGCCTGCTCATCGGACTCGAGCTCGCAACGCCGGAGCATACGCGCCGATTCTGTCGCGCGGCGCTCGATCGCGGGCTGATCCTCAATTGGACGTTGCACCGCGACACGGTGGTTCGCTTGGCGCCGCCGCTGACCATCGACGCCGCCGACAGCGAGCGCGCGCTGGCGGCAATCGAAGCCAGCCTGGCGGTCGCGGCGGTTGAAAAACGGTGAACCGATCGCGCAACGAGCCTCTCGCGACTTCACACAAAGCTCTGCTCGACAGAAGGCGCAGCTTTCATGGCGGCGCGAGCACGCCGCGCTGACAAGAGTCCGATCGGACCGCGCCCCGCTCAATAGATGCGCGGCTCGCCTTTGGGCCGCGTGTTCCAGCGCTTGTGGAACCAGATCCACTGCTCGGGGTAGCGGCGCAGTACGTCCTCGATCACCGTGGTGCAGCGCTGGGTATTGGTGATCACGTCCGCTTCGCGATCACCGCTGCGCAACAGCTCCACTTCCGGCAGCACGACGATGCGATGCCGATCGCTCGCCCCTTCGCGGATCAAGAAGACCGGCAGCACGGCGGCGCCGCTGAGCGTAGCAAGGCGCGCCGGGCCGGGGGTGGTGCAGGCCGGCATACCGAAGAAGTCGACGAACACACCGTAACGACGCGTCTGGTTCTGGTCGGCGGGAATGGCGACGATCCGGTGCCGATGCAGCGCGCGCAGGGCCGCCTTGGCGGCGCTTTTCTTCGGCAGCGACACGGTCCCGGCGCGACCGCGCAAATCGGTGATGGCGCGATCGACGAGCGCGTTGTTCATCGGGCGATGCACCAATGTGATCGGATGACCGAGTAGCCCGTGAGCGTAAGCCAGCAGCTCGAAGTTGCCGAAGTGACCGGTGAGAATGAGCGCCCCACGCGCCGCCGCCGTCTCGAAAACGCGCCGCCAAGCGGTCTCGTCTTCGGCGTGCACATAGCGCCCGACGTTGTCCGCCGTCAGCTTGGTGAGATGGCAGATCTCCGCCGCGGTGCGGCCGAGATTGCGCACCGACTCGCGCAGGATGGCGTGTCGCTCGGCAGCCGATTTCTCGGGGAACGCCATGACCAGATTCTGCAGCGCGATGCGCCGGTGCGGGCGATCGAGAAGGTAGAACGCGTCGCCGAGCCAGGCGCCGAGCCGCAGCGCGACGCGGCGCGGCACACACCCGAAGAAGCCGAGCGCCGCGCGAAAGATCCACAACTCGACGCGATCCAGCCAGCTCGGCGCCGCCTCGGCAGCGGTTGGGCCGCCGGTTGCGTCGGCCGGGCGGCTCGCCGGCTGCGCCTCAGTTGGCGGAGCCACCGAGTATGGCGGCTTCCTTAGCCTTCAGGGCGCCGTAGACCTCAGCGTCGATCTGGCGATACTTGGCGATGGCCGCCTCGGCTTTTTCGACGCCGCCTTCTTCTTTGGCCAGGGCCATCAATTTTCCACGGATCCAGGCGATGTGCCATTTCTCGTCCTTGGTGACCTCTTTCAGAATCGCCAAGGTCGCTTCGTCGGTGCCGGGCCGCGCGGCGTGCTCCTGATAGCGGGAAGCCGAGCGCTCTTCGACGACCACGGTGAGCGCCAGCAGGTCGAGCAACGAGCGCGGTACGGTGCGCATACCGATGCGCGTTTGGTAGCCGTCGGCGATGCGCAGCGGCGCTCCGCCGAGCTCTTTGATGCGGCGCGTCCAGAGCCAGGCGTGATGGGTTTCCTCGTGCAGGTGCAACGCCAATTTCACCTGCGAGTCGGGATCGTCCATGAGCTTGATCAGGCGCAGTAGCAGCGTCGCGCCATGCAACTCCGCATCGCGGTAGTAGCTCATGATCTCGATCATGCTGGGATCCGGCGTCGCCATGAAGGAGCCTCCGGGGACTAGTGCAAAACAGAATTCTGGTAGTGGATCTCCGCGTCTAGATCAAGCTCGGGAACCGGCTTGCGGCGCCAGCGCTTGTGCCACCAGACCCATTCGCTCGGGTTGCGGCGGATCTGTTCCTCGAAGACTTCGTTGATGCGGCGCGTCAACTCGAACACGTCGAGGCGCCGGTCGCCGGTCTGCGGCGGAACGATTGGCGGCAGAACCGTAAACAGGTGTCCACCCTGCGGCCGGCGCTGTGCGAACGCGGCGACGATCGGCATTCCGCGGCGCACCGCGAGCGCCGCCGGCGCGACCGGGGTGCGCGCCGGATGGCCGAAGAACGGCACACTGATCGACGGCGTCATCAGGTCCTGATCGACCACCAGCGCCAGCGCGTGGTTGTCGCGCAGCACGCGCAGAATCTCTCGGCTCGACGACCCGCTCTCGCGCAGGATGGTGGGCACACCGTTGGTGGCGCGGAAATCGGACACCAGCTGATTGAGGCGCGGGTCGTTCAATTGCCGCGCGACGGCCACGATCGGCAGGCCCTTTTGTCCAGCGAAGTACGAGGCGAGCAGTTCCCAGTTGCCGATGTGCCCGGTGACGACGATGGCGCCCTTGCCCATCGCGATCACCGCCTCGACGTGCTCCCAACCCTCGACGCTCGCATAGGCGTCGAAGTCGGCGCGAATGGCGTCGATATGCGTGAGCTCGACGAAGCAGCGGGCCGCGTTGCGCAGCGCCGCGCGTGCGATCGCCTGCTTGGCTTCGGCCGACAGCGTGTCGCCGTAGGCGAGATCGAGATGCGCCAGCGACAGCTCGCGCGTCTTCCGTGAGACCGCATAGGCCAGATCGCCGAAGCGGTCGGCGACCGCCAGCGCATGCGGCAGCGATATTCGGCGCGGCAACCAGATCGCGAGGCGCGCGGCGTGATAGGTGATGGCGTCTTTGCGCCGGCGCACGAAGTGGCGCAGGGCGGGAAAGCGCCGGTAGAGGCTGCGAATGGGACGCATATGGGTAGCGCACCAGCGTAGCGCCGGCGCGCGCGAGAGGGAACCTCGCGATTGATGGCGTGAATGGTCGGGCGGCTCGCGGCGTCAGACGCCTAGCCGACTCCGGCTTTCAAGATATCGTGCAGGTGCAAAACGCCGAGCGGCCGGCGCGAGCCGGCATTGAGCACGAAGAGCGATGTGATGCTGTGGCGCTCCATCACCGCCAGCGCACGGGCTGCGAGCGCATCGAGCTCGATCGTCTTGGCGCCTTTCGTCATCACATCGATGGTCGCCAGTTTCGACAGATCGCGCGTGCGCTCGAGGCCGCGCCGCAAGTCTCCGTCGGTGACGATGCCGACCAAGTTGCCGCGCCCATCGACTACGCCGGTGACGCCGAGTCGCTTGTGCGAGATCTCCAGGACGGCGTCGACCAGTTTGGAGGTGCGCGACACCAGCGGCATCGCGGCGCCGCTGTGCATCAGGTCGCCGACCTTGAGCAGCCGCCGCCCGAGACTACCGGCCGGGTGCAGCGCGGCGAAATCCGCTTCGCTGAAACCGTTGCGCGCGAACAGCGCCACCGCCAGCGCATCGCCCAGCGCCAGCGCCGCGGTCGTGCTCGCGGTCGGGGCCAGGCCGAGCGGGCAGGCTTCCGCGGGAACACCCGCGTCGAGCACGACGTCCGCGGCGCGCGCCAACGTGGAGCGCGGCGCGCCGGTGATGGCGATGACGCGCACGTCGTGACGTTGGAGCAACGGCAGCAGGCGCAACACTTCTTCGACTTCACCGCTGTGCGAGAGGGCCAGCACGACGTCGTTTTTGCCGACGACGCCGAAGTCGCCGTGCACCGCCTCGGCGGCGTGCAGAAAGGTCGCCGGCGTGCCGGTGCTGGCCAGCGTCGCGGCGATCTTGCGGCAGATCAGCCCGGATTTGCCGATGCCGGTGACGACGACCTTGCCGCGACAGGCGGCGAGCAGCTCGACGGCGCGCGCGAAGCGCTCGTCGAGGCGGGCGCGCACCGCTTCCAGGCCGGCGATCTCGATCGCCAGCACGCTGCGCGCGCGTTGCAGCGCGGCGCGATCGGCCGGCGTCAGTCGGCGCGCTTTCGACGACATCGCTGAGGCGGACGCTTAGCCGCGCCGCGCCGTGTCGATGCGCTGCAGCTCGGCGAGCAGCGCCGCCAACTCGGCCAGCGGATAGGAGTTGGGACCGTCGCTCAGGGCACGGTCGGGATCTTCGTGCGTTTCGAGGAAGATCGCGTCGACGCCGACCGCGGTCGCGGCGCGCGCCAATGGGCGAATGAACTGCCGCTGCCCGCCCGATGCGCCGCCCTGCCCGCCCGGCAGCTGCACGCTGTGTCCCGCGTCGTACACGACCGGATAGTCGAGCGCGCCGAGCACGGCAAGGCTGCGCATGTCGGCGACGAGGTTGTTGTAGCCGAAGCTGGCGCCGCGCTCGGTGATCAGCAGGTCGCGGTTACCGGTCGACGCGACCTTCTCCATCAGCGGGCCGACGTCCCATGGCGCCAGGAACTGGCCCTTCTTCACGTTAACGGGTTTGCCGGCGCGGGCGACGGCGAGCAGGTAGTCCGTCTGCCGGCACAGAAAGGCCGGTGTCTGCAGCAGGTCCGCCACCTCGGCGACGGCTGCTGCCTGATCGGCCTCGTGCACGTCGGTCACGATCGGCACGCCAATCTCGCGCTTCACCTCGGCGAGGATTTTCAAGCCTTCGTCGAGCCCCGGCCCGCGCGGCGCATTGAGCGAGGTGCGGTTGGCCTTGTCGAAGGACGATTTGTAGACCAACGGCACGCCGAGGCGCTCGGCAATCGCTTTGATGGCCGAAGCGTGGCGCAGCGCGCTGTCGCGACTCTCGATGACGCAAGTGCCGCCGAAGAACGCCAGCGGATTGCCCCCGCCAACGCGCACGCTGCCGATCTGCACTTCACGCCGCATGAGGGCCGGAGCAGCAACCACACATGCGTGCCAAGGCGCACCGACGGCGGATCGAGCGCCCAGACGAACCCTGAGAGCCCGGGCTCCGTCTATACGCTGTATCCGCGCTCATCGGGGCTCAACGGCGTGACGAATCGGCGGCTCACTTCACCGCGCTGAGCAGCGGTGTTTTGTGCGCTTCCGCCTTGTGCTGCACGGCCGCGCGAATGAATCCCTTGAAGAGCGGGTGGCAGTCGAAGGGGCGCGATTTGAACTCGGGGTGAAACTGACAGCCTACGAACCACGGGTGATCGGCGAGCTCGACGATTTCGACGAGCGACTCGTCCGGCGACACTCCGCTGAGGATCAAGCCGGCACGGCTGAGCTGGTCGCGGTAGGCGTTGTTGAACTCATAGCGATGCCGGTGGCGCTCGTTGATCTTGCGCTTGCCGTACATGCGCGCCGCCAGCGAGTGCTCGCCGAGCACGCAAGGATACGAGCCGAGCCGCATGGTGCCGCCCTTGCGCGTCACCATGTGCTGGCTCTGCATGAGATGGATCACCGGATGCGGCGTGCGCTCGTCGACCTCGCTGGAGTTGGCTTCGGCGAGGCCGCAGACGTTGCGCGCATACTCGATGACGGCCATCTGCATGCCGAAGCAAATACCGAAGAACGGCACCTTCTCTTCGCGTGCATAGCGCACCGCGGCGATCTTGCCTTCGGTGCCACGCGGTCCGAAGCCCATCGGCACGAGCACGGCGTCGGCGCGTGTCAGCGCTTCAGGCAGCCCTTCGCTGACGATCTTTTCCGAGTCGACGAACTCCAGCTCGACGCGGCACTCGTTGGCGAAGCCGCCGTGGACCAATGCTTCATTGAGGCTCTTGTACGAGTCGGCGAGGTCGACGTACTTGCCGACGACCGCGATCTTCACGCCGTCGCGCACCGTCTTGGTGGTCTGGACGATCTTCTGCCACTTCTGCAGCGTCGGCGCGCCGGTCCACATGTTGAGCTTCTCGACCAGGCGCTCGTCGATGCCCTCGTCGTGCAGCGCCAGCGGGACTTCATATATGCAGTCGACGTCGCGCGCGGTGATCACCGAGCTCTCGTCGACATTGCAGAAGTGCGCGATCTTCGACTTGATCTTGGCTTCCAGCACGCGGTCGGTGCGGCACAGCAGGATGTCTGGCTGGATGCCCAGGCCGGTCAGCTCTTTGACGCTGTGTTGGGTCGGCTTGGTCTTCACCTCGCCGGCGGCGCCGATATACGGCACCAGTGTCAGGTGCACGTAGAGCACGTTGTCGCGGCCGCGATCCCAGCGAAACTGGCGGATGGCTTCGAGGAACGGCAGGCTCTCGATGTCGCCGACGGTGCCGCCGACCTCGCCGATGAGCACGTCGCACTCCTCGGCGGCGGCGAGGATGCGTCCTTTGATCTCGTCGGTGATGTGCGGGATCACCTGCACGGTGCCGCCGAGATAGTCGCCACGCCGCTCGCGGCTGATGACCGCGTCGTACACCTGACCGGTGGTGAAGTTGTTCTTCTGGCTCATGCGCACCGACAGGAAACGCTCATAGTGACCGAGGTCCAGGTCGGTCTCGGCGCCGTCGTCAGTGACGAACACTTCGCCGTGCTGGAACGGGCTCATCGTGCCCGGATCGACGTTGATGTACGGGTCCATCTTGAGGATGGACACCTTCAAGCCGCGGCTTTCCAGCAGCGCGCCGATCGAAGCCGAGGCCAATCCCTTACCGAGCGACGACACCACGCCGCCGGTAACGAAGATGAACTTGGTCCGTTTCACGTCGTTCGCCATCCCACCCCTTCAGCGGTGCGCCATCGCCGCCAGCTCGGCACGCGCCCGTTCCAGGTCGCGCGGCGTATCCACCTCGATCGACGCGGCTCGCACGTCGGTCACCTTGATGCGGAATCCCCATTCCAACGCGCGCAGCTGCTCCAGCTGCTCGGCCTGCTCCAACGGCGTCGGCTCCAGCGCGGCAAAGCGCAGCAGGAAGTCGCGCCGATAGACGTAGAGGCCGATGTGCTTGTCGCCCAGCGCCTCGTCGCGCCGGCCATCGCGATGATACGGCAGCGGACTGCGCGAGAAGAAGAGCGCGTTGCCGTCGCGATCGGTCACGACCTTGACGACGTTGGGGTTGTCGCGCTCCTCGCGCGTCGCGATCGCAGTCTTGATGGTCGCCATCGGCAACGCCTCGTCGGCCAGCATCGGGGCGACGGCGGCGGCGACCATCGAGGGATCGAGCAGCGGCAGATCGCCCTGCACGTTCACGATGATGTCGGCTTCGAGCCCGGCGGCGACCTCAGCGATGCGGTCGGTGCCGGTGCGATGATCGCTGCGCGTCATGGCAACGTTGCCGCCGAAGCGATCGACCGCGGCGCGAATGCGCTCGTCGTCGGTCGCGACCAACACGCGATCGATGCCGTTTGCGCGCGCGGCGCGCTCATATACGCGTTGAATCATGGGTTTGCCGTCGAGGTCGGCGAGTGGCTTTCCGGGGAGACGGGTGGACTCGTACCGTGCCGGGATTATTGCGACAACGCGAGCACCCATGCGAGCCACACGTGGCGCAGAGACCGCCACGCAGCGCCGGGTTATACCAGGGGTCGAAGAGCTGTCAATTTGGCTCGCCGGAATCGCGCTCGCGGCGCCGGCCATCACATCGCACATGCGCATCTGCGCATCGCGAACAAAGGGGAAATCGCATGCCGCGCCTTGCACAAGTCGCTCGCGCCGACGCCTCGCCCGAGGTGGCCCGCCTCTATGATTTCGTTTTCGGCGCCGGCCGCGATCCGGTCGCCGAGCCGGGGACCGAGACCGGCACGCCGGGCAATTGGTGGACGGTGTTCGCACTGGTACCGGACGCGTTGCAGCATGCGGTAGGCGGCTTCGCGTTCTACCGCAGCGCCAAGCGCCTGCTCGATCCGCGCCTGCGCGAGCTCGGGCAGATGCGCACCGGGTGGACGCGCGGCAGTCAGTTCGTGTTCTCACAGCACTGCAAGGCGGCGCGTTCGGTCGGCCTGAGCGAGGCGCAGGTCGATGCGTTGCCGGCCTGGCAGACGGCCGACTGCTTCTCGCCGCTGGAGCGCGCCGTTCTGGCCTACACGGATGCGTTGGTGCTCGACGGCGGCCGGGTGGCGGACGGCGTGTTCGCGGCGCTGCGCGCCGGCGGACTGTCCGACGCGGCGATCCTCGAGCTGACCTACATCGTCTGCACCTACGAGATGCACGCCACCATGTGCCGTGCGCTGCGCCTTGAATACGACGACGTCGACGAGCGTGTGGTCGAGATCCTCGGCCCGGGCGGTGCGCGGACGCTCGACGCGATGCGGCGCGTCGACCGATAGGCGCGGCGGTCGTCAGGCAGACTGTGAGTGAACGGCCGCACGCAGCGAGATCGGTGTGGTGCCCGCGGGGCCGCGGCGATGCGCTATCCCGATGCCGGCGCGCGCGCCGCGCCCGCCCTGCGGTCGTGTGACGATCGCTCAGCCGGCCGAGGACGGCGTCGGCCGGCGCGGTCCGCGGCGCCAGGGGTTCTCGCTCCCAATCGGTTGCAGCCCCGAAAGATCGCGTACGACCATCGTATTGCGATCGGAAACTCCACTGCCGAGCGCGAACTGCGGCCAGATGCCGTTGATTTCTTGCCGGCTGCGCTCGCTCCATTCGCGTGCGCGCCGGCTGCTCGCCTTGAAGAAGTTCAAAGCGAATCCGCCGCTGTACAGGCGAAGCATCGAGAAGCCACCGGGGTATTCCTTGCATGCGGCGACCTCCTGCATTGTCACCGCCGGCGCGAGCGGGCTGATCGTGCGCTTGTTGCGATGCGTATGACCGGCGTGATGCAGGAACAGACCGGGCGTTCGCGAGTAGTCGTCCAGCAGCGCCGCCACCTGCCCAGCATCGAGCGTGTTGCTCGGCGTGACGGGGAACGGCGACTTCTCGACGATGAGCGGATGGTGGCCGAACACCAGGGTCGGTTGCTCGGGCTGCTTGGCGAGCTCGGCGCGGAACCACGCCAGTTGCTCGGTCGACAGCGCGCCCGGGTCGCTGCCCGGCCCCGGCTTGTCGTAGGTGTCGAGCCCGATCACGCGCAGACCCTGAAGCTCGCGACTGAAATAGGTCGGCTCGTCAGCCGGGAAGAAGTGGTCGTGAAAGCAGTCGTTGCCCTGCCATTGGCCGACACGACACGCCGCGTATTGCTCGCCGGTGTGGGCGCGATCGTGGTTGCCGCGGGTGACGAAAAAGTCGCGGCGGTACTCGCCGAATCGTCTGAGCAGCTTGCCGGCTTCGCTGAGGTCGACGGGCGCGGCTTCTGCGGTGATGTCGCCGGCGGCCAGCAGGAACGACGCGCCGAGTCTGCTGGTGTCCTCGACCAGCGACTTGAGCATGACTTCGGGATAGGGCGGCAATCCGGGAACCTGCTGTATGCCGGGAATTGATGTGCCGCCGAGGAGCCCGGCGGTCAGCTCGCCGACGTGCAGGTCGTTGCACAGCGCAATCGAGAAAAGGAAGCGGCCCGGCGGCGGCTCGGGTACGGTGAAGCTGAACGGCCCGCCAGACATCAAACCGAAGTCGGACGTGCCGACCGCATTGCCGCTGATGAGCGTGAACGGCGTCGGCGGGACCGGAATATCGTTCGAGCGCGCCTGGTAATAATAGGTCTGTCCGGGCTCGAGCCCGGTGAGCTCGACGTAGTGGTACGGCGTGTCGCGCCAGCGATCGCCGCTGACCCGGTTCAGTCGTTGCGGGTCGGTTCCCCAATAGACGATGCCGTCGGCGGGAGCGGGCTCCATGCGGTTGAGGCCGTCGTTGGTGCCCGTGTAGCCCGTGTACCAGGTGATGATCGCGCGGTCCTCAGTCAGTGTCACGAGCTCGAGATTCACGGGCGACACGGCGTTGCTGCTGGCGCGTGCCACGGCCACGCCATTGTCGAACAGACGGCGCGCGAAAAGCGGAGAAGCCGCCGCGATCGCGCTCCAACGCAAGAAATCCCGTCGCGTGAAATCACAGCCAGGCATGGTCGCCCCCTCGAGTCATTGCGCCGACTCGCGATTCCCCATTGCGGATTGACGGGGTTGCGTGAGACGGGTCGCAGCTTGCGAGACGTATTGGAACATTGCCAAGCGCATCGCTCCGGTCAATGCGCGATGCGGTGGGTGCAGTATCGGACGCAGAGACCAAAGAGGGCTGATGCCTGGAGAGCCAAGCGGAGGACACGACATGGCGACTTCGAAAGCGGTACTGATTACGGGCTGCTCGACCGGCATCGGTCGGGCGACGGCGGTGCATCTGGCGAAGCGGGGGTGGACGGTCTACGCCACCGCGCGCCGACTCGACAGCATCGCCGATCTGGTCGAACAGGGCTGCAAGGTCTTGGCGCTCGACGTCTGCGACGAAGCCTCGATGCGGACCGCCGTGGATGCGGTCGAGAGCGCTGAAGGCGCCGTCGGCGTGCTGGTCAACAACGCCGGCTATGGCTCGGAGGGGCCGATCGAAGAAGTACCGATCGATGAGGTGCGCCGTCAGTTCGAGACCAATGTCTTCGGCTTGCTGCGTCTCACGCAGCTGGTGTTGCCCGGCATGCGTCGCCAGCGTTGGGGCAAAGTCGTCAATCTCAGCTCGATGGGCGGCCGCATGGTCCTGCCGGGCGGCGGCGTCTACCACGCCACAAAATTCGCCATCGAGGCGCTGAGCGACGCGTTGCGGTTCGAGGTGCGCGGCTTCGGCATCGACGTCATCATCATCGAGCCCGGCGCAATCAAGACCGCATTCGGCGACACCGCCATCGCGCGGGTCGACGCGCTCGGCGGCACGGCCGACTACGCGCCGTTTCGCGAGGCGCTCAAGCAGCAGATCCGCAACGCTTACGAAGGTCCGATGGCGGCCGCGGCCGTTGGCCCCGAGGTCGTGGCCAAGGTGATCGAGGGCGCCATCTCGGCCAACCGTCCGCGCACCCGCTACGTCATCACCGTCGCTGCCAGGATGTTGATCGGCCTGCGCCGCTGGCTGCCCGACCGCGGCTTCGACGCCATCCTGCGCACCCAGTTCCCATCGCCCGGACGCTGAGGGGAGACGTGTCAGGCACGCCGACCCCGAAGATAGGAGGTCACCTCGCCGCCTCGCCGGGAATGCCTCCAATCGAGCGCTCCGGTCCGACGCCACCTGACACCCGACCCCGCACCTATCTTGTCCGGCAGCGCCTCGGCTGATTGGTACGCGCCATGCCCACCGCGATTATCTTGCAGCACATCGCCGCTGAGGGGCCGGGGGCGATTGCCGACGCGCTGGCGGCGCGCGGTGTCGAGATGCGAACAGTCCATGCGTACGCCGGCGATTCGGTGCCGGCGCGCATGGAGGCGGACGCGCTGATCGTCATGGGTGGCCCGATGGGCGTGTATGACGCCGATCAGCATCCGCATCTGCGCGCCGAGCTGCAGCTGATCGGATCGGCTCTGGCGGCGGGTCGGCCGATCCTCGGCACGTGCCTGGGCAGTCAGCTGCTGGCAGCGGCCCTCGGTGCGCGCGTCTATCCGAACACGCGCAAAGAGATCGGCTGGTACGAGGTCGAGCTCGGCGACGCGGCGCAGACGGACGTGCTGCTCGCCGCCGCGCCGCGCCGCTTCACGCCGATCAGCTGGCATGGCGATATCTTCGACTTGCCGGACGGCGCCGTGCACTTGGCGCGCTCGGCGATCACCCCGCACCAAGCCTTCCGGCACGGCAAAAACGCCTACGGGCTGCTCTTCCATCTCGAGCTCAAACGCCCGCAGCTCGACACCTGGATGACGGCGTTTGCCGACGAGTTGCGCGCCGAGCAGATTGCGCCGAGCTCGATCATCGATGACGCCGATCGCCGCCTTGCCGACGCCGCTGCCGTCGGCGCCGGTGTTTACGACCGCTTCGCCGCGCTGATCGCGTAGCGTCCGCGTGGCGCGTGCTTGTGCGAGCGGCAGCGCTCTGGCAGCCGTCCTGCGCATGCCGCGCCGTCTCATCGGACTGCTCGCCGGCTTGGTCGTCATCGGCATCTCGATCGCGTTGATGGCCCAGGCCGGGCTCGGACTCGGCCCGTGGGAAGTCTTTCATCAGGGCATCAGCCGGCAGAGCGGACTGGCTCTCGGGACGGTCAGCATCCTCGTCGGCATGCCGGTGCTGGCGTTGTGGTGGCCGATCGGCGCGCGCCCGGGATTGGGAACGGTGCTGAACATCATCGTGGTCGGCAGCGTGACCAATCTGGCGTTGCGCGCGTTGCCGACGCCCGCAGCGTTGGCGGTGCGGCTCGCCATGACCGTCTGCGGCGTGCTCGGCTTCGGCGTCGCGTCGGGGCTCTATCTCGCAGCCGATCTCGGCGCCGGACCGCGCGACGGATTGATGACCGGACTGCACCATCGATTCGGCTGGCCGATTTTTGCCGTGCGCATGGGGCTCGAGCTCAGCGTGCTGATCGTCGGCTGGAGCCTGGGCGGCACCGTCGGCATCGGCACGCTGTTGTTCGCCTTCGGCATCGGCCCGGTGGTGCACGGCGCGCTGGCCGTCTTCGACCGCAGCGGTAACGTCATGCGCCGTCGCGAGCTCTTCGATGCCGCCGAGTGAGACGCCGCCCCGAATGACGCTCGGCGTCCCGCGCGCGCCGCGCCCCTAGACGCTGCGCGCGTACGGATCGTCGATGGCGAAGCGCCAGATGCCGTCGGCGTGACGCCGTACCACCTCGATGGCTTTGCCGCTCTGTTCGACGGCGGTGCCATCCGGAAGGCTCACCGACAACGTCCAGTCGTTGTAGACCATCGCCAGATCGTCGCCGGCGGGCAGGATGTGCACGATGTGCGCAGTCAAGCGCGGCTTCGCCTGCGCAACGGCGCCGAAGAAGGAGGCGATTGCCTCGCGCCCGACCAGGCGTTGGCGATCCTCGGTGAAGAACAGCGCGCGCGGCTCGTACAACGCCAGGATATCGTCGAGCGCGCCGGCGGCGAGATATTCGCCGAGCAAATGGTCGCAGTCTTCGGGATTTCGAGGCGGCATAGGATCTCCTTGGCCGTCAATTCAGTGCGTGGTCAGCGCCGAGAGGTCAATGGCGTAGAGCTCGGCGACATTGTCGCAGAGGATGGCGCGGCGCTGCTCCGGCGTCAGGTCGTTGGCATGCTCGGCGAGCATCTCCTGCGACCACGGCCAGGTCGAGTCGCTGTGCGGGAAATCGTTGGCCCACATGAGGCGGTGCCAGTTCATCAAGTTGACGGTTTTGAATGCCACCCAATCGTCTTGAAACGTCGTGTAGATGTTTTCGGCGAAGTATTCTGACGGCAGTTTGGACAGCTCCTGGCCCGGCGGCAACCAGTTGCGGTGGCGTTTGAAGGCGTGGTCCATGCGGTACATGTAGTGCGGCACCCAGCCGGCATCGGCTTCGACGCAGACGATGCGCAACTTCGGATGGCGCTCGAAGACGCCGCCCAGCACCATCGTTCCCATGATGTCCTGGCAGCCGCGGATCACCGACAAGAACGCGTTCATGCGCGGACCGCGGGTCGGCGCGCTGTCGCGCGTGGTGAGAATGTGGAAGGACAACGGCAGCCCGAGCGCTACGGCGGCCTCCCAAAACTCGTCGTAAACGGTCGAGTCGTAGTCCTCGACGCCGGGATGCCCGGGCATCATCACACCGCGCAGGCCGGACGCCTTGATCGCCTGCAGATCGGCGATGCCTTCGTCCGGCGTGCGCATCGCGGTCTGTCCGCAGCCCAGCAGTCGTTGCGGATGCGCGCTGCAGTACTCGGCGATCCAGCGGTTGTAGGCTTCGAAGCAGGCGCGCTTGTAGTCGACGTCGCGGTGATTGCAGATCGCCATGCCGACGGTCGGGTAGATGATCTCCGCCGCGACCCCGTCGCGCGCTTGATCGGCGAGACGCGCCTGCGGATCCCAGCCGCCGCGATGCAGGTCCTCGAAGCGCGTGCCGAGCATGCGAATCTGCTCGGCCGGTTTGCCGGCGGCGGCGACGATGCCGAGCGGCACCGGAATCTTGTTGCCGTCGATCCAGTAGATGTCGCCCTTGTCGCTGCTCTGGATGCGCGGCGCGCGATCGAGCCAGGCGCGGTCGATGTAGTCGGTGTAGGTCGTCGGCGCCTCAGTGATGTGCGAGTCGGCCGAAATGATCGGGTAGTCGCTCATGCCTGGCCTCCGCGCAGCAGCCGACCGGGCAAAGGACCGGACGTGTCGACCGCATCGCGATCGTGCTCGCGGATGACCGTGCCGTTGACGACGACGGCGTGCACGCCGAGCGCCGGGGCGACGAGGCGATCGGCGCCGGCGGGGAAATCACGCACGCGGCGCAACGGTCCGCAGCCGACCGTCTGCGGATCGAACACCACGACGTCGGCCGCCTGGCCCGGCGCCAAGCGACCGCGGTCGCGGATGCCGAATACGTCGGCCGGCTGCGAGCTCAGGCGGCGCACCGCTTCCTCCAGCGACAGCACGCCCTTGTCGCGTACCCATTTGCCGAGCAGCTCCGTCGGCGCACCGGCATCGCACAGCTGACTGGCGTGGGCACCGGCGTCCGACAGACCGATCATGCTCGCTGGATGGGTCAGGAGCTCTGCGGTGGTCTTCTCGTCAGTATTGAGGATGGCGAGGCGGAAGCGCGCTTCGAGATTGGTCTGCAGCGCCATGTCGAGCGCCAGGTCGATGACGTGCACGCCGCGCTCGGCGGCAACGTCACCGGCGGTGCGTTCCTCGAGCGACGGATCCGGCGTGAATTCGGCGATCGTCATGGTGCGCACCGGTTCGGCGAGGCGGAACGTTCCCGAGTCATCCAAGCGCTCGCGCATCTGACGGCGGAACTCCGGATCCGCGTAGATGCGCATCTTGCCGGCGTGATCGGCCTGCGAGACGGGCTTGAACAGCGACATGCCCTCGAACGGGAACGGCGCCTTGAACTGGAACTCGAAATTCAGCGGCCGGCAGGACACCTGCGGGACGACGTTGATACCTTCGGCTTGCATCGCGGCGGATCGCTCGAGGATGTACTTGTGGCCGTCGGGCCCGAGCATTCCGCCGAGCAGCGCGGTCCAGCTGATCGGTTTGCCGGTGCGGCGGTTGATGTCGGCGAATTGGTCGAGGAACAAGCCGGGCCCGAGAGTTGCCTGCATGACGCCGTGCGGCACCTCGCCCAGCGTGTCGGCCAGCGCGTCGATCTCCTTCAGCTCGGCGACACGGCTCGGCACCGGCTTGCCGGCGTAGCCGACGTGCGTCGGCGACCAAGACGTCGCGAAGCCGATTGCGCCGGCGCGCAAGCCCTCGAGGACCAGCGCACGCATGCGCGCGATCTCGTCGTCGCTGGCGGCGCGTTCCGTCGCCTCCTCACCCATGACGTAGAGGCGGACCGCGGTGTGGCCGACCAGCACGCCGACGTTGATTGCCGTGCCGCGCCGCTCGATGGCGTCGAGATACTGCGGAATCGTCTCGAAGGGCCAATCGGCGCCGATGCCGGCGCGCATCGCGTCGATCGACATGCCTTCGACGTTCTCCAGCGTGCGCAGAATGAGCTCCCGGTGCGCCGGTCGAGTCGGGGCGACGGCGAAGCCGCAGTTGCCGATCACCACGGTCGTCACGCCGTGCCATGGCGAGATGGTCAGCATGCGATCCCAGAACACCTGCGCGTCGTAGTGCGTGTGGATGTCGACGAAACCCGGCGCGACCACCACGCCGTCGGCGTCGATGGTGCGCGCCGCCGCGCCGCGTACGTCGCCAACCGCCGCGATACGGCCGCCGCGCACGCCGACATCGCCACGGCGCCCGGGCGCGCCGGTGCCGTCGACCACGGTGCCGCCGCGGATCAAGAGATCATACTGCTCAGCCATGGCGATTCCTCCTCGACCTCAAACGCGTACCACCCTCGAGCCGCCGACGCCTAGAGCAGCGCCGGTGCTTCCGACGCGGTTGTTCTGGGCGCTGGCGGTTTCAGCATCGATTTGGGTCGGCCGGTCCGTTTGGCTAGCGGCCCGGCCCGGTGCCGTCCTGGACGCGCAACGCGCGCGGCCGCGCACGCGCGCCGACAGCGCGGCGGATGCCGGCTGCGTTGCGGGAGTGCCTCGCGATCGACGCGCTGCTACAACCTCGGTTCGACAAGGAGATCGCATGCACATCGCTCTGCGCACACTCACTCTGGCTGCCGCCCTGGTCGTCGCAGCCCCATTCGCGTTGCGAGCGGAAAGCTCACCGGATGCCGCTCCGCCGGCCGCGGCGGTGCCGTGCCCGCACGCGGAAGGCGGGACCTGCTGCGCCGAGTGCCAGGAACATCAGAAAGAAGCGGCCGCTGCCGCACCGGCCGAGACCGAGGGCGGCGGATGCCCGTGCATGCGCGCCAAGCGCGAAGCGGCGAAGAAGGCCGCCGAAGCTGACAAGAAGGAGTGAGGCGCTCCGCCGCCAGCGCGTCAGCGGGGGGCCGACGGCCGGAGGCTTGCGTCGCTTACGGCCAACCGGCGCCTGGAACCTCGACCTCGACGATTTCGATGCGCCCACTGTGCGCCTCGCGACAGCGCGCCGGGTTACTGTCGTTGGCGGTACAGATGAACAGGGTTCGCCGGTCCGGTCCGCCGAGCATGCAGGCGAAACCCTGCATCGCCAGCGGCACGCGGTCGAGAATACGGCCGCCTTCGGCGACGCGGATGCACTCGTTACTGACCGGCGAGGCGTACCAAACGGCGCCCTCCGCATCGAGGCAGATGCCGTCGCACGTGCCGGACTCGAGCTTGGCCCATTCGCGCCGGTTGGTCAGGCTGCCGTCGGTCTCGATGTCGAACGCCGTCAGCCGCGCCGCGAACGACTCGCCGACGATCAGCGTACGCCCGTCGGGCGTGATCACCGTCCCGTTCGGGAACGACAGCTCGTCGGCGACGACGCGCGCGTTGCCGTTCGGACTGACCAGAATGATCTCGGCGTGGCGGAACTCGAACCCCTCTTCATTGAGGTCGAAGCCGAAGTTGCCGACATAGGCGCGACCCTGTGCGTCGACCACCATGTCATTGCAATGACAGGTGGCGAGCGCCTTCAGGTCGGCGACCTCGATCAGCTGCGCGCCCTCGAGGCGCAGCAGCCGCCGATCGAGCATCGAGACGATCAGCAAGCGACCATCGGGCAGCCAGCCGAGGCCGCTCGGTTGCTGCGGCACCTCGACGATGGTTTCGGCGCGCCCGTCGAGATCGAGCGTCATGACGCGATGCGCATGCATGTCGGAGAACCATAGCTTGCCGTTGTGCCAGCGCGGTCCCTCGGGAAACGACAGCCCGTCGAGCAATACTTTGGTGGTGCGCGTCATGCATTCCCCCAGAAGGTGTAGGTTTCAGGTGTCGGGTGTCAGGTGTCGGAATCCGGTGTCGAATCCGCAACGATTTCCCGGCCGCTGGCCCCTGATACCCGATCCCTATTGATTGACGAACGACATCATCGATTCGGGATAGCGCGTGCCGGCGGCCGCGCCCTTCGGCGCGATGCGCTCGATCTCGGCGAGATCGGCCGCGCTCAACGCGACGTCGAGCGCGCCGAGGTTCTGCTCGAGATAGGTGCGGCGCTTGGTGCCCGGGATCGGCACGATGTCGCCGCCCTGCGCCAGCACCCACGCCAGCGCCAACTGCGACGCGGTGCAGCCCTTGCTCGCCGCCATGCTGTTGATGCGACCAACGAGCGCGAGATTCTTGGCGAAGTTCTCGCCCTGAAAACGCGGCGAGAAGCGCCGGTAGTCGGTCGCGGCCAGATCTTCGAAGCGCGTAATCTCGCCGCACAGGAAGCCGCGCCCCAGCGGGCTATAGGCGACGAAGCCGATGCCGAGTTCGCGGCAGGTGGCGAGGATGTCGTCTTCAGGATCGCGACTCCACAGCGAGTACTCGCTTTGCAGCGCGGCGATCGGATGCACGGCGGCGGCGCGGCGCAACGTCTTGGCGCCGGCTTCGGAGAGGCCGAGGTAGCGGACCTTGCCCTCTTTGACCAACTGCGCCATGGCGCCGACCGTGTCCTCGATCGGCGTGTCGGGATCGACGCGGTGCTGGTAGTAGAGATCGATCACCTCGATGCCGAGCCGCTTCAGGCTGCCTTCGCAGCTGTTGCGCACGTAGTCGGGCTTGCCGCTGATCGAGCGCACCATGGCGTTCTTGGGATCGCGCACGATGCCGAACTTGGTCGCCAACACCACCTGGTCGCGCTTGCCCTTCAATGCGCGGCCGAGCAGCTCTTCGTTCTTGTACGGCCCATACATGTCGGCCGTGTCGAGGAAGGTGCAGCCCAGCTCGATCGAACGATGCAGCGTCGCGATCGATTCCGCATCGTCGCCGGCGCCGTAGAACTCCGACATGCCCATGCAGCCGAGCCCGAGCGCCGACACCGTGAGACCGTACTTGCCGAGTTGTCGTGTGTGCATAGGGATTGGATAGCACAGGAGCAGGGATGGGATGTCAGGTGTCGGGGGTCGGCAAACGGAGCGAGGATACAGATCACCGCTCCGTCAGAGTCCTTCGCCAACGATGTGATCGGTGCACGGCGACCTTCAGACTCAGGACGCTAAAGCTTCTCGATCAACAAACTTTGCAGTGCGCGGCCGATCGGGCCTTGCGCGTCGTAGAGCATGCTTTCGGCCAGGCCGACGCCGTTCGATTGCGGGTAGGTGACGGCATCGAGGCAGACCCATTCGCCGACGGGGTAGCGATGCAGATAGACGGTCAGGTCGGGGTTGATGAACGAATACGCCTCGGTGCGCCCCAGCACCCAGCTGATGCCGTTGCCGAAGTCGGCGGCGGCGGCGGCACGACTGAGCGCCGTGGTTTCCTCGCCATCGATCAGCGGCACGCGCAGTCGGATCCAATCGACCGCCGGGCCCGGCTCGGCGAAGCTGCCGGCGACGAAGCGATGCTCGACGCCGCCGCTGTGAAACGCGCGGTAGTCGGCAATCGGCGACCACGGCGGCCGGCTGGCGCTGCCGGTGTCCGGCAATGGCGGCGCCGACCCCTGCGGCAAATCGGATGGCAACGGCAGTTCGGCGCGGCGCAGGCGCAGCCCGGTGCAGCGTGCCACTTCCGTCTCGCCGTGCCACAGCGACGCCTCGACGAGTTGCACTTTCTTCCCTGGCCGCACGATGCGCGTGCGCGGCTCCAACGGCGCGATCGGCACCGGGCGCAGCAGCTCGATCGTCAGCCGCGCGACGTGCATCGCCGCGCCGCCGTCGATCTGCTCGACCAGATACGCCAGCAGCCCGGCGGGCGCGCCGCCGTGCTGCGCCTGCGGCGACCATGGCCCACGCGCCAGGTCGCTGGGAACGAAACGCGCCCCGTCGCGATGAAAGATGGCGTCCGACATGACGCGCTGCCTATTGGGCCGTCTCGACGGCGATCGCCAATTCTCCGCTGTTCGCGGTTCCCGAGTATGTCGGCCCGAGATACTGCCGTTCGATCTCGCGCCAGTTGTCTTCGTGAACGATGCGCACCAGCGCGTTGTCGATCCTGCCGCGCAACGGACTGCTGTCCGGCACGGCGACGGCGTATGAGACCTGCTGCAGCACGACCGGCGAGACTTCGAGCTCGCCGTGCCATTGCTTGTTGATCTCGAAGCGCAGCGCCGGCATGTTGGCGACAAACGCTTCGATCTCGCCGCTGCGCAGTGCGAGCAGTCCGTCTTGGTACGTGTTGTACGAGACGAACGGCGCATGCCGATCGGTCATATAATCGGCGCCAGCCCCGCCTGGGACTGCGCCGACCTTGAGAAGCAACAGATCGGCCGGGCGCTGCACGTTCCCCTGCAAATGGCTCAATGTCAGGATCGACGTGACCGTTGCCGTGAGGATCGCGACCGCGATGACGCCGACGAACATCCAAAGCAGCGCCAACGCCCGACCGGGGCCGGTCTTCGGCGTCGCATCGCCATAGCCGACCGTGGTCATCGTCACCGCTGCCCACCACACGCCGGTCGACACACCGTGGCTGAGCGGGCCGCCGAAGTCCGTCGCGTTGTGATGTCGTTCGACCAGCGCAATGATCAAGCCGACGAAGACGACCCCGATCGCGATTATACCCACCACGGTGAGCAAATGGCGGCTCATCAGGGACCGCCACACCGAATCCCACTGCAGCGTATCGCTGCGGCGTTGCGCGAATCCGAGGCCCGTGGAGAGGTACGGTTGGCTGAAGTCGTGAATCGCTTCACCCTCCGGCGTCACCGGCACGGCTCCTATCGCCGCATCGAGCGCGCCGTCGCGCAACGCTTGCGGCACATCGGCGAGGGCGATCGGCTTGAGCGTGAAGTGCCAATCGTACTCGCCCGCGACGCGGTTCCACAGGTCGATGGCCAGTCCCGACCAGGAGCCGTCGGCTTGCGGGATGGCGAGCGGCGGACTGTTGACGACGCCGACGACGAGAGGTTTGGTATCGTCGGCGCGCGCCGGGTGCGCGACAGCCGCGTTGAACAGTAGCGCCACCAGCAAGGCGCAAGGGGTGCGCAACAGCATGAGCGCCCGTAGCCTTCGCCCGACCCGTGCACAAGCGACATTTACGCGTCGCGTCGCAATTTGAGGCCGTCCATCAACTCGCCCATCATGGCGATGTACGGGTCGGCCCAAGCGAGATCTGGCGCGGCCGGTTGCCGGTAGAAGGGCTGATACCGCCGGAAACGCCGCACCAGGGCCGCCGGCGTAGCGACCGAATTCAGTGTCGTTTGCGAGGCCAGGTTGCGATTCTGCAGGCTGAGCGGCGCTTCGATGCGCCGTACCGCCGGCGCATTGGCAATGAACCAATGGCTGGCGCCGACGTGCGTGCGCAGCAGCGGCAGCGTCTCGCGATGGGCGACGACGGCATAGTTGTTCGTCGTGCACAGCCAGCGCGGCTTGGTGTTGGGGAAGACGCGACGCCAGGCGAGCGTGACGCGGTGCGGCAGCGATAACGGCACCTCCAGAAATCGACTCGGCCAGTAGTAGCCGCGCGCGCCCTCCACCAGGTGCGGCGTCAGCACGTCCGCCAGATGCGGCGCGAACCAGTCGTCGTCGTCGGTGGGCAGGACGATCTCCCCCTCGGGCACCTCGCTCGCCGCGACGCGGGCGATGCCGTCGACGCGCGACAAGCTGACCTGCGCGATGCGCTTCAGCGCATGACGAAAGTGGTGGTACGGCATGTCGAAGGTCGCGTCCCAGCGGGCGATCGCCGGGGCGAACGCCTTGGGAATTTGGGCGCGGAAGACCGGCTCGTTGAGCCAGTCGGTGGTGGCGCGCACGACGACATAGATCATCGCCGGCTCAAAGCGATGATCCGTTCGATGACGGCAGGACGTCGGTGCATCGTCGCCAACTCCCATTCGCGCGCCTCGGCCAATCGCGTCGACAGCGCCGCGTGCTGCGCCTGCGCGGCGGCGAGCGCGGCGTGCACGTCCTCGGCGGTGAGCGGGTGGCGCGGCGTCGTGGTGAGCGGCACGGCCAGGCCCAGCTCGCGGCAACGCAGCGCCATCTCCGGCTGGTCTGCGAAGAACGGATAGGAGAGCATCGGCGTCCGCTGAAACACGGCCTCGTGCGTCGAGTTGAGGCCGTGGTGCGTGATGAACAGGGTCGCGTCGCGCAACACCTGCCATTGATCGACGTAGCCCTCGACTTGCACGTTGTGGCGCGTCAGCGCCGCGGCGTGCGCGCTGCGCTCGGCGCCGCCCAGGCTGATCAGCGCCTCGACATCGTCGCGCGATGCCAGCGCGTCGGCGATCACGGCCAGGGCGCGCAGCGCCTCAGCGGTGTAGTAGTGCCAGATGATCGTCCCGAACGAGACGTAGATGCGCTGGCGCGCTGCCGCGGCCGCACCGAACGGCGTGAGCCGCGCCCCGGCGTCGGCATCGCCGTCGATCGGCAGGGAGCCGAAGAACGCAATCGGCTCGAACGGGGCGCGATCTTGCGCGCGCAGGAACTCTTCCGGCTCACAGTACACGTTCAGCGCGTCGCTCTGCGACGAGAGGTACGAGAATGGGCTGGCGTCGTGAATGCCATAGCGCTCACGCAAAGTGTGCACGGCATCATGGCATGCGGCCGAAATTGCGACGCGTGGATCGCGGCGCAGCGCGGCGATGGTCGGCTGCGGCGCGGCGTTGTGTCCGGCGCACACGTTGATGCGCGGCAGTCCGAGACGATTGGCCACCGCTTGGCCGACGACCGCGAACGTGTCGTGGATGACGATCGCCGGGTCGCACGCCGCGGCCTCCTGCGCGACCGCGTCCGCGCAGTGGGCGGCGAAGGTCACCCCGCGCGATGGGATGGGCATCGAGGTGGCGTCAAGGCTCTCGAGCGGTCGGCCGGCGAACAAGTCGACGAAACGCCCGCCGGCGCGCTCGACCGAATCCCGAAAATCCTCGTGCGTGAACACGTGTGCCGGCATGCCTGCTGCGACGAGCCCTGTGATCAGCGGTCGCAGGCGCTGCAGGTGGCCGCGACCGTGCATGCTGAAGACGACCGCCGAGCGTGGCACTAGCCAACCTCCGCCACCAGGGCGCGCAGTCGGTCGAGCGGCGCATGCGCGTCGCCGCCCTGGCGCAGTCGAATCAGCACGGCGCTGGCGAGCGCCAGCAGGCGCCAGTAGACCTGCGCCGGCGCGCAGTCGATCGTGCCGCCGCGCGCGGCGTACGCGGCGAGGAATTGCTGCCAATACGCCGCGGGCATCGGCCAGCGATACCACGTGCGCGCCAGATCGAAGCCCTGCTCACCAATGGTGAGGCGTTCGGTGTCGATGACGTGCAGCCCGCCCTGCGCATCGACCACCATATTGTCGCCGCAGAAGTCCGTGTGCATGAGCCCGACGCGCCGGACGCTCGGGACGAGCCGCTGCAGCGCCGCGCCGAGCGCGCGCCACACGCGCGTCTCGAGCAACCCGGCGGCGTGCAGCGCCTCGAGCACGCGCGCCGCATCGGTCCACCAGTGCACGATGCTCTCGAGAGGGTACACGGCGCGCGGCAGCGCGGGCGTGATGGCGTGCAGCTCGGCCATTAGCCCGCCGGCGCGGCGCACCAGCGGGTCGTCGAGCGGTCGCTCACGCACATCGTCGCCGTCGATCCATGCCTCGAGCAATACCCGTCCATGTCGCGCCAGCACCGGCGCAAACGCCGCCGGCAGCGCGGCGCGCAGCGTGCACAGTTGGTGCGCAGTGGGCTCGTCGTCGAGACGGCGCGCCTTGATGATGCGCTGCGTGACGAGCTCGACGCGATAGACCGCGCGCCGTGCCGCGGGCAGCGTGTTGATGGGCTGGGCGCTCGCGGCGCACCACCCGACGTGCGCGAGTGCCGCGCGCACGTCGTCTGGAACGGGAGCGTTCACGACGTGTGTGCGCAGAGACCCGACAGGCTTGTGCATCGCGTCTGCGGCAGATCGGCCGGCGACCGCCGCGTGCGGCGCAGCGCATCGAGCTCATCGATCCGGCCGGTGACGACGTCGCGCGGCGAAATTCGGGCGGCGCGCTGCAGCGCCAGGAGCTCGCTGATGTGAGCGCTCAGCGGTTCGCGCAGCGTCGTATGCAGGTCGCTGCCGCCGCCGCCGAGCAGCCGCATCGCGGCCCACAGCTGGCCCGCCGGCACCGGGCCACGCGCGCGTCGCTCGAGCGTGAGCCGCGCCAGCTTGAAGAATGGGTGCGGTCCCGGCCGCTCGACGCCGGGCAGCTGCCGCTCGGTTCTATGTCCGGAGCCGGCATCTCGCGACTTCCGTCCATTCCCGCAGCGCGTCGATTGCACGACGCGGAAATAGAAGTTATCGCCGCCGCCGTCTACGTATCCCGTAGGTCACGAGCCCGACCAGCACGACGGCGGCGGCCGACCAGCCGAACCACGGAAACAGCACCTGCGGATTGTGCGCCGGCGAGACGTAGTAGATGATCCACAGGCCGGCGAAGATCAGCGCCAGAATCAGCAGCGCGGAGATGATCAGCGTGCCCATGTCGCGCGCGTCGTCGTAGGCCATGCCGCTTCCTGCGGCGCTTCGCACGCGAATGTCAATCGGCGCGGCGCGGCGGGTGACAGCGACCGCCGCGCTGCGCTAAAGGGCGGGCATGAAATTCGGATTGATGTACGCCAACGCCGGCCCGTTCGCCTATCCCGAGATGCTGACGCATCTCGCCCAGACCGCGGAACGCGTCGGTGTCGAATCGATGTGGACGGTCGAGCACGTCGCCATCCCCGTCGGCTATCAGTCGACCTATCCATACGATCCGTCCGGCAAGATCCCGGCCCCGGATCAGATGCCGATGCCGGATCCTCTCATCGCGCTGAGCTACGCGGCCGCCGTGACCAAGACGCTGCGCCTCGCGACCGGCATTCTCATCCTGCCGCAGCGCCATCCGATTTACGTCGCCAAGGAGATCGCGACGCTCGACGTGCTGTCGCACGGTCGCGTCATCCTCGGCATCGGCATCGGCTGGCTGCAGGAAGAATTCGACGCGCTCGGCATTCCGTTCGCAGAGCGCGCCGCGCGCACGGCCGAATCGGTGCGCGCCCTGCGCTCGCTGTGGAAGGATGAGGCCGAGCCCTTCGCCGGCAAGTTCTATCGCTGGGAGAAGCTCGAAGTGCACCCCAAGCCGGTGCAGAAGCCCGGTGTGCCGATCGTCGTCGGCGGCCACACCGAGCTCGCGGCGCGGCGCGCCGCGCGTTACGGCGACGGCTTCTTTCCCGGCGTCGCCGACGATCAGAAGCTGAAATGGCTGCTCGGCATCATGAAGGAGGAGTGCGGCAAGATCGGCCGCGATCCGTCGACTATCGAGATCACTTCCGGCCGTGCCGTGCCGAACGCCGACAGCATCAAGCAGCTCGAAGACCTCGGCGTATCCCGCTTCATGGTGCCGCCGCCGGCGTTCGATCCGGACGGCATCACGCAGGGTCTGGAGAAGCTCGGAACGCTGATCAGGTGAGGAAGGCTGTTACGCCGTTACGCTGTTAGGGTTTCAGGGGGGAAGAACCTAACAGGGAACTGCTGGCAGCGTTCCTCTTACAACGCGGCAGCGATGCCTTCGATGTGGCCGCGCAGGCCGACGACCGAGACCGGGCCGCGCGCGCGGTTGTCGCCTGGGTCGGCGATGAACTGGTAGTCGAGCGTCAGGCCGAGGAAACCGATCTGCAATCGGTAATACGTTTCGAGAATCAACTCCGGCGAGTAGTCCAGGCGACCATCGCCGAGGATGAAGCCGAGACCGCCGAGGGCGAGGTAGTCGCGATGCGGCTTGCTCAAGCCGTTCATCGCGAAGCCGAGGCCGATGCGATCGCCGACGCGCCCCCAGAAGTCGCCGCCGATTTGCGCGCCGAGCGATACGGCGCGGTCGGATTCGGTGAAGCAGAACGACTCGGTCTGACCGTCATTCCAACCGGCGCGCGCGAACAGTCCGGTGGCGCCATCGGCGCTCAGCGGCAGCTCGCCGTTGAACGCGAAGCCATACTTGACCGCGCCCTGGGTGCGCGTCGCGGTGATGTCCGGCGTGCCGCCATTATTCTTCGCCAGCGCGATGGAGCGGTCGTAGTTTCCCATGTTGGCGTGGTTGTCATAGGCGAGGAAGCGCAGCACCGCCGGCTGTCGCCAGGGCAGCGCGAGCGGCACATCGACTTCGAGCTGATCGCCATGCGCATCGATCAGATCGCCGTCGAGGTCGGGGCCGTTGGCGACCGTCGGCATCTGGAAGATGCCGAGCCGCACGGCGAAGCGCTCGGTGTCCCACTCGCCGGCTATGCCGCGCGTATAGCCGCGCGTGTCGGCGGCGAAGTCGTAGGCCGTGTCGGTGATCAGCGCCCAGTTGAGAAACTGCGTTCGCGTATTGTTGGCGTAGCGGTTGGTCTCGAACAGGTCGGTGGTCGAGAGTATGCCGCCGGTGATCACCAATCGCGACGCCGGCGGCGACCCGGGCAGTTGATGGAAGTCGGCGTCGATCGACGGGCCGCGCGCCGCCAGTGGGACGGTGATACGCCCGAAGGCGCGCGCGATGTACGGATCCTGGCCGATGGCCGGGTTGCGAATCACCTCGCCGTTGGTGAACCCGGCCAGCCCGAGCGCGTCGCTGATGCCGCCGCCGCGCACCATTTCGGGATCGACGAACACCTCGGCCCAGGAGAACGGCCGCACGCCGAGATAGAGGGTGTAGCTGTCGGATACGGCTTGCTCCGTGCCGGCGCGCAAACTGTTGGTTCCTTCATACGGACTGTGGAAGCGTGGCTTATACTGGTACACGACCGTCGCCTGGCCGCCGATTTCGTACGGCAGATGAAAGATCGGCATCGGCGGCAGATCCGGCGGCGACCACGCCGCGGCGCCGATCGGGCGCGCGAGGCTGCTCACCAGGACCAACGCCAGGGCAGCGGCTCTGCAGCGCGGCGGCGACATCGCGCGGCCAGCCGTAGCAGGTGGGCGCGGGCGCGGTCAGCCCAGCCGGCGCGGCTACCATCGGGCAACTGCGCTTGCTAGGTTCCCGCCGATCCTATGCGCTACAGTCGATCGCTGATCCCGACGCTGAAGGAAAATCCCGCCGACGCCGAAGTCGTCAGCCACAAGCTGATGGTGCGCGCCGGCATGCTGCGCCAGCTGGCGCGCGGCATCTACGACCTGTTGCCGCTCGGCTTGCGCGCGGTGCGCAAGGTCGAGCGCATCGTGCGCGAAGAAATGGATCGCACCGGCGCGCAAGAGATCCTCATGCCGACCGTCTGCCCGGCCGAGCTGTGGCAGGAGAGCGGACGCTGGGAGCGCTACGGCAAGGAGCTGTTGCGCATCAAGGATCGCAACGAGCGCGACTTCTGTTACGGCCCGACGCACGAAGAGGTGGTGACAGACATCGTGCGGCGCGAGATCCGCTCGTATCGCGACCTGCCGCTGAACCTGTACCAGATTCAGAGCAAGTTTCGCGACGAGATCCGGCCGCGCTTCGGGCTCATGCGCGGGCGCGAATTCATCATGAAGGACGCCTACTCGTTTCACGTCGACGTCGCCGATTGCCAGCGCGAGTACCAGGTGATGTTCGATGCCTACACACGCATCTTCACGCGCTGCGGCGTAACGTTCCGGCCGGTCGAAGCGGCCACCGGCGCGATCGGCGGAAGCATGTCGCACGAGTTCCACGTGCTGGCGGCGTCGGGCGAGGACGCCTTGGTCAGTTGCGCGCGCTGCGGCTATGCCGCCAACGTCGAGCAGGCCGCGATCCCCGCCGTGCCGGCGCCGATCCACGCCGAAACGCTCAAGCCGCAGGAACGCGTGCCGACGCCTGGCCAGCGCAGCGTCGAAGAGGTCAGCGCCTTTCTCGGGATCGCACCCGACCGCTTCATCAAGACATTGCTCTTCACCACGGACAGCGGCGAGACGGTGGCGGCGCTGGTGCGCGGCGACCACGAGCTCAGTGAAGCCAAGCTGCCGCGCGCCCTCGGCGTGCAGCACGCGGCGTTGGCCGACGCGGCGACCGTGGAGCGCGTCACCGGCGCGGCGGTGGGCTTTGCCGGGCCGATCGGCCTCACGGTGCGCATCCTCGCCGATCACGCGCTGCGCGGTCTGGTCGGGGCCGTGGTCGGCGGCAACCAGACGGACGTGCACGTGGTGCACGTGGCGCAAGCGCGCGACCTGCCGGACTTGGCGTTCGCCGACCTGCGCACGGCGGAAGCCGGCGACCCGTGCGCGCGTTGCGGCGACGGTATCTACGAAGGGCACCGCGGCATCGAGGTCGGTCAGGTCTTCTACCTCGGCAACAAGTACTCGAAGTCGATGGGCGCCACCTTCCTCGACACCGCCGGCGCCGAGCAGGCGATGGAGATGGGCTGTTACGGCATCGGCATCACGCGCACCGTCGCGGCGGCGATCGAGCAGCATCACGACGACAACGGCATCATCTGGCCGGTCGCCTTGGCGCCGGCGCACGTGCACCTGGTGGCGGTGAGCACCAAGGACCCGGCGCAGACCGAGGCGGCCGAGCGGCTGGAGCGCGAGCTCACCGCGGCCGGCGTCGAGGTGCTGTACGACGATCGCGACGAGCGCCCAGGCGTGAAGTTCAAGGACGCCGATCTGATCGGCCTGCCGTTCCGCGTCACGGTCGGTCCCAAAGCGCTGGCGCGCGACGCGGTGGAATTCAAGCCGCGGCGCGACGCGCAGGCCAGCGACCTGCCGCTCGCCGATGCCGTCGAGCGACTGACCGGCTTGGTGCGGGAGGGGCAATCGGCGTGAGCGTCTTCTCGCTGCTCGGCGCGCCGCCGGGGCAGATGCAGTCGCGTCTCATCTTCGCCCTCGACGTCGACACCGTGCGCGAGGCGCTGACGTTGGTCGATGCCCTGCGCAACGAGGTCGGTCTGTTCAAGGTCGGCAAGCAGCTCTTCCTGCACGCCGGGCCCGACATCATCCGCCAGATCAAAGAGCGCGGCGGCGATGTTTTCCTCGACCTGAAGTTTCACGACATCCCGCGCACCGTCGCCAAGGCCGGCGCGGAGGCGACGCGGCTCGGCGTGCGCATGTTCGACGTGCACGCCTCCGGCAGCACGGCGATGATGCGCCAGACCATCGCCGAGGTGAACAAAGTGTCGCGCACCGAGCACCTCGTGCGCCCGAAAGTGTTGGCGGTGACCGTGCTGACCAGCCTCAACCACGAAGACCTCAAGCTGCTCGGCGTGCGCAGCGGCGTCGAAAGCCACGTCGTCCGCCTGGTGCGCCTGGCGCGCGACGCCGGCATGGACGGCGTGGTCGCGTCGCCGCAGGAGGTGGCGCGCATCCGCAAGGAGTGCGGCCGCCGCTTCCTCATCATCACGCCCGGCGTGCGCGAGGTGCGCGGCACGGCCGACGATCAAAAGCGCGTCATGACGCCTGAAGCGGCGATTCGCGCCGGGGCCAACTACCTCGTCGTCGGCAGCCCGATCCGCGATGCCGCCGATCCGGCCGCCGCCGCGCGCGCCATCGTCACCTCGATGGAGCGCGGCGCCGGGCTGGCCGCATCGCTGAGCGGCTGAGCCGACGCGCTGGCGGTCAGGCCGGCCGGTCGTTCGCGCCGCGATTGCATGGCGAATGGCCAGGCACGTCGACTGTCGTAGTTTCCTGCTGTCGTCGCAGTCGGCCGCTGCTAAGGTCGCCGCGTGCGTCATCGCGTCCTCCGCATCTGGGCGTTGTCAGGCCTGCTTGCCGCCGCTGCGCTACTGGTCTCGGCCGCCGCCATGCGCGCCGAGGACGCCGCCGCCGTGAACGACGCACAAGCAGCATCCGTCGAAGCGATGCAGCAGCGCATCCTGTCCGATCCGCAGGCGGCCAGCGCCGTGCAAGCGCTGCGCGACGATCCGGACGTGCAGGCGATCCTCAACGATCCGGAGATCACCAAGGCGCTGGCCAGCGGCGACATGGCGGCGCTGATGCACGACCCGAAGATCCAACGCCTGGTCGACAAGCCGGCCGTGCAGAACCTGACCCGTCAAGTCGGTCAGTAACGCCGCCTGCGATCGCGTCGCCGCGGGCGCGGCAGCGCGAGGTCGGCCAGGCCGCGCTGGTGTCTTAGGCGGTGAGCGACTGGATGGCGCTGCGCGCCAAGTTGAACGCCCAGGTTGGGAAGATGCCGAGCGCCACGGTGGCAACGGAGGTCACCAGCAAGGTCGCGGTGAGATACGGGCGCTGCGCCGTGCCCTGCACTTCGCGCGGGTTCTCGCCCATGTACATCTGCACCAGCACACCGACGTAGTAGTACACTGAGACGACGCTGTTCAGGGCGGCGATGATGACCAGCCACACCCAGCCCTTCTCGATGGCGGCGCTGAACAAGAAGAACTTGCCGGTGAAGCCGACGAACAGTGGAATGCCGGACATCGACAGCATGAAGATCGTCATGCACATGCCGAGAAACGGATAGCGGAAGCCCAGCCCCGCGTAGTCGCTGATGTCTTCGTTGGGCTCGCCGCGCCGGCCGATGGCGATCACCACCGCGAAAGCGCCGAGCGTCATCACCGTATAGCCGAGGAGCGTGAACAGGACGGCGGCGCCGCCCTCGGTGTCCGCGGCAATCAGGCCGACGAGCAAATACCCGGCGTGCGCAATGCTGGAGTACGCCAGCATGCGCTTGATGTTGCGCTGGCGCAGCGCCGAGACGTTCCCGATCGTCATGCTGAGCACGGCCAGCGGCCAGACGACCCACGTCCAGTCGAATGCCAGCGCCTCGAGCGCATACAGGAAGACGCGCGCGAACGCGGCGAAGGCTGCGGCCTTGACGCCGACCGCCATCAACGCCGTGACCGAGGTCGGCGCGCCCTCGTAGACGTCAGGCGCCCAGGCGTGAAACGGCACCGCGGCGATCTTGAAGCCGAACCCGATCAGCAACAGGCCGGTCGCCGCCAGCGCCAGCGGGCGCTGCTCGACGGACAAATGCGCCAGCTGCGACGCGATCGGCGTCAGCGTCGTGGTCCCGAAGGCGCCGTACGCCATGGCGATGCCGAAGAGCAGGAAGCCGGAGGCGAAGGCGCCGAGCAGGAAGTACTTCATCGCCGCTTCCGACGAGCGCAGGTCGGGCCGCCAGATGCCGGCCAGGACGTAGACCGGAATCGACATCAGCTCGAGCCCGAGGAAGACGATGATGAGATCGTTCGCCTCGGCCATGATCATCATGCCGAGCAGGGCGAGCAGCATCATGACGTAGTACTCGCCGCTGACGATGCCGATGCTGGAGAGGTAGTCCATCGACATCAGCAGCGTCAGCACGCCGGTCAGGCACAGCAGCAGATTGAAGAAGATCGCGTAGCGATCGAGCAGGTAGGTGTCGCCGAAGCCGCCGGCGTTCGAGCTCCACAAGACGGCCGAGGCGATGCCGGCGGTGACCAAGCCGACGATGCCCAGCCAGCCGAGGCCTTCGCGATCCGGGCCTTCGATGAACAGGTCGGCCACCAGCACCACCAAGGCGGTAATGGTGACGATCAGGCCGGGCAGCAGGGCGGGCCAGGAGATGTCGGTCAGCGTCATGGGCTACCAGCGCAGCAGACGCATCTCGTCTGCGTTGACCGTCTGGCGATGGCGGAAGACGGCGATGATGATGGCCAAGCCGACCGCAGCCTCCGCCGCGGCGACCGTCATGACGAAGAACACGATCACCTGCCCGTCGATCGACAGCTGCTGGCGGGCAAAGGCCACGAACGCCAGGTTGGCGGCGTTGAGCATCAGCTCGATGCACATGAAGATCACGATGGCATTGCGCCGCACCAGAACGCCGACGGCCCCAATGCTGAACAAGACGGCGCTGAGCGCGATGAAATACGTCGTGGGCGTGGCGGCGGTCATGCGATCTTCTTCTTGGCCAGCACCACCGCGCCGACCACCGCGGCCAGCATCAGCAGGCCGGTGATCTCGAACGGCAGCAGGTAGGCCGTAAACAAGCGCAGTGCGACGACCTGCAGCGATCCGAAATCGGCGGCGGGCGTCGCATCCATCCCGGGACCGGGCATCAAGGTGCCGGTTTTCTTGACGATGTAGAGCAACCCGAGCGCGAACAGTCCGGCCGAGCCGATGGCCGTAGCCTGCCACGAGATGCGGCGGCGCTCGGAATCGTCGTGCTCGAGATTCAACAGCATGATGACGAACAGGAACACCACCATGATCGCGCCGGCGTAGACGATGATCTGCAAGGCGGCGACGAACTCGGCGTCGAGGAAGATGAAGAAGACGGCAAGCAGGAACAGCGTCGCCACCAGGCACATGGCGCTGCGCACCGGATGGCGGTTGAGCACGACGCCCAGGGCCGACAGCAACAGCACCGCGGCGAGCGGCAGAAACAGCAACACCGGCATGGTCAGTGCGATCCGAACGCCAGGATGACCGCGGCGGTGACGATGGCGTTGAGGAAGCCGAGCGGCAGCAGGCCTATCCACCCGAGCCGCATCAGCTGATCATAGCGGAAGCGCGGCAGCGTCCAGCGCGTCATGATCTGCAGCCAGCAGAAGAACATCGACTTGACGGTGTAGGAGAGGATGCCGAGCACGGCGACGAGGATCTGCGGCAGCGCGATGATCGTCTCGCCGAAGTGGAAGCCGTCGCGCTCCAGAAACGGCACCTGCCAGCCGCCGAAGAAGAGCACCGTCGCCAGCGAGGCGACGATGACGACTTCGATGAAGTCGGTCATGAAAAACATCAGATGCTTGGTGCCCGAGTACTCGGTGAAATACCCGCACACCAATTCAGACTCGGACTCCGGCAGGTCGAACGGCACGCGTTTGCTCTCGGCGATACCGGCGATCATGAAGATGATGAACGCCAGCGGCTGATGGAAGATGCCCCAGTTGGGGATGAAACCGAGGATCGTGCCGCCCTGCGCGCGACACATGGCCTGCAGGTCGACGGTGCCGTAGGTCATGATCATCGCCACCAGCGCCAAGCCCATCGCCAGCTCGTAGGAGATCATCTGTGCCGAGCCGCGGATGCCGCCGAGCAGCGACCAGCGGTTGTTCGACGCCCAACCGCCGAGCACGACGCCGTAGACGCCGAGCGACACCATGGCCAGCACGTAGAGGATGCCGATGTTGAGCGGCGCGACCTGCAGGTTGATCTCTTTGCCGGCGATGACCAGCACGTCGCCGAACGGAATGACGGCAAACGTCACCAGCGCCGGAAACACCGCCAGGCACGGCGCGATGGTGTGCAGCAGTCGGTCGGCGCCGCGCGGGATGACGTCCTCTTTGGTGAGGAACTTGAGCGGGTCGGCCATCAGCGTGTTGACCAGCCCCGCGCCGGCGAATCCGAAAATGGCGGCGCGGTTGGCGCCGATGCGATCCTGAATCAGCGCCGAAGCCTTGCGCTCGACCCAGCCGAGCAAGCCCGCGAGCTGGAGTGCGTTGAGCGTCACCGCCAGCGCCAGCACCGCGGAGATGGCGATATCGATTACCAGGGTCGAATCCATGCGGGTCCCTCGCCTCAGCTCTGCGCCAGGCGATCGACGATCTCCAAGGTCCGCTCGGGCGTCAGGTTCTCCCAGTAGTCGTCGTTGATCTGCATCATCGGTGCGGTGCCGCACGAGCCGAGGCACTCTGCTTCGCTGAGCGAGAAGCGCCCATCGCCGGTGGTCTCGCCGACGCCGATGCCGAGATGGCTCCGCAGACAGTCGACGATGACATCGGCACCGCGCAGCGCGCACGACAGGTTGGTGCAGACCTGCACGTGGTGCCGGCCCATCGGGCGCTTGTAATACATGGTGTAAAACGACGCGACGGACGAGACGAACGCTGGCGGCAACTCGAGCAGCTCGGCGATGTACGTCATCACGTCATTGCTCAGCCAGCCGAACTCTTCTTGCGCCAACCACAGCGTCGGCATGATCGCCGCGCGCTTGATCGGATAGCGCGTGAGAAACGTGTCGAACTTCGCCTTGGCGGCGGCAGAAAACTCAACCGGCATCGTTCAATCCACAGTCACTTCGATTCGGATTCACCACAGA
>Ga0265314_10000763_pt1 | contig 38536 bp, 37 predicted proteins | sample 4126metaG_FD_203106 | JGI IMG/M metagenome (GOLD analysis project Ga0265314, IMG submission 203106) | Rhizosphere microbial communities from Carex aquatilis grown in University of Washington, Seatle, WA, United States - 4-1-26 metaG | ecosystem: Host-associated > Plants > Roots > Rhizosphere >...
CTGCAAAAAGGCACGAGCGACAAGAAGGTTCTGATCGTCATCAGCGACGGTGGCGATAATGCCAGCAAGGTCACGCTCGACCAAGTATTGAAGATGACCGAACGGTCGAGCGCGATGATCTACACGATTGGCATATTCGATAGCGACGATCCCGACAAAAATCCGAAAGTGCTCGAGCGCCTGGCGCACGAGAGCGGCGGCGAAGCGTTTTTCCCCGCCGAGGTCAGCGAAACTCTGCAAATCTGCGAGCGCATCGCGCGCGATATTCGCGATCAATACACGATCGGCTATTCATCCATGAGCGCGAAGAAAGACGGGACCTATCATAAGGTTCGTCTCGCGGCGCACGCGAAGACGGACGGAAAACTGTCGGTACGTACCCGGGCCGGCTACAGCTCCGGCGTCGGACTGGTGCCCGGAACTGAGCCGGCCGCGAAATGAAGCTATTGCGGTGGTCGAAAATCGGCTTATGGACGGTGGCGGCCTGCTTGTTGGGCTACTGTGCTTTTGTGCTCGCCGATACCTGGAACTTTCAGCGCCAGGCGAGCCTTGCTTTCGACCGGCGGTTGCAGCCGGCGGCGCTCCCAGGGCCTAGCGCCGATTCGACGAACGGTTTGCTGGGACGTATGGAAATCCCGCGTCTGGGCATGACCATGGTGGTCGCCGAAGGGACTGACGAAACTACTTTGCGGCGCGCCGGCGGCCACATCCGGGGAACAGCGCTCCCCGGCCAACCGGGTAACGTCGGGATCGCCGGCCATCGCGACACGCTGTTCCGTCCGCTGCGCAATGTCCGGCAAAATGACCTTATTTTGCTGACTACCTTGCAGGGCGAGTATCGTTACCGCGTGGTCACCACCGAAATCGTGAGCCCCTCCGACGTCTCCGTTTTGAGTTCCGACGACCATGAAGTCCTGACGCTGGTCACCTGCTATCCGTTCTATTTCGTCGGGCCCGCTCCCGACCGTTTCATCGTGCGCGCCAAGCGTATCGCTGGAACGACATAGGCGTTGTGATATCTTATAGGCCGTAAGACGCCTGTAACGCGGCGTTTTCCTTCTACCACCGAGAGGAGCGGACATGAAAGCCAACAAAGCTCTCAAGCGGCTAGCCAAGATAGAGACATTGATGTCGGATGTGGCGGAGCGATTTTCGGCCAGCGCGCCCCATTTGCGCGAGGCGCTTAAAGATCTGAAGGCCGCGGTGCTGAGCGTGAAGGAGGCTGTGAAGGTGCAAACCTCCTCCTCGACGGCTTCGGCCAAGAAAACGTCGTCCAAGAAATCGCCGCGCGCTGGAAAAAAAGCCGTCAAAAAGGCGGCGGCCCCCAAGGCAAAAACGGCGAAGAAGAGCGTGCGAAAATCCGTTAAGAAAAGTCCGCCGAGGCGCTTTGCCGCCGCTGCTTCCACTCCGGCATCAATACCGGCAGCCGCCGCTCACGCCGAGCCATAAATTACTCGAGCGGCGCGTAGTAGCCCCGGCGATAGTAAGTTCTGAGCTTCGCCGCACCGTTCGCCGTCAGGTTCACTTTCACTTGCCGGTACTTGCCGTCCCGCTCGGCGTTGGTCGAGGTGTAGCCGAGCAGGTATTGGTTGCGCAAATCCGTGCTGACACGCGCGGCCACCGACGGTAGCTGGTCGATATCGTCAACCCGATAGTGCCTGCCGCCGGTCGCCTCTGCCAGTTCCTCCAGAAGATCGGGTCCGTGCTGTTCCTCGGCGGTGAGTTTGCGCGTTGCGTCCGGCTCAAAAATTCCGATCGCGTAGGTCTGCATGTCGGATTCAAGCACGTCGTTCTGCACTTGGTGCGGCGTGAAGCGGCTGCGGTTATCGCCGCCGTCGGAAACAATCAGAATCGCCTTGCGGGAGTTGCGTGCATGTTTCATTTGCTGGGATGCCATGTGCACCGCGTCGAGCAGCGAGGTGCGCCCGAAGGGGTGGGCGTGCAGGACGTGCCGGTAGAGTTCGTCGGGGTCGTTGGTGAAGGGAACGGTAAGCTTCGGACGGTCGTTAAATTCGATCAGAAAGAATTCGTCCTGCGGGTTGGCGGTCTGAAAGAAAGTGGCCGCCGCTTCCGACGAGCGGCGCATTTTATTGCGCATGCTGCCGCTGGTATCGAGCAAGACCCCAATCGAAATGGGTGCGTCGTCCTTGGCAAAATAGGTAATCTTCTGCTCGACGTTGTCTTCGCTCACGCGAAAACTGTCTCGTGTAAGATCCGTGACAGACGCGCCGTAGCCGGTTGTGACGTGGGCCGGAATGAGAACCAGCGCCGAATCTATACGAATGTTGACCGGCACGGTATCGCCCGCGGCAGCTAATGCAGGAGGCCGCGAGAGCAAGAGCGGGCCCTGAAACGCCGGCACTATGGAGGAGGCAAGCAGCGCCGCCGTAATCCAACTCATGGCTCGAAGGGCGGCTGCCATTGGGTGGTAATATACCACATACGTATGTCAGCGAAAGGTATCGTCGACACACTCAGCAATCATTCGGTCGACGAAACAGTCGAACGTCTCAAGGGCATTCTTCAGGCGAAAGGTGTGACGCTATTCGCGCTGGTCGATCACAGTGGCGAGGCGGAAAAAATCGGGATGAAGATGCGCCCCACCAGGTTATTGATCTTCGGAAATGCGACGGCTGGAACGCCGCTGATGCAGGCGGCGCCGAGCAGCGCGATCGACCTGCCTTTGAAGATTCTGGTGTGGGAAGACGCGAATGAAAAAGTTTGGCTTTCCTACAACAGCCTGGCGTATTTGAAAGAGCGGCACGGGTTGCGGGAGGAGTTGATGGCCAACATTGCAGTGGTAGAGAAGTTAGCAGCGCAAGCGGGTGCTTAAGGAACGCTGAAAGCCGCGCATGGTAAACTGAGTTTGTCGCGGAGAGGTGGCAGAGTGGTCGATTGCGGCAGTCTCGAAAACTGTTGAACCTTCACGGGTTCCGGGAGTTCGAATCTCCCCCTCTCCGCCATTTACAACCAGCCGCCGCTGAAGCCGGCGCGGCGCAATCCTTCGATCAGATACGGCGAGCGCCGCATCAACGACCATAGAAATTCGGAACGAAAATTCTCGATCATCAGAACGATGGGGCCTTCGTTCAAACCGAAATGCCATTCCGAAACCCAATCGGCGGGAGCGCGTTTGGACGGAAACGTCGGATTGAAGGCAGCTTTGAATCCGTACGGATTCGAATCCTTCAGGTTTCTATCGTTGATGAAATGTTCAAGCGTCGGCAGTACGATCTCGGGCGCGAAGGGCAGCGAGGCCGCGACCACCCAAGGGGCGATGGTTCCGTCGTCGGGTCCTTCGGGAACTCCGCGGGCCACATAATCGAAAAATTCGATCTCTTGACCCTGCACCGAAATCGTCGCAGGGCCAGGGCCGTCGCTCGCCGTCAAGCCCCAGCACAGCGCGCCGTAGCCTGCGAACTGCCGCGGGTTCTGGATCGCGTACTGCTGCTGGATGTAAGTTGCAGTGCGGCTGTTCTCGAAGTAGTCGCTGTGCTTTTCGCGCATGAAAGCGTCTTGTATTCCGCGAAGATCTACCCACACGTGTGAAAGCTGATGCGTGAACAGCGGACCGGCGTGCAGATATTCATAACCGTAAAGTCTCCGCCACTCGTACTTCGAAGCCCACCCAGTGTAGCTTTCCTCAGGCAGCGGATAGGTGGGCGAGCCCAGGCCCAGCAAGTACAGAATGAGCCCCTCATCGTAGCCCTCCCATTCGTAGCTTAGAAAGCCAGTCTCGGGTGTCCATCCCTGTTCGACAGTGGCATTGCCATTCTGCGACCACTGCCAGTCGACGCGGCGGTAAATGGCGTCAGCGAGTTTGCGAATTTCGGATTCTTCTTCTGAATCCTGCTCGAAGTAAGCTGCGGCGGTGAGAACTCCGGCTAGCAACAGGGCGGTGTCGACGGTGGACAATTCGCAGTCGAACGCGCGGCGTCCGCTCGACATATCGAGGAAATGATAGTAGAAGCCTTTATAGCCAGTGGCATCAGGCTCCGGCCCGTGAGGGCTGTTCCAGAGGAAGCGCAGAGTAGTGAGCGTGCGCGTTACCGCATCGGCGCGCGGCATGTATCCGCGTTCGACGGCGACCGGATAGACCGCTAACGCGAGCCCGACGGCAGCGATACTCGCGGGCCATTGGTCCTTGGTCTTGTCGGCGACCAATCCGTTTGCGGGATTGTATTCGCGCAAGAAATATTCGAACGACTCGCGTTGAAGCAAGTCCAGCATTGCTTCGTAACGCTTGGAAATCTGGATCATGTTCGCATGCGCGCCAGGAAGTACAGGCCCGCGAGCGAGAACACCACGTCCGGAGACCACGCCGCGATCTGCACCGGCAACTGGCTCAGGTTCCCAAACTGTTCAAACACCTGCCCTACTGACCAATACACGATGGCGATTCCCAAGCTGACTCCCACGCCCGCCATGGCCCCGCGATTCCCGGTGAGAAACGCAAAGGGGATTGAGACCATCGCCATGATCAAAGCGAACAATGGCACGGCAAATTTTTTCTGGAGCTGGACCTGCAGCGCCACGGTGTCGAATCCGCTTTGTTGGAGCTCCGCGATATAAGCGCCCAACTCGTGAAAGTTCATCTGCCGCGATTGCTTCACTTCCTTGATGAAGTAGTCCGGTGGTTCTTCGAGTTCAGTGAAGGTGCGCGTGCTGCCGGAGAAAGCGTCGAAGCGCGTCACGTTGTTGCCATTCATGTCGCGGCTCCAGCCGTTCTCGAATACCCAGGCATTCAGGCTCGGTTCCCAGCGGGCGCGTTCCGCGGAGATGTGGCGCTTCAAGCGGAAGCGTGCGGGATCGATTTCAAATACGTTCACTCCCAACATCACGCGCTGGGCCTGATCGAAATATTTGTAGTAGAACATGCGGTCGTGGAGACCGGAGATCCAGCGGCGATCTGGGCGCAGAAACGTTTGCGCGGGACGGCCTTTGATTTCGGCGCGGAGTGCGTCCTGGCGGCGGTCGGATTCCGGCACCCAATAATGATCGAACGCGAACAGCGCTCCGCTCAGCACAAGGCCGGCTACCAGAATCGGCGCAGCAAGACGATAGACGCTGACTCCGCAGGCCTTCATCGCGGTCACTTCGTTGTGCTTGGTCAGGATGCCGAAGGAGACCAGCACGGCGGTTAGCACCGCGAACGGAGACAGCTCATAAATCAGGCGCGGCGTCAGGAAGAAATGATATTCGAGGACGCGATCCATACCGATGCGGTTGCGGATGATGTCGCTCAAGAGTTCGAAGAAGGTGAACACCTGGAACATCAGTACAAAGCTGGCCAGCAGCACCACGAAATAGAACATGAAGCTCGAAAGAACGTAAGTGTCGGTGACGCGCGGCAGCAGTGAGAAGCGCGCTAGCCACAAGCGGGGTTCCAAGCGCTCCAGAGGCTTGCGAATCGGGCGGATGCCGCGCAGCTTACGTAAGCGGCTGCTGATGGCTCCCATTAAGTCGACGTCCCCGGGCTTTTCGAGGCGCACCAGCATCACAATGCCGCCGATCGCGAAGACTAAGTTCGGCAGCCACACTGCCATTTCGGGCGATAGCGCGCCTTGCCGGGCCATGCCGATGAAACCGATCAGGCCCATGTAATAGAGGAACGCGAGGCCCGCCGTCATCACCACGGCGGCGGATTTTCCGGCGCGCCTTTGCGTGATGCCCAACGGAATACCCACCAGCGCCATCAAGACGCAGGCCAGCGGCAGCGCCAGACGCTGATTAAACTCGGTGCGCGCGTCAAGACGTTCGGTGCGGTCGAGCGTGCGGTCGCGATAGGCCATGCGATAGAGCGGCCGCGAATCCATTTCGACGGTGGGCCGCGTGGCGCGGACTTCGGCGGGCTTGCGTGCGTCGAGCGCTTGGTCGCCGGCGGGAAACGCAGTGATGCGATAGTCGCCGGTGTCTTTGCCGGCCTCGTAGGTGCTGCCGTTGCGCAGGGCGAGCTGCAAGCGGTTTAAAACTGGATCCGCCGCCACGATGGCCTCGGTCGCGAGTGTGATGCGCGGTTCATCGCCGCGCTCGGGCGAACCTGCCGCGCGCTCTTCGGGCGGCGTGATGTCGGCCAGAAAAATTCTTTTCCAACGCCCGGTGACGCCTGTCGTGACGTCGGTCACGTAGAGAATCGAGTTAGGGAAGCGCTCTTCGAATACACGCGGCTGCACGTCGGACGTGAGTCCGTTGCCGATCAAGATATTCTCGATGCGATAGCGTTCGCGAATCGCCCACGGCGTCAGCCACAGCGAAGACGCTGCGGCAATCAGCAGCGCCGCGGTGCCGAATAGCAAAATCGGTGGCGCCACGCTCCGTCCCGGGATGCCGGCCGCGCGCATCGCCGTAATCTCGCCGTCGGTCGACATGCGGGTGAGCGTGATCAGCACTGCCACCAGCACACCCATGGGAACCGTGAAGGGCAGCGATTGCGGCAGCACCAGCATGAATAAATAGATGACTGTCGAATGAGGCCCCGTGCTGCGCACCAGAAATTCAAACAGCGGGCGCGCGCGCATCAGGAAGATTAGAAACGTGAACAGCACCGCCCACAGCAGCGCCGTGGTCACCAGCTCGCGCAGAATGGTGCGGCTCAGCAATCGCATGATGGCAGCTTAAGGTTTCGCGGTCCGGTCCGGCGGCGGCACTAGCGGCGGTTTTTGTAACTGGTCTTGTAGACGATCTACTTCCAGTTCATCGAAGAGGAGTCCCGGAGAAATGACGGACGTGAGCGCAATGTAGCCGCCCACGGCGGAACGCGCCAAGGGCGCTCCATTGTTGATGTAATCGAACACCGTGGTCTCGGCCGACGCCGCCAGAATATCGCGCAGCGAGCGCGTCGAGAGTCCTTTGAAGCCCATGCCGCGAACCAGTTCTTCATGCCCATCCGGATAGACGCGGTACATGAGGATCGGCGGGCTGACCGGCCGCTGCGAGCCTCCGGAATTCGCCGAAGTATTGCGCAGCGTCTGGATGTCGGCATTGCCTCCGGAGAACGGGAAATCCAGTTTGCGGATCAGCAGGCCGTAGGGTTTGTCGCGCTCCTTGCACATCTGAATCAGGCGCGTTTTGAGATCCGCCAGCGGAGTGGTTTGCGCCGTCTTCACGAACAAATTGCCGATGGCCGCCCCGCGCGTGCCGAACCCCACCGGGAAACGCGCATGGCCGTTGGAGGAGGGCAAGTTCTTGGTCGGCTGGCGCGTGGTCAAGAAAGTTTTGAGCACGCCTTTTTCAATCACCGTTACCGGCTTGGGTTTCACGCCTTCGAAGTCGAACGGATAATAACCGGCGAGCGTCTTGCCTTGGTACGTGGTCTGCGTGGGATCATCCACCACATCCAGCCATTCCGGCAGCACACGCGAGCCGGTACGTCCTTCGAATTCGCTGGCGATCACGTTAACGGGCCGGTTGGGATCGGATACCGGTTTGCGAGGAATGTGGAGATTGTCGCCGAGCAACTGCGCCAAGAGCTGCGCGGCGGCGTGCGGCTCGAACAACACCGGTCCCACATACGCTTCGCCTGCCGGCGCTTGCGCCAGAGACTTAATGTTGTTAGCCAGAGCCGTCAGCGATGCGTCTGTTTCACGTTCCGAAGGAAGCGCTGCCGGTGTGAACGCGGGTGTCGCCAGGGTGTCGCGCAGCACCATGCCGTCGGGCGACTGGCCTTCGGCACGCGCGAAAATCCAGGCCACGTCGTCGGCATAGCGCAGCGCCGTGCCCTCGGTGTCCAGATAATACGTAGTGTCCTGATTGATGTGTAGTTCGACGCCGGACGCCAGCACTTCGGGAAAAGCGTTGAAAATCGCCGAGTGTTTGGCCATGCGTGCGGCCCACGGCGCCTCGTCCACTTTGGTGTGCGTGATTTTTGCCAGGCTCTCGAACTTGTCTGCCCGCGTGTAATCCGCCAGCTTTTCGGTGGACGCGGCCGCATTGGTGAGTGCCGCGCGTTTGCGCGCGATCGATTCGACCGCGGCCTTGTAGGCGTAATCTGTCCCCAGCCACAACCCTTCGCGCAGCGTGCGGTAATCGTTATCGAGCGGCAGGGGCTCAGTGTCATAGCGCGATCCGCTATAGAGGCCGCTGTAGATGTGTCCGGTGTTGTCGAAATCGTAGCTGCCCACCCGGACCTCGATATTCGGCAAACGGAAGCGGTTGCGCGCTGTCGTGGTTACGGCCCCGAAACTGGCGTCCACTTCGAAAGCATCGTTGTCGTCGAGCGTGTAGCTGATGAAGTAAGGCGTATCGTCACCGCCGCCGCCCACCACGCGCAACTGGCGCGAACGCTCCAGCTCATCTTTCATGGCGCGCAGAATGATGTCTTCGGCGTAAGGGTCCTGCGCGAGCAAGCGCGCCACGGGGACGGATAAACCGGTGATGACCAGAAAGTGACGCCGCGAAACGGGGGGCATTAGGGCTGCGCCTCCGGCCGCGACAGATACGGCGGCTGATCCTGCGAGCGTTCTTTGCGCTGAATCTCGATGCTCGACACCAGGAGTTCCGGGGAGATCGCCGCTACCGGGACGCTGCCTGATTCCGCGCCGCATATGCCGTTGAAGATTTCGCTCTTGTCGGAAGTGGCCACAATGTTCGCGAAACTTGCCAGCGGCGTGCCGACGATGCTAACTCCGCGAATCAATTCGTCGGGGCGTCCGTCGGGATAAATCCGGTAAACCATCAGCGGCACCACGGTGAAAGCCTGCAGGCCGCGGCGCGACGTGGTGGTGTAGCCGCTGGTGACTTGATCGAAGAAGAGCCCATAGGGCTTCCCTTGCTTCTTCACTTCTTCAATTAGCATCTGCCGCAGTTCTTTGTCGCTGACTTTTTTCGACGATTCGACGAACAGATTCGACTGCCGCGAAACGATTTCCGCGCCGGGCTGGCGGCGGCCGTGACCGTTCGAATTTGGGAACCCGTCAATCGGCGAGCGCGACATCAGGAAGGTTTTCAGAATGCCGCCTTCGACGATGGGAACGCGGCGCGCCTTCACGCCCTCGTCGTCATATAAATAGGATCCGTTCAGCATGGTCCCTTGAAATTCGCGGATGGTGGGGTCGAAGACCACGGAAAGAAACGGCGGGAGAATCTCTTTGCCGACGCTCTTGGTAAAGGTCTGGCCTTCGGACTCGTCCTTTTGGCGGTGCCCTTCGATGCGATGTCCGAAAATCTCGTGAAAGAAAACGCCGGCGGCGCGGCCTGATAGGATTGCCGGCCCGACAAAAGGATCGGAGGGCGGGGCGCGCAGCAGGTCCTGTAGATTCTTGCCGGACTTCTCGACGGCAGCCAGAATCTCGGCGTCCTTGGGCAGACGATCCGAATCGTCGGTCTCGAAACTTTCCATGGTTTGCAGATCCATGCCGTCGGCGGCTTTCCCGGCGGTAGTAATAATGATGCGGCTGAAGAGGCGGCCATGTTCCAGGCGAGTGCCTTCGGTGGTAACCAGAGTCTCCATGGTGCGCTCTGTCTGGAGCGTGATGCTGGAGTTCAACGCGCCCGGATACTTGGTGAATTCCTTGGAGAGCTTGCGCAAGCGCGTGGACCATTCGGCGGAATCGAACTTGAGAGTAGGAGGCTGCTGAAAGAACACCTGCGGGGCTTCTTCAGAGAAGTCATCGGACCCGTCGGTAGCCGCCGCCTTCAGCTTCTCGTCGGCTTTGATCTGAATCAACCGCTGCGAAGCGTTGCGATAGACGCGGTCGGTGGCGAGCCACACCGCTTGCCGGATCGACGCCGGGTTGTCTTCGAGCGCAATAGTCGTGGTCACGGTGAAGCGGGGAATCTGCCCGTTCACACGGCGGTAGTTGTCGAACTTAGGCGAGCCCACGCGCACGGTGATATCGAGCAACCGCGCGCGATTCTGGTTCTGCGACGAGATGGCTCCATCGCTGGCGCTCAGGACGTTCGACTGGCTGTCCGTCACCGAATAGCCCATGAAGTAGGGCGCTGGATCGCCCTTCGCTTTGAGCGCAGCGAAGTTGCGATCCAGTTCGCTCGACAATATTTTACTCAGGGGCGACTGCGCCGAAACACACGTAGCAATTAGGGCCAATAAAACAAGGTTCCGCACGCTCTAAGCATAACAAGCCGCAAACCCCTGCCTCGAACCTAGGCTTGCGCCAGCGCCATTCCCCGTTCTTTCAGCCCATTCAGTGCCAGGCCGTAGCGGCCGCGCACTCCCGTCTTCTCAAAAATATGTTTCAGATGAATCTTAACCGTCCCGGGACGGATTCCCAAATCGAGAGCGATCTCTTTGTTCTTGAAGCCCTGCTCCACCAGTTCGAGCACCTGCTGCTCGCGCGCGGTCAGTTCGCTGCGCGGATAGCGCTCGCCGCGTCCCGATTCGCCGAATACGGATTCCTCCATCCAACTGCGCCCGGCGGCGACAGTTTTGAGACACGCCAGCACCACGCCAATCCCTGCCGTCTTGCGCAGAATCCCGCGCGCCCCGGCCTGCAAAAACCGCAGCGCCTCGGCTTCCGTGATGGAGGCCCCCCAGATCACGATCGCCGTGTTGGCCGTCAAATCCACCGGCCCCGACACGCGGATGTCCGCTAGCCATTCAAGGACGATCTGAATGCCGAAAGCCTTGTCCAGCATCAGCACCGAGGGCGTGGATTCCCGCAAAATGTCCTTGGCGCGGGCCAAAGAATCGGTAGACTGCGCAAACCGCAGGTTGGGATTATCGCCCAGCAGAGTCCGGATGCCCTCGGCCGTCACCGGTTGCGTGTCGCAGACGCTCACCGTTTTCCCTTCCTCTTGTTGCACCCGGTCGAGCGGCGTCCAGCCGTCTTTGGGGGCGGCGCCCGGAACAGGGGCGGAAATGGTCATCGTGTCAGTCACATTCATCATGGTTTTGTGGTCCTCCTTGGGCCTTTACCCAGCTTTCACACAGGCCGGTCTGACTTCCTTCCTACTTCTGGCGGCTGCTGCCTTTCGCCGTAGTCCGCCATGGAGTAAAACCGGCGTCGAAGACTCATCGACCGGTGATACCACTCTGTTAGTAGCTGAAATCGGGAGGGGTTCTCATGTTATGATCGGGTCTAGACGATTTACTGCTTTGAAACGTATCCCAATCCGGTTCGGTCTGCATGGCCAATTCTGAGACCACCATCTCCAGGCGACCGTTAGCCATCAGCCCGAACGCCCCGCTACTCGACCAGTTGGAAGCGCTTTTGAAGCCCCATTTGGGCGGAGGCGCGATTCAGCGACTGCAGGCCTATCCCTCCCCCCGCGATCTCCCTAACCTAGTGGCATCCGGAGCGACACACCTAGTTTTCCTGGATACTACCGGGGACCGCGACCAGGCGTTGCAATTGCTTGAGGAAGTCGGGCGCATGGGCAGCAACGTGCCCGTGATCGCCATTCTGGGAGGCAACGAGCCGGATTTCATCCTACGCTGCCTGCGCGCGGGAGCCTCGGATTTCCTGATCCTGCCTTTGACCCCCGAGCAGTTGGAATCCGCGTTCGGGAAACTTTCGCGAGCCCAACCCGCGGCCCAGGAAGCCGCCGGCGGCAAGGAACCCGCCAAGACCATCGCTGTGATGCCCGCCAAAGGCGCTTGCGGAGCCACCACCGTCGCCTGCAACCTGGCGTTTCAATGGAAGCGCACCAGCGGCAAGAAGGTTCTGCTGGTGGATATGGATCCGCTCACCGGCAACTTGTCGTTCCTGCTCAAGGTCAAATCGGTGTATAGCTTTCTCGACGCTCTGCAGCGCTCGAACGAACTGGACGCCGATCTGTGGGGAGCGATGGTCCGCCCGGTCCACGGCGTCGACGTGCTGCTGGCCCCGGAGCTGATGCTGGATCAGAATCAGGATTTGCGCGATCCGTCGCCGATTCTCGAATACGCGCGGCATGCTTATGACGTGGTGATTCTCGACACCAGCAGCGTTTATACGGAATGGAATCTGAACATCGCGCGAGCGGCCAACGAGTTGCTCTTGGTCACTACCAATGAATTGCCGGCGTTGCAGGCCGCGCAGCGGGCGTTGTCTTACCTCGACACCAACCGCATCGGGCGCTGGAAGATCCGCTTGGTAGTGAACCGCTATTTGCGCGATGTCGGCTTGAGCCGCGAAGTCATCGGCACTGCGCTGCACACCGAAGTTTTCGAGACCTTGCCCAGCGATTACGACGCCGTGCAAAAGGCCTTGCTCGACGGCAAGCCGATTCCGGCCAGCACTCCTTTCGGCAAAGGCATGGTCGAGATCGTCGAACGCCTGGGCGGGAAGAGTCAGCCGGCGAAGAAGGGTTCGTCCCTGTCGGGTCTGCTGGGATTGTTCTCGAAGACCTCCAAGTAGCCGTATGCGCTCCAGCGCCGGCTTGCTTATCCGGGAAAACGCACCGCTCGCGCGCTATACCCGTTTCGCTGTGGGCGGCCCGGCACGTGTGCTGGCGGATGCTTCGACTGAGGCGGCGTTGATCGAAGCTCTTCACGAAATTCGTGAGCCCTACACGGTGATGGGCGGTGGCACCAATATGGTGGCGGCGGACGAAGGGTACGCGGGAGTGGTGCTGCGCTACACCAACTCGTCGATCGAGTTTACGGGCGATACGGTGCGAGTCGCGGCCGGAGCGGTGTTGCAGGATCTGGTCGACGCTTCGATCGCGCACGGGCTGAAGGGTCTCGAGACTATGACGGGCATCCCGGGATGGGTGGGCGGAGCCGTCTATGGCAATGCCGGGGCCTACGGGCATTCGATCCACGAGCGCGTCGCTAGCGTCCGTTATCTCGAAGGCGAATGCGTACATGAAATCGGCAATGCGGTGTGTGAGTTCGCGTACCGCGAGAGCGTTTTCAAGAGCCGCAAAGATTGGATCGTGCTCTCAGCCATGCTGCAATTGGAATCGGCCGACGCCGCTGAATTGCGTGCGACCGCCGACGGGATTCTAAAGATTCGCAACGAGAAGTATCCGCCCACTATGCGCTGCGCCGGCAGCATCTTCAAAAACCTTCTGTGGGCTGATTTGTCTGAAGGGGTACGGGCGCAGGTTCCGGCGGCGGTGGTCCGTGAAGGCAAAGTTCCTTCGGCTTATTTTCTGGAACAGGCGGGAGCGAAGTGCTTGGTGCGCGGCGGCGTTCGTGTAGCAGACTACCACGCGAATCTTATTTATAACGAAGGCGGGGGCACCGCTCGCGAGGTGCGCGAGTTGATTGCCGACCTAAAGCGCCGCGTGCTCGAACGCTTCGGGTTGGAGCTCGAAGAGGAAGTGCAGTACGTCTAAGCTCACGGCCCGGTGATGGTTATGTTAACGCCGGCTTGGCTGGTTGCGCCGCCGACTGTGACTAGGATGCCTGCGGGTCCTGCAATCGCAGCTCCTGGCACCCGCAGACTGATCTGGAACAGACCCGTGTAGCCGGGCGAAGGGTTGAGCGCCACTACATCGGCGGTGAGTCCACCGATGGTGGCCGTTACCGGCAAATCGCCTAATCCGAGCCCGGTTCCATAGAGCGCGACCACGGCGCCGCGCGCGACTCCGGCGGACTGCGGGTCGACGGGATACAGCGCAGGCGCGGACGCCGCGGTAGACGCTTCGACCGTCGCCGCGATGTTGCCTTGATCGACGATGACAATCTCGGCGTCAGCCGACGTCACCAGCGTGAACGGAGCCTGCACCTGCATCTGCGTGTTGTCCATGGCGAGAATCGGCACCGGAATCGAGTTGATCAATACGATCGTGCCGGCCGCGTCTGCTGCTGGAACGCCGCTACCGCGCACTACGAGTAGCATCCCCGGCGCGATCGGCCCGGGCGCGAGGCTCACTCCGTTCAAGACCTGAACCGTCGTGAGTGCAGCTGGCCCGTTTTGCGGAGTCAGCGACCGCACGCGGTAGTTTTCTAAATCAGCGACATACAAAACACCGGTGGGACCGACGGCAACATCCCAGGGAAAATTCAACTGCGCGTTGATGGCAGCGCTGCCATCGCCTGAAAATCCCGAGACTCCGCTTCCGGCAACGGCAGTCACTTGTCCCGCCGTGTCGATGCGCATAATCTGCTGATGCCCGGTATCGGCAACAAATACATTGCCCGCTGCGTCGACAGCGATGCCGCGCGGAATGCTCCACTGGCCCGCGCCGAGATCGCTCAAGTTGCCGGAAGCGAGATCCAGACTCCGCACGCGCGCGCCGTCTTGCTCGGTGAAAAACAGGTGCTCCGCGCCGTCGAGCGCCAAGCCGTGCGGCCCGGCCAATTTGTCTAGCAGTATCGACGATGCGCCCGCCGCAGTCACGCTAAAAATCCTGCCCGCGCCGGTGTCGGCTATATAGAGGTTGCCCGCCGCATCCTCCACGGCCGCCGCCGGCGCAGTCAGCGTCAGACTCGCGGCAACTCGTTTTGTAGCTCCCGCTGGTGTGATTTGTAGAACTTGTTTCAACCCCGTATCGACGACGTAAATGTTCCCCGCCGCATCCACGCTGACGCCGCTGGGAGCGACCCAGTCCGCAGTGGCGGCGACAGTCGTGATGGTCCCGTCCGGGGCCACGCGGCGCACGCGCGCGTTATCACGATCCGCGATATACAGATTGCCGGACGCGTCCAGAGCCACGCCGCTTGGATGATTCAGCAGCGCCTCGGTGGCATCGCCGCCATCGCCGCGTGCGGTGTCGCCGCCGCCTGCCGCTAAACCCATCTGCCCGATGAGCGGCAGGCGTACGACAATACCGGCCTTGCTTTCAGGAGCATACATATTCAAGTCCATGGCGCGCACGATATCGCTCGCGGGAATCGGCACAGGCGGCAGCGCACCGTCAGCCGGAAAGCGTAGCAGCGCGCCAACGTCGATATCGGCAACGAACAGCGTTGCGAAAATGTCGAACGCCATACCGACTGGAATCCCCACGGAGCCGACGGTTACGATCACGCCGCTCGAAATCCGGCGCACCGCGTGATTCAAACTATCGGCGATGTAGAGCGAGCCATCGAATCCCACCGCCAGTCCTGCGGGAAAAGCCAACTGCGCTGCCGAGGCCAGCCCTCCGTCGCCCGAAAAACCGGGTGCGCCGGTGCCCGCTACTGTCGTCAACAAACCCCCGGTTGAAAGTTGAAAGAGGCGGTGCCCGCCGAAGTCAGAAATGTAAAGGCCTCCGCCGTCGATCGCCAGAAGATTGCGCGGCGAATTCAGCAGCATCGTTGTTGCGGCGAGGCCTTCATTCGCAGGTCCGGGTGCGAGCGTTCCGCCTCCCGCGACGGTGGTGATGTTGCCCTTCGCATCGACGCAGCGCACGCGCGCGTTGCCCAGGTCCGCGATGTAAAGATTTCCCAGAGCGTCTGCTGCTAATCCATAAGGTGACGATAGTTGCGCGGCCGTCGCCGCGCCGCCATCGCCGCTGAATCCGGCGACTCCCGTTCCCGCGACGGTCGTGATTACGCCGGATCGATCCAGCTTGCGCACACGGTGCCCGCCGGTTTCGGCAATGTAGAGATTCCCGCGGTTGTCGGCGGCGACTCCCCCCGGCTGCCGCAAGATCGCGAGCGTCGCCGGACCGCCGTCGCCGATCCAGTCGCTGCCGGCCGCTGTATTAATGATGTAGCCAGGAGGCTGGGCAGTGACGGCGAACGCCAGGCAAAACGGAATAGCGAATAAGATGCGCATGGAATAGGTGAAGCCCTATGACAGGTAGTGTGGCTTCGAGAGGAAATCTCTCATAAGAAGACGATGAGAGGATATGCTTCGAGTTATAAGAAATTTGCTGATCCTATCTTCATTTGTGGTAATTTCCTCGGCCCAATCTGTAATCCACCTCAAAACCAGAAATATCGTGACCAATCCGGCGGCGACTGTCGACGAGATCGCGAGTCCGAATCCCACGAGTGCGGGCCATCTATTGCTACAGTTTGGCGAGCATCCCACACCTGCTTTGGTGCGTGCGCTGGAGCGTCGCGGAGTTAAGGTTTTGGGTGATGTGCCGGATAACGGACTGTTGGTTTCGCTTGACCGGCCTGCCAACATCGCGGGGTTACGAGCCCACTACGCGGCATCCATCAGGGCTCGCGATAAGATCAGCCCGTTGGTCACGTCCAACGGATATTTCTTAGTCGAGTTTCATCCCGACACTGACATGAACCGTGCACGCGGCACGCTGCTCAATATGGGGCTGGTTCCGGTCGATAACCCGGATCTGAATCCGCTCCAATTGATGTTGCACCTAACCGCTAGACAATCCGCTTCCGTGCTCGCGGCGCTGACTGCGCTCGACGAAGTGGCCTACGTGTTCCCGGCGTCGCGCGAGTTGATCCAGGGCATCCCCGCTCCTTTTTATGTGGGAGCGCTCACCACCAACGGCCCCACCGGGCAATCCATCCCAACTTTCGGCAATGGTTGGGACGGTCCCGGATTGGGTTCGGCCGCGCTGACGTATGTGTTTAGTCACGTGACCACGCAGCTCGATACCGCGACTGCCGAATCCGAGATCCGGCGCGCCATGGCGGAATGGTCCAAAGTTGCTGCGGTCACTTGGCAGTCCGGAACGAATCCCGTGGGCAGCGCCACGGTCAACATTCTCTTCGCTAGCTATGCCCACGGCGACGGGTATCCTTTCGACGGTCCCGGTGGAATTCTGGCGCACACCTTTTATCCGGCGCCGCCTAATCCTGAACCGCTTGCGGGTGACATGCATTTTGACGATTCCGAAAGCTGGCACGTCGTCTCCGACACGGATTTGTTTAGCGTTGCTCTGCATGAGTTGGGGCATGCGCTGGGCCTAGGACACTCCGACGATCCCACTGCCGTCATGTATCCCTATTACAAGATGGTCACGACTTTGGCTGCTCCCGACAAGTCCGCAATTCTGACGCTTTACGCCGCCGCGCAAACATCCACTCCGGCGCCACCTCCTCCAGGATCTCCCTTGGCGTTGATGGTGAACGGAGCGGCTTCCACTACGACGGCGTCGAGCGTCAGCTTGTCGGGAGTGGCCGCGGGCGGGACGGGCGCGATTAGCGTGACGTGGTCGTCGAGCGGCGGCGCGTCCGGTGTGGCGGCGGGCTCCGCTTCCGCTTGGAGTATCGCCAACGTTGCACTTGCCGTCGGCGCCAATACGATTGTGGTCACTGCCTCCGCTGGTGGCACTCAGGTATCGAAGTCAGTCATCGTCACGCGGCAAACGGTTAGCACTACCGGAGCTGGAACTGGCGGCGGCAGCGCGGACACCACGCCGCCCAGCTTGACCATCACTTCGCCCTCATCGGCAACCATGTCGACCACCGCAGCGTCCATTATCATCGCGGGCACTGCCAGCGACAACGTGGGTGTGGCGCTGGTGTCCTGGGCCACCAACTTCGGCCAGGCGGGAGTAGCTTCTGGCACCACCGCGTGGTCGGCTGCCATCCCATTGATAGTAGGCAATAATTCGGTGACGGTTCGAGCCGCCGATGCCGCCGGCAACACGGGCTGGCGCAGCGTAGTCATCACCCGGCACTAAATTTCAATCGTCCTGTAATAATGTTGTAACAGATAGACAGTTACTCTTAAAAGAGAAGTCTATGAAGAAAATCGTGCTCATTGAGGACGACGCGGATCTGTACAACCTGGTCCAGTACAACCTGGACAAGGAAGGGTTTCAAGTGGTGGGGTCGCAGACGGGCAAGGGCGCGCTCGATCTCTGCCGCCGCGAGCATCCTGACCTGGTGATTCTCGACATCATGCTGCCGGATTCCGATGGTCTCGAAATCTGCAAAGGCATTCGTGCGAACCCTGAACTATCGAACACGCCGGTGATTTTCCTGACGGCGCGCGCCTCTGAAACCGACCGCATCGTGGGACTGGAACTAGGCGCCAACGATTACATCGTCAAACCGTTTTTCGTACGCGAGTTGATCGCGCGCGTAAAGATTCATTTCCGCGGCGATAAGCCGGTGAGCAAGGTGCTGCGTTCGGGCGACCTGGAACTTGATCGCACGCGCTGCATCGTGCGCCGCGGCAGCGAAGAACTGACGCTGACCGCCACGGAATTCCGGCTGCTGGAATTTCTGATGAGCCGTCCGGGCGTGGTGTTCAGCCGCGAGCAATTGCTCGACGCCGTATGGGGCCACGACCGCGCCGTCACTGACCGCACCGTCGACGTCTACGTTCTGCGTTTGCGCCAGAAGATCGAGCAGGAAGGCGGACCGGCCTTCATTCGCAGCGTGCGCGGGTTTGGTTATAGTTTCAACGTAGAAGTTCCGCAAGAGCAGCTACAATAGAGCTCGGTGCTCGATTGGTTATTTGCAGACCCTCTTCTTCCGGGCACGCCCGCGCCCGATTTCTCGCTCCCCGATCAAGACGGCAAAATCGTTTCGCTCTCCGCGTTGCGCGGCCACAACGTGGTGCTGGTTTTCTACCCCGGCGATGATACCAGCGTCTGCCGCCAGCAGCTCTGCGAGTTTCGCGACCGTTGGTCCGGCGCGCAGCAAAAGAATACGCTGATCTTCGGAGTGAATCCGCAGAGCGCCGAGAGCCACGCTAAGTTCATCGGCAAGAGCCATCTGACGTTTCCTTTGCTAGTCGACGCCGGCCAGAAGACTGGCTTGCTCTACAAGGCGAAAGGGTTGATCGTGCGGCGGACGGTTTATTTGATCGGTCCGGACGGCACGATACGCTTTGGCCAGCGCGGCACGCCCGATCCGGATCAGGTTCTGTCCCATGCTGCCTAGGTTTTATCCAATACTTGATCCCGAAATTGCGGCGCGTCACGGCGTCGATCCCGTCAAAGCGGCGAAACAAATCCTCGAAGGCGGCGCGAAGATTCTCCAGTTCCGTCACAAGGGATTTTTCTCGCGTGAGGTCTTCGCGCAACTGGAGCGCGTCGCCGAACTATGCCGTGATGCGGAGGTTTTGTTTGTCGTGAATGATCGTGCCGATCTTGCTGCCATCACCGCCGCGGCGCTGCATTTAGGGCAGGACGATCTCACGCCTTCTGCTGCCCGTAAGGTGGTGGGAAATGAGACGCTCATCGGATTCTCCACCCACAACGAACGCCAGCTACGCGCAGCCGCAGCCGAGCCCGCAAACTATCTCGCGCTGGGACCCATCTTTGGGACATCGTCGAAAGTCAATCCGGACCCAGTCGTTGGAATCGACGAGCTCCGGCGTTTACGTCCGTTGACGGATCGCCCGCTGGTAGCGATAGGAGGCATCACGCGCGACAATGCTCAGTCGGTTTTGAAAGCTGGCGCAGACTCAGTGGCGATCATCGGCGACCTCTTCGCCGGCGGCAACATTCGCGCGCGCACCGAGGAATGGGTGGCTTTTACACGAGTCACACAAAATGTTTGACAGCCGTCGCGAGCAGGCATATTATGGTCTCATCACTGAAAAAGGAGGTGGTCCAGTCTAATGATATCTGGAAGTTGTAGTAACTACAGCACTCTAACCACGCGTGAGGTGGCCGACTCTTAATCTGGAACCTCTCAAATTCAGGTTTCGGTTCAGTGCCGAAGCCGCTCCTCCTCTGGACCGGCTGCTTCACGCTGAAATTCGAGTCTTAGGAACAACCCCGTACGGCCTGTTCAGGTCGTGCGGGGTTTTTCATTTTTTGAGCCGAAGCTACGCGAGTTTCTTCAAAATATGTTTGGCAAGCAACTCGTTGTGTATCGGAATCGGCTGAGCGGCACCTGTCTTCGCGTTGCGGTACCAGTCATGATTTCCGCCACGCCGTATCAGAGTGCACCCAGCCTCTTCAAGCTTGCGGATAAGATCGGCCCGCTTCATCCAAGGGTCAGTTCAGCCACCTTGCGGATGCCCGGAATCTCACCGCCGGTAAGGTCGCCGTTCAGGCTGCGGAGGTTCTCCTGCAATTGCTCCAAAGATTCGCCTTGGGTCAGGTAGTCCGGAAATTCGTCGAAGTACCCGAGCCACATCCCCTGGTCTTGCCAATGGACGTAACGCGCCGTCTTCATATAGCCTCATTGTACTGCCTGTTGAGGCGGTGTAATACGATTCGACAGTGGCCAAGACTCTAAGCCTCGATGAATTTCGGGAACGGTTGGTTCAGGCATTTCCTCCTCGGCCCTTTTACGGTCTCGTTTCAAAGCACCACGAATGCGATGACGGGATCGCCCTGCGGAGAGAATTGCCTGGCAAGCGTTGGGACGAAGTTCCGGGTGCATTCGTCGACGACAATTCGCTGTCGCTTGCGCTCTTGGAGGAACGGGCTCTGGTAGCCTTTCTTCCGGCGTGGCTGCTCCGCTCAATGGAGAAGTTCGACGACGATAACTTGATTCTGGAGTTTACAGTGTACTTCCTGTGTCCAGGCTCTTCGGTTGAGCATTGGGACGATGAGCGACTAGCCAACCTAGTCGAGCCGTTCGATATTGTTCAGCGAACTCTGGTGGGCGATTTTCTGCAGGCGATTTTAGAGAGAGGCGATCTCGAGTGGTATCACGACTACGCAGAGTTCGGAACGAAGCGTTGGCGCGCCTGACCGCTTACAACTTCAACAGAGCTCGCAGCCTCTTGGTTTGCACACGGCTCACCGGAATCTCGGTCTGCTTTTTATCATCCATACGCAATTGAAAGCTGGATTTGAACCACGGAATCACTTCCTTGATACGGTGGATGTTCACCAAGTACGACCGGTGCACGCGCCAGAACATGTCGGGGTCGAGGTTGGATTGCAGTTCCTCGATAGTGCGGTAGTTGGATTGCCCTTCGAGGCTCGCCGCCACTACCGTGATCAGGCCGTCGTCGATGGTGGCATAGACCACGTCCTGCGCGTCGACGATGAAGTTGCGGTGATTGCTTTTCACTAACAGCTTCGACCGCTGCAACGATGGCTTGGTGGACGGGAGATCGGATGGCGTTGCGACTCTGGCTCTTTCCGCGATACCTTTGCGGGCGCGGTCGACTGCCATTGCCAGGCGGTCCTTTTCTACTGGCTTCAACAGGTAGTCGAGTGCTTCCAGGCGGAACGCTTCGACGGCGTATTGATCGTAAGCCGTGGCCATGACGAAGTAGGGCAGCGGCACGCCTTGCGAGCGCAGTTTCTCGATCACGCCCATGCCGTCGAGGCCTGGCATCTGCACGTCCAAAAAAACTAAATCGGGTTCGAGGTCGGCGATCAGCTTTACGGCTTCGAGGCCGTTCGACGCGGTAGCAATCACCTCGAAGTCGGCAAACTCCTTCAGCAAATAGGCAAGTTCATCCGATGCCAGTTTTTCGTCATCCACCAGTACCGCGGAAATGATGGCGCTGGAGGGGCTCACGGCGGCCACGGAGCTGCTGGGATTGGTGCTGGCGGGCCCGCTGGTCGCGCGATTCACCATGAAGTGCTAGTATATCGTAGGATAGGCGTCATTCTTCGAAGAAATCCTGCCCGATCCACTTAGGAGCACCAAAATTTTGCCCGCCAAAGATAATGTCCAGATTGCGCCCGCCGAAGGTAAGCTTGGCATCCTGATCCCTGGGATCGGTGCCGTTTCCACCACCTTCATTGCCGGCGTGGAAGCAATCAAACGCGGACTCGGACTCCCGGTCGGCTCGCTCACGCAGCTGTCCACCGTCCGCCTCGGCAAGCGCACCGATGGGCGCTCGCCCAAGATCAAAGATTTCGTGCCACTGGCCGGTCTTGACGATTTGGTTTTCGGCGGCTGGGACATTTACGAAGACACCGCCTATGAAGCCGCCGTCAATGCCAAGGTGCTGGAGCCCTCGCTGCTCGCGCAGTTGAAGGAACCGCTCTCGGCTATCAAACCGATGAAGGCGGTGTTCGATCCCGAATACATCCGCCGCATTAACGGCCCCAACGTGAAGACCAAGGGCAGCAAGATGGACAAGGCGCAGGCGTTGATGGATGACATCGCCCAGTTCCGCGAGACTTCGGGCGCGAGCCGTCTGGTGATGATCTGGTGCGGGTCAACGGAAGTGTTCCACCGCGCAGCTGCGGTGCATCAGACCATCGAGACTTTCGAAAAAGGCCTGTGCGAAAACGATCCGGAAATTGCGCCCAGCCAGATTTATGCCTACGCGGCGTTGAAATCCGGAGTGCCGTTCGCGAATGGCGCGCCGAATTTGACTACAGATACTCCGGCGCTCCTCGACTTCGCTCGCGAGCGCAACATTCCCATCTGCGGCAAGGATTTCAAGACCGGGCAGACGTTCATGAAGACGCTGCTGGCTCCGGGATTCAAAGCGCGCATGCTGGGAATCAACGGCTGGTTTTCTACGAATATTCTAGGCAATCGTGACGGCGAAGTGCTGGAGGATCCCGGCTCGTTCAAGACCAAGGAAGAAACCAAGCTCAGCGTTCTGGATCAGATTCTGCAGCCGAAGCTCTACCCCGATCTTTACGAAAACCTGTACCACGCAGTACGCATCAACTACTACCCGCCACGCGGCGACGCCAAAGAGGGCTGGGACAACATCGACATCTTCGGATGGCTGGGTTATCCCATGCAGATCAAAATCGATTTTCTGTGCCGCGATTCCATCCTGGCCGCGCCGCTAGTGCTGGATCTGGTGTTGTTCATGGACCTGGCGCAGCGCTCCGGCATGCGCGGCATTCAGGAGTGGTTGTCCTTCTACTTCAAAGCGCCCATGACGGCGCCGGGCCTGTATCCCGAGCACGACGTTTTCATTCAGCTTATGAAACTGAAGAACACGCTGCGCTGGATGCGCGGCGAAGAATTGATCACGCATCTCGGACTTGAATATTACGATTAGTCCGTTTGCGGTTCCGCTTTACCCAATGAAATTTTCCGCATGAATTGCCTGGTTATCGGAGGAACGCAGTTCATCGGCCGGCACCTGGTGGCTGAGCTATTGAAAGCCGGGCACGCCGTGACCGTGCTGCACCGCAAGCCAAAGCACACGCTTGGGCGCAAGGTTAAAAATCTGGTGGCCGACCGTAACGATCCCAAGGCCATGAAGTCTGCACTCGCCGGCAAGAGCTTCGAGGTGGTCTTCGATAACGTTTACGACTGGCAGCGCGGCACCACGGCGGCGCAGGTCGAAGGTACGGTGCGCGCGATCAACGGGTCGCTCGACCGCTACATCTTCATGTCCAGTGTGGCGGCGTATGGCGACGGGCTGAATCATCACGAAGGCGATGCCTTGGCTCCCGACGACGCAGCCGATCTATATGTGCGCAACAAAGCCACTAGCGAGCGTGCGCTGTTCCGCTTGCATCAGCGCGTGGGATTACCGGTGGTCACGCTGCGGCCGCCCTTCGTTTACGGGCCGGAAAATCCCATGTATCGCGAGGCCTTCTTTTGGGACCGCTTGCGCGCTGGGCGCTCCATCATCCTTCCCGGTGATGGCCGCCGGTTGATGCAGTTCGCTTATGTGAAGGATCTGGTGCGTGCTGCGCTGCGCACGATGGACGAAAAATCGGCGGTAGGACACGCCTTCAATATCGCGAACGCGCGCCCGGTGGCGCAGTCGGAATTCGTCGAAGCGCTGGCCAAAGTCTGCCGTAAGCCGGCAAAGTTCGTGCGCATCCCGCGCGAGTATCTGTTGCGCGCCGGCGGACATCCCATGGGTCCGAAAATGTATTTCGGTTTCTATCTGGATATGCCGCCGATCACGCAAGTGACCGCGAAGGCCCAGCGCGTCCTGAAGTTCAAGCCCACCGATTTCCCCGCGGGGTTGCAGGAGTCTTATAAGTGGTATCTGCGCCACAACCAAGGCAACAAACAGGATTATTCTTTCGAAGACATGCTGCTCACGCACGCTCCGGTGCTGCCGCCACCCAAGGTGTGAGGGTGTCCGGCATGGAGGGCTTTTGGATAAACGATTTTGATTTATCGATACTGACCCCAGAGAAGTTTTCGGCTTTCTTCTTCGATCGTCCCATCGTCGAAGGCGTCCGCGCTCAGCATGAACTGTTTCTTGCGGAATTCGAAGCTTTTGCCCTATCCAATCCGGTGGCCATGGTAGCGAACGTTGAGGCGACGTGCCGAAACTTTGCTGAACTGGCGACGGTCTACTCGCCCGAACAGTTAGATCAAGGCCTGGGGGCTATATTCGGCGCCGTCCCTCATTGCGTAACATATCTTTTTGACCCGGCGATAGAAGTCGGATTGCGAATCGATTGCGTCGAATCTATGTACCTACCGTTTAGGGACGTAGTGGCACTTTATACCAGCAACGTCAGGGAATCGTTCTATTGGATGTGGTGGGACATCATCCTCCACGGCTTGCATCCAGCCCCCAAGGAGTACAAATACGGTTATTTGGCTCTCACGAATGACCTATCGCAAATGGTCGAAACCATATTCCTGACGCTGTCTAAGATACTTGCGCTTGACCACCGCGGGTGTCAGATTTGTGCCCTCCACGGATTGGGACATCTGTATCACCCTTCCTCGGGGAAGTTGATCCAAAGGTACCTGGACGAACACCGCAGCGAATTCAGCGCCGAGGACGTGAAATGGATTGAGGACTGCCGTGATAGCTCTGTGCTGTGACCATTGGTTTCCGTTTATTCGCTCGCTCGCACTTGCTTCAGCCGGACGCCTAATACTTCCGGCAACGAGTCCTCGATTTCCGGTGTGATCAGCCCCACTGAGTCCATGTCTTGAATGTGAACCTGGTCTTTCAAGCGGAAGCTGGTGAGTTTCATGCGTACGAGGTCCGCCACCGGTGCTATAAAAGTGCCTTCCTCCGTCCGCGTAGGTTTCGAAATATCCGGTACCGATTCGGTGTACTCGGGCCGCACCTTTTCACGGGCGAAAATCAGATGAACGGCGCTGCGTGCTTTGGGCGCCGCCGCGTCCACTAGCATGTCTACTCCTGCGACATGGCGATACTGGAGGCCGATAGACTTCACTGCTTGGGCGATTCGCTGCAGATCGGTCCGGTCGATGGCGACATCCACGTCGCGAGTCAGGCTGGCGGCCAGCGGATCGATGCGATCTACGTGGCAAAAAACGGCGAATACGCCAATGATTTGACAGCGAATTCAGGCAGTAGTCAACGCTGCGTCAAGACGCTTAACTGATCGCGAAGTTGGTCCACTTTCTTCTCGTAGTGAGTATTGACGGGCACCGTTTTCTCTCCTGGTTTCGCATGAATGATTCCATCATTGCCTTTGCTACTGGTGCGCCGGCTTGTAAACACTCTGTAAAAACAACGGCATTCCGCAACAATACCGGCGGCCACGCCGTCTCCCGTTCAGGGGGGACATGCGCTTACCGCTCACGCGAACGTTGATCTTTCTGGTAACCGCTCTCTCTGCCTCGGCACAGGACAAAATCATCGACGTGGAACACAGCGCCATCACCATCCACGTCGGCAAGGCCGGCCTGTTTAGCGGGGCGGGGCACGAACACTGGGTGAACGCTCCCATCTCCTCCGGCACGTTCAGCGAGGTCGATCCGCTGCATGTGGAATTTAAGGTGGACACCGCAAAAATGGCAGTGAAGCCCGATCCCAAAGTGGACGCCGCCACGCAAGCGCAAATTCAAAAAGACATGCAGGACATAACGCTTGAAAGCGCCAAGTACCCTGAAATTAGGTTTCGCTCTTCACGTATTGAAAAGCAGACGGAGAGGCAGTGGAAAGTGGAGGGCTCCTTAACACTGCACGGCGTCACGAAACCGGTGACGGTAACCGTCGACCGCAGAGGTGAGGTCTACGCCAGCCACACTGTGATCAAGCAGACGGACTTTGGGATCAAACCCATCACCGTGGGCGGCGGATTGATCAAGGTGAAGAACGAAATCGAGTTGGACTTTCAGTTTCGCGCTCTGGACCGCTAACCCGCTTAAACCGGCCAATTAACAGGCATAGCACTTCCAAGAAATCTTTGACTTTCGTATGAAACAATCGTACGCTTTAAACATACGTATGATCTCCGCGGCGACTCCAGGCTCGGTCGACACTAAAAGCAAGATCCTCAGCGCCGCTGAAAAACTCTTTGGAATGAATGGTTTTGACGGGACTTCCCTGCGCGACATCACTGCCGAGGCCCAGGTCAACTTGGCGGCGGTGAATTATCACTTCCAGTCCAAAGAGAGCCTGATCGACGCGCTCATCGAGCGTCGCATTGAACCGATTAACCGCCGTCGTCTGGAGATGTTGGATGCCGCAGGTCCGGCCCCTAACGTCGAGAGGATCGTCGAAGCGTTCCTGCTTCCCCTGCTGATGGTGGAAGTGACGACGGCAGCTCCGATGCTGGGGCGCGTGCTGTCGAATCCCGACCAATTTGTGGAGCGGGTTTACAAAAAGCATCTATTGCCGGTAGTGGAACGGTTCTCCGAAGCCATCGGCCAAGCGCTGCCCAAACTGCCCGTGGAAGAACGTTTCTGGCGTTTGCAATTCATGGCCGGATCGATGACCCACTTGCTGGCTCTGTCGGGCGTATTGCCGCTGATGAGCGGACAGCCTTTTGACCGAACAGCGGTGATGGGCCGCCTGGTGCCTTTTCTGGCGGCGGGGTTGCGGGCTCCGGTGGCGGTCCCATCTGCGAAAAGTGAGGAACTCTAATGCGCGTTGCGTTGTTGCTATCGCTGACCGCGTCGCTTGGCCTGGCGCAAAGCTCGCTGCCGCTCAGCATGAAGCGTGCGGTGGAGATCGCTCTCGCGCCGGATGGTTCGACGCGCGCCGCGCTGGCGCAGGAATCGATCCAACAGGCGCTGGATCGCGTGGCCGAGGCCAAGGCCGCGCTGCTGCCCAATCTCGATACGTCGGTACAGTACCGCCGCCAGACCACCAATTTGCAGGCGTACGGCTTTGCCTTCAAGATCCCCGTCCCGGGTTTCTCGATTCCCGCGATCGTGGGCCCGTTCAGCGTTCTCGATACGCGCGCGGCCGCCCAGCAATCGGTGGTGAACATCAGTGACATTCGCAAATATCAGGCGTCAAAGGCCACGCTTGCTGCGGTCAAGTTCGATAACGACGCTACCCGCAGCCAGGTCAGTGATGAAGTCGCGCGCGCGTACCTGGCGTGTCTGCGCGCAGTTGCCGACCGCGACACTGGGCGCGCTAACGTCGAACTGTCCGAAGCGTTGCTGGCACAAGCGAAACGCGCGCAGACCGCCGGGACCGGGACTGGAATCGAAGTGACTCGCGCCGAAGTGCAGCTTGCCAATGACCGGCAGCGCTTGATTCGCGCCGAGAACGACCGCACGCGCGCTACCCTGCAACTTTTGAAATCCATGGGGCTGCGCATGGATTCCTCTATTGAATTCACGGACAAGCTGGACTACAAGCCCATCGATCCGGCCTCTTCGGAGACTTTGCTGGAACAGGCCCGCAAGGCGCGCTTCGAGATGAAGACGCAGCAGCAGCGCGAAGAAGCCGCGCGCTTGAGTCACAGCTCGGTGAAGGCGGAGCGCTTGCCTACCATCGGCGCGTCGGGCGACTACGGGGCCATCGGCACCGACGTTCTCTCGTCACGAGCGACTTACACTATGGGCGTTTCACTGAAGGTACCGGTGTTCGACGGTGGCCGTCGCGGAGCCCTCCGGCAGGAAAGCTTTTCGCAATATAAGCAGGAGCAGATTCGCACTCGCGACGTCGGCCAGCAAATCGAATTGCAGGTGCGTGTGGCGCTGGAGAGTCTGCGCTCCGCGTCGGCTGAAGTCGATTCGTCGCGCGAAGGCCTTAGCCTCGCGGAGAATGAACTAGCGCAGGCCCGGCGGCGCTACGACGCCGGCGTCGCCACGTCGGTCGAAGTCACCGACGCCCAAACCCGGCTGCAGCGCGCTCGCGATAACCAGGTGATCGCGCTTTATGACTATAACGTCGCCCGTCTGGACTTGGCCACGGCTACGGGGACCATCGGAGACTACCTCAACCAATGAAAAAACGACTGCCCATCATCCTCATTCTGATCGCCGCCGGCATTGGGGTTTATCTATGGCGCACGGGCTATTTCGCGGGGCCGCGGAATAGCATTCAGGTGTCGGGGAATCTGGAGATGACGCTGGTGGACATCTCCTTCAAAACCGCCGGCCGCATGACGGAACTCACGGTGCGCGAGGGCGACACCGTGAAGAAAGGCCAAGTCATCGCGCGCCTGGACGCGGCGCAGCTTGAGCAGCAGAGACTGCGCGATATTGCCGCGGTGGCGGGTGCGCAATCGACCTACGATCAGTTGAAGACCACGATTGAGTATCAGCAAGCCACTATCGATAGCGACATCTCGACGCGCCAGGCTGAGTTGGAGCAACAGCAAGCCCATCTCGACGAACTGAACGCCGGGAGCCGCACCCAGGAAATTCAGCAGGCCGATTCGAGTGTGAACGAAGCCCGCGCGCAGTTGGATCTAGCGAAGGCCGATTGGGACCGTGCGCAGACGCTTTATAAAGATACCGACATCTCGACCTCGCAGTTCGATCAAGCGCGCACCAAATTCAGTGCGGCCCAGGCGGTTCTGGCGCAAGCACAGCAGCGCGCTGCCCTGGTGAAGGAAGGACCGCGTAAAGAGGAAATCGCCGGGGCCCGTGCGCAACTGGCACGCGCGCAAGCTGCCGTGCGCACTGCCCAAGCAAATCGCATCGACCTGAAGCGCAAGCAGGAGGAACTGGTGGAGCGCCGCGCTGATATCGATCGCGCGCGGGCGCAGGTGGGAATCACCGAGGCGCAACTCAATGACACGACCATCGCGAGCCCGATTGACGGTGTCGTGCTGGTGAAATCAGCGGAGCCAGGCGAAGTGATCGCCGCGGGTACGACGATCGTGCGCATTGGCGATGTGGATCATCCCTGGCTGCGCGCCTACGTCGGTGAAACCGACTTGGGCCGGGTGAAGCTGGGGACGGCCGTGAATCTTACAACAGATTCTTATCCGGGCAAGGTGTATCACGGTACCGTGTCGTTCATTGCTTCCGAAGCCGAGTTCACACCCAAGCAGATTCAGACCAAAGAAGAGCGCGTGAAGCTGGTCTATCGCATAAAAGTGGATGTCGAGAACTCCAGTCACGAGCTCAAGAACAACATGCCGGTGGACGCCGAGATTCCGTTGTGAGCGCCATCATACAGGCCGAAAATCTGACGCGAGTCTTCGGCGCGTCCCGCGGGGGGCCGAGTGCGCCGGTTACCGCGGTCGATCACGTGAATCTGGAAATCGCAGAGGGTGAGATTTTCGCGTTAGTTGGTCCGGATGGCGCGGGTAAAACCACGACGATGCGCATGTTGTGCGGCCTGATGGATCCGACGGAAGGCCGCGCGGTAGTGGCTGGGCACGACGTCGCGAAAGAAGTGGAAGCCGTGAAAGATCAGATCGGGTATATGGCCCAGCGCTTCGGTCTCTACACCGACTTGACCGTGGCCGAAAACATGGCCTTTTACGCCGACCTGTTCGGGATCGTCGGCACTGAGCGCCGTGAATTGAGCGGCCGCCTGCTGCGCATGACTCGCATGGACCCGTTTCAAAAACGCCCCGCGGGCAAGCTCTCGGGCGGCATGAAGCAAAAGCTGGCGCTGATGTGCACCTTACTCCACAAGCCGCGAGTGCTGTTTCTGGATGAGCCGACCAACGGTGTCGATCCGGTTTCGCGTCGCGATTTCTGGGCTATTTTGTATCAACTGGTGCGCGATGGTCTGACGGTGCTGGTCACCACAGCCTATCTCGACGAGGCGGAGCGCGCCAATCGCGTGGGCTTCATGCATCAGGGGCGTTTGATTCAAGTGGATACTCCCTCCGGGTTGAAACGCGGCTTGCCGGAGGCGATCTATCGCCTGACTTCGAGCAACCACCGCGCTACTCGCGAGGCGCTGCAACGACAGCCTGGAGTCTTGACAGTGCAGCCCATGGGCATCGATTTGCATTTGTTTATCGAGCCGGACGTGACGTCGCCGGAAAAGCTGCTCGCGCTCACGCCCTTCGAATTTCAGAAGATTCAGCCTTCGCTCGAAGACGTTTTTATTGCGCTGGTGCGCAGGCAGGAGCTGGCGCATGCTGCCTAACACCTCGGGTCCCGCCGTCCATATTGAAAGCCTGAACAAGTGCTTTGGAGATTTCACGGCCGTCGCGGACTTGAATCTGGATGTGAAGGCAGGCGAGATCTTTGGCTTTTTGGGTCCAAACGGCGCCGGAAAATCCACAACCATTCGAGTGCTCTGCGGACTGATGGCTCCGACGTCAGGGCGTGCGGTCGTCGGAGGCTTCGACGTCAGCCAGCACCCGGAGGAGGTCAAGCGGCGCATCGGTTACATGTCGCAAAAGTTTTCGCTGTATGACGACATGACAGTGAAAGAGAACATCGAATTCTTCGCCGGCGTCTATGGCGTGTCGGCGGAAAAGTTTCCCGCGCGCCTGGAGTTCGTGCTGAAAATGGCGGAGCTCGAAGACAAGCAGGATACTCTGACCCGGCTGCTCTCCGGAGGCTGGAAACAGCGGCTGGCGCTGGGCTGCGCAATCCTGCACGAGCCGCCCATTCTGTTTCTGGATGAACCCACCAGCGGCGTCGATCCCATTGCCCGCCGCAGTTTTTGGGAGTTGATTTATCAGCTCTCGGCGACGGGCCACACTATTTTCGTTACGACACATTACATGGACGAAGCCGAATACTGCCATCGCATCGCTCTAATGTATGGCGGCAGAATGATCGCCCTAGGTTCTCCGGCGGAGTTGAAGCGTTCCCTTGGCGTAGGGCACTTGCTCAACCTGGAGTCGTCCGATCTGCTCGAGAGCCTGACGCAGCTTTACGGCGGCGACAACATTTTGGACGTCGCTGTGTTCGGCGGTGGCTTGCACATAAAAGTCGACAACGCGGAGCGCGCCATCGCCTGGATTCGCCAGACGTTGTCCAAAGCCGGGATCGAAATATCAGTGCTGGAACCCATCACGCCGTCGATGGAAGACGTCTTCGTCAGCCTGATCGAGCAGGAAGAAAAGGCGGCTGTATGAGCTTCCGCCGTCTGCGCGCGATCGCCCGCAAAGAAGTGCTGCATGTGATTCGCGATCCGCGCAGTCTGGCTTCAGCCGTCGCCATTCCACTCATCATGCTGCTGATCTTCGGCTACGCGCTGAGTCTGGACGTGGATCACATTCCCACCATCGTCTACAACCTTGACGAGAGCCCGGGCGGCGCCGATCTGGTGCGCGATTTCCGCGGCTCGCGTTATTTCGACATCATCGAAGAGGCGCATAGCTACCGGCCTATCGAGCAAGCCATGGACTCGCGGCGCGCGCTGCTCGGCGTCGTGATCCCGCCCGATTATTCGCGCAACATACTTTCCGGCGACAGCGAAGCGCAGGTGCAATTGCTGCTCGACGGCAGCGATTCGAACACCGCCGCCATCGCGCGCGGATATGCCGAGGGGATCGTTCAAACCTACGCCGCGCGCTTGCGTAGCGACGCCCAAAGCATGCGCGGAGGACGCATTCCGCCGGTGGGCGTCAGCGCGGAAGCCCGCGTCTGGTACAACCCCGACATGGTTTCGCGGAATTTCATCGTGCCTGGGCTGATTGCCGTGATCATGATGATCATCACCGGAAACCTGAGTTCACTCACCATCGCGCGTGAGTGGGAAAACGGGACCATGGAACAGCTTCTGTCGACGCCCGTGCGGCCGTCTGAACTGGCGCTGGGCAAGTTGGCGGCGTACTTCCTGGTGGGGTTGATCGACATGGTGATCTGTATGCTGGTCGGCATTTTTCTGTTCGACGTGCCGTTCCAAGGGAGCCTGCTGTTCTTGACGATTTCCAGTTTCGTGTTCCTGTTCGGCTCCCTGTGCACGGGAATCTGGGTCTCGGCAACGTTCCGTACACAGTTGATGGCCTACCAGATGGGAACATTGATTTCATTCCTGCCGGGTTTTCTGCTTTCAGGATTTATCTATTCGATCAGCACCATGCCGCGCGTGATCCAGGCCATCGCGCTGTTCATTCCAGCGCGCTATTTCATCAATATTTCAAAGGGCGTGTTTCTGAAAGGCATCGGTCCGGAACTCCTGTGGCCCGATTTCCTGCTGCTCTGCGGCTACGGTGCTCTCATTTTCTTTTTCACAGTCCGCAAACTGCGGCAGAAGGTGGCTTAAGTTATGCGCCAACGTCTCCGCGCCATTATTCGCAAGGAATTCATCCAAGCACTGCGCGATCCGCGTATGCGCGGCATGCTCTTGATTCCGCCGCTGATGCAGTTGCTGATTTTCGGTTATGCCGTGAATCTGGACGTCGATACCGCGAACATTGCCTGGATGGATCAGGACAACACCCCACAAAGCCGCGATCTGCGGGCTGAGTTTGAAGGCTCCGGACATTTCATCATCAAGGCGACTCCAGGAGACGAACGGCAGATGCAAGCGCTGCTCGACAAGGGGCAGGTAGATGGCGTCGTTCGCGTACTGCCGGGTTTTGCGCGCGATGTAACCCGCGGACGGGCTACCAGCGTGCAGGTTCTGTTGGACGGGACGAATTCCAACACCGCGTCGCTGGTCTCCGGCTACGCTTCTCAAGTCATCGCCAGTTATTCCCAGGAAGCCTCCAGCGAAGCGCAGCGGGCCCGCATGGTAGGAGGGACGATGACTGCGGGCAATGCCATTTCCGTGCCCATGCCGCGGGTGGTGGCGCGGTCGCGCGTTTGGTACAACCCGGATTTAAAAAGCCGCAACTATTTCATCCCCGGTGTGGTGGTGAATATTATTACCATCGTAACGCTGTCGCTGACGGCCATGGCCATCGTGCGTGAAAAAGAGATCGGCACCATGGAGCAGTTAATGGTGACGCCTATCCGTCCCGTGGAACTGATCCTAGGCAAGACCTTGCCATTCGTTCTGGTGGGTTACTGGGATTTGATCCTAGTCACCGGCGCCGCCATGCTGATCTTCCATGTTCCGTTCAATGGGAGTTTTCTGCTGCTCCTGTTCGCGGCCTTCGTGTTCCTGCTGACCACGTTGGGCGCGGGCCTGTTCATCTCAACAATCTCGCGCACGCAGCAGCAGGCTATGATGGCGACAACGCTCTTCTTCCAGCCATTTTTCATGCTGAGCGGCTTCACCTTCCCGATCCGCAACATGCCAGAGGGAGTGCAATGGCTCACTTACGTGAATCCGGTGCGCTACTTCATGGAGATCGTCCGCGGCGTGTTCCTGCAAGGCGCGGGCATCGACACGCTTTGGCCGCAGGTAGTGGCGCTGGCGGTTTTCGGCGTCATCATCCTGGGATTGAGCGTCAACCGCTTCCACAAACAATTAGAGTAAGAATTTTTACCACCTCAACCCACTAACTCGCGAGGGTTCCGAACGGAGTGGAGTTGGTTTTAAGGGATGTTCCTAGGCGTCCCGGAACCATCCCCGGCCTGCTGGTCGCAAGCCGGGGAAATCCCTTCCGGGCGGAAAGGAGGCGACTGTGATTAGTCTAATCATCACTATCGCTGCCGTGGTTACCATCACGGTTTCGGTTACCATCCGCATTCGGCGGAGGTGATCGACCTTCGGGGCTGGTTATCCGGCCCCGATCCTCCTTGAGTATACGCCTATCCGGGCCGCCTTGGTACACTCAAATCAGATGGATTCTCGCCGGAAATTTCTGGGCAAAGTAGCGTCTGGCCTAGCCGGGACGCTGGCTGCCGTACCCGCGCGAGCCCTAGGTGCGAGCGATCGCATCCGTGTCGGCATCATCGGCGTCGGCGATCGCGGCCTCGAATTGCTGAACCAGATTCGTGCTTGCGATAACGCCGAAGTCGTGGCCTTCGCGGACATATACAGCAAGCGCCTGGAAAAAGCCGCGAGTTTCGCGCCGAATGCGGCGACGTTCACCGACTACCGGCATCTGCTCGACGACTCATCCATCGACGCCGTAGTAATCGCCACGCCTCCGCACTTGCACACCGAGCAATTCGCGGCCGCCCTTGACGCCAGGAAGCACGTATATCAGGAAAAGACCCTGGCGACCACACTCGATCAGGTCAAGCTCATGCGCGCGGCGTATTTAAAGGATCGCGGCAAGCACGTCGTTCAAGTCGGCCATCAGGCGTGCTCGTTCGGGCACCTCGCTGACGTCGAGCAGTTCCTCACGCCTAGCGAACGCATTGGCAAAATCAGCGCGCTGGTCATGCGCAACTACCGCAACACGCCGCGCGGTAAAGCGCAGTGGGCACGGCCGGCGCTACTTACCGCGGATGTGAATCCGCAGAATGTGGCTTGGGACGCTTTCGACGCAGGCGCCTTCGATGCCAACCGATTTATCCATTGGCGCTATTTTTGGGAATACTCAGGCGGCAACGTTTCCGAAAACATGAGCCAGCAGCTCGCGTTCTGGTACCGAGCGCTGCAATTGCAAATTCCCAAATCGGCCACGATGAGCGGCGGCATTTATTTGTGGGATGACGGACGCGAAACGCCGGATACCATGGATGTTTCGCTGGAACAGCCCGAACATATGCAGGTGAGCTGGTCATCCGGATTTGGTAACAACCAGTTGGGTGTAACGGAAGACTTGCTGGGATCGCACGGGACCATATCACGCGCCAATCACGTTCGCTACACGCCGCAGAAAATCAACCGGCCGGATGACGTCGAGCGCATGGGCCGCGCCGGGCATGTGCCGCACGCGCATATGGAGAACTTCTTCGACGCGATCCGCACCAGCCGTGAGCCGAACTGCCCGTTCGAAGTCGGCTACCGCGTGAACGTCGCCTGCATCATGGCCGTGGAAAGCTACCTCACGGGCCGCACGGTGCGCTGGAACGCGGAGTCCGAAGAGATCGTTTAGTGGACTTCGGATACACACCCGAACAGCACCACCTGCGCAAGACCGTCCGCGCTTTCTGTGAAGCCGAGATCAGGCCTCACGTAATGGAGTGGGACGAATCGCAAACCTTCCCGGATCAGGTATTCCGAAAGTTGGGGGAGTTAGGCGTTCTCGGCGCGGTCTTTCCCGAAGAACTGGGTGGCACCGGCTACAGCTACGTCGATTATTCGCTAGTGATGGAAGAGCTGGCTCGCGTCGACCCCTCCGTTGCCCTGTGCGTCGCAGCACACGTGTCGCTCTGCACCAATCACATTTATCTGGCTGGGAACGACGAGCAGAAGCAGCGCTACATTCCCAAGCTGGCGTCAGGCGAATGGATCGGCTCGTGGGCATTGACCGAGCCGGAATCGGGCTCTGACGCCGGCGGCACTCACACCCGTGCGGTACGCGACGGTGACTACTGGGTGATCAACGGCAGCAAGACTTTTACCACCAACGGCCAGGTGGCGGACGTGTGCGTGGTGATGGCCGTGACGGATCGCGCGGCGTCCTCACACGGAATTTCCGCATTTTTGGTAGAGAAAGGCACGCCCGGTTTTCGTCCAGGCAAGAAAGAAAACAAGCTGGGCATGCGCTGTTCGCCCACCAATGAGATGATCCTTACCGATTGCCGCGTGCCCGCTTCGCAATTGTGCGGCAAGCAGGGGGAAGGATTCGTGGATGCACTGCGCATTCTCGACGGCGGACGGATTTCGATTGCGGCGTTGGCCGTGGGAATCGCACAGGGTGCCTACGAAGCGTCGCTGCGCTATTCCAAACAGCGCAAACAATTCGGACGTTTCATCTCGGAGTTCCAGGCCATCCAGCATAAGTTGGCCGACATGGCGACGGATATCGATGCCTCCCGTTTGCTCACGCTGCGAGCGGCGTGGATGAAGGACAGCGGCCTGAATGTAAACAAAGAATCTTCGATGGCCAAGCTGTTCGCATCGGAAACCGCGGTTCGCGTGGCCGATGAGGCCGTCCAGGTTCACGGCGGTTACGGCTTCCTGAAAGACTACCCGGTGGAAAAGTTCTACCGCGATGTGAAGCTGTGCACCATCGGCGAGGGCACCAGCGAAATTCAGAGGCTGGTGATCGCGCGCCAGCTTTTGAATACCGAGCGCCAGCATGGCTGAGCTTGCCGATGAAGTATTGCGCGGCGATCTGCGCGCCCTGGCCCGCGCGGCGACACTCATTGAGAACCACAGTGCCGAACTACTGTTGAGACAGCTAACTCCACACGCTGGCCACGCACTGATCCTGGGGGTCACGGGAGCGCCCGGCGCCGGTAAAAGCACGCTCTGTGATCAGATCATTTCACTGTTGCGGGCCGAAGGTAAGACCGTGGGCGTGATTGCAGTCGACCCATCGAGTACCGTTACCGGTGGCGCGATTCTTGGTGACCGCATCCGCATGCAGCAGCATCATGCTGACCCCGGTGTGTTCATCCGCTCCATGGCCACGCGTGGAATTCCCGGAGGCATCGCGCGCGCCACCGCCGATCTCGCGACGCTGCTCGACGCCGCGGGGCGTGACGTTGTCATCATTGAAACGGTGGGCGTCGGACAGAGCGAAGTGGAAGTCGCCAGGCTGGCGCAGGTGACGATTTTGGTGACGGTTCCCGGCAGCGGAGACGACGTACAGGCGATGAAGGCCGGCGTGCTTGAAATCGCCGACGTCTTCGTCATCAATAAGGCTGACCTGCCGGGTGCGGACAAACTTGAACAGGAACTGCATCTGATCGCGGGCGATCGTCCTCTGCTGCGTACAGTCGCAAGTGAAGGGCAGGGAATCGCCGAAGTCCTTCAAGCCGCGCGCGTGTGCAAGCATGAGACGCATCTTCGGCCCCAGGAAACCACTCCGCGTATCGACCATCTGGGTATCGCCGTGCGCTCTCTCGATCAGGCGCTGAAGTTTTACGAAGCACAATTGGGATTGCAACCCGCGACCCGGGAAACGGTGGCCCAAGAAAAAGTGAACGTAGCGATGCTGCCGTTGGGCGAACCCAGGATCGAGCTGCTGGAGCCGTCCGCACCCGACTCAGTCATCGCGAAATATATCGAGAAGCGCGGCGAAGGACTGCACCATGTGGCGCTGAAGGTTCCGGATCTGCTGGGCTCCGTCGAGCGTCTGCGCTCGGCTGGAGCGCGTATCCTGAACGAGCCGCGTACCGGTGCCGGCGGGCAGTTGTACGTCTTTGTGCACCCGGCCTCGACCGGCGGCGTATTATTAGAACTCATACAAGCATGAACCCAAAAATCGGAATCATTGGCGGCAGCGGATTGTATTCGATGCCCGGATTTGAAGCGCAGGAAGAGCGTAAAGTGGACACTCCCTGGGGCGCGCCCTCGGACGCATACGTGGTGGGAAAACTCGCCGGCAAAGAAGTCGCGTTTCTGGCGCGCCACGCCCGCGGCCATCGCCTGTCCCCATCGGAACTGAATTTTCGCGCCAACATCTACGGTATGAAGATGTTGGGCGTCGAGCGTATTCTTTCGCTCAGCGCCGTCGGATCGCTCAAGGAAGAACATCAACCGCTGGACTTCGTCATCCCGGATCAATTCGTCGACCGCACGTTGGGCCGCGTCTCCACGTTCTTCGGCGAGGGTTTAGTCGCGCACATCAGTTTTGCGCATCCTATCTGTTCTCAGTTGGCCCACATCGCGCACCGCGCTGCGAAGACTTCGGGAGTGACGGCCAAGCTGGGCGGGACCTACTTGTGCATGGAAGGCCCCGCGTTCTCGACGCTGGCGGAATCGAATCTCTATCGCAGTTGGGGAATGGACGTCATCGGCATGACCAATTTGCAGGAAGCCAAACTCGCCCGCGAGGCCGAACTGTGTTACACCACCATCGCCATGGTCACAGACTACGATTGCTGGCATCCCGATCATGACGCGGTCACGGTGAACGACATCATCGCGAACCTGACGCAGAACGCGGCCAACGCGGCCAAACTCGTAACCGAAGCCGTGCGAAGCATGCCCGAGCGCGAATGCAAGTGTGGATCGGCGCTGGCGCACGCGCTCCTCACGGATCGCAAAACGATCCCCGAGGCTACGCGCAAGAAGCTGGAGCTTCTGGTTGGAAAATACCTGTAACGAACTGCTTGAATATTGTCTGCGCGGCGAGCAGTGGCCGGATGAATTGCTCGGCCGAGCCCTGGCGATCGACGACGGGCGCGCGTTTTTGTCGGTCGTAATTGAGCGCCTGGGAGATCTGTTCGAGCCGCGCCTCTGCGAAACCTACGATCGCCTATTCACGCAGGTGATCCTGCGAACCGCGCCGGAGCTGGAATCGCGTCTGCGCAAGCCAGCCGCACACACTGTTCCGGATACCACCAACCGAGTCTACGTGCTCTCCCGCGTCACGCTGGGCGCTGACATAGCCGTAACCAGCGTGCTGCTCGACGCCGCGAAGCGCCGCTATCCCAACGCGGAAATCGTTTTTGTGGGTCCGCTGAAGTCGTATGAACTGTTCGAATTCGATTCGCGCATCAAGCACCGGCTCGCCCCCTACGCCCGCTCGGGCGCGCTGCAGGATCGCCTGCACGCATCGGCGAACCTGTGGCTCGAGGACGGTATCGTGATCGATCCGGATTCGCGCTTATCGCAGCTTGGCTTGATTTCGGTATGCGATGAAAGCAATTACTTCCACTTCCCCAGCCGAGCTTATGGAGGTGACAGCAATGAATCGCTCACGGAACTCGCCGCGCAATGGGCGCATCAGGTCTTCAGTGTAGAGGGCGCCAGGCCGTTTGTAACGCCGCTGCCTTCTAGCGAGCCGCCGGCCGATATCACGGTCAGCCTCGGCGTCGGCGAAAACGCTTCGAAGCGTCTCGACGACGCCCAAGAACGCGAGTTGCTGCGAACCCTTGCGGAGACGGGCGCATCGATCTTAATCGACAAAGGCGGAAGCGCCGAAGAGCGCGAGCGCGTCG